>Ga0187892_10011367_pt1 | contig 10943 bp, 9 predicted proteins | sample MA1701073metaG_FD_139345 | JGI IMG/M metagenome (GOLD analysis project Ga0187892, IMG submission 139345) | Bio-ooze microbial communities from a basaltic lava cave in the Kipuka Kanohina Cave System on the Island of Hawaii, USA - MA170107-3 metaG ... | reverse complement strand
GCCGAAGGCCTGACGCTGCTGGAGGTAGGCGATGGTGTCCTGGAGCGCCCGCTCCGAGCCCGCCACCGCGTGGAGGCCGGCCACCAGGCGCTCGCGCTGGAAGATGCGCATGACCTCGTAGAAGCCGCGTCCTTCCTGGCCCAGGAGGTGCTCGGCGGGCACGCGCACGTCCTGGAAGATCAGCTCGGCGGTGTCGGAGGCGCGGTTGCCCATCTTGTCCAGGACCCGCCCCACCGTGAAGCCGGGCGTGTCCCGCTCCACCAGGAACACGGAGATGCCGAGGTGCCGCTCGCTCGGGGCCGCGCCGTCGACGCGGGCGGCCACGAAGAAGAGGTCCGCCGTCGCCCCGTTGGTGATGAACATCTTGGAGCCGTTGATCACGTAGTGCGCGCCGTCCCGCGCCGCCCGCGTCCGCATGGCGGCCACGTCCGAGCCCCCGCCGGGCTCGGTCACCGCGATGGCGGTGACGAGGTCGCCCCGGCAGATGCCCGGCAGGTAGCGCTCCTTGAGGGCCTCGCTCCCCGTCCAGTAGAGGTGGGGGGAAGCCATGTCGGTGTGCACGCCGACGGCCATGGCCAGCGCGGCCAGGCGCGAGCGGGCCAGCTCCTCGCACAGCACCACCGTGGTCAGGAAGTCCGCGCCGGCCCCCCCGTAGCGCTCGTCGTACTCGACGCCGAGGAAGCCGAGCGCCCCCATCCGGGACCAGAGGGCGCGCGGGATCCGCCCCTCGGCCTCCCACCGGTCGATGTGGGGGGCGACCTCCTTGTCGACGAAGGCAAGCACCGCCTGCCGGAACATCTCGTGCTGCTCCTCGAAAATCTTCACCGCGCCTCGCCCCAGCGGGCCTTGACGGCGTCCCGGTCCACCGCCCCGTCGGCCCCGCGCGGCAGCGCCTCGGTGAAGGTCACGACGTGCGGGCGCTTGAAGCGCGCGATCCGCCCCGCCACGAAGTCGCTGACCGCCTCCGGGGTGGGGCGGCCGGCCGGGGCCACCTCCACCACCGCCTTGATGGCCTCGCCCCAGCGGGCGTCGGGGATGCCGTAGACGCACACGCCGGTCACGCCGTCCATCTGCATGATGACGGTCTCCACCTCGGCCGGGTACACGTTCTCGCCGCCCGGCTTGATCAGCTCCTTCTCCGGCTTGCGCTTGACGTAGTAGAGGTACCCGTCGGCGTCGAACCGCCCGACGTCGCCGGTGTGGTGCCAGCCGTTGCGGAGCGTGAAGGCGGTGACGTCGGGCTGGCCGAAGTAGCCCTGGAAGACGAGCGGGCCCCGCACCACGATCTCCCCCGCCGTCCCCGGCGCCACCTCGCGGTCGTAGTCGTCCACCACCCGGACCTGACACGAGGGCACCGGACGCCCGGCGGCCCCGGGCCGGTCGGCGACCCGCTGCAGCGTCACGAACCCGCTCGTCTCCGACTGGCCGAACCCGGTCCAGAACTGGGCGCCCGTCTCGGCCCCGAGGCGGGCGATGGTCTGGGGAGCGTCCAGGCCCGACACGTACCGCAGGCTCGGGAGCCGGGTGCCGAGCGCCTGGGCGGCGTCGAGCAGGCTCGCCAGGAGCGGCGGGAAGTCCGACACGTGGGTGACGGCGTGCCGGTCGATGAGGCGCGCGGCCTCCTCGGCGTCGAAGCGCGGCATGATCACGACCGCGCCGCCCCCGTGCAGATGGGCCAGGGCCGCCCCCAGGGCGGCGACGTGGAACAGCGGCAGCGCGGCCAGGTAGCGGTCGGCCGGCGTGTACCCGAGGCAGGCCAGCGCCGTCAGGTTGGCGGCGATGATGTTGCCGTGGGTGAGGACGGCGCCCCGGGGAACCACGTCCACCGCCGCCGTCGAGATGGCCGCGAAGGGGTCGTCGGGGGAGACGTCGACGGCGGGCGGAGCGGCGCCGTCCCGGTACAGGCTCTCCAGCGCCCCGTAGCCCTCGGCCTCCGCGCCGCCCAGGAGATAGCGGTGGGCGACCGGCGGGGCGCCCGTCGCCACCGCCAGCGTGGCGGCGTCGGCCACCAGCAGGCGCGGCGCCGCCCGCTCCACGACCCGCGCCACCTCCGGGGCCGTGAGCCGCCAGTTGATCGGATAGGCGAGGAGGCCCTGCCGGGCGCACGCCCCGTACAGCTCCAGGTAGGCCGTGTCGTTCTGGGCGAGGATGCAGACCCGGTCGCCGGGGCCGAGCCCGAGCCCGCCGAGCCCGGCGGCGAGCGCCTGGACGCGCCGGCCGAGCTGGCGGAACGAGAGCTGGCGCTCGCCCTGGATGACCGCCGGCGCGTCCCCGAAGAGGGACGCGCCCCGCGCGATCATGTCGTAGACGGTGAAGGCGTGCGCGCCCATCCCGGCGTCACCCGCGAGCGGACGGATCGAGACCGCCGCTCACTGGCCGACGATGTCGCCCTTCATGGGCCCGAGGGCGGCCAGCAGCTCCTGCTTCTCCTGGGCGCCGATCTTGTACTTGTCGAGCGCCTTGACCAGCGCCTCCACGGTGGCGTTCCACTCCGCCTCGGTGATCTTCATGCCCTTGTGGACTTCCTTCATGCTCCGCCCGTAGTAGGAGCAGGGGCCGCCCGTCGCCTCGCAGAGCTGGTCGGCCAGGAGCGACTTGAGCCGGGCCACCTCGGGCGGCTTGAGCCCGGCGAACCGGGCCTTGGTCCGGTTGTCCGCCGCGACGTTGGCCACGAAGTCGTCCACCACCAGGGCGATGGCCTCGCGGCCGGCGCGGAGGGTCCCCGTGCCGTCCTTGACCTCGAGCCGCTGGTAGAGGGGGCGCGGCGCGGCGGTGGCGCACGCGCCGAGGACGCCGGCGAGCAGAAGCACGAACAGGGTCCTGCGTATCCAGTGGTCGGTCATGGCCTCAGCCTCCTTGGCAAGGGCAGATCAGCTCAGCCACCGCTTCCGGCGCTTGTAGTGCTTGACGTCGCGGTAGGACTTGCGGGCGCCCACCTCCGTGAGCCCGAGGTAGAACTCCTTCACGTCCGCGTTCTCGCGCAGCGAGGCGGCCGACCCGTCGAGCACGATGCGCCCGTTCTCCATCACGTACCCGTGCTCGGCGATGGTCAGGGCCATGGCTGCGTTCTGCTCCACCAGCAGCACCGTCAGCTTCTCGTCCCGGTTCAGCCGCTGGATGATCTCGAAGATCTCCTCGACGAGCAGCGGGGCCAGGCCCAGCGACGGCTCGTCCAGGAGCATGACCTTCGGCCGGGCCATGAGGGCCCGGCCGATGGCCAGCATCTGCTGCTCGCCCCCCGAGAGGTACCCCGCCTTGACGCCCTTGCGCTGGGCCAGCCTCGGGAAGTACTCGAACACCGTGTCCACGTCCCGCCGGATGCCGGCGAGACCGCGCCGGGTGTGCGCGCCCGACAGCAGGTTCTCCTCCGCCGTCAGGTCCTCGAACACCCGGCGTCCCTCCATGACCTGCGTCACGCCTCGTCTGACGATGTCCTCCGGCTGATGGTGGTCGATGCGCTGACCGGCCAGCTCCACCGATCCGGCGATGATCTCCCCCCGCTCGGGCCGCAGGAGACCCGAGATGGCCTTGAGCGTGGTGCTCTTGCCGGCCCCGTTCGACCCGAGCAGGGTGACGATCCGCTGTTCCGGCACCTCCAGGGAGATCCCCTTCAGCACCAGGATCGTGCGGTCGTAGACCACCTCGACGTTGTTCAGCCGGAGCATGGACGTCTACTTCGCCTTGTGCGCGTCGTTGACCTTCTTCACCTGGCTCATGACCACCTCGCGATAGCCCCGGAACCAGTCGGTCGCCGGCACCCACTCCTTGCCCTTGACCTGGTAGAGCCGCACCCAGCCGCCACCCTCGTGGTCGGCCTCGGTGATCGTCATCGGGGGAAGGAAGCCCTGGAGGTCGAAGTTCCGCATCAGCTCGTAGCCCTTCTTGACCTTCTCGCCCGTCACGGGCAGGCCGAAGTTCTGGATCGCGAGCCGGATGCCCTCCACGACCACCGCCGCGTTGAGCACGCCGCGGCTGTAGTAGACGCCGCCGATGTACGCCGGAACCTCCTGCTTCTCGTCCCGGTACATCTTGATGATCTCCTGGATGACCGGGTGACTGCGGCCGATGGAGGTGAACTGCATGCCGAGGTAGCCCTGGGCCACGTCCCAGCCCGCCGCCTCGATGTCCGCCTCGCCGGCGCCCCACACGAAGCTCACCACCCGGTCCAGCGGGAAGCCTGACTTCTTCAGCTCCTTGATGGACACCGACGGCGAGCGGCCGAACAGGTGCCCGACCACCCAGTCCGCCTTGAAGCGGCGCGTGATGTCGATGACCTGGGGGCCCATCTCCAAGCCGGGCGACGGCACCGCGAACAGCCGGAGCTGGTACCCCTCCTTCTCCGCGATCGCCTCCATGATCGGGATGCCCTCGCGGCCGGCGGGGTTGTCGAAGTAGAGGTAGGCGACCTTGGTGCCCTTCTTGCCACCTTTCTGCTTGATGTACTCCATGGCGGCCCCGGCCTGGGACCAGTAGGACGCGGCCATCGGGAAGATGTACGGCCACACCCGGCCGTCGATGGAGTCGGCGCGGCCGAATCCCGGCGTGATGCCCGGGATCTTGTCGTCCATGTGCCGCGGGGTCAAGGCGTACACGATGGGCGTGCCGTAGTCGAACACGGCGACGGCGCCGTCGCGCTTCAGCCGCTCGTAGGCCTCCACGCCCCGGTCCACCGTGTAGCCGTGCTCGATCTCCGTGTGTTCGATCTTGTGGCCGAGCACGCCGCCCTTCTTGTTGATGAGCTTGACGTAGTCCGAGATGCCGGGGCAGATCTCGACGCCGACCAGCTTGGTGGCGCCGGTGCGGTCACACTGCCCGCCGATCTTGATGACGTGGTCGGCGGCCGCCGGCCCCAGGCCGAGCCCGGTGACCAGCGCCATCACTAACGCCACTATCCACAAGGTCCGCATTCTCATGATTGCCTCCTCGTTGAGTGACCAGGTTGGAGCGCCACCGCATCCGACCCTTGCCACGTTCGAGCGCCGGCTCGGCCGGCGCCAATTGCTCCCCCCCCCCGGGGGGGGGAGTCTTGAGGGGGGTGACAACCCCCCCTCAATAAGAAAACGGCCACAGACGGAAGTACCGCCGTACGTTGCCCCACAGACGATAGAGCCCCTCCGGCTCGATGGCCAGGAACAGGATGATGAGCCCGCCGAAGATGATGAGCCGGAGGTTGGCCAGGAAGTCCGCGATGGCCGCGTACTTGAAGCCGAACAGGCTGGCCACGCCCTCCACGACGTAGACGAGCACGATGGGCAGGAGCGTGATGAACACGGCCCCGAACACGGATCCGAGCACGCTGCCGAGGCCACCGATGATGATCATGGCCAGGTACTGCACCGACGTGACCAGCGTGAAGTGCTCGTAGTTGGCGATCTTCAGGTAGTACGTGTACAGGGCGCCCGCCACCCCCGCGTAGAACGAGCTCACGGCGAAGGCGAGGAGTTTGTACCGGAAGACGTTGACGCCGATGATCTCGGCGGCGATGTCCCGGTCGCGCACGGCGACGAAGGCCCGCCCCGCCCGGCTCCGCACCAGGTTGAGCGCGCCCACGTAGGCGGCGATGGCGATGGGCAGGATCATGTAGTACCGGCTGAACTCGGTGTTGATCTCCAGGCCGAACAGCTGCGGGGTCGGGATGTAGATCGTGGACTGGGCGCCGCCGCTGATCCAGGTCGAGTGGTTGATCACCCACTCGATGATGAACTGGGCGGCGAGGGTGGCGATGGCCAGGTACAGGCCCTTGATGCGGAGCGAGGGGATTCCGAACACCGCGCCGACGGCCGCCGCCACCGCGCCGCCCGCGGGCAGTCCCACCCAGAACGGCATCCCGTAGCGGGCGGTGAGGATGGCCGCGGTGTAGGAGCCCACCATCATGAAGGCGCCCTGGCCCAGCGAGACCTGGCCCGTGAAGCCCACCAGGATGTTGAGCCCGATGGCGCCGATCGACGCCAGCGCGATGAGGTTGGTGATGGCCATGGAGTGGCTGTCCAGGGCCAGCGGGAGCAGCAGGAGCAGCCCCACGACCGCCAGCGCCGCGTACCGGGCCAGCGGCACCGGGTACAGGGCCATGTCGGCCTCGTAGGTCGTCTTGTAGACGCCGCACTCGCGGTTGATCATGGGGCTGGCTACACGCGCTCGATGATCTCGCGCCCGAAGAAGCCGTAGGGCCTGAACATGAGCACCACGATCATGAGGACGTAGGGGATGAAATCCTTGGTCCCGCCGCCCACGTACGGATCGACGTAGCCAGCGGCCACGCTCTCGATGGCGCCGATCAGCAACCCGCCCACCACCGCCCCCGGCACGCTGTCGAGCCCGCCGAGGATCACGGCCGGGAACACCTTGAGCCCCACCAGGGCCAGGTGGGTGTCCACCCCCAGCATGTTGCCCCAGATCACGCCGCCGATGCCCGCCGCGAGCCCGGCGATGGCCCAGGACAGCGCGAACACCAGCCGGACGTTGATGCCGACGGCCATGGCGGCCTGCTGGTCGTTGGCCACCGCCCGCATGGCGATGCCCATGCGGTTCCGTCGGAAGAAGTAGGCGAAGCCCACGAGGAACACCATCGCGATGCCCGCTGCCACCAGGTTGATGGGCGAGACGAACACCTCGCCGAGCTGATAAGGCGCGAGGGGGATGGGCAGCGGGATGTTGATGGTCTGGGCCCCCCAGACCATGGCGGCCAGGCCCTGGAAGACCTGAGCGAGCCCGATGGTGACCATCACCACCGAGATCACGTTGCGCCCGACCAGGGGCCGGAGCACGCCGCGCTCCACGACGAAGCCGAGGACGATCATGGTGGCCAGGAGGACGGGCACGGCCAGGATCAGGGGCAGCGTGTAGAGGCTGACCAGGGCGGCGGCGATGTAGCCGCCGAACATCACGAGGTCGCCCTGGGCGAAGTTGACCACGCTGGTGGCCTTGTAGATGAGCACGAAGCCGAGCGCCACCAGGGCGTACATGGCGCCGATCATGAGGCCATTGACCATCAGGTCCAGAAAGAATGCCATGCCCGACCCCCTAGACCGCCGCCGGCGCGCCGGCGGGCTCGCCGACCTGTCGGATGGCCAGGTCCGTCTGGAGCTGCGCCTGGCGCCCGTCCTGGTAGGTGATGACCGTGCTGATGGGCACCGTCGCCCGATCGCCGAACAGCGCCTCGATGATGTCCGCGTACTTGGTGGCGACGAAGCCCCGGCGCACCTTCCGGGTCCGGGTGATCTCCTCGTCGTCTGGGTCCAGCTCCTTGTGGAGCAGCACGTACTTCCGGATGAGCGTCGCCGGGGGAAGGTCCTTGTTGACGCGCTCGACCTCCTGGCCGATCAGGTCGTAGACCTCCTTCTTCTGGGCCAGGTCGGCGTACGTGGTGTAGCTGATCTGGCGCCGCTCCGCCCACTTGCCCACGTTCTCCATGTCGATGTTGATCATGGCGGCCACGTACGGGCGATCCTGCCCCACCGTGACGGCCTCCTTGATGTAGGGGCTGAACTTCAGCTTGTTCTCGATGTACTGGGGAGCGAACTTGGTCCCGCCGGCCAGAGCGGTGACGTCCTTCGCCCGGTCGATGACGATGAGGTGGCCGTCCTGGTCGAACATGGCCGCGTCGCCCGAATAGAGCCAGCCGTCCCGGACCGTGGCCGCGGTGGCCTCGGGGTTCTTGTAGTAGCCGAGGAACACGCCCGGGCTCCGGCTGATCACCTCGTCCGTCTCCGTCAGCTTGACCTCGGTGTTGGGGAAGGGCTTGCCCACGGTCCCCAGCTTGATGTCCCCGTCGCGCTGCACGCACGAGACCCCGGTGATCTCGGTCTGCCCATAGACTTGCTTCAGGTTGATCCCGATGGCCCGGAAGAACAGGAAGATCTCGGGGCCGAGGGGCGCGCCCCCCGTGTAGGCGTAGCGCGTGCGGCGGAAGCCCAGGTGGTCGCGCAGCGGGGCGAAGGCGAAGAACTCGCCCAGCGCCCGCAGCACCCGAAGCCGCATCGAGATCGGCTGCTTCTGCATCTCCCGCCGCGCCACCTCCTCGCCGACCGGTATGAGCCAGCGGTAGAGCAGGCGCTTGGCCCGGCTGGCGTCCGCCATCTTGACCTGGACGAGCGAGACCAGGTTCTCCCAGATGCGCGGCGGCGCCACGAGCAGCTGGGGGCCGATCTCCTTCAGGTCCTGGAGCACGGTCTCGGGCCGCTCCGGGCAGTTCACGGTGAAGCCCACGATCAGCGAGCCGGCCAGCGACCAGAAGGTGTCGCCGATCCAGGCGGCGGGCAGGTAAGCGAGGACCTCGTCGCTCCGCTCGTAGCGCTCCAGCTCCAGGATGCCGCGGATGGAGTGGATGAGGTTGCCGTGGGACACCATGGCCCCCTTGGGCAGGCCCGTGGTCCCGGACGTGTAGCAGATGAGGGCGACGTCGTCCACGCGCCCCGCCCCCACCAGCTCGCCGAACCGGTCGGGCCGCTCGGCGTGGACCTTCGCCCCCGCCGTCTCGAGCTCGGCGAGACTGATCAGCAGGGGCTCGGTGTAGTGGCGCATGCCCTTGGGGTCGTCGTAGATGACCTTCCGCACCTTGGGGAGCTTGTCCTTGAGGTCCAGGATCTTGTCCACCTGCTCCTGGTCCTCGGCGTAGACCACCGTCGCGTCGGAGTGGTCGATGACGTAGGAAACCTCGCGCGCGATGGAGTCCTGGTAGAGCGGCACCGGCACGCCGCCCGCCGCCTGGGTCGCGACCATGGTCGCGTACAGCTGCGGGCGGTTGTCCGACAGGAGCGCCACCTTCTCGCCCCGCTGGAACCCGAGGCCGGCCAGCCCGAGCGCGATGCACCGGACGTGGTCGAGGTACTCGGCCCACGTCCACGTCCGCCAGATCCCCCGGTCCTTCTCCCGGAGGGCGGGGTCCCGGGGGTGCTCGCGGGCGTTGCGAACCAGGAACTGGGGCAGCGTCTGCTCCGCCATGGGCTCCTCCTCAGGCCGTGGCCCGGGTCCCCAGGTAGGCCTTGACCACCGCCGGATCGGCCTTGACCTCGGCGGGTGTCCCCTCGGCGATCTTCTGTCCGAGATCCAGCACCACCACGCGCTCCGAGATGTCCATCACCACCCCCATGTCGTGCTCGATGAGGATGATGGTGGTGCCCCACTCGTCGTTGACGTCCAGGATGAAGCGCGCCATGTCCTCTTTCTCTTCGTGGTTCGTCCCGCCCATGGGCTCGTCCAGCAGCAGGACCTTGGGATGGAGCGCGAGCGCCCGCCCCAGCTCCACGCGCTTGCGCAGCCCGTAGGGCAAGGACCCCACCGGCTGCTTGCGGATGGCCTGGATCTCCAGGAAGTCGATGATGTCCTCCACCGCGCGGCGGTGCTCCACCTCCTCGCGCTCCCCCGGGCCCCAGTACAGCACCGAGCGGAAGATGCCGCTCTTCATGTGGATGTGCCGGCCCAGCATCAGGTTGTCCACCACCGTCATGCCGCGGAACAGGGCGATGTTCTGGAAGGTGCGGGCGACGCCGAGGGCCGCGATCTGGTGCGGCCGCCGGCTCGTGATGTCGCGGCCGTCCAGGGCGATGGTCCCCTGGTCCGGGTGGTAGAAGCCGCTGATGCAGTTGAGCAGCGTGGTCTTGCCGGCCCCGTTGGGGCCGATGACGGACAGGATCGTCCCCTGCGCCACCTGGAAGCTGACCCCGGACATGGCGCGCACGCCGCCGAACGACTTGGAGACGTCGTGGATCTCGACCTGCGCCGTCACGACAGCCACCGCTTTCTCTCGGAGGGGGGCTGCGGCGTCATGACAGCCACCGCTTGCGGCGCCGGTAGTGCTTGACGTCGCGGTAGCTCTTGCGCTGGCCGACCCCGGACAGGCCCAGGTAGAACTCCTTGATGTCCTCGTTGTCGCTGATCGCCTTCCGGTCCCCGTCCAGCACGATGCGGCCGTTCTCCATCACGTAGGCGTACTGCGCGACCCGGAGCGCCATGGCGGCGTTCTGCTCGGCCAGCAGCACCGCGACCCCCTCCTCCCGGTTGAGCCGCCCCACGATGTCGAAGATCTCGGCCACGAGGAGCGGCGCGAGCCCCATGGAGGGCTCGTCCAACAGCATGAGCCGAGGATGCGCCATGAGGGCGCGGCCGATGGACAGCATCTGCTGCTCGCCCCCGGAGATGTAGCCGGCCATGATGCGCTTCCGGTCGGCCAGCCGGGGGAAGTACGTGTACACCAGGTCCATGTCGCGGCGGACGGTGGACCCGTTCCGGCGGGTGTAGGCGCCGGTCAGGAGGTTCTCCTCCACCGTCAGGTGCTCGAACACGTGCCGGCCCTCCATGACCTGCACGATGCCCCGGCGCACGACGTCGGCGGGGTCCTGGGTGTGGATGGGCTCGCCCAGGAACTCGATGCTGCCCTTGGTCACGTCGCCCCGCTCGGTGCGCAGGAGTCCGGAGATGGACTTGAGCGTGGTGGACTTGCCGGCGCCGTTGGCCCCGAGGAGGGCGACGATGCCCCCCTCGGGGACCGACAGCGAGACGCCCTTGAGCACGAGGATCACGTGGTCATAGATGACCTCGATGTTGTTCACCGACAGGAGCGCTCGGGCGTCGTCCGTCATGGGTGCGGGCGCCTCCCGCCTACTTCTCCTTCGCGCAGTCCCGCACGGTGTAGTTCAGCTTCTTGGCCTCGGCCACCGCCGCCTCCTCGAGGGCCGGGCGCACCACCTCGCGCATGGGCTCGATCCAGTCGGACACGATCTTCCACTGCTTGCCGTCCCACTGCTGGACGAGGGCGAGGCCGTTGCCCTCGTGGTTCTCGCAGGTCACCTTCAGCGGGCGCATCAGCCCCTTCATGCCGAGCTGCTCGAGGCGCTGCTCGGTGAGGTTCAGGTTCTCCATGCCCCAGCGCACCTGCTCGCCGGTGAGGGGCTTGTTGCCGAAGCGCCCCATGGCGGTGCGGATGGCCTCGGTGTTGAGCATGGCGT
>Ga0187892_10011366_pt1 | contig 10943 bp, 7 predicted proteins | sample MA1701073metaG_FD_139345 | JGI IMG/M metagenome (GOLD analysis project Ga0187892, IMG submission 139345) | Bio-ooze microbial communities from a basaltic lava cave in the Kipuka Kanohina Cave System on the Island of Hawaii, USA - MA170107-3 metaG ... | reverse complement strand
CTATGTGCAACCTGGGCGCTACGCCGAGATCACTGTCAGTGACGATGGGGTAGGTATAAAACCGGAGATACAGGCTCGCATTTTTGAGCCTTTTTTCACCACCAAAGCCGTCGGCGAGGGCACGGGTTTAGGGCTGGCCATGGTTTATGGAATTGTCAAGCAGCATAACGGTCACATCCACCTGTACAGTGAAGTGGGTCATGGGACAACCTTCAAGATCTACTTGCCCGTGGTTAAGCATGCAGTCGAAGAAGAATCGGATGCCGGTCAGTTTCCGCTGGTCGGGGGCAGCGAGACTATTCTGGTGGCGGAGGACGAAGAGTCGCTGCGAAACCTGGCCAGAGAGGTGCTGGAAGGCTTGAACTACAAGGTGCTGGTTGCCACCAATGGTGAAGAAGCCGTGAAGATCTACTCAGCCAATCGCGAGCGCATCGATATGGTAATTCTGGATGTGGTCATGCCGGGGATGGGAGGCCCAGATGCTTATGAACGGATCCGGGAGCTGGGCGGAGACATTCCGCTAATCTTCATGACCGGTTACAGCGCCGAAATGACGCAAAGTCGTTTTGTTAATCAAAACAAGCTGATTGCCGACATGGGCCCAGTGGTGATTCAAAAGCCATACAACGTAGATGGCTTCGGCCGCAAGGTGCGCGAGGTATTGGATGTTGCGAAGTAAGCGCGACTCCTTGGAACACTACCAGCTTTAGTTTCGTGTAGTCTTGTGTAATTTCGTGTGATGCGCGTGGATCGCATCTTTTGCGACGCCTCGCCCGACGACGTTCGGCGGAGAGCTGAGGGTCGAGTGGATCATAGAGCTCGCCAGCAAGCATTCTTTCTTTTTGGCTTCTCAATAACTCTCCTTCCAAGCGTCCGACACGATTACTCCGTCTCGAGACGTCGTTTCATATCAGAGTAAGCACATTCGATAAGTCTGATCAGAGCTGAAGTATTGATGTTGCCACCGGGCCGGAGCTTTATATGTCGCATATATTTGCCATTACCTTCCAGCAAGCCCAATGGATCCTCGAGTTCGGCGCCACGGAAGAATCCGACATTGACATGGGCTTTGAACACGTTGACATAGGCAAAGGCGGCATCTGCGACACACGCGGTAGGGTGGCCGTCATGGAGCAATTCACGTACATCATCTCCACAATTGCGCATAACCTCGAACCAATGCCGAGCGATCGCGCCCAATTCGCCAGGATGTTCGTTCATCCAGGCTCTGATTGACGGATCTCGTTTGAGCGAAGGGAAGAACCGAAGTATTTGACTCATTGCAATTACAAGCCCAAATGGAATGGCTCAAGTGGGCAAATTCGCAGGTCGGGAAGGGGGCAAGCGCGTTAGCGCACGCCCCCGCTCAAACTCTCGATTCACTCAAGCGAAAAGTCTGAGTAACAGCTACCAACCCTAGCTCTTTGGGGGCTGATGAGGGCCTTTGAATTGTGAGTGGAGCGGGGGCGCGCGCTAAGCGCTGCCCCCTTCCCTACCTGCAAATTTGCTAACTTGAACGGCTACACTTCGCTTGAGTGAATTGCGAGTTGGGCGGGGGCGCGCGCAGAGCGCTTGCCCCCTTCCCTACCTGCAAATTTGCTAACTTGAACGGCTACACTTCGCTTGAGTGAATTGCGATGGGCGGGGGCACGCGCAGAGCGCTTGCCCCCTTCTCGACCTGGAATTTGCCCACTTGAGCTACTCTTGGTTCTGGCTAGTCGTGCCTCTTTTCAGTTCCTGGATGCTTTGCGTTCGCTGCATATTGGTGATCAGTGTGCCCCAGGCCAACAACCTGGACTATGTCTTTGACGGCAAGAAAAAGCAGCACAACTATCGACACTGCCCCGCCCCCGAGAAGTGAAGTTGCTACCAGCAGGCCATAGTAGATTGACGGATACCACCAGCCTGGTAGTGCATCAGATTGATAAACCGGAACACAATGCAAGACGAAAATAACGGCGGCAGAACAAAAGAGAATCGCGTCATAGCGAGCAATTTTTAGGATTCGGTGATAGTGCGCGTCAGCCAATTCAGTTTTCGCGCGGCTGCCGAGTCCGATCATGGTCAACATAAGCGCGAGAATGGTTGCGGCGACCGTCAAGATTGCCGAGCAAAAAAGGCTGCTTGTCGGAATGATCGCTTCCACTAACCGGCGAGCTTCGGCGTCGCCTATCGATCCCATCACCGCGGTGACGACTGCAATGATGACGGCCACCACCGCTCCAGTAACGCCGGCTATGACCAGGTCATGCTGTAACTGGCTAAAATTTTCCTGGTGATCGCTCAAGTTAATAAAACCCCACTTTACTTCGTTGTGACCATCAAGTCTGAGTTGATACCTGCAGCCAGACCCCAGTCAACTCTCAATTCACTCTATCCAAGAGTCGCAATTCACCTTGGCAAGGTTGCAGTCGGGAAGGGGGCAAGCGCTCGGCGCGCGCCCCCGCTCTACTCGCAAATCACTCAAGTGAAAGATTCGAGTAATGTCTCCAGATTGAGCTATTCCAGAAGTGACCTTGATCAGTCGAGCGAATGGTGGCGAGCGTTGAGCGGGGGCGCGCGCAAAGCGCTTGCCCCCTTCCTGACCTGCGAATTTGCCGAATTGAGCTACGACATTTGGGTTTGAGTGAATTGCGAGGTGAGCGGGGGCGCGCGCTAAGTGCTTGCCCCCTTCCCCACAAATTTCCCCAACGAAAAATTTTCCTGACCGGCAAATTTGCCACTTAAAGGCTCAAACTTCGATTGCCTGTCGCGGAATACTCGTCACCAACTTATCTGCTCGCCTTGCCCATGACTTTGCGTTCGCCGTTGCGTTTGCCGAGCAGGTCGAAGCGGTCAAGGTTCATGACCTTATTCCAAGCCTTCACGAAGTCGCGCACAAACTTCTCCTTCGCGTCGTCACTGGCGTAAACCTCTGCCAGTGCCCGGAGCTGAGAATGCGCGCCGAAGACCAGATCGGCGGCGGTGGCTGTCCACCTGCGCTCGCCTGTCACTCGGTCGCGACCCTCGTACACGTCCTCCTCCGCGGCAGACGGTCTCCAAGCCGTCCTCATGTCGAGCAGGTTCACGAAGAAGTCGTTCGTCAGAGTTTCGGGCCGGTCGGTGAAGACGCCGTGCTTTGACTGGCCGAAGTTTGCATTCAGGGTGCGCAGACCGCCGACCAGAGCCGTCATCTGTGGCGCAGTCAGCTTCAAAAGGTTTGCGCGGTCGAGCAGGCGCGTCTCGGGCGATAACGGATCATCCTTACGGATGTAGTTCCGAAAGCCGTCGCCGATAGGTTCGAGCACCTCGAACGCGTCCACATCCGTCTGCTCTTGCGAGGCATCCGTGCGACCAGGTGCAAACGGAACCGTGATGTCGTGGCCTGCGTTCCGGGCTGCCTGCTCCACAGCCGCGCATCCACCCAGCACGATCAGGTCGGCCAGCGAGACCTTCTTGCGGCCGGACTGCGCCTTGTTGAAGTCCTGCTGAACCTTCCCCAAAGCCTCCAGCACCTTGGCCAGCCGGGCCGGTTCATTGACCTCCCAGTCTTTCTGCGGCGCGAGGCGAATGCGCGCCCCATTCGCGCCACCGCGCTTATCTGTGCCGCGGAAGCTTGAGGCGGCACACCAGGCCGTAGCGACCAGTTGTGGAATAGACAGACCCGCATTGAGAACCTTGCGTTTGAGGTCGGCGATGTCCCGCTCATCGATCAACTCGTGATCGACATCCGGGACGGGGTCCTGCCACAATTGCGGCTCTGGGATCCAGGGTCCAAGGTAGCGCGAGCGCGGGCCCATGTCGCGGTGAAGCAATTTAAACCAGGCCTTGGCGAAGGCGTCGGCAAGCTGGTCGGGATTCTCATAGAAGCGCTTCGCAATTGGACCGTAGATCGGGTCCACCCTCAGGGAGAGGTCTGTGGTCAGCATCATTGGCGCATGCCGCTTCGACGGGTCGTGGGCATCAGGCACAGTGCCCTGAGCCTCTGGATTCTTCGGAGTCCATTGCTTCGCGCCGGCGGGACTTTCTGTGAGTTCCCACTCGTAACGGAACAGATTCTCCAGGTACCCGTTGTCCCACTTGGTCGGGTTCGTGGTCCATGCCCCTTCGAGGCCGCTGGTGATCGTGTGGGCGCCATGCCCATTGCCCTGTTTGTTCTTCCAGCCCAAGCCTTGCAGTTCGATCCCCGCGCCTTCGGGTTCCGGGCCGACGTTTCCGACTGCCGGGGCGGCGCCATGGCATTTGCCGAACGTGTGGCCACCGACGATGAGCGCCACCGTCTCTTCGTCGTCCATCGCCATGCGCCCGAAGGTCTCGCGGATGTCTCTGGCGGCGGCCACCGGATCCGGATTGCCGCCGGGTCCCTCGGGATTCACGTAGATCAAGCCCATCTGCACATTGGCGAAAGGCTTGGCGAGTTCCCGGTCGCCGCTGTACCGTTCGTCTCCCAGCCAGGTGTTCTCGGGGCCCCAGAAGACTTCCTCAGGCTCCCAGACGTCGGGCCGCCCGAAGCCAAAGCCGAACGTCTTGAACCCCATCGATTCCATGGCCACGTTGCCGGCCAGAATTATAAGATCGGACCAGGAGATATTCTGGCCGTACTTCTTCTTAAGCGGCCAAAGCAGCCGGCGCGCCTTGTCGAGATTAGCGTTGTCGGGCCAGCTGTTCAGTGGGGCAAATCGCTGCTGGCCGTCGCCGCCGCCGCCGCGGCCATCGGCAATGCGGTAGGTGCCTGCGGCATGCCATGTCATGCGGATGAACAACCCGCCATAGTGGCCATAGTCAGCCGGCCACCAGTCCTGCGAATCAGTCATCAGCGCAACAAGGTCTTGCCTCAAGGCATCGATGTCAAGGTTCTTGAAATGCTCCGCATATTCAAACTCCTCCTCTAAAGGGTTGGACAGATTCGAGTGGTGGTGGAGGACGGAGAGGTCCAACTGGTTCGGCCACCAGTCTCTGTTTGTCCTTGGCCGACGCGGAGTCTTTGGTTCTGGGGCAGGGATTACGGGATTCTCACTTTCACTGACACTCTGGGTATGTTCCTTATCAGGCACGTCGTTTCTTCTCCTCTCTCAGTCAATCTGTGTAAGTTGGTTCTTTTCGAAATGCTAGGATAACGAAATAAAGATTCTTTAAAGGAGCAAGAGCTCCCTGCGCGGACCGTAGCTCCGCCTAAAAATGAATGCCTAACATAAACGGACGAACACTAAGATTAAATCAAAATCGTCTAAGATTCATCTCCCCAAGCGAATATGTCGACACAAATCAGCCCGCGTCGCCGGCGAAAGCATACAATCCTGGGTTGACGCGAAGCGCGGAATTGCGACCAGGGGCGGCCACGGAGTTCACCAGCAGGCCGGCCGCCCGCCAATGTCCTGGACAAACCACCTGGTACGGCTTCCAGAAGATTTCGTGCTTTGGTTCGTGTAGGTTCGTGTAGTTTCGTGGATCGTTTGTTTGCGTTGCAAAAGATGCGATCCACGAAATCACACAAAATTCACGAAACTACACGAACATAAACCAATTAGCCGTGGTGGTTTTTAGGAAGGGCCGCCCCTACAGAGTTGTCACAGTTTGCTACGCTATGTGCGCGCCTTGGACCTCTACGTAAAGAGAGTAGAGTGATTGGCTAGCGGTCATGAACAGACGGTTTCTTTTGGGCCCGCCGAAACAGAGATTTGCACAAATCTCAGGTAGCAAGATCTGTCCAATACGCTCGCCGTCGGGGGCAAACACATGCACCCCGTCGTAGCCCGGGCCAGCCCAACCGACACCCGCCCAGATGTTTCCGTCAGCATCGGCCCTGATCCCGTCTGCAAAACCGGTAACCTCGCCGCTTGGCAGCTTCATTTTTGTTGACGTGAACTCTTTCCCGGCTAGTAGTTTCACGCCATCCGCAACTTCAAACACCATGATGCTGGGCGGTGCAGCCGGATAATGGGAAGCGCCCGTTTCCGCGATGTAGAGTTTCTTGTAGTCAGGACTGAAACAGAGTCCATTCGGCTTGAATAGTGAGTCGGTAACCTTCTCCAGTTTCGCTGTTTTCGGGTCAATGCGATAGACAGCCTCCTTCTGACTCAAACGACGATTTCCGCCTTCGTAAAAACTGCTGTACCCCGGATCAGTAAACCAGATGCCGCCATCAGGATGGACCACCGAATCATTCGGGGCATTCAGGGGTTTGCCCTGCCAGCTTTCTGCCAGAACAGTCGTGCTGCCATCATGCTCGTAACGCACAACCCGGTGAGTATCGTGCTCACACGAGATCAGGCGGCCCTGCCAGTCGAAGGTGTTGCCGTTGCTGTTGTTTGCCGGATTGTGGAAGGTACTGACATGTCCGTCTTCGGCAAGCCACCGGTGTTTTACATTATTCGGTATATCGCTCCAAACCAGATAACGTCCAACACTATTCCAGGCAGGGCCTTCCGCCCACCGCATCCCTGTGTGCAGACGCTCGACAGTCGCATTGACTACACGGTACTGCGCAAATCGTTTGTCGAGCACAACGATATTGGGGTCGGGGTAGCGCACCTGCGGCTCGCTTTGGCCGAAGCTATGCCGATGTAAAAGAGCAGTGGCGCAGGTCGAGGCGATTGCGCCAGAAATAAAACCGCGGCGATTGATCGAAGCTCTAGTCATTTTCCCTCATGATTCATCATCTGACGTTTGTCATTGGGATTTTGACTTTGCATGGCGCTGTTCGCGCCTCCTCACGAAAATGACAAACGACAAACTTTAAGGAACCTCTGATTAAGTCTTTCGACGCGTAAGCGTCGATTGACTTTAGCCCAGCGTTTTAACGCTGGGGCTAGGTCGTAACTGGCACTGTCGCGTAGCGACGGTTGAATTGACCAGGTTTCAGCCGTCGCTACGCGACGGGAAATCTTTCAAAGCGCTCCCGGCGTTAAAACGCCGGCCTAAAGTCAATCGACGCTACGCGTCGAAGAAAACTTAAACAGAGGGTCCTTTTGATAATAAATGAGATCCGGCTTTATCTTGTTTTCAGAAACCGTCCCATCTCTCGCTTTAACTCAGCGACGATCCTGGTTGCGCCAGGTTCATTAATCAGATTTTTCATCTCATAGGGATCGGTCTGCAAATCATAGAGTTCATCCATTCCCGCCAGTTCGAAATAATTAATGTATTTCCAACGGTGGTCGCGAACCGCTTTATAGCCCATTTGCCGGATACGCGGGAAGACTTTGTCGGAATAGTATTCGATGAGAAATGAGTTGCGCCACGCAGGTCTTGCGCCTCTTAAAAGCGGCCCTAGCGAACGCCCTTGCATCGCTGCAGGCAAAACCACTCCTGCCAGTTCAAGCAACGTTGGAGCCAGGTCGATGTTCAGCGCAAACTCTTCTACCACTATTCCCGATTTGATCAGTTTTGGGTACCGCACCAGGAGCGGCATCCGGATTGACTCTTCGTAGGCCAGGCGCCGTTCGACACTCAGGCCATGCTCGCCGTAGAAGTAGCCATTATCGCTGGCAAAAACGATCACCGTGTTGTCGAGCTGATCTTTTTCTTTCAGTGCCTTCAGGATATCCCCCACTCCGTCTTCAATGGCCATCAACGATCGCAGACGGCCCCGGACAGCTTCATCAGCGGTCCCGGTTGCGGCTCCTAAAAGTGGCAGACTATCGATTTTCCGTTGCAAAGCAGGTTTGCCAGCAGGTGGGCGCATAGCGCTTGGTCGACGCGGAATTTTTTTATCAACAAACAGGTTTCGATGGCGTTCGGCGGGTATAAACCGTTCAGCTTCGGCCAGGTTAATGCTCCCGTCACCATGCTGCATCACCTCTGGATGAACAGCCTTATGTGCCAGATAAACGAGAAACGGTTTGTCGTGCTGTCGTTTGATAAACTCCACGGCGTATTCAGTGAGCAGGTCCGTGATGTATTTGCCGGGCTTTAAGTGTTTACCGTCCTCATTTATCTCAGGGTCAAGATAGGACCCCTGTCCTTTAAAGCTCACCCAGCGATCGAAACCTGGGCGCCGAGTGTCATCATTTCCCATATGCCACTTACCGATAAACGCTGTTGCATAACCCGATTGTTGTAGCAACAAAGGAAAGGTAATTAGCTTATGGCTGGCGAGGGAGCGATCCACATTGTCCGTGATTCCGTGTCTGTGAGCATATTGGCCGGTCAAAAAACTTGCGCGTGAGGGCGAACACAGTGGTGTGGTCATGAACGCATTTCTAAACCAGGCGCCTTCGCGCCCAATACGGTCGATATTGGGAGTTTTTATGAACGGGTGTCCGGAGATCCCAAGTTCGTCCCAGCGCAAGTCGTCTACAAGAATAAATACAATGTTCGGCCGGGACTTGACCTGATCCAACGGCCGGGACTCGCCTTGATCCAGCCGAGGCACAGCGAGTGTGCTCAGAAAGATCACAGACATTAACGAGCCAATGGTTACAAGCTTTCTAATTTTATGGCCGTGGGAACCTTGGAACATCACTTCTTCAGCACAATTGTTAGAGAGGGATTGAAATGCTAGTCTGTTCCTGATCTGCCCTGCGTCGTTTTCATGGGACTTGCTCAGCTATTATTTGGACGAAGCACTGCCTTGATCACCGTACCCTGCTCGCTGTCAGTCGCGGCTTTGTTGATCGCCTCGAGTGGGTAGTACTCGATCAGGCGATCGATCGGAAAACGTCCCTGCCGGTACAGCTCGACAATCTGAGGGATCAATATCTGTGGGATGGCGTCGCCTTGTATGATCCCACGTAGCGTTCGACCGAGAAGAATTGTCCAGGGATCCAGTGAGACTTCTTCGCCAGGTGGAACCTGACCAACCATACCACACACGCCTAAGGGACGAAGCGCGTCCACTGCTTGCCGAATGACTTTCGTGATACCCGTACTCTCGAACGAGAAGTTCACGCCACCCTTCGTGATTCGCTGAATCTCCTCCACGGGGTTGGTCTCTGCGGCGTTGATTAGGTGAGTGGCACCAAGATCTCGTGCGACCTCCAGCCGATTGTCTTTCACATCGACTGCGATGATCGTGGTGCAACCGGCGACACGCGCCGCCATGATGGCACACATGCCAACAGCTCCTGCTCCAAAGGCAGCAAATGTTGAGCCAGGGTAGCAGCGGAGCGACGTAAAAACTGCTCCGGCACCCGTCTCAACGCTGCAGGCAAAAGGTCCCAGGAGATCCAGGGGGACGTCGTGGCATACCTTGACCAGGCTCGGCTCTGTGGTCAGGGCATGGGAAGCGAATGACGACTGGCCGAAAAAGTTACCGTGAACAATCGTGCCATCCTTTCGCATGGTAGGGCTGCCATCCAGCCGGTCGAGACCGAGCCGGATCCGCATGACATCCTCACAGTAAGGAGTACGCTGCAAGCACGCAGGGCATTTGCCACAGGTATTGAACCCAATCACCACGTGGTCGCCGGGCTGTACGGTAGTACATTGCGGCCCAACTTCTTCGACAACGCCGGCGCCTTCATGGCCCAGCACGCAAGGCATCGGAACCTTGTAGTCGCCGTCGCGGGTAGCCAAATCCGTGTGGCAGATTCCAGAAGAAATGACGCGCACGACAACCTCTTGCGTTCTGGGCTCATCGAGGTCAATTTCCTCGATCACAAACGGCTGTCCTGGCTGCCGCACCACGGCTGCCTTGATCCTCATTTTGCAACCCCTCAACTCGGGATCTCGATACGATTGCGTTCGTTTATTCTCGTGTGATGCTCGTGGATCGTTCTTTCCGCTGCTCAAAATAGTACGACCCACGAATTATACGAAACTACACTAAACGTACCCACAGTTAGCGGTGGTGGTTTAAAGGAATCATTCAAGTCCAGTTAATTGACAGGTTGGGAAGGTGGGCCCCCGCTCAACTCGCGCTACCAGAACTTTAAATGAACCTGTCAATTAACTAGACTTAGTGCTTCCTTTTACCTGTCACTAGACTTGAATGGTTCCTTTAAAGTTGTTGGGTAACGACATTTGAGCGTGGAATTTCAGCACCTTACGCTTTTATTCCTCGCTCAACTCTTGGATTTCGATTCTGTTCCTGGCCCCTCGAATAGCCTCGATATCATCCGTTTCTTCAAAACCAGGCGGAGTGTACTGCACGATAAACCGAGAGTTAATCTGTCTCAGATGAGCTGGAATAATTTCGGTCGAGATGTCCCACACGATGCCGCCATCAGCCATGCCGAGGCCTTCGGTCCACTCAACCATACTTTGGTGTAGCCGTTTAAGTGAAACAGTACGCGCACTCTCTCTCGGAGAATCTCTTCGTTCAATTTTGAGCCCTTGTTATGCAGCATTACTCCCACACGAGGTCGACAACATCTTTTTGTTCCCCACCACCTGCACAACACGTTTTTTTGGTTTATTGAACGTAATATGACGAGGGGCGGCCACGGAGGGCCGCCCTACAGATTCTTGACCGACTAGCCCTCCAGGAGATGCCCTTGTTTGAGTCTGAATTTAATCTTCTTGATGTTTTCGAAGTCCTTGAAAGGATCTCCCTCAAGGGCTACGAAGCTAGCCTCGTAACCCTCACTCAAAACGCCCACTTTGCGCGACGGAAAGATAGTCTTTACGGTGTTTTCAGTCCACATCTTTATAAGAGTGCGGTTGTCGAACACCCCAAGCTCTTTCAGATACTCCACCTCTCCGAGCGAAGTTTGCTCAACCTCGTCGCTGCCGATGGCGATCTTGACGCCGCTTTTATGAAGCAGTGTGAGATTCGCAATTTGCGCCGCCCGGATTTTTTCGTACAACTCACTATCTTGCTTCATTCTCAACGCCAGGCAGGCCGTGGTCACCACCACAGTTCCCTTTTCTGCGGCTAGCTTGGCATCTGCGGGCTGAATAGAGGTTGGACCGCGACTGCCTGGGAGATGTGCGATCTCATCGGCGCCAGCCATCACTGCGTGATGAAAGTCAGTTGCCGTGTTGACGTGCACTGAGACTCTCAAGCCGTGAAGATGTGCCTT
>Ga0187892_10011365_pt1 | contig 10943 bp, 7 predicted proteins | sample MA1701073metaG_FD_139345 | JGI IMG/M metagenome (GOLD analysis project Ga0187892, IMG submission 139345) | Bio-ooze microbial communities from a basaltic lava cave in the Kipuka Kanohina Cave System on the Island of Hawaii, USA - MA170107-3 metaG ... | reverse complement strand
CCCCAGGGGCCGCCGTGCACGTTGAGAATCATGGGCAGGTTCTTCGCCGGAATGCCCGGCGGCGTGGTCAGATAGCCGCGGATGGTCAGACCGTCGCGGGCTTTGTAGCTGATCGGCTTCATCTCGGCCAGGGTCACGTTCTCCAGGGCTTTGCGGTTGTAAAAGAGGAACTCGCCCATCTTGGTCTTGCGGTCATAGGCGAAATACGCGACGGGCTTGATGTCCGATTGAAAGGCCACTAGCCATGTCTGATCCGCCTGGTCGCGGTTGATGATTTGGAAGTCGCCGCGGTGGAGCTTACCGATGGCCGCGAAATCATCGGCGATCGTCGGATCAATCACCTTCCATTCCGCGCGCTCTTTCATGAAACGAACGGCTTGGATGGTCTTCTTGATGGGGTGAATGAACACATCCTCCGTATCGAACTTGTCGTCCGATGCCAGTATCTTTTCCTTGCCCGTGGCCAAGTCCATCTCCCGGAGCTGGCTGGTGTTGCTGCCGGTGCTGTTGAACATGTAGATGCCTTTGCCGTCGGGCGTGAAGGCGAGCGGGCCGCTGGTGAGGGCATCTTCGACGCCGAACTTGGTCAGCGGGCGCCAAGCGGAATCCGGGTTATCGCGCACCGAAAGGTCGGTCGCGCCGTCCGGCAGGGTCTTGCTGGCGCAGCGGATGCGGAATTCGTGATCGGCGTTGACTCCGATAAAGCCCTCGTCATTCTGAAACTCGAGCTTGAGCTTGCCAGTAGTCAGATCCGCTCGATAGACGTCGTGAAACTCGGGTTTGCGGTTGTTGACCGAAACCAGGATTTCGTTGGGAAACTTCGAGTCGACGCCCTCGACGCGGGCCTGCACGCCATCGAACGGGGTGAGGTCTTTTTCCTCCTTGTTCTTCAAGTTAACGGCATGAATGTGCCAGTTCTCGTCGCCGCCCTTGTCCTGCAGGTACAGGACCTGTTCGTTGTTTTCCGCCCAGAAGTACTGACGGATGCCGCGCTTGCGGTCCTTGGTGACGACTTGGTCGTCGGTCTTGCCGACGGTTCGAATCCACACGTTTAAGACCCCCTCGTCCGGCGCGATGTAGGCCAGACGCTTGCCGTCCGGCGAAATCTTCGGACTCGATTTGTCGGGGTTTCCAAAGAGGACGCTGCGCGGGATCAGCGGCGGCAGCTCCCCGCGGACCGCCGCGGCCTGGCAAAGCAGCGCCGACGCCACGGCGCCTAGAAAGACTCTCGTACCGATTCTGTGGATCATCTACTTATTCTCCTCATCAAGAAACGTTGACCAACGTGCCAAACACTCATTGACCGCCCACACGAGACGGCCGAAGCGAACAATTGTGTAGGGCGTCGCGGCAATCGCCACGAACTCTAACTCGCCAGCATGCATCCCGCTTCAGCGATTTGAATCATTGATTAGATCACCCAGCGGCCGAAATTGTACCGGAAGTCCACAAAGGCATAAAGCGATTCCGTGTAAAATCCGGTCTGGTCTTTGTGCGAACCCTCACAAATCCGGGTTCGGCCACGTCACCTGGGCCATGGCCGCCACCATAAACTGTATCCGCCCGAATTGCATTGTTACCGCAATAGAACTTCGCCGTGGGACGGAAAGCACGTCCCTTACGATCGTCACAAACCGCACAGGGTGATCGACGGCAAGGGGAGTTTATTGGAAGGGGACATTATCGGCTAGAATCGGGATTTCGGTGGCCGCGGTAAAGAAGGCGCCACGTTTGCTGGGAAGTGTCGGCCGGTGCCGTGTGCGCTGGCTGGCGGGGGGGAAGCCAATGTCCTTCGGCAGAATCTATTGGTTCTTTCGTCGCAAGGCCCGCATTGCATTCCTGGCCGGCATCACTTATGCGGCGCTTTGCTAGCCAGCCTCAGTACTTCTCGGAGGCGGCCAGGTCAAACCCCTCATGGGTCGGGTTCAACGGGCATCCACGGTATTCGGCGCGACAGGCGTAACAAGTGGTGACCTTGCCGGTGAAGAAGTAAATCACGCCATCCAAGAGGACCGCGGCGGCCAGGACCGACCACGCGGTCAGGACCGAGAATCGAAAGAAGTAAACCGCCAGCAGGCCGAACACAACCACCACTGCTAGGCCCAAGCGCTGCGGAAAGTCCTTCCGAATAAACAGCTCCGTGCAGCCGCAAACGGCGCAGCGATCAACCGGCAGGCGGTCGCGGACCGAGGCCGTGACCGTAATGGGATGCCGCACGTGGCAACGAGGGCATTCCATTGATTCGCCGCAGCTTTCAAGCGGTTCATACTCAATGATGGCCACGCAGCCGTCGGTGGGGCAATGGTAACGAATCTGCACGCAACGTGACCGTCGAATCTTAGAGCGGCCAGCCGACCTCGACGACGAGGCGTAGCGCGGCCAGTTCACCAATATAGGCGAAGGCGGATGCAAAATAAAGAATTCCGGTCGCGGACTGCGTCGCGCGGAGGCGGACGCAATTGGCCACCATATAGGTGAAGACCGCGACCGGCGCCAGCCCAACGCCCACACGCATCAGCAGCACGAGCCAATGCCCGCCCCATTGCGCGAAGAGCGTTGGATTGCGGCCGCGAGCCAGGAACCACGCCGCCGTAAGGCTGGCGAGCAGGAAAGCGAACCGGACGGCTACGGCCCAAGATAGCAGTCGCGAACAGTGTCGTAGGGGCGCGATAGTCATGCTCGTGGCCGTCAGGTAGGCGTGGCCGAGAAGCCACGCCACGGTAATGCTCCCCAGCAACAGGGCGCCGAGTACCTGGCTGGCGATGGCAAGGAATTTGGCCGCCGGATGCACCGTACCGAGTAAGAGTGCATCCCAAAACCCCTCTCCCCCATTGGGGGAGAGGGTAGGGTGAGGGGGTTCTAGGATGCACCCTAACGATGCAACGACGGCGACAGTGGCCGCGGCAATGCCTGCCAGGCCCGAAATACCGGCTACGACACGGAACATCCGAGGCTTCTGGCCCGCAAACGGTGCAAGCATGGAGGAAATCGCCGCGCCGGCCGCCAGCGTACCGCCGAGCCAAAATGATGCTTCGGCCACTCCATCGCGCATCCCGACGGCGTAACGGATACGCCAGATGACGACGCCACTTGCGAGCGCAAACGCCAGAAGAGCAATCAAGCGCAGGAACCGCCACGCGATCTGATCCAGACGGCCCGTACTCAGGACCAGGAGCATCCCACCGGCCAGAGAGTGTAGGAAGATCATTGCGATGGGTGTACTCCGTCGGTTCGCCTGGCTTGCGCGGCCGCCGACGGCGCTTCGGCACTCTGCATGCGGGGCGGGCGCGGATGATACGAGAGACTTGGCGGCATTTCCATGATAGAAGATCATCATCTAGGATGCGTGGTTGGAGCGCGGGAGGCGCTTGGGTCGATGGCGCTGGATGTAGCCAAGCTGCGGAAGCTCGTGGCCCTGGATGAAAGCGATCCGTTGAGTCGCTTCGCCCTGGCACAGGCGCTGCTCCGCGAGGGCGATACCGCGGCCATCACGGAGGCGGCCGACCATCTGCTGTTCGCCAATGCCGCGGACCCGGATCACCTGGCGACGTACCACCTGCTCGGACAAGTGCTCATCAGTCTGGATCGCAAGGAGGAGGCCCGGCGGGTGCTGACGGCCGGGCGTGACCGAGCGGAAGCGGCCGAGTCAGGCAAGGGCCACGACCTCGGCCCGGCCTTCGAACAGTTGCTGGAGACGCTTTGAGCGTTAAGGCTCCCAGGTCTCACGTCGTTGAGCCACCCGCGCTCGTCTTGCTCATCAACTCAATTATTAGCTTCCGATGCCAGCAGTGGCGGCTCGCCGACGGCGGCCGAAGTAGACCTTCGCCCCCGCAAGCAGCAACAACGTCATGACGATCAGGCCCCATTCCGAGACGGTTGGGATCGGTTGTCGCGGGCCGTTTACGACAAAAGCCAGGTCAAGCGACTCGTGGGTCTGCGGATCACGCAACTCACTCCAGGGTCCAAATTTGTCGTCGGACCAAACCGCGTCATCGCGAAACTGGAGGCTCGGGTAGGTGGTCTTCCAACCAAACGAGGGGAACACTCCATCGCCGGGTATCTTGTCGGCGACGTCCACCTGGAGGGCAAGCCAATAAACGTCCCCTCTGCGTTGTTTGAAGGCCTCCGGGATATGAGGGATAATCACGTTGAAATAGGAAAGATGGTCGCCTTTCAGGTAGTACTCGGTGTTCGGATCGTACCAGCCCTGCTCCCCATAGCCCTCAAAGCCGACCTTAAAGTCTGGTGGGTAAATGTAGCGCTCCCAGAGGAGGTTCGCGGGTCTGCTGTACGGAGGGCCGGGGTAATCCGAATAAATCCAAACGCATATCCGCGTAATGTTGCCGACATAGTCTCCCCGCCATGATCCCCAGAAGCGAATCTCGCTGATCAGTCCGCTCTCCGTGCAGCGCCAGTCATCGGCAAGAATCTTTGGATACGTCATTAACACGTCCCATCCGAAGGGATCGGGAAGCTGGGGGTAGTGCATTTTGTGGCCCGGCGGCGGGTCTGCCGCCACACGCCCACAGCGCGTCATGGCAGCTTGTAAGCCATCCGCATCAAGCCGTGTGCCGATATTAACCGGGAACGCAACGCAACATATAGCCGAGGTTTTGCAACCACCCTGGACCTGGATGCCTATCGCTTGGTCAGTGTCCAATCGGATGATTGGAGAGCCTGAGTTTCCCGGACAATCGTCGAGACGCTTGTACGGGAGAACGCCGGGTCGAGGTGGGTCACAATTGGCGACGTCGAAGAGATTGCCGTCCTCCCGTTGTTGCACCTGGTTCCGGTCGTCATCATCATCCCCGGGCACGCACGGTGCGCAGGCATTGGGAACCTGCCCTCCGTCACGTCCGTAACCGGTCACACGGATGTCAGGTGGAGCGTCCGAAGTGTCCGGGCCGGGAGCCGGAACTAGTCCACGGAAAAATGCCGCACCCTGCGTCTGGTACGTCGTGAGACCCGTGACAGGGTTTCTATGACACCTGAACACGGCCCAATCCGTGCCGCAGCCATCTCCGGTCAAACGTGCGTCTTCCGTGTCCCGGCGGACGGCAAACTGAAAGGCAGCCTGTGGATGGCGACGACTGCACCCCACGGATGGCGGGACGTTGAATTGCAGGACATCAGCAGGTTCGCGACCACCCTTCTCATCAAGGAAGCAGTGGCCGGCGGAAAGGTGGCACTTATCCGTGGCCGGGTCGGGCGGCTCGTGAATGATAAACGCCGTGCACCCAACTGGCCACAAGCGTGCAACGCGGGCGTCATTGCTAAGGACGCGCTCGTCGGTCATGTCGCAAATCGCCGCCGTGCCGTCGCCGCCGTCAGGTACCTGCGGCTCGCCCACGTCAGCGAGGCCGCGACCAACAAACATATTTTCCACCTTGATCGATTCGCCCCGGGCGTGTGGCGCGGCGATCAATTCGATCCGCGCAGCGGAGCCGTTGAAGAATGCCGTTGCATAGCCCCACTCCTCCAACTGTTGTGCGTCCAGCGTTTGCCAATCGCCGTCAAGCAAGGATGTGACCCGCACCAGACTGCCCGGGCTGAGGCGGGCGGCGGAAAACACGACCCTGAACCACGGCACCTCCGGGCCCAGATCGATTTCACGCGAGAAAACGACCGCGGGTTGGTCGGACGCGTTGTCCAGCGGTCCGGAGTCCAGTTGAACTGGCTCAAGTTTGGCAGGCGCGGGCGCTGGCGCGCCCAGCGCGGACCCTCGAATACCCGCCAGGATTACGGCGGCAATTACCAGTACGAAGATGCCGTTGGAACGCCCAAGAGTTCTAGACTTCATGAGATATCCCTCCCTTCAGAATCGAGTTGTCTCCGGCGGGGTTCGCGCCTTGATGCGGGCGCCGGAAAAGCCCCCGCCGAGTGAATGTGCCTGCTGGAGAGCGAAAGGACACGCCAGCCCCTCCACGTGATCGCGGCATCGCGCGGACAGACCGCGCACCGCTTGCGAGAGGTCCTCCGCAGCTACCGCCTATAGATTTTGCAACAGCGGCTCGAATTATACCATCGACCCGTGTCAACGCAAGAAAAAACCAATGGCGAACCGAATATTCTTGGTGATTTATCCATCTTCATCTTCGGCGACAATATGGGTGATTGTGTTACAGCTTCCGATCCAGTCGTCGATAGTGAATCGCCTCGAGGACGTCGTCGTCGGTGATGGACTCATGGCCGGCGAGGTCGGCGATGGTGCGGCCCACGCGGAGAATTTTGTCGTGAGCCCGCGCCGATAGACCCAGCTCGGTCATCGCCTGCCGCAGCACCCGCTCGCCGGCGTCGTCGAGTTTGCAGAAATGCCGAAGCATCTTAGCGCCCATTCGCCCATTCACCATCGCCGGCTCGCCGTTGAATCGGGCGAGCTGGCGCTGTCGCACCTCCTGCACTTGTTCGCGCATCCGCGACGACGGCGTCCCGTCCTCACGGCTACGTAGATCGCCAAAGCCCACGGCCGGGACCTCCATGTGGATATCGATTCGATCCACCAGCGGCCCGCTGATTCGCGACAGGTACTTGTCAATCTGCAAGGGGCTGCACTTGCAGGGTTTGCGCGGGTCCGTCAGATATCCGCAGGGACACGGGTTCATCGCCGCGATCAGCATGAACTGGGCCGGGAAACCGACGGTGGCGTGCGCCCGGGCGATCGTCACCCGGCCGTCTTCCAGCGGCTGCCGTAAGGACTCGAGCGCCTGTCGAGAGAATTCCGGGAACTCATCTAAGAACAAAACGCCGAAGTGCGCTAGCGACACCTCACCGGCCTGTGGGATGCTGCCCCCGCCGACCAGCGCCGGCGTGCTCGCCGAGTGATGCGGGTTGCGAACCGGACGGGTCGCGAGCAAACCCATGCCCGCCGGCAACTGCCCGGAAACCGAATGAATCCGCGTCGTCTCCAGGGATTCCTCCAAAGACAACGGCGGCAGGATCGTCGGAACCCGCTTGGCCAACATGCTCTTGCCCGACCCCGGAGGCCCAATTAAGAGCACATTGTGCATCCCGCCCGCCGCGATCGTGAGCGCCCGCTTGACCTGTTCCTGCCCGCGAACCTCCGAGAAGTCGCAGTCGTATGCCGCCGAGGCGGCGAACACCTCGGACAGATCGATCACCGTCGGCTCCAGCGGCAGCGCCCCCGACAGAAACCCGGCCGCCTCCGTCAGGCAGGTGACCGGAATCACCTCCAAGCCGGAAACGACCGCGGCCTCGGCGGCGTTGACCGCCGGTACGATGATTCCTCGTAGCCCGCGTTGTTTGGCGAGCATCGCCGCCGACAAGACTCCTTTGGTCGGCCGCACCCGGCCGTCGAGGGCCAGCTCCCCGGTGACCAGGTACCCGTCGGCCTCGGCCGCTATCACGTCGCCGCTTGCAAAGAGAATTCCCAGGGCAATGGGCAGATCAAAGGCCGGCCCCTCCTTGCGGACATCCGCCGGCGCCAGATTGATGACAGTCTTATTCCGAGGAAAGGCATACCCGGAGTTTTGCAGGGCACTTCGTACTCGCTCGATGCTCTCCTTTACGGCGGCGTCAGGCAGGCCGACCACCGTCGCGCCTGCAAAGCCCCGGCGCGAGACGTCCACCTCCACTTCGACTTGGACCGCCTCGATTCCGAAAAACGTCGCGCTATGCAGCTTAGCCACCATTGATGCCGCATTGTACCCCACCCCTCCGGCCACGGCGATCCCGGCTCCCTCCGATCTTGTGTGGCACCCCTCTGCCGCCATCGGCGGCAGGGTGTTGTGTCGCGATGCCAAAAACGCGGACTCGTCGCAGGGTGAAACCTGCTACAGGCCCCGCCGCCTTTGTCCCGGCAACGCTGCGGATTGCGTCTGAATTTGACGGGGGGAAACGCCGATGGTATACTGGGGAGTATCGGGGACGACCGAAGATTGGTACGTAGGGCGTTTCGACTGCCCGCGACTGACCTCGGCAATGACTGGCCCGTGGCGAAGGGCACGGATCGCGTGGAGCCGATTCGCGGATTTCGCCACCGGCCCGTGAGACCGGACCGTGAACAACGTAGACCTGCTCGCATGCGCGCAAAAAATCGCGGGCTATCAATTCCGTGACTGCGAACTCCTCTTTACCTCGCTGACCCACTCGTCCATCGCCGGTTCGCGACTTCAAAGCAATGAGCGGTTGGAGTTTCTCGGCGACTCCGTGTTGGGGCTGGTCGTCTGTCAGGAGCTCTACGGCCGGTTCCACGATTGGATGGAGGGCGACCTGACCAAGGTGAAGTCTTTCGTCGTCTCGCGGCGAGTTTGCGCCGCCATCGCTGACAAAATCGGTCTGACCGATCTGCTGATCCTCGGCAACGGCATCGACGCGCGGAACTCGTTGCCGATGTCCCTGCGCGCGGCCGTCTTCGAGGCGGTGATCGGGGCGATCCTCGTCGACGGCGGGATCGAGCCGGCCAGGGAGTTCATCCTTCGAACCGTAGCCGGCTACATCGATCAATGTTCCCAGTCTGACAATCACGAGAACCACAAGTCGACCTTGCAGCAATACGCCCAACGGCGGCTGTCGGCGACGCCATCCTACCAGGCGCTCGACGAACAGGGCCCGGATCACTGCAAGTGTTTTGAGGTCTGCGTCGTTTTGGAGGGGCGCCGCTTCCCCAGCGCGTGGGGCGCCAGCAAGAAGGAGGCGGAGCAGGAGGCCGCCCGACTCGCCCTCGAGCGACTCCGCGCCGCCGACGAGACGAAAGAGGCCCTGGCCCGCTCTACCACTTGATTCCATCCATCGAGGCCATGTGGAACATCGCTCTTCACTAAGTGACACAACGTGGCACAGATCAGCAGCGCCTGCGTACGGTAGGTCTGGTGTTGTCCGAGTCGGGGAAACCAGCGTCGGATCCGAATCCTACCCGCTCTGGCCGAGGATGAGGTTCAAATGGGTCGCATGGGTCATCGACCACCATCATTGCCGGAGGAGGGAGTCGAACCCTCACACCCTTGCGGGCACGGGATTTTGAATCCCGCGCGTCTGCCAATTCCGCCACTCCGGCGTTGCGGCTGAAACGCGCATCCTTTGTACGGCCCTTTTGGGTGCTGTTCAATAGCGCCAACTGGTGAGATCGGCCTCCTGCGGCGCCGTCTTCTGGATGCGTTCCAGGATCGCCCCGGCGTACATGACGTCATAGCGCAGCCGTGAGATCGCGTTCGGCCGCTCGTGATCGCCGTTCCAGCAGTGCTCGGCTCCCTGACCGTAATCGACGAGGCCGTCGTAATGCGGGTCCTTCGTGCTCTTAAGAAACTCCTCCACAAGATACACCGCGTTGTTGAGGTAGTAGTTGTCCATCGTGCCGCAGTAGATGCGGATCTTGCCCTGCAGTTTGGGACCAAGCTTCGCCCAGTCCCGCTCCAGAATATGCCGCAGGTCGTAGTTCTCGCGCCAGTGGGCCGCGACTTCACGGTCAATCTCACCCGTCAGCTTGTTCCAGATTCTCTTGGGATATCCATTAGGACCCACCGGGCTGAAAACGGCCTCCCAAATGTCCCACTGGCCGCCCGAGCGCGAGTGCGTCCCGAGCGCGAGTTCCAGGCGGTTGAGCTGCTCGAGTGTGGCGCTCAGATGCCCGAGACGATTCCGCATCCCCGGCCTCGGGACGCGCTGCCACGGTCCCTCAAGATAATAGGCGTTGGCATCTTCATAGATATCGACGACGGTGTAGGCACGAAAGTCGATCGGATCGGGGCAGGCGACGAAACAGCCGTTGAACTCGTCGGGATAGAAGATCTGCGCCGCAAGGGCTTCCCACCCCCCGGTCGAGCCGCCGTAGGTAAACCGCGCCCAGCCGGCGCCGATGGCGCGGAACTTCTTCTCGATGAAGGGAAGCAGCTCGCGCATGATGGCGTCACCGTAGGGCCCAAGATTCTGAGAGTTGACCGCATAAGAATCATCGTAATAGGGATTGGCGTGCTGAATCTTCACGATGATCCATCTGGGCATGTCCGGCCCGATCCAGGCCTTGTAGAACTCGTGGGCTTGCTCCTGCATGATCCGATTGTACCCATGCAAGTTGAACCTTTCGCTGAAATCGGGCTCCAGCTTCGGGTCGGGCGGCGCCTCGCGAAAGCCATCGAAGGTAGACGGAAAGTGGCCGTGGTTGATGATCAACGGATAGCGCACGTCGGCGTGCTCGTCGAACCCGTGTGGAAGGAGCACGCAAGCCCCCAGGTGCATCGGCCGGCCCCAGAACTTGGTGAGAAGCTTGCTCTCAATCTTCACGTGCTTGATGTATTTGGTATCCTCCGGCGGCGTTATTGGCGGGATCTCCTGGTCGAGCGAAATCCGAATCATTTCTTCGGATTGGGGATCGACGAGGACCTTGCGCGGCGCGCTGAAGAAGTTTCCCGGGGCGCGGTTCCATTGCTGGCCTTCACCGCGATCCATGGGCAGCTTCACGGTATGGCCGTCGCCGCGATGAAACGTCTCATAGCGATGCAAGAGTCCCTGCACCCAATACTCCCCGCGCGGGACGGCGTTCAAGGAGGGAGCCGGGAAGCCCAGGACCGATCCTTCGAAAACCGCGTCGGCGCCGGGAGGCAAGGAATCGACGTCGATTCCAAAAATCTGCTGGCATTTGGGGCCGTCGTTGATCTGGAAGCGAGGTTCCTTCGAGTCGTCCTTAGAGATCAACAAAAGCATGCGTCCGTCCAAGGGCGTGGTAGAACGTTCCTGTGGAAAAGAAAGGCCGATTCGCAACTTGGCGGCCGCGGCAGCCGTCGGCCGGAACGAAAACACGGCCATGAGGATGACCGTCGTTACAGAAGCCTTGATCGCCGGCATAGTTTGTAACTCCGAACGGTTCGAGCTAGTGTAGTGTCTCACGCAATTGCAACATTATTGAGTACTGCTCGCGCCCGGCGGACTTTGCCCAGGATGTTTTCGACGCCGGCGGTCCAAATGAAGGCCTTGGAGTTCTGATTGTGGGT
>Ga0187892_10011364_pt1 | contig 10943 bp, 13 predicted proteins | sample MA1701073metaG_FD_139345 | JGI IMG/M metagenome (GOLD analysis project Ga0187892, IMG submission 139345) | Bio-ooze microbial communities from a basaltic lava cave in the Kipuka Kanohina Cave System on the Island of Hawaii, USA - MA170107-3 metaG ... | reverse complement strand
TCAAGACAGATCACGGTTGTCAGGCGAGATGGCGCGTAACAGAATTTTGAAGTGTTCTTGCGATTGTAAGATTGTCTTGTTCGCTCAAATCCGATACGACGTAAACGTGATGGCGCGATGTTTCAAAACAAGAGACTTGAAAGCCCTCGGTTTTTTGGCAAGAGATTGAATCTGTGTTCATACTCGCCGTTGAATTGTTTTCGATTTCATCTTTACCGATTACCAAAACGGAAACGATTTTTCCTTTTGACTTCAAAACGACGTGGGCAAACTTTTTACCTTTGTAAATGCAGGCGTGCGCCCCGAGCAATTCTACCGTTTGTTCGCCTTTCGCAAACGGATTTATTACAACTTTGTCTAGTTCGGAATAAGCCTTGTCGTATCTTTTTCCGGCTTCTTCCAAACTTATCGGCTGTTCTTCCAAATTGTGTTGAAGAGCGCAGTTTTCGTGGTCGCCAACGGCGAAATGTGCCATTGCATCTTTGGCAAATTTAACCGCTCGGTTCTCATTTGATAAAAGGTTTGACTTATTCCCAAGCCGTTGTTTGATAACTATTCCGACGAAAAGAGCAATCAGCAAAACAGAAGCGGCTATTGCAAACCAAGCCGCAGATTTTCGCCCGGCAAAAATGTGCGATGTTTTTTGTTGATGCGCGGATTCTCTGAGTTTGTTTTTTAGTTCAACCGCAAATCCTTCGCGCATCTGAAATCTTTTGTCGTTTCTTACAGCATCTTTCAACCGCGTTCTCAGTTCACGACGCGCTGCAATCTCACCGCGACACGCTGAACATATTTCAAGGTGTTTCAGGACTTCGTGGTTTGTTTCAACCGCCAATTCGTCGCTCAAATATGAATCTGCCATTTCGCGGAAATCACGACACTGCATTTGATTCCCTCCCTTTATCTTCTTCCTGATTGATGCCGTATCTGTTTGCAAACGTCGCTAATTCGTTTCTCAACATTTTTCTTCCGCGATGAAGACGCGACATTACTGTCCCAATCGGAAGACTCAACGCCACTGATATTTCTTTGTAAGAAAATTCTTCAACGTCGCAAAGCAAAACAACCTCTTGAAACTGTTTCGGTATTTTTTCGAGAGCCGTTAAAACTTCTTCATCCGTCAATCCTTGCGGCGTCGGCGGCTCAAAAGCGAGTGTTTCGGCTATATCTTCTTCAACGGAATAAACAAGCTGTAATTTTGAGCCTGAACGAATCCTTTTGCTGTTTGTGTGATACAGAATCTTCACAAGCCACGCGCGACAATTCGTTCCTTTTTCAAAACGATGATACGAAAGCAAAGCTTGTGTGAATGTCTCTTGAACGAGGTCTTCCGCTTCCTCTCTGTCACGCGCAAGCCACATCGCCACGCGATAGACATCCGCCATAAACGGCGTGGCTTCCGCTTCAAAATCTTTCCATACATCTGTCGGCTCTTGTCTTCGTCTGAGACTCAGCATCTTTTCATCCGCGAATTTTTCGCTTTTGCAACTGCTGTTAAATTTATATCCAAACCAATGCGGATTATTCCCGAAAAAATAAAGTCAAAAAAATTATCTCGTTAGGAATAAACAAAACCCTGTCAGGTATTTTGTGAACGAGGCGGGCAAGTTTTACCAAATGGCTAGGCAATTATCTTGTTAGCGTTGTCGGCATAGGGGAGAGCGACAACATTTTGGAAAGCCCCGCCTTTCCAACCAACGAACATAAGGAGCTTATTTCAAAATGAAAAATAAATTGACCGTCAATCTGACAAACTTTTCTGCGATGTTTGCACTCGTCGTCCTTTTGGCTGTTTCGTCTTTTGCACAGGACAACATGAAAAAAGACGATTCGATGATGAAAAAAGACGACACAATGATGATGGCTAAAACGAAACCGACTGTGGTAATCGTCCGCGCCTCATGGTGTCCGGCATGTCGAACTCTTGAACCCGTTATGAGCAAGCTGATGGAAGATTACAAAGGCAAACTTGAATTTGTAGTTCTCGATGTAACAGACGATAAAACCAAAGCAGTAGCCAAAACAACAGCTGAAAAACACGGCTTGGGTAAATTCTTTGAAGAACACGGAGGCAAAACTTCAACCGTTGCGGTCTTTGACCTAGAAGGCAAAACCCTTTTCCAAATCAAATACAATTCCGACAAGGATGTTTATGTAAAAGCTTTCGATGAAGCAATAGCAAAAACAAAAGACGACATGATGAAAAAAGATTCAATGAAGAAAGATTCGATGCGATAGAACTTTTTTCGCTGAAAAGCCCGTCCGTTGTCGGTTGGTTTTAGCGGGTAAGATTGGTTGGGCGACCAAACTCGTTGACTGACAACGGGCGTTTCCTTTTGCGCGATTTTCATCAAACTTGACACAAAAGTTTTCGATACTTATCATCCCACATCGTTGTCGGACATCAACGAGCCATCGGACAACATAGATATTCGGGGGCGTGGTATAGTTGGCAACACAGCGCGTTCGCAATGCGCAGTCAGGGGTTCGACTCCCCTCGCCTCCACCAACAAATCTAGCGAAAAAATAAAACAGCCAGTTTCAAATCTGGCTGTTTTATTTTTGCATCAAGAAGTTTCCTATCCAAAACAAAGCGGGCGAACGCTTAACACGCACTCGCCCGTTTATTCTAAAAAAATCCGACAAAGCTTTTATTACTCGTAAGTCGGTCCTTCGACTTCTTTCGGCTCTGCTTTGGCTTTTTTACCTTTTGCCTTTGGTTTTTCTTGGGTTTCAGTTTCCGCTTTTTCGCCGCCGCCTTCGGCAATGACGCTTACGGGAACTTCCAAAATAACTTCACGATGAAGTTTGACGTTCACTGTGTAATCGCCGACTTCTTTCAAAACATCTTTGAGAACGATTCGCTTGCGGTCAATTTCGTAGCCTTTTGCTTGCAAAGCTTCTGCGATGTCCATCGAAGTTACAGAACCGTAAAGAATACCGTGTTCACCGGCTCTGCGAACAAATTCGAGTTTTATATTACCCATTTGTTCAGCCTGTGCCACAGCCGTAGCTTTCTCTGTTGCTTCTTTGCGAAGAAGCGCGGCGCGTTCTTGCTCGACCTTTTTAATGTTGCCTTTTGTGGCTTCCATCGCAAGGCTGTTGGGTAGCAAGTAATTCCTCGCAAAACCCGCTTTTACTTTGACGATTTCTCCACGAGCGCCCAAGTTATCTACATCTTCGCGCAATAAAACTGTTGTTGTTGCCATTATTTATAAACCTCCCTAAGCAGAGTGCCATCTTGCTGACACAAAATTGTTTGCGAGAAACAATCCGCAATCCGCAATCCGCAATCAATCTAGTCTGTCGTGTAGGGTAACAACGCCATGTTCCGTGCGCGTTTGATAGCCCTTGCGATACGGCGTTGTGCGTTAGCCGTAACACCCGAAATGCGACGCGGCATAATTTTTCCGCGCTCAGGCACAAATTGTTTCAAGAAATCAATGTCCTTCCAATCAATGTAATCCGGCACGGTACGTCGGGTTCTGCGACGACGTCTTTGACGTTGCCCGCCGCTAAATTTGAAATCCATTCTCTGTTCGCTTTCATCAGAGTCATTGCCGTTACGTTGTATTCTGTCGTCCAAATTTTTTGCCATTTACTTTCAATCCTTTCATTCAAACAATTCGGCAACTGTTAGGCTTGAGCGGTCTGTTCCGCGCCTTCATTTTCTGCAATACCTGTTTTGAAACCACGCCGTGCCGTTTTGCGTTCACGGTTTTTGCGAATCTTATCAGCCGCCTTTCGCTCCTCATCAACGCGAACGCTGATATAACGAACTATCTCTTCCGATACACGCATTCTGCGTTCTAGTTCGGCTATCTCTTTGCCGCTTCCGTCAATCTCAAAAAGAACATAGATACCTTCTTTCTTTTTTTCGATTGGATAAGCAAGTTGACGGCGTCCCATCATATCTTCTTTGGTTATAACTCCGCCCAAAGACGTAGTCACATCTCTCAAGCTACCAACAATTCGCTCGACATCTTCGTTTGATGTGTCGGGATTGATGATAAACATCACTTCGTAAGTTCTTAAATTAGCCAATTCTTATCCTCCTTATGGCTCTCCGGCTTCAAATTTTAATTGAAGCAAGAAGGTTGTTTGATTGCGGATTGCGGATTGCGGATTGCGGACTTTTTCAATCGGCAGTTTGCAATTGGCAATCGGCAATTTAATTAAATTTCGCCATCGCCTTTTCGACTCCATCACAAAGAATGGCGCGAACGGCGTCAGCAGATGTTTCTAAAATTTTTTCAACATCCTCGCTTAAACTGCGAGAAAACTCTTCAAGTACAAATCGTTTCGTGTCGTTAATCGGATGTTCGGGCTGAATACCTATTCTCAAGCGGATGAACTCTTCTGTTTTCAAGCAGGAGATAATTGATTTCAAACCGTTGTGACCACCCGCAGAACCTTTTGGACGAATGCGAATTTTTCCGAAAGGCAAAGCCAAATCGTCCGCAATAACAATTAAATTTTCCGCTTTTTCATCGGCTTTAGCCAACAAACATGAAACAGCTTCGCCGCTAAGATTCATGTATGTTTGCGGTTTGACGAGTTCAACCGTCTCGCCTTCGATTTCGGCACGCCCGACCAATGACCGGCAATCTTTTCTTTTGACTTGCGCTCTTGTTTGGCTCGCCAGCAAGTCAACAAGCATGAAGCCAAGATTGTGGCGCGTCTTTTCGTAACGCTCACCCGGATTGCCAAGACCAATAATGAACCGCATTTTTGTCAGTGGTCAGTTGTCAGCAGTCAGTTGTTCGCTTTGTTGGCTTCTGCTTTGTGTTCAACGCTCAACTTTATTCAGCGTGCAACAGACAACTAACGATGGACAACTGACAATTATTCTTCTTTCTTACCCTTACCAATGACTTCCGGTTCTGTAGGTGCTTCAATTGATTGTTCCATTTCTTCTTTTATGAAACCAACGGTTGCAACAACCGTTTCACCGGAAGTAACGAACGTAACGCCTTCGGGTACGGTCAAGTCCGAAACGTACAACGCTTCGTTTGCGTGTAACTCTGAAACATCCGCTTCGATTTTTTCGGGGATGTTCAAAGGCTCACATTCGATTTCGATTTCGTGCAAGATGTGTTCAAGGTGTCCGCCCTGCTCTTTAACGCCTATGGCGTCGCCAACCAAAACTAAATCAACGGTCACTTCAATCTTTTGACCTTTGACGATTCGGCGAAGGTCTGCGTGTACGAGTCGCCCGCGAACCGGGTCAATCTGACGGTCTTGAAACATAACGTCGCTTACGCCGACGCCTGCAACATCAAGTTTGAAAATTGTATTGTGCCCCGTCTCTGAGCGCAGAATCGCCGCGAGTTCTGCTAACGGAGCCGCCGCCGAAATCGGTTCTGCATCTCCGCCATAAACTGTCAACGGAATCATACCGTTACGACGCAATCTTCCCGCGTCACCTTTGCCGCGCTTATCGCGTAAATCACCTTTAACTGTAATGGTTTCTTTTTGTGCCATGATAAAAAATCAACCTCAAATAAAAAGCAATCAGCGGTCAGCGGCTAGCGGTCAGCTTTAATTTCGCTAATTTGAAATTAGCGAAATTTACGGCTGATGGCTGATGGCTGACCGCTGATTGCTAAAAACTAATGACCTAAGTTTTTGCCCTTCGACTTAAACGAAGAGCGAAGAAACGCTTGTTTCTTCGTGGATAGACTTGATCGCTTTCGCCAACAGCGGAGCGATGCTAAGCGCTTTTATTTTATCCAACACCCTCGCGTTTTCGCGCAAAGGAATTGTGTTTGTCACAATAACAAGTTCAATCGGCGATTCGGCAATTTTTTCAACTGCTTGTCCCGAAAGAACCGGATGTGTAAAGCAGGCGTGAATACGTTCCGCGCCTGCATCTTTCAAAGCCTGTGCGACTTTACAGATTGAACCGCCGGTGTCGCACATATCGTCAATAATGACGCAATTTTTCCCGCGCACATCGCCAACTACGTTCATCACTTCCGCGACGTTTGCCTTTTCGCGTCGTTTGTCGCAAAGAGCAAGGTCAGCGTTTAAGCGTTTCGCATATGCGCGCGCGCGTTCTGCACCGCCTGTGTCCGGCGCAACCACCGTCAAATTCGGCAAAGGGTTATCTTTGTAATAACCCATCATCACGGGTGCGGCGTAAAGATGGTCCACAGGAATATCAAAGAACCCTTGAATCTGTGCCGCGTGCAAATCAATTGTCAAAACTCTGTCTGCGCCCGCTACGGAAACAAGATTTGAAACCAATCTTGCCGCAATCGGAACACGCGGTCTGTCTTTTTTATCAGAACGCGCGTAACCGAAATAAGGGATGACAGCCGTGACTCGCTCAGCAGATGAACGTCTGAACGCATCGAGCATCACCAACAGTTCCATCAAATGTGTGTCTGTCGGCGGGCAAGTCGGTTGAACTATGAAAACGTCAGCCCCGCGAACATTCTCTTCAATTTGAAAGTTAAACTCGCCGTCTGAAAAACGCGAAGTGTTCGCACGTCCAAGGTCACTGCTCAAGTAATGGCAAATCTCTCCGGCTAAATCACGGTTGGCGTTACCGGAAAAAACCTTGATGCTGTTTGTTGTTCCCATAAAAGTCTCAAGTCTCAAGTCTCAAGTCTCAAGTCCAGTTTATAAACAATGACTTGGGGCTTGGAACTTTCAACTTGGGGCTAGGCAAAAAAATGGCTGGGGCGGGAGGATTCGAACCTACGAATGCCGATTCCAAAGACCGGTGCCTTACCACTTGGCTACGCCCCAGCAAAGAACTTTTCAATTTTTGACGCGGAGGATTTTAGAACAAGGTTCTAAGGCTTTCAAATACTCATCGCGCCCGACAGACGAACAAGCAAAAATGCGCCAAGTTTTTTCTTGCGACAAATTATCAATCGCTTGTTCTCTTGATTCTTCGTTGTCAAAGATTCCAAAGACGCTTGCGCCGCTTCCCGACATCAAAACGCCTTTTGCGCTTGATACCATCAAAGCCTTTTTAACCCGTTCGATTTCAGGCTCTAAACGGAAGATGGCTGATTCAAAATCGTTGTGTAAATTGTAATGAATTGAATCTGCAATTTTCTCGCGCCAGCGAGAACGTGCGAGAATACTTTCCGTGTTTTTCTTTGTCAAGCGAGGCGCGTTAAGACTTTTGTATGCCTCTTTAGTCGGTACACTCACGTTTGGGATCACAACCAAAAACAAAGTTTCAGGGATGTCTTCAATTGCTGTTATCACATTACCCAAAACAGTTCCGACAGCAGTTCCGCCCGTAAAGAAAAACGGAACATCTGCGCCGAGTGTTGTCCCTATCGCTTCAAACTCCCTTTTGTCAACATCGGCATTCCACAATGTCGCCAAACCTAATAAAGTCACAGCCGCATCCGAGGACCCCCCGCCAAGCCCGCCCGGCGACGGAATGTTCTTCTCAAGATGTATTCTCGCTCCCGTTTTGATTCCAAACCTTTTTTTCAGTTCCATTGCCGCGCGCGCGACTAAATTTCTTTCATCAACGGGAATGTCAGCATTGTTACAGGTGAGTTCAATCAAACCGTCGTCTCTTTCGGAAAACGTCAAAATATCTTTGAGACTGACGGTTTGAAACACTGTTTCGATTTCGTGATAACCATCTTCGCGTTTGCCTAAAACGCGAAGAAACAAATTAACTTTCGCAAATGCGGGTAGTGAAAAAACTTTGCTCAAAAGAAAAACGGCTGACCTTTCAGAAAATTTGTCAGCCGTTTTTACCAAACTAAAACTCAAATGACAAAATCAGCGAACCATAAAAACTTGCGTAAAGAAATATCCGCCTTCTTCATTTTTCGCTATGCCGATTCCTGTCGCAGTCCATACAGATTGGAAGATGTTCTGCTTGTGTCCCGTTGACAACAGCCATCTTTCGACCGCGAATCCAATGGGGTCTTCGTACCCTTGATTGAAAGCAAGATTTTCACCGATTGCCTTGAAGTTTGTGATTCCCAAATCCCGCGCACGGTCTTGTACATTCTTTCCGTCCGGCGTTATATGGCTGAAAAATTTTTGCTTAATCATGTTTTCCGAATGGAGTTTTGCAAGACGACAGAGCTGTGCATCAACCGCCAAAGGAGAAAAGCCTTGTGCCGCGCGTTTTTGATTGATATTGTTCAGAAGTCTTTGCTCTTCCGAGCTTAATACAAAAGCGACGGGCTTTTTCTCAACGGAAGGTTTATCAGTTTTTGTTTCAGCAGGCGTTTTTTCGACTATCCGCAGACGTTTTTTCTCATCATCCTTTACGTCAAAGGACCCGAACAAACGCGGCTTTTGTTTTGGATGGCTTTGTGTTTTCTGCGCTACGGCATTAACACCAAGCAAAACAAAACATACCGACAACAATACAAAGTGAATCGCTTTTGGATTTAAATTTTTAGATAACATGTGAAAACACAAATTCGGAAGAGAGAAACCCCTAACAAAGAATAGCTCAAATGTGTTCGGGAAAAGTTGTTGGGAACGACAGGGGGAAGAAATCCTTCAACAAACTTTCGGCAACCAGACAATCTCAACCTAATTAGTTGATTAAGACTCACGGCTTTGCGCCCTTGTCTCACGACAAGTTAGCCTTTCTCGTGTTACATCCGAAGATTTCCAAAGAACATAATAGTGGAACTATTTATTTATTAGGCAACACAAGCATTAAAACTTATCGAAACTGCATCTGTCAATAACTTTTTTTTTCATAAAATTACCCGCGCTTGACACGAAAAAGCATGAACGTATAATCCCGTCTCATTCGTGGGTCGTTAGCTCAGTTGGTAGAGCAGATGACTCTTGTTCTTTAATAATGGGAGCCTATGCTGGAAACAACATAGTGAATAATGTGGCTGTATGCTGGAACCCCCTTAGAGCTTTAAGTACGACACCCATCGTGACAATCTTAAAGATTGGGCAATCAGCAGGCAACTCTTAAATGTAATTTTAGATTTGAGAAAGCCCTCAGAGACTGTACGCCACACACCCAAACAGTAACGGCTGTGGGTGATGAGACAGTCCAGACTACAACGCTAATCGGTTTAGCGGCTAGTGAAAGCTAGTGTGGTAAGTAATCATCGGGTCGCAGGTTCGAGCCCTGCACGACCCACCACGAAAAAATTAAGGGTAGTTCCTACAAGAAGCTACCCTTTTATTTTTCTCTTTTTCTTCGGTTATTTCTTTGGCAATGCGTCTTCGATTGCTTTTGTGATTGCTTCGCCTTCGGGTTTCTCTTTGTGGTTAAAGCGGGCGATTATTTTACCGTCCGTATTTGCCAGAAATTTATTGAAGTTCCAAGGAATATCTCCGGCAAAATCGGGATTAGTATCCTTGCCGGTTAAAAATGCGTAAAGCGGGTGAATGTCGTCGCCCTTCACAGAAATTTTTGCAAACATCGGAAATGTCACCTTGTACTTCATCGAACAGAACTCTTTTATTTCCTCATTAGTTCCGGGTTCTTGCGCTCCGAAATTGTTTGCCGGGAAACCTAACACAACAAAACCTTTGTCTTTGTATTTGTCGTAGATTCTTTGTAAGCCTTCGTACTGCGGCGTATAACCGCATTTGCTGGCAGTGTTGACCAGCAGAATTACTTTGCCTTTGTACTTACTCAGTTTTACATCTTTACCGTCAATGTCTTTCATCTTGAAATCCAAAACTGATTTGGCTTTCGACCCTAATGAAGCATTGCTTACACATATCATATTGGCGGCTGCGAAAACCGCACACAATAAAATCGAGCCTAACAAGAATAGCTTAACTGTTTTCATTCTTCTTCCCTTCTTGATTCAAAAATGTACGGGCGTTTGATGAGTGTAAAATTAACTCAAAATGTCACTACTGTCTTTCAAGCAATTGTAAAAAAGTTGTTACGGCAAGATAGCAATGATGCGGGTTGGGCCTCCCGTTCCGCCTTTTATTTTCATCGGAAGCGCAATCAGCGTTGCGCCTTTGTTTGGCAAGCTTTCCATATTTGCGACATTTTCAAGCCCGTAAATGCCCGCACCGTTTAAGATTCTATGCGCGATAAAATCTTTCGATTGTCCATAATCAAGACTCGCTGTATCAATGCCTACGCCATCAATTTTCCGCTTTGTTGCAAGATACTCAGCCGCATCTTTTGAAATGCCCGGAAAGTGAAGATTCGCAGTATCACCGGGTTTGTCGCTTCCCAGATAAAGTTTTTTGTTCGCCCAGTGCTTTCCCCAACCCGCGCGAATCAAAACAATACTGTTGTCAGGGATTCGCCCGTTCTTTTTCTCCCAACTCTTTATATCTTCGACGCTCAACAAATAATCCGCGTTCTTTTCGCATGACGCGGAAATGTCAATAACAAGAGCCTGACCAATAAGGCGTGTGATTGCGATTTTATCGGTTGTCTCTTTGTTCTCGGCAAAGTGAATCGGACTGTCTAAGTGTGTCCCGCCATGTTCGCTCGCGTTGTATGAAGCAGACGAATAAAAATATCCGCCTGTTGTCATTCCCCAAAAATCTCTTTCCCAGATAAAAGGTTTCGCCGTGGGCCAATAAATCGTTTTATTGTCAAAATCATATGTCAGGTCAATCACCTTTGTTTCGTCAATCGCGCTCTTGAACTTTTGTTTACGTTGACGTGCTTCGGTTGAAACAAACATCTGTAAAAGCAGAAGACAAATAACGATGATTTTGAAATGTTGATTCATGGTTTCACCCCGATAAATGAAAGTAGTTTTGAGTACCGACTTTAGTCGGCTAAAAACTTCGGCAAAAGCCGACTAAAGTCGGTATTCAAAACTGTCAATTCTCACTGCGGCAGTTCACGCGGTTTTGGTGGAGTTGGAATTTGTGGATTCTGTGTTCTTTGTTGTTGCTGAGGCTGTTGTTGTGTTCCACCTGTTTCGCTTAACAATTCTTTAATCGAACCAATTCCTGCGAACATCGAAGAAGTTTCAATAGGCATAAAAATA
>Ga0187892_10011363_pt1 | contig 10944 bp, 15 predicted proteins | sample MA1701073metaG_FD_139345 | JGI IMG/M metagenome (GOLD analysis project Ga0187892, IMG submission 139345) | Bio-ooze microbial communities from a basaltic lava cave in the Kipuka Kanohina Cave System on the Island of Hawaii, USA - MA170107-3 metaG ... | reverse complement strand
CATCGAATCACTTTCGAGCGCATCAGCAGGGGGCGCGGAGATCCGCTGCTTGATGCTCGACCCCGCATCCGACGGGGCCATTGCTGGCGCGCAAGCCTTGCGCTACCCGAATCCGTCAGCACATCTGAGGGCAACGATGCCCGTCTTCGTAGCCAACCTGTCCACCATCGAGGGTCTCGACGTGGCCGCCACGATCTGGCTGGACACTGAGCCGCCGCTCGCGCAGCTCTACGCGACCGAGGATCGGATGCTCGTCGGGTGGTTCTTCCCCGGCCGAGCGTCCACGGTGACGCCTCAGGTCGACGTCCCTGCAGCGTCGGCGCTTGGTGAGGCGATGCGGTCGTGCTTCGATGCCGCATGGACCCGCCTTCCCGAGCCCGACCTCGGTCCTTACTGTTGAGCGGCAAACGCCTCCACGTGGCAGACTGTGGTGCACAGTCTCAGGAGGACCAGTGACGAAGCGGAACCTAACCGTGCAACTCGACGAGGACGTGATTCAGCAAGCGAAGGTGCTTGCTGCTCGGCGCGGCACCTCGGTGAGCACCCTTGTCGCCTCCGAGCTCGAGCGCCTCGTGGCCGACGACGATCGCTACGAGGACGCCTATCGGCGCGCCCAGCGCGCCCTCTCCGGTGCAGTACCCCGCGGAGGGCGACGTTGGCGCCGAGATGACCTCTACGACCGCTGACGGTGGCGTCCTTCGTCGACACGAGCGTCCTCGTCTACGCCCACGACACCTCCGACGTACGCCGGCAGCCGATCGCGGCCCGGGTGCTCGACGATCTCTGGCGAACCCGCGACGGCGTACTGAGCACACAGGTGCTGACCGAGTTCTACGCCGTCGTCACACGGAAGTTCGACCCACCGATGCCACGGCGCGAAGCCCGAACGCTTGTCGACGCCTACGCAGCCTGGCCCGTCGTACAGGTGGGCCCATCGCTGATCGTTGCTGCGTCCGCGCTCGAAGAGCAGCACTCGTTGTCCTTCTGGGATGCGCTGATCCTCGAGGCAGCGCGGCGCGCAGGCGCCAGTCGGCTGGTGTCGGAGGACCTGCAGCACGGCCGCCGCATCGCTGGGCTCGTCATCACGAACCCGTTTCCTCCCCACGACTCGTAGGGGCGTGCCATCGGCTGCGTCAGGATCACCGAGGGAGGAAGCCGCTGTGAGACGCGTGACCATCGAAGTGGACGAGTGGGTGCTCCAGGAGGCCGCCGCCGCCCTCGACATCGTCCAGACCGACCCTTTGGTAACGATGCTGCTACGGTAACGCGATGGTCACCGATGCGGCGCCCGACCCGTTCGCGGCGTTGGGAGACCCCCACCGGCGCCGGATACTGACTCTTCTCGGCGACCGTCCCCGGGCGGTGCGCGAGCTGGCCGACGAGTTACCGATCAGCCGGCCGGCCGTATCCCGCCATCTGCGGCTCCTCAAGGAGGCAGGACTGGTCGAGGAGCGCGCCGAGGGAACCCGCCGGATCTACCGGCTCCACGAGGACGGGCTGGAGGCGGTACAGCGGTACCTCGTGGGTGTCTGGGGCGACGCGGCGGCCCGGTTCCGGCTGGTGGCCGAGAACACGGGCGAGTGGGCGTGATCGAGCCCCTGCGCATCGACGTGGAGATCGACTGCCCGCCCGAGCACGCCTTCGCCACCTGGACCGAGCGGTTCGGCACGTGGTGGCCGCCTACGCACACCGTCAGCGGAGACCCGGCGGTCGTCGTCCTGGAGCCACGCCTGGGCGGCCGCATCTACGAGCGCACGGGAGACGGGCACGAGGTCGACTGGGGGGAGATCACCCACTGGGACCCGCCCCGTGCCCTCACCTACCTGTGGCACATCCGCCGCGACCGGGCCGACGCCACCGACGTGGAGATCCGATTCGTCGCCGCCGGTCCGGCCTCGACCCGGCTCGAGATCACCCACTCCGGGTGGGAGCGCCTGGGTGCCGGGGCCGAGCGCTGGCGCAATGCCAACCGAGGGGGATGGAGCGGTCTCCTGCCCCACTTCACCGCCGCAGCAACGCAAGGAGGCACATCGATGACCGCCACCGGGACCGGGACCGCCGCCGATCCGTGGGTGCTGAAGACCCCACCCGGCACATCCGAGTACCAGATGTACCGCGACGACAAGGCCGACCCGCCCGAACTGGTCTGCCTGGTCGGGTCCACCAAGCTGCGGTACCTCGCCCGGTGCCTCGACGACGTCCCCACGATGCTCGCGGGCCACGGCGACTGGATGGAGCTGGGCAGCGCCGACGAGAACAAGGCGGCCAAAAACGCCACCCTCGAGGCCTGGGCCCGGTCGGAGTCCAACCCGGTGGGGGGCTGGTACGGGCTGCGCAAAGGCTACCGGGGCCGCTTCGCCATGTACGTGCCGCCGCTGCTCGAGCATCTCGGCCTCGTCGAGCTGGAGCACAACCCCCGCAACAACCGGGTGCGCGCCCGACGGGACAGCTAGCCGGCGCAGGGCGGGGGCGTGGCGATCGGCGGCGGCACCGTATGGGCCGGCTGCAGGGGATTGAGGTAGGTGACCAGCATCGGGACCGGCGCACCGGTCTCGTTGCGGATGAGGTGAACCTGTTGCCCGCCGATGTAGGGGTTGTCGGGGCCGTAGGTCGTGCGGTTGCAGGCGGTGTCGTAGACGGTCAGCTCGCCGCTCAGGGCGGCCACCGCGTGGATGCCCCGGTGGGCGTGCCAGCCGCTCGACTCGCCTGCGTCGTAGGTCATCTTGAGGACCGTGATGTCCCCCGGGCCGGAGATGGTGAGGCCGGCGGGGGCCGCCGCCGGGGCCACCTCCACCGCCGCCTGCCGTTCGGGCCAGGCGAAGATCGAGACGACGGCCAGTGCCATCGTCACGAGTCCCGCTCCGAGAAGTAGCAGCGGGCTGCCCGCGCCCGGACGCCGGGCAATCGCCGTCGCCGTCCGTTCCGGTGCCCACGTCGCCGCCGTCGACGTCTGCATGATTCCTCCTTGTCGTTCCCCACCCTGACGGACGGCGGTAGCAGGGCGGTCGCAGGCCGGTCGGGACCGCCCTGGCCGTACGCTGGCGCAATGGCAGAGGTCACCGAGATCCGGCTCCCGGGCGTCGGCGTGCGCCACGAGTTCACGACATCGGCGGGTGAGCGGCTTGGCGTGCTGTCGCACCGCACCGGCCGCCGGGAACTGCTCGTCTACCACCGCGACGATCCGGACGCGGCGAGCACGGTCCTCCACCTCAGCCCCGAGGACACCCGAACGCTGGCCGAGCTGCTGGGCGCATCCCAGGTCAGCGAGACGGTGATGGCCGTGCAGCAGGACCTGGAGGGTCTGGCCATCGACTGGATCACGCTGCCCGATCACTCCGGCGCCGCCGGCTCGACCATCGCCGAGGGGCAGTTCCGCACCCGCACGGGCGCCTCGATCGTGGCGGTGATCCGCGCCGATGCGACCATCCCCGCCCCCGGCCCCGAGCACCGCTTCCGAACGGGCGACGTGGTCGTAGCGGTGGGCACCATGGAGGGCCTGGCGCAGCTTCGCGACCTGCTCGTGCGGTGACCCTCCTCGCCGCCCCGAGCGGCGACGCCGCCCTCGTCTTCGTCGAGATCGGCGCGGTGGCGCTGGTGCTGGCCGGCCTGGCGCGCCTGGCCGGCCGGCTCGGCCTCACGACGATCCCGTTCTACCTGCTCGCCGGCCTGGCCGTGGGTGAGGGCGGGATCGTGCCCTTGGACGTGAGCGCCGAGTTCATCTCCCTGACGGCCGAGATCGGCGTGCTGCTGCTGCTGTTCGCCCTGGGCCTGGAATACACGGGGGACGAGCTTCGCCAAGGCCTGCGCACGGCGGCCGTCCCGGGTGTTGTCGATGCCCTGCTCAACTTCACTCCCGGCTTCCTCGCCGGGCTCCTGCTCGGCTGGGGGGCGACCGCCGCCATCCTCCTGGGCGGGGTGTGCTGGATCAGCTCGTCGGGTGTGGTGGCCAAGGTGCTCACCGACCTCGACCGCCTGGGCAACCGCGAGACGCCCACCATCCTCAACCTCCTCGTGCTCGAGGACCTGGCCATGGCCGCCTACCTCCCGGTGGCGGCTGCACTGGTGGCGGGGCGGGCGTTCGGGGCGACGCTGGCGACGGTGGCGGTCGCCCTGGTGGCGGTGGCGGTCATCCTCACCGTGGCCATCCGCTGGGGGGACCTCCTGAGCCGGGCCCTGGCCCGGGGCTCGGACGAGGCCCTGCTGCTGGCCGTGTTCGGCATGACGCTGCTGGTCGCAGGACTGGCCCAGCAGGTGGAGGTGTCGGCCGGCATCGGGGCGTTCCTCGTCGGGCTGGCACTTTCGGGGCCCGTGCAGGCCCGTGCGGGGGCGCTGATCGAGCCCCTCCGCGACCTCTTCGCCGCCATCTTCTTCCTCTTCTTCTCGTTCCAGATCAGCCCTGGCTCGCTGGTCGGGGCATTGCTCCCGGCCGCCGCGCTGGTGGCGGTGGGCGTGGCCGGGAAGCTGGCGACGGCATGGACTGCCTGCCGCCGCTCCGGCATCGGCCCCCGCGGCCGCCTGCGGGCCGGTACGGCCCTGGTCGCCCGGGGCGAGTTCTCCATCGTGATCGCCAGCTTGGGGTCGTCCATCGCCGCCGGCGACGACCTGGTCGCCCTGGCCGGGGCCTACGTGCTGCTGTCCGCGGTGGCCGGCCCCCTCCTGGCCAAGTACGCCGACACCCTGCCCGTGCCGGCCCGGTTGGTCCCTGCTGGCCGGCCGCCGAGCTAATGGGTGCCGGCGGTCTCCAGCTCGGGCTCGGGGTCGTCGGGGACGGCGGCGGCGTGGCCCTCCACGTCGATGCGGGGAAGCGAGCGGTCGAGCCAGCGAGGCAGCCACCAGTTGCGGTCGCCCAGCAGCTCCATGGTGGCGGGAACCAGCAGCATGCGGACGATGGTGGCGTCGAGGAGGATGGCGGTGGCCAGGCCGGTGCCCATGAGCTTGACGACCCGGTCCTGCTCGAGAATGAAGGCCCCGAACACGAACACCATGATGGCGGCGGCGGCGGTGATGACCTTGGCCGTGGCGGCCAGGCCGTCGGCCACCGACGTGCGGCTGTCGCCCGTGCGCCGCCACTCCTCCCGCACCCGTGAGAGCAGGAACACCTCGTAGTCCATCGAGAGGCCGAACACGATGGCGAACAGCATCATCGGCGCCCACGGCTCGATGGGGGCCGGTTCCACGCCCGTGACCGCGCTCAGCCAGCCCCACTGGAACAGGGCCACGACGAGCCCGTAGGCGGCGCCGATCGAAAGCAGGTTCATGATCACGGCCTTGACGGGCACGAGGACCGACCGGAACACGACCAGCAGCAGCAGGAACGACAGGGCCAGCACGGCCGCGAAGAAGTAGGGCAAGCGGGACGACAGGTAGTCGGAGAAGTCAACGTTGACGGCCACCGTGCCGGTCACGGCCACCTCGACGCCGGCCGCCCGCTCGGCGGGAGGCAGCACGTCGGTGCGGAGGCGGTCGACCAGGGCGGTGGTGGCCTCGTCCTGGGGGCCCGTGGTGGGGACCAGGTTCCACAGGGCGGCGGTGGGCCCCTGCTCGCTGTTGGCGCGAGCGGGCGAGATGAAGGCGACGCCGGGGTCGGCCTCCACGGCCCTGGTGATGGCGTCCAGTTCGGCCACGTCGGTGCCCCCCGGCAGCTCGGCGACCAACAGCAGAGGGCCGTTGAAACCGGGCCCGAACCCCTCCACCAGCAGGTTGTAGGCCTGCTTGGTGGTGGTCTCCTCGGCGTAATTGCTCTCGTCGGAGAACCCGAGGCGCAGGCTGAGCACGGGGATGGCGAGCAGGAGCAGGGCCACGGCGCCGGCGATGGCGGACGGCCACGGGTGGTGCTGGATGAACCGGCTCCAGCGGTAGGCGGTGGTCTCCCGGCGGGCCTTGGCCGGCTTGCGCCGCACCTCCTCCTTCAGCGTCGGAACGAAGAAGCCGGCGATGAGCACGAGGATGGCGATCAGGAAGGCCACGGCCAGGGGCATGAACTTGAGGCCCACACCGACCAGGCCGAGGGCGACGAGGCTGGCGGCGATGAGGCCGCGGCGCCGGGTGAGCTCAATGCGGTGCCCGGCGAAGCCGAGGAGGGCGGGGAGCAAGGTGAGGGAGGCGGCCACGGTGACCGCCACCACCGAGGCGGCGCCGATGGCCAGGCCGGTCACGAACCCGACCCCCATGACCACCATGCCGAGCAGGGAGATGACGACCGTGGTGCCGGCGAACAGCACGGAGCGCCCGGCGGTGTCGAGCGCGACCGCCACCGACTCCCGCACGCTGTGGCCGGCGTGGAGCTGCTCGCGGTAGCGGGTGGCGATCAGCAGGGCGTAGTCGATGCCCACGCCCAAGCCGATCATGATCCCGAGGAACGTCGTGAAGTCGGGGATGGCGACGACGTTGCTGATCAGGGTGATGATGGCGGTGCCGAGGCCGATGCCGAACATGGCCACGCCGATGGGCAGGCCCATGGCCAGCACTGAGCCGAAGGCGAGGATGAGGATGACCACGGCGAAGGCGATGCCGAGGATCTCCGACGACGGCTCCTCGAACTCGGCGAAGATGAATCCACCCAGCTCGACGCGCAGGCCGTCGATGCCGGGGACGTCGTCGAGGACCTCCTCGCGGATCTCGTTGGCCCTGCTGAAGTCGATGTCCTCGGGGAACTCGACGTTGGCGAAGGCGATCCTGCCGGCGTTGGCCCCGTCGGACGAGATCTGCTGCTCGCCCTCGGGCGAGTAGGGGCTCTGGACGCGGGCCACGTCGTCGATCTGGGCCACACGGGCGAACAGGCCCTCCATGGCCGAGCGGACGGCCGGGTCGTCGACGCCCTGGTCGGCCCGGAACACGATGGTGCCCACCGGGCCGGTGCCCTGGCCGCCGAACGACTCCTCGAGGATGTCGAAGCCCGTCTTGGACTCGACGTCGGGGAGGTTGAACTCGTCCCGGAAGCCGCTGCCGATCACGCCCGAGACGGCTAACCCGAGCACGAGGACGGCCACCCACATCCCCAGGACCAGCTTGCGGCGGTCATGGCACCACGAACCCAGTCGTCCGAACACGTCGCCTCCTACCCCTCTGATGTGGCTGCTCGCCCGTCCGACGTGGTTGGACGGCGGAACTCATCGGTCGGCGCGAGCCGGGTTGGTACTTGATTACTCAAGGTAATGCCCTCCGCCCGTGGCCGGCACTCCTCAGCAAGCGAAGCGGGCCCGTCGTCACCTGCGGATGGAGCCTCAAGCGGTGACGTCGCGCCGGCTGAAGAGGGCCGCCGCCCCCGCCACCGCCACGGTCCCGTAGACGGCCACGGTGGCCAGCGCCCGCCCGGCCGAGACCGCGGGGGTGCCTCCGGCCACGAACGCCTCCAGCAGCAGCCCCGGGAACAGCCGGGATGCAGGCTCCCACGCCTCCTGGATCAGGTGCTCGAAGGGCCCGGCCCAGGCGATGCCGATGGCCAGGGCGATGGGCACGCTGCGGACCACGACGGCCAGGCCCAGCGCCAGCAGCGCGTATCCCGTGATCCACACCAGGACATTCCCGTAGTCGCCGGCTGCCTGGGCGAGGGCGTCGAGGCTGGTCCAGGCGGCGGTGGCCACGTCCCGGCCGGGGGCGAGGATGCGAGCCGCGGTCCAGGTCAGCGCCTCGGTGAGGGCCAGGGCGGCGGCGGCGAAGGCGAGCAGGGCACCGACCTTGCCGGCCAGCAGCCGCAGGCGGTGGGGCTGGCGCAGGAGCATGGTGCGGATCGTCCCCCGGGAGAACTCGGCGGCGATGGCGCCGACGAACACCACGAAGAGGAAGGTCCCCGCGAACGAGGCGGCGGTGGTGAACACGTCGGTGCCGCCGCCGCCGTCGGCGAGGGACTCGAGCGTGGGCCCCGGCCGGCGAGGGTCGGGGGTGCCTGCTGCGGCGGCCAGCACGACCAGGGCGGACACGATCGAGAAGGCGAGGCTGGCGGCTGCGGTGGTGACGAGAACCCGGCGGCGCAGCAGCTTGACGAGCTCGGCGCGGAAGGTGGCGGTGGCGGCGGTCATCGGTCGGCTCCTTCCAGGACGGAGAGGTAGTGGGCTTCGAGGGTGGGTCGGGAGCTGTGCAGGCCGGCGAGGACGATGCCCTCCTGCATGGCCGCCCGGTTGAGGCTGGCGGCCAGGGCCCGGGGCTCGCTCCCGTTGACGGGGACGGTGACGGATGTGCCGTCGCGGCGGGGAGCGTGGCCCAGGCGAGCCACCATGTCGGCCAGCCGGGCCACGTCGGCGTCGGCTTCGGGGACGATGGTGACCACGGCCGTCGCCCCCCGCAGGAAGCCCTCGGTCGGGCCCACGTACACCAGGGCACCGGCGTCGATGACGATGAGCCAGTCGCACACCGCCTCCAGCTCGCTCAGGATGTGGGAGGACACGACCACGGTGCGGTCGCCGCCGCTCACCGCCCCGATGAGCTGGCGCATCTCGTTGATCCCCACCGGGTCGAGCCCGTTGGTGGGCTCGTCGAGGACGAGCAGTTCGGGGTCGCCGAGCAGGGCGGCGGCGATGCCCAGCCGCTGCTTCATGCCCAGGGAGTACTGGCCGTAGCGGTCGCCGGCCCGGTCCTCCAGGCCGACCAGGGCCAGCACGTCGGGGATGCGGCACCGGTCGTGTTCGAGGCCGCTGAGCCTGGCCAGGAGGCGGAGGTTCTCGGCGCCGGTCAGGGCAGGCCACAGGCCGGGACCCTCGATGAGGGCGCCCACCCGCCCCAGGTAGGCGGCGGGGTCGGACAGGGGGCGGCCCAGCACGGTGCCCGTCCCTCTGCTGGGACGGACGAGGCCCAGGAGCATGGCCATGGTGGTCGTCTTGCCGGCCCCGTTGGGCCCGATGAAGCCGGCGACGGCACCGGTGGGGATCTCCAGGGTGAGGTCGTCCACCACGACGCGGCGGCCGTAGCGCTTGGTCACGCCCTCGACGGTGACGGCGGGAGATGCGGTGGTCATGGACCCAGCATCGGCGCCCGGGCCGGTCGCGTCGTCAGCCGGGGAGCGACAGTTGGGCGTACGCCGCAAGGCGTAGGCGCGTCGCAGGTCAGTGCAGCGTGCGGCCCTCGGCCAGCATCTCGACGAACTGGGCGATGCGGCGGGCCCGGGTCTCGGGGCGCCTGGCCTCGTCGATCCGGTAGAGGAAGGCGTAGCGGTTGGCGCTGGTGAGGGTGGCGAAGGTTGCGGCGGCCGGTGGGTTGGCGGCCAGGGCGTCCTCGAAGTCGGGCGGCACCCCGGCGTTGCGGGGGCTGGCATAGGCTGCGTCCCAGCGGCCGTCGGCCTTGGCCCGCTCGACCTCCCGCAGCCCGGCGGGGCGCATCCGGCCCTCGGCGGTCAGGGCGTCGACCTTGCCGCAGTTGATCCTCGACCAGCGGCTGCGGGCCCGGCGGGGCGTGAACTTCTGGAGGAACCATTGCTCGTCGAAGCGGTTGCGCTGGCCGTCGATCCAGCCGAAGCAGAGGGCGACGTCCAAGGCTTCGGCGTGGGTGACGGTCGGGATGCCGGTGGCCTTGCGGGCGATCCTGAGCCACACGCCTGGGGTGTCGGCGTGGTGCTGCTCCAGCCACGCCGCCCACGCGCCGGCGCCCGCGAAGGGCAGGACGGGGTAGTCGCTCACCCGCCTGTGGCTCGGGAGCGGCTGCGCTCGTAGGCGGCCAGGAAGTCGTCGACCGACGTGCGGGAGATGGCCTCGGCGACCACGTCGAGGGGGACGCCCTCCAGGCTGCGGAAGCGGACGCAGCTCTTGCCCATGTCAAGCCTGCGGCCCGACCCTGTCCACTGTTTCCTGAACCACGCCGCCTCGGCCTCGTCGGAGTAGACACCCATGAGGTACATCGTCATGTAGCTCTTCTGGTTGGCGAGGGCGGCCAGGCCGAGAGGCTTGCCGTTGTAGGTATCCGGGTAGCGGGCCAGCGGGACGTGGTAGCTGATCATCCCGTACTCCATCCCCTCCTCGAAGCCCGCCGGGAGGTTGGCCACGATCACCTCCCGCACGACGGCCAGGGCTTGGCGGCGGTCGTGGGGCAGCTCGGCCAGGTAGGCGTCGACGGTGCTGGCGCGGGACCCGGCCATCGCGCCCACGATAGGGCGCCGCGCCGCCCGTATGATCCCGGGCCACTGTGGGGCCGCCCGACACGTTCGAGATCGCGTTCGCGCCGGCGTGGACGGCCACGGCCGTGGTGGTCGGCCCCGATGTCGGGGGTGACGACGTGCTCGTCCGGCTGGGGCTGCGGGCTGCGGTGCCGGTGGTGGCCCTGACCGGGAGCACCACCTCGGGCAGCGCCGACGACCCGGTGCTGGTGGATTCCATCGCCCTGGGCCTCGGTCCCGCCGCCCTCGACTCGGGCTGGCACGTGGTGACCGGGGCCACCGACGCCGGCATCTTCGCGCTCCTGGGCCGGGCCGCCGCCGCCGGCGGAGCCGTGCCCGCGCCATGGGTCGGTGTCGCTCCCCTGGACCTGGTCACGTGGCCGGGGCGGCCGCCCGGTCCGGCCGACCTCGACCGGGAGCCGCTCGAGGCGCACCATTCCCACCTCGTGCTCGTACGGGGCGAGCGGTGGGGCGACGAGACACCCGTGCACGTCACGCTGGTGGACGCGCTGGCGAGCGGCGGAACCGGCCTGGTCGTGCTGGCCGGCGGCGGGGCGGTGGCCCGCACCGAGATCGTCAGCCACGTGCGGGCGGGCCGGTCGGTGCTGGTGCTGGCCGGCACCGGGAGGCTGGCCGACGAGCTGGCGGCGGTGGCCGCGGGCGGGCCCACCGACGACGCCGAACTGGCTCTGGTTGCCGCGTCGGGACGGCTGACGGTCTGCGACGCCTCGGGCGGGGCCCGGGCCGTGGCCGCCGCCGTCACCGCCGGGATGACGGCCTCGCGTTAGCTCGGATTCTCGAACCGGCCATGTTCGGACCTGGCGCGGCGCTTGCCACGGCGTGTGAGTTCGGAAGGCCCTTTG
>Ga0187892_10011361_pt1 | contig 10945 bp, 7 predicted proteins | sample MA1701073metaG_FD_139345 | JGI IMG/M metagenome (GOLD analysis project Ga0187892, IMG submission 139345) | Bio-ooze microbial communities from a basaltic lava cave in the Kipuka Kanohina Cave System on the Island of Hawaii, USA - MA170107-3 metaG ... | reverse complement strand
TGGTGGCCCGTGTGGTGGATGCCGCTACGTCAGCACGCGGGCGAGATCTTCATCTCGCCGCGGCGCTGCACCGCGGCGCCAAGTCCTACCCGGCACGCGTCGTGCGGGCTATCGCATTGCTTCTGGAGCCCCGCCGCGGTCCACACGCGACTGGGTGCACTGGCTGGACTGCTGGACTGACGGATGCGGCCAGAGAGATCGAGTTCGCGTTGAGCAACACACTCTGTGGTGGTCGGCCGCACCTGCCTGGTTGCCGCCATCAGATCGGCACGGCGCACGCGCCCATGGTGGCTCTCATTCGAGTCGGCCTGGGTCGGCTGCGTAAAGGCGAAGCGGACGACGGCGAGCCCCGCCGAAGACCTCTACGTCTCGACACTGTTCACTGGCCGCCGCCGGTACGTCGAGCGCACCTGCGACCGGTGGTTCGTGCTCTCCGCCAAGCGCGGCCTCCTCGAGCCGACCGCGCTCGTCGAGCCCTACGACGAGACGCTCAAGACCAAGGGGCGCCTCGAGCGGCGCCGCTGGTCGGAGTCGGTCCTCGAACAGCTCGACACCGCCCTCGGGGAAGTCGGCGGGACCACCTGAGTGCGCCGGTTTCGGCGTCTGCGGCCGGGAAGGACTGGCTGTGGATGTTCAACGTCGTGGGCTTGTCCCAGTGGCCGAGGCGAGCGCTGATGGTGGCGAGGTTCGTACCGGCGTCGCCGAGGGCGGTCTGCATGAAGTGGCGGAGATGTGCAGCCGCACGTGATCGCGGCCCACCTCGGCCCGGCGCCGGCCGAACCAGTCCGTGCAGACGTCAGGTCGGCAACACAGAGCACCTCGGGTGCTCGCCGGGGCAAGCGAAGATTTGGTGCGCCCTCGCCCGCCGTGCCTCGGTGGCGTCGTCGTACAGCGGCCAGAATGGAGGCGTCCGCCCCGGTACGACACCGAAGCCTCTGTAGTGCCGCCGAGCCTGTAGGTCAGCATGGTGGTGGAGGGCTCCCACGGGAACCGTGGAATGTTGCCATCGAGCACGAGTATCAGACTTCTGATCTCTCCTGCCCTCCCCGGGAGCGGACCTCAGCACCGGGAAAGAAGGAGAAAACGTGGATGTCATCCATCCCCGCTGCGCCGGGCTCGACGTCTCGAAGCGTGACGCCAAGGTGTGCGTCCGCATCGCCGGCACGGGTCGGGGCAAGGCCACGTCGACGGTCACGACCTGGAGCTCGGTCACCAACCAGGTGCTAGCGCTGCGGGACCACCTGGTCGCCGAGCAGGTGACGGCCGTGGTGATGGAGGCCACGGGCGACTACTGGAAGCCGTTCTACTACCTACTCGAAGACGGCCCGTTCGAGGTGCTGCTGGTCAACGCCCGTCACGTCAAGAACCTCCCCGGGCGCAAGACCGACGTCTCCGACGCGGCCTGGCTCGCTGAGCTGGGGGCCCACGGCCTGGTCCGGGGATCGTTCGTCCCGCCCGAGCCGATCCGCCAGCTACGTGACCTGACCCGCACCCGCACCACCATCACTCGTGAACGGGCTCGGGAGATCCAGCGGCTGGAGAAGCTCCTCGAGGACGCCGGCATCAAGCTGTCCTCGGTGGCCACCGACATCTCCGGGGTGTCGGGGCGGGCCATGCTCGAAGCGCTCATCGATGGCCAACGTGACCCGGCCGCATTGGCCGACCTGGCCAAGCGGCGGCTGCGCTCCAAGATCCCCGCTCTCACCGAGGCGCTCACCGGCCGCTTCGGTGACCACCACGCCTTCTTGGCCCGCCTGCACCTGGACCTGATCGACCAGCACACCACGGCCATCGACGAGCTCAGCGCCCGGATCGAGGTGGTGATCGAGCCCTTTCGTGGCGCCCGGGACCTCATCGTGACCATCCCGGGGATCTCCACCGGCGTCGCCGACGTGATCATCGCCGAGACCGGCGCCGACATGACCCGGTTCCCGACCGCCGGGCACCTGGCGTCGTGGGCCGGCACCTGTCCGGGCAGCAACGAGTCCGCCGGACGGGTCAAGTCGACCCACACTCGGCCCGGCAATCCCTACCTGAAAGGTGCGCTCGGCGTCGCTGCGATGTCGGCCGCTCGGTCCAACGGGACCTACCTCTCGGCCAAGTACCGACGCCTCGCAGCACGCCGGGGACCGCTCAAGGCGATCGTGGCCGTGGAGCACGCCATGCTCATTGCCATCTGGAACATGTTGGGCACCGGAGCCTTCTACGACGATCCTGGCGGCGACTTCTATGCCCGGCTCAATCCGGACAAGGCCAAGAACCGCGCTATCGACCAGCTCCGCAAGATGGGGTACGCCGTGACCCTCAACCCCCTGGCCGCCGCAGGGTAGAGGAATCTTCGTATCAGGGTGCCGGGCCGAGAACATCGAAGAGCAGCGCTGCCCGGCCGGTAGGGTGGCCAGCCAGAAACCCAGCACGTCGATACGGAACCCGACGGCGGAGTAGACGACGACGAACGCCAGCGCGGCACCGGCGCCGGTTAGCAACCAGGCCGACAACCAGCGCAACGGGTCCCGCAAACCTCGCCTTTCGCTTCCTCCCTGGTCAGCAAGCTCCCGAAGCTACGCCCTTCCTTTCCGCTCGGTGGGGAGCGACAATGTCGCAGTGTTGCGTCCTCAAGACTGGACGAAGCCAGCCGGTGCGAGTCCCGACCGGGTGGTCGCCGGAGAGCCCGGTAGCAGGCCCGGGTCCGTCGCGGAGAGGCGGCGGGCTGAGCGGGGCGTCGAAGGCCTCTTCGGAGGGAGCAAGCGTGCGCGCCGTAGGTCCACCAGGGCCGAGTCCTGCAGCCTCGTCACACTCACGACAGGGGAGCCGAGCCGCTCATGTCACGGCGAAGGCCCGTGTCCGACCTCCTGGCCCGTTCCGGAGACGCCCGTTGATCGGGCCCCTCGGGGTACGGGGAGCGGCACGCGCTCACGGTTCGGTTCGGGACTGGAGGCTTCTGATCAAGAAGCGGGGCCGGAGCCTCCGTGCCGGCCAGGCGGACCAGTGGCATCGCACCCGGTTCCACAACCAGGGCCTGCACCAGCTCATGGGCACCATTCGTTACCCGAAGGCTGCGTAACCATGTCCAGACGAACCTCGGTACGCCGTGTGCGGCAGAACGGCACGGACGGATCGAAGGGGGGATGAAGAAGCGTGCTCGCCTGTCGAGCGGCGCGCCGCTGATACCAATGGCAGCCGTTCCCATACGTCGTCGGGTGGCGCGCCTGGTGTCGCTGTCGTTCCTGGCCCTGCTGGCGCTCACCGGACGGGCGTGGGCCCATACCTCGCTGCTAGAGAGCAGCCCGGCCGATCGCAGTCGTCTGAGCGAGGCCCCGGAATCGCTGCGCCTGCGCTTCTCTGATCCCGTCGAGCCCGCTTCGGTAACTGTCGACGTGCTGAGTGTCGACGGGCGCCACCACGAGGGGGCGGTGCGCCGCACCGGGGGTCCTCTCACCGATGTGGTCGAGTTCTCCCTGCCCCGGCTGCCCGACGGGGGCACGTACGGCCTGACCTGGCAGTCTTTCGGTCCCGACGGTCACCGCGTGGCCGGCGAGGTGGTGATCGGTGTCGGTTACGTGTCGGAGCACGACGTGGCCGGGGCCAGCTTCTCCTCGGTCAGCATCTGGAACCGCCTCACCGAGCTCGGCGGTGTCGTGGGCCGGTTCTCCTGGTATGTCGGGCTGAGCCTGGCCGTCGGTGCGCTGTTCGGTATGCGGTGGGCCGGCCGCAAGCCGGCCGACAAGGAGCCGAAATCGGTGCGCAAGGGGCGCGCCGCCGTCGGCGGTGTCGCCGGAGGGCTGCTGGTGGCCGGCCTGGGGGTGGCCGGCGCCGGTGCCGGCCTGCGATGGGCCGTGGGTCTCATGGTCCGCTTCGGCAGCTACGGGCCGGAGGCCAGCTACCCGGGCCGCGCCTGGATGGCACTGGACTCTCCGCCCGGCTGGTTGGGCCTGTTGGCGCTGGGCCTTCTGGCCTGGTCCTGGCGCACTTCGGCTGCGGTCTCCCCCGAACGCCGGGCCACCAGCCCTCGGGTGCTGCGGCGGGTCAGCGGGGCGCTGGGAGTGGCCGCCTTGTGCCTGTCGGTAGGCGGCCACGCCCTGGCCGAGGACGTTCCTCTCGTCGCCGTCGTGCTGGCGGCCGCCCACGTGCTGGCCGCGGCCCTGTGGCTCGGGCCCTTGGTTCTCGCTTCCGTCTTTGCCCGCTCGGAGTGGATGCGTTCGGCTGACCCCGACGATCGTCGAGCGCTGCTCGGGAGCTACTTCGGAGCCTACGCCCGGGTCGCCGCCTTCGTCTTCGCGGTGCTGGTGGGCACCGGTGCCCGGGCCATGCTGGCCAACGTCGGCCTGCACCTGTTCGAGAACGGCTACGGCCGGGCCCTGGCCGCCAAGCTGCTGGTGGTTGTCGCCGTCCTGGTGCCCCTGGGCTGGTATCACGACCGCAGCGTCCGAGTACGCAAGGAGCGGCTGGCCCGGCCGGGCTTCCAGAGCGGCTTGCGGCTGGAGACGGCGGGCCTGGCCGCGGTGCTGGGCCTGGCTTCGGTCATCACCATCCTGAACCCGGAGGAGAGCGGCCGGCCGGTTGGCACCCCCGCCGCCGCCAGCGGGTTCGCGACCGGGCCGGTGGACGACGTCGGCCAGTGCTCGGCTCTCGTCGTCGGCAAGCGCAACTGCTACCGCGAGTACTTCGCCGGCCTGATGCGCAAGCAGGACGCGGGGGTGGCGGTGGCTGAGGTGGCCGCGTTGGCCCGGACCGACACGTACCTGGCCGTCGAGTGCCATCAGGTGGAGCACGACCTCGGCAACGACGCCGCCGTCCACTACGGCTCCATCGCCCAGGCCCTTTCCTTCGAGGGCTCGGCCTGCGCTTCGGGCTACTACCACGGCGTGGTCGAGAAGATCATGTCGCAGTACGACGACGATTCCTTACGAACCGCGATTCCCACGGTGTGTGAGTCGGTGGCAACTCGGCGTTACTCGACCGAGCATTTCAGCTGCATCCACGGCATCGGCCACGGGATCATGCTGCGCTTCGATGCCGACCTGTGGAAATCGATGCCGTACTGCAAAGCGCTCGCCGAGTCGTGGGAGTTCGACTCGTGCATCGGCGGCCTCTTCATGGAGAACGTGATCTCGGCCCAGGCCGGGCACGTCAAGGGCACCTTCAAGGCCGAAGATCCGCTGTTCCCGTGCAGCGTGGTGGCCGACAACGAGAAGGAGCAGTGCTGGGGCATCCATTCCTCGTACCTCCTGTGGAAGCACGCCAACAGCTATCCGAAGGCCTTCGCCCTGTGTGACCGAGCGGAGCCTCGCTTCGTCGGCACCTGCTACCAGAGCATGGGCCGAGACATCAGCGGTGCGGCTCTGCTCGACCCCCCCAAGGTGATCGCCGCCTGCAATCTCGGCCGACCCGAGTTCCGGGGCCGCTGCATCGAGGGTGCCGCCCTCAACGCCGTCTACACCGACCACGACACGGCCAAGGCCGATGTGCTGTGCCGCGAAGTGGCCCCGGCCTACCAGTCCGTGTGCCGGTCAGCCCGCGACCGCGTCAGCGCCGCCCTGTGAGCAAGGCCTTCCCGGGCGCTCGAATCCGCCGGGACTCGATGCCGTCGGCCACCAGCTGGGCCGGCGCCTCCCGGGCGAAAGCCAGAGCGGCCTCCTCCAGCTGACCGAGGCCGACCATCCCGTCCAGCTCGATGCTCACGCTGGCGTGTAGGTTGCGTCCTCGGCACGGGGCCCCTCGTGCTCGTCGCACGACGGTGGGAGCCTCGTGCCTACCAGGCCTGGTGAGGTAGGCCGCTGGCTGTTCGTTGGCCCGGCTGCCGAGAGCCCCCAAGGGTCATTGACAGCGACCCCCTCGGGCTGCTGGACTGACGCCGCTCAGAGATAGGTCCGGGGCGGTCGGCTGGGCTCCGGTGTAAGTGATGGCGACGACGGCTGGGGCCGACCGGCCAGAGAGGGGGGGGCGAGAACCCACGGCTTACGGGTGCTCGACCGGCCTTTGATCGTGCCTGGAGTCCTGCGGCACCGCATGCGAGGCTCGGCGCTTGGCACCACAGCTCGACCGAAAGCCGGTCATCGAGAAGCAAGCGCACCTGCGTACGCCGTTTTTACGGCGGTCCCCAAGCGCTATTCCCGGAACTCCGGGTGACATGAAGCGCTCCCCCGAGGAGCACCGATGAAAGGACCAAGTTGAAGAGACTCAGCATCACGAAGATGCTGGCGATCCTGGTGACGACGCTGCTGTCTGGCGTCGTTCTCATCGCATCGCCGGCCCAGGCCCACAACAAGTCGGCGAGCCACTGTGCCAAGAAGATCGCCAAGAACGGCAGTCACCCTGGCTGCCCGGCGACGCCGCCGCCGCCGCCTCCTGTGCCACCCCCGCCGCCCCCGCCGCCTCCGCCTCCTCCTGGGCCGAACCTGACCGTGAGACCCGGCTCGGTGAAGCTTCTGTCCGCCACGGGCGGGATGGGTGCGGCGGTCGAGGGTAGGAACTTCTTCGCTGGCGAGACTGTCACGATCGCCTCGGACGGCTTGGTCGCTGCCTGCGCGGGTCCGGTCTTCTTTGTGAGCCAGGCCGGCGGCGGCATCAGTCCTCCCGACGCTCCCTTGGTGGGTGCGCCGGCGGACCTGAGCGGTGCGTTCAACTTCGACGTGTTCAGCGTCGCCTGCGTCCCGGGCACCTACACGATCACCGCCACCGAGGATCTGTCGCCCAACCGCACCGCCACTGCCAGCCTGACCCTCACCGCGCCGTCGAGTGGTGCTTTCGCCGCCACCCTCAACCCGTCGAACCAGACCCTGACCGGTAACACCGGGTCGGTGGCCACCGTGCTCACGGTGCAGAACTTCACCGACGGCGCCTTCACCGTCTCGTCGACGGCTCTGGACACGGCCTGCACGGGCTTCTTCTTCGTGGTCGACGGTGGCGATGTCGGCACCGCCGTGTTCACCCCCACCCCGTTCCCGTTCGGTCCGGTCGCCACCGACTTCGCCGGGAACGCTCTGATCATCATCGAGGCCACCGGATGTTCGCCGGGCTCTTACCCGATCACCATCACCGGGACCGGGCCCTCGTTCCAGTCGGTGAGCCGCAACTTCACCATCAACCCCCTGTAGCTCCACTCGGAGCGCGTGCAGTTCAGCTGTCGGAGTGGCTCTTCGGCCACTCCGACAGCTGTTTTCCGGGTGCAACCGATCTTCCGACTAGGGATTACCACGAGGTAGGTAGATGAGAAGAGGGAGTCTCCTTGCCGCCGGGTTGGTGGCAGCCCTGTTGGTCACCGCGCTGGGGGGAGCCCTTCCCGCCGGTGCCGGTCAGGGCAAGAAGGGCCACAAGAAGGCCCAGAAGCAGCAACGTCGCCAGAACAGGCCGACAGTCGTGACCACGACTGTCGTGACCACGACTGTCGTGGCCGCCCCTCCCTCTCCGGTGCTGACCATCGAGCCGGCCTCGTCCTTCCAGAACGGGATCGACGGCAACACCGGCACGACGGTGGTCGGTCGGGGCTTCGTCCCCGCGTCCCACGTCACCCTCCGCGTCAGCTCCTTCTTCACCTCGCCCTGTAACGGATCGGCTGCCTTCGTAACGTTCTCGGGGACCCAGCTCGTGAGCGCTCTGCCGCTCACCGTGGCCGTCGACTCCCGCGGTGGCTTCAACGCCCTTCTGCTGAGAACCGGCTGCCGGTCCGGTACCTACGAGGTAACGGCCAGCACCCCGGACGCGCCGCCGCTGGCCAGGGCCGGCTTCACCGTTAGCGCGCCCGAGCCGATGCCCACCGGCTTCTCCATCGCACCCGGGTCGATGCGACGGACCGACGCCGGTGTCATCGCCGCCACACTGCGCATCACCGGCCTCTATGGCAATGAGGTCATCGAGATCGATTCACCCGATCTCGTCCGGTGCCGGTCCGCTCGGGTCCTACAGCAGAACCGTGGCCCGTTCAGCCTACCGGTCCGGGTCTCGACCGACTTCGGTGGCAACAACATTCTCGGCGTGGTGGCCGAAGGCTGTCCCACCGGTCGCTACACGATCGATGTGAGTGAGGTCGCGGCCGCCGCCCGTACCTTCAGCGCAACTCTCGAAGTGACCTGAGGGGCCGGCGGAGTCGGCTCCGACGCCGGCTCCGAGCCAGGTATCAGCGATTGCAGCCCGGCGCGGCCACTAGTAGGGTTCGGACCGAAGTGGCGGAATCTTCTCGCGGGAGGCATAGCTCGATGTGGAAGCTAGATGAGTAGAAGTCGTCCTTGGCTGCGTACAGCGTTGGGTGTCGCGCTAGCTGCCACCACGCTCGCGACGATCGCCAGCGTCGGAGCGCAGGAGGCACCGCGCCGGGCACCCGCGTCCAGCCTCACCGTCGCCCGTGCCCCCGGGAGATTCATCGTCACCTTTAGGACCGCCGTCGACGATCAGGAGGCGGAGGCCGTCGCGAGCAAGGCGGCCACTTCGGCCCGGACTGAGGCGACGCTGCTTCGTCGCTTGGCCACCGGTGCTGCCCTGGTATCCATCGCGGACGACGCCAAGTCATCGTCCTTCCTCGACTTTCTGGCCGGCGATCCGGCGGTGGCCTTTGCCGAGCCCGACACCATCGCCCGGCCCTTTCTCACGACGAACGACCCGCGCTACCCCGAGCAGTGGCACTACTTCGAAGCCGCCGGGGGCATCCGCCTTCCCGAGGCCCTGGATATGGCGGCCAACGACGGAGCCGACGTCCTGGTGGCCGTGCTCGACACGGGCCGCACCTCTCACAGCGACCTTGATGCCAACATTGAAGGCGGCTACGACTTCATTAGCGATGCCCCCACCGCCCGCGATGGCAACGGCCGCGATTCGAACCCCAACGACGAGGGCGATTACGAGGCCGCTGGACAATGCGGCGGCGGTGCTCCTGCCCAGAACTCGTCGTGGCACGGCACCCACGTAGCGGGCACGGTCGCGGCTCTGCTCAACAATTCGACGGGGGGGATCGGTGTGGCGCCCGCCGCCAGGATCGTGCCGGTGCGGGTTCTGGGCCTCTGTGGTGGGTTCACGTCAGACATAGCCGATGCCATCGTCTGGTCGGCGGGCGGCACCGTCGCCGGAGTACCCACCATCGTGACACCGGCGAAGGTGATCAACCTGAGCCTCGGCGGCGGTGGGTCATGTTCGCCGTCCGGCGTCTACCAGACGGCCATTAACACCGCGGTCGCCCGTGGTACGTCCGTTGTCGTCGCGGCCGGGAACTCCAACGCCAACGCCAGCGGCTTCTCCCCGGCTAGCTGTGCCAACGTGATCACCGTCGCCGCCACCAACCGCGCCGGAGGCAAGGCCTCGTACTCCAACTTCGGAAGTGTGGTCGACCTGGCTGGCCCGGGAGGTGATTCTCCGCCGGCGGCGGACGGCGTTCTCTCCACCCTCAACAGTGGGGCTACGACGCAGGCCGGCGAGACGTACGCGTTCTATCGGGGGACGAGCATGGCCGCGCCCCACGTGGCCGGCGTGGCCGCCCTGGTGCTGGGTGAGGACCCATCGCTGACACCGGCTCAGGTCGAGGCACGGCTCAAGAACACGGCCCGGGTCTTCCCGAGTACCTGCAACCAGTGCGGAAGAGGCATTGTCGACGCCGCCGCGGCCCTCACGGGCGCCACCACCACGACGACTGTCGCGACCACCACCACGACGCTGCCCACGTCTACGACGACCACTCTGCCCAGTTCGACGACCACCACCACGAGCTGCGGAAAAGCGAGGCCGTGCGGGTCGACGACGACGGTGGCCACCACCACCACGACGGTCGCGCCCACCACGACGACCTCCACGACCGTTGCGTCGTCGACCACCACCCTGTGCCGCAAGCCCGGGTCCTGCTGAGGAGGCTTGGCGCGAAACGAAGCGTGGATGATGGCGGGCGGCCGGCTTGGCCGCCGCCAACAGCGAGTGGGCGCTGATCTGCGCCACGGCCAACATCCTCAAGCTCCTCGGCCACTACTTGGAGCGCAACCTCGACGAGGAGCTCGCCCCGGCGCGCTGAGCGCCGACGGTTGGTACCGCAAGCCGGTCGAGCACTGGTTCAAAGAGCCCTGGCCGACTGTCGACTGCGACGAAGATCGTAAGGGCGGGACGCAAAGAGCCGGGCAGCAACTTGCTGCCCGGCTCTTTGTACTGTCCTTACTGCTTGGGCTACCAGGGCCCTCGCCAGGGTTGAGGCGAGCTGACCCGGTTGGCTACGGACAGCCGCCGAGGCCGTTCACAGTGTTGGTGCCAGTCAGAGTGATATTGTAATCGCCAATTCCGCTGGCGCCGGACCAGTTCGCGAGGAATCCCCGTCCCGCGATAGGCCCATGCTGACCGTCGAAAGTATTGGGAAAGATTGGGAGCGCTTTCGAATCCACCGGATCAGTGTTGAAGCCCGAGACGCCAATGTAGTAGGTCCCAGGAGTCGGTGCCGCCACGTCGATGTGAGACTTGAGGCCCACCGTGTCGTCATTAAAGATCACACCGAAACCCTTGGCGTTGAAGAGGAACAACTGTGAATCGCCTAAGGTGGTTCCCATGTTGTTGGTGTCTGCGCTGAACGCTGATCCACCGAGACAGACCTTATAGAGGTCGGCATCACCCGAACTACCAATAGAGCCGTTGATCTGGGGGAGGTTTCCCCCGCCGGTGGGTACGTTCGCGGTGGGCAATGTCTGGCCTGCGTCTCCTGCTTCATTCCATGTCAGTGCCGCGAATGCAGGCGCAACACCGAGGCTCAGCGATATAGCGGTCCCCAAGGCGAGCCGCGAGAGCCGACGTCGTGACGAACGATCCATATGTTCTCAACCTTCCGCGCATGGAGCGACGGATGCCGCTCGCCGATCGCTCGGAACGCTAGCCCTGGGTACCACCGTCCGCAAGGCTCGATCGTCAGGCCTATGGCGCCCGAGCGCCAGAGGCTCGGCGTCGCTGGGGTGCTCCTTTGTCAACGGTCATCTCGATCTCCCGGTGG
>Ga0187892_10011360_pt1 | contig 10945 bp, 5 predicted proteins | sample MA1701073metaG_FD_139345 | JGI IMG/M metagenome (GOLD analysis project Ga0187892, IMG submission 139345) | Bio-ooze microbial communities from a basaltic lava cave in the Kipuka Kanohina Cave System on the Island of Hawaii, USA - MA170107-3 metaG ... | reverse complement strand
TAACCCTGAGCGGGTCTACGTCAGTCGCCTTTTCGCAATCAGCAACGGTCCGCAGGACGCGACTTTTCAGGACGTGTCTGGCTATCCGGATCTCCTGCAATCGTCCGGGGGCGAGAATGCTCCACCGGCCTATATCAGTTTTGGCACGATCGCGCTGGACGGGCACATCTATCAGTTCCTCAACACCCTCAACCGTCGCCCCCCCTCCGCTCGCGAGGTACATTTCATCGGCACCAAGCTCATTTATTCGCCCGATAACGGCCGCACGTGGTGCAACCAGGATGGGTCGACGCCGGTGGTGTGGGAGGGATGGGAGAACCGCTCCCGCAAAAGCATGCTCTTTTTCGAAGAACCGCAGGACACCTTCTCTCTATTGTCGGTCCTGCAGATGGGCCGGAACTATCGAGCCAACCGGGACGTCTACGTCTACGCCTGCAACGGCAATACCGAAGGGACCATGAACCAACTCGTCTTATGCCGTGTGCCGAAGGGCCACATCCTCGATCGAACAGCTTACGAGTTCTTCTCCGGCCTGAAGTCCGGCGGCAGCGCTACCTGGACCAAGGACATCAGAGGGCGTGCCGTCGTCCACACGTTCCCGAGTGGTTGGGTGAACACCACCGGTGTTCCCCACGCCTGGCAGCCGAGCGTCGCGTACAATACCCCGCTTGATTTGTACATCATGGCCAACTGGGGCAATGGGATCGCACCTGACGGTGCCGGGTTCGTCAAGCCCTGCTATATCGGCTTCTGGACGGCGCCGAATCCATGGGGGCCGTGGACGCAGATTCATGAGGGAACCGCATGGACGCCCGGCAACGATCCCGGCTCGCGTGCTTACATGCCGATCATCGCACCGAAGTGGATCGCCAAGGATGGCAAGTCCTTCTGGATCGTATGGTCGGACCTCCAGCAGAAGGCCAGTAAAGAGGAACTGGAACGGTTTCGGAAAGAGTCCAGGCAGATGAGCCCCCAGGATCGGGTGCGGGCGATGCGACGAATCATGCCGTACTATGCGTTCAACACCCAACGCGTCGACCTCGTCGTCGCGTAAGTGCCCCGGGGAACGCCAGGGGTGCATGCACGCATAGCCCAAGCAACGCAGCAGTCAACGAACCACGGGACAGCGCAGTCGATCAGGGAACGCATCCGCCGATTCCATCACGAGGCAAGTATGGTTCGGCTTCTCCGATTGGTCTCTCTTTCGTCCGAGGACTATAGCGGCGCAGCTCGAATATCGGTTTCGATGACGAGTGCCTCGACCCCGCCCGGCGAGGTCCTGCCTTGTCGGCACTTCGCAAATCGTCCTGTGCACGGCCGATGAGTGACCGAGACAATACCCATTAGCGGAGGATGATCCCATGAGAACAAAAATTCTGAAGTGGATGCTGGGTGTGACGGTTGGCATGGTATTCGGTTTTGGAGTATGGGAGATCGGCGGCTCTGCCGACGTTGCGAAAGTGCCGGCGCGTCGGGACACCCTCGGGTGGGCGCCGTCAGTCTACTACGCGGAAAGCGTTGCGGATTGCTCGTTGGAGAAGGCGTGGAAGCTGATGTTGGATTATGAGGCGTGGAATCCAACCTTTGTCGGTGCGAAGGTCATCCCGGTCAGAGGCAAGCCTCGGACTGAAGGCGAAGTCGTCCTGATTCAGAAGGCTCTGAAGGACGTGCACGGCCAGCCATTGTCGGAGTTCTATGCTGAAACGGTAAAGGTGGTGCCCCAGCGCCATATCGTTTGGTACACGTACCCGAAGGAGGGGGAATCCCGCCGCAACTTCGTGGATTTTGGGCTCTCTGAAGTGTCGTCCGGCGTGAAATTCAGCATTTATTATTATGCGCAAAATCAACTGTCTGGAGAATTGCTCATCAAGCAGAGAAAGGAAAGCGAGGTACTAATGCACAGCGTCGCGATGGCGTTCAAAAATCATTGCGAAGAAAAAAAGTAAGCTGGAATGCAACATGCGCAGGGCACCGCGATTACACAGAAGAGCAGTCCGTGTGGCGCGTGCAGTGAACGCGGAGAGATTTCATGATGTTCAACTGTCCTTTCGGCGTTGCAGGTCGGATCGGTCTGATGGGGTCACCGGTCAGGATCGCCTTCCGTTTGTTTGGCGACCTCATGTTGGTAAGTTTCGGAGTCGCGTACTCGGTTGGCCTTCTTGGTGGGATTTTGCACACGCCAAGGATAGAGTCAAGTTCAAGACACTGAAAGAGCGAAACTTTCAGACCACATGCCAAGCCGTTTCCGTAATTGAAGGTTTAGTGAACAGGAATTGGAACAGTTTCGGAAACAGTCCAAGGATATGCGGCCGGAGGATCGCGTGCGCGCCATGCGAGTACTCATGCCGTATTATTCGTTCAATACCGAACCCGTCGACCTCGTCATCGCGTGAGTGCCCCGGGGAACGCTGTGACGTGCACCGATAGAAAACGCGCGAAGGGTTGGGACAGAACGTTCCCTGACATAGGCCATGTGCTTGTTCTGTGGTTTGTTGGCGGCAGTGCTGCTTGGTCCTCATGTACGACAACGGGCCGTTCATTCCCTCTCGATGGGGTGGACGGCTCGAATGGCAACAGACGGGCTGATGAAGCGAGACGTCAGATCTTCGAGAATGTGGAGAGCCTGGGGTGCTCGACACGACGCTCGTCGTCGGTCAGGATTGGAAGGCCTCAGCCACCCGGTACTCAACGCCCGTACATCCCCAGCGTAACCGAGCCATCGTGGGCATGACCCATCCTTTTTTCGTCCCGATTTGGATTTGACTTGACCGCGGCAAAAAAGAATTCCAGGTGACCCGCATTGTGGGACTGCACGCCAAGGCAGTTCTCCCCTCGTCACACCGCGCGAGGCCGATTCTGTGCTCGCCTTCGGACGGCGATCACACGCCGAGAACGAGAAATGGGACGCGATCAGACTTGGCGGACAATTGAAACAGTAGGCTGCATCTTTCAAAAATTCCAAAAAGAGTTGTTGACAAAATCATTAACGTCGTACAGACTCTTGAACATTGTTCGACAATTATTGCTTGTGTTGTACTTAGTTCAAGAGAGAACTGGGACACGGACAAGACGTGCTCATGTTGCAAGGGCTTCCTCCCGGGGAGCAGCGGGATGTGTTCTTTCCGTTGTGGGCACGGCGCCCGACGCTGACAATTCTCGAACTCCGAGACGGCCTTCCTTCGCTGAATTGAGAGGAACTTCCTAGAAAAGGAGAACTAAGATGGCTTTCAGGATTCGTGCGTATGAGTTACTTGCTGGCGTGCTTCTCTTTTTCTGCATAACTGCAGAGCTCTTTGGCCAGGTTGAGCGAGGTGCGATAGCAGGGAGGGTCGCCGACACCAGCGACGCGAGTATTCCCGGGGTCGAGATCTCCGTTGTAAATGTGCTGACTGGTGTGGAGTTCCACACGGTCACCAACGAAGCGGGTCAGTTCGTGGCGCTCAATCTCGTCCCGGGCCGATACCGGGTGTCGGCGTCGCGTCGCGAGTTTAAGACCTTTGAGCGGCAGGATCTGATCGTTCGCGCCAACGAACGACTGGCCGTTGACCTGACCCTGCAGTTGGGAGAGGTCACAGAAACGGTTGAAGTCCGAGGGGACTTGGCGCCTCTGCTCCAGAAGGAGTCCTCAACCTTAACCAGCGTGCTGGAGGCGAAGGAGATTTCTGAACTTCCTTTGAGAGGCCGCACCGTATTTCAGTTGGCTCCGCTTACCGCCGGAGTTACCAGTGGCCGACCGGAGTTTGGCGGAAATCGTGACAACATTCCCGACAATGCTCGCGCTGCACAGGGGTTCTCCGTTAACGGACAGGGCGAGGGTAACAATACCCAAATTCTGGATGGCGTTTATAACAATCAAGTCAACCAGGGAATGATCGCGATCCTGCCTCCGCTGGAAGCGATTCAACAATTTTCGATGGAGACAAGCAACTTTCTGCCAGAGGTGGGCCGGGGTGGAGCGGTGATGAACGTGACGCTCAAGTCGGGAACGAACCAGTTTCACGGACAGCTTTTCGAAGTCCACCGCAACGCCGGCCTGGACGCCCGGAACTTCTTTGACCGGCAAACCGCACAGAACCCTCGCCGCTTGCCGAATGTTGTGCGAAATCAATTCGGCTTTGTATTAGGGGGTCCAATTCGAAAGGACAAGACCTTCTTCTTCGGGGACTACCAGGGCGTTCGCGACCGGCAGGGTCAAACGTTTGTCAGCACGATCCCTGGGCCGGCGATCCGGGGCGGTGACTTCCGTGGAACTGCCAGGCCCGTGTTTGATCCGGCCACTTACGACCCGGCCTCCAGGACCCGCCAGCCCTTCTCGAATCAAGTCATTGACCCCTCACGATTCAACCCTGCGTCTAGGGCCATTCTGGAGTTCTTACCTTTGCCAAATGGCCCGCTCTTGGCAAACGGAGAAGGCTTGTTTTATTCAAGTCCGTCGCGCCGGGTTGATCAAGAGTCGTTTGACATCAAAATCGATAACCGCTTCAGCGACCGGCACTCGCTGACGGGACGTTTCAGCTATGGAGACTCTGAAGCTGTCGTTCCGGGCGCATTTGCAGACGATCCCAAGTTTGCCACAGCGGTGGGCATACCTGTGAGTGGGAGATCGCCGGTCTTTCCAGGCGATGTTAGCAATCCAGCGCGCAGCGTGGCGCTCCAGTGGATTTACAATATCAGGCCCACCGTATTGAACGAATTTCGCACCGCTTATATCCGGTCAGGAGCACGTGCCACACATCCCAACTTCGGTAAGAAGTTGGCCGACCAGCTAGGGATACCGAACGTCAACGTCACTGACGAAAACTCAGGGTTTCCGGGCATTTCCGTCTCCGGTTTGAGTGTGATCGGCGACACGCCTGCCTATCCTTTGGTCAAGATGGAAAACGGATTTCAATTCCTGAACAACACCACTCTGATTCACGGTTCGCACACTTTGAAATGGGGTGTGGACTTTAAAACCCTGGGTCAAAATGTCGCCCAGATTACAACTTATCCTGCAGGACTTTTCAGTTTCAATGGTTCCTTCACGGCCGACCCAGCGCAACCGGCGACCACGGGCAACTCATTTGCCGACTTCCTGCTTGGGATCCCCACAAGCGCCAATCTCGCCAGGATTGCTGGAACGGTGGGCCTGAGGTGGAAGGAATTTGCTCCCTACTGGCAAGATACCTGGAGAGTCAGCCCCAGACTAACGGTCAATTATGGCCTTCGGTATGAGCTCATCACTCCGCTGACAGAGGTGGCCGATCGCTTGACGAACTTCGATCTGGTAAGTGCCAAGTTGCTGCTGCCGGGCCAAGGAGGAAGCCTTCCAGGGTACGAGACGCGTGGTTTGGTGCGAACTGACAAAAACAATTTTGCCCCACGCTTAGGCTTGGCGTTCCAATTGAATGAAAAGACGGTGCTTCGGGCAGCTTACGGAATTTTCTACCTGACAGAGTTGAAGCTCCAAGTTCCCCGGCTGGCTGCCAATCCCCCTTTCGTTGGCGGAGTAAACTATATCAATACTGCACTCCCGCAGCAGATCAATCGAACACTCGACCAAGGATTGCCTGCAACCCCTCCTTTCATTCCAATCGATCAATACACGGGTAGCGTCGGAGGGGTGCACCCGGATAGCTTTACGGCTTACACACAACAGTGGAGCTTGGGCATTCAAAGAGAACTGGGATCCAGCCTCGTATGGGAGGTGAGGTACGTGGGAAACAACGCCAACCACCTGTTGGACCTTTATAACCCGAACCAGCCGTTTCCCGGGACGGGTCCCGTGACAGCACGGCAGCCGTATTTCCCGCTGGTAGGGAGAAACTTTTCACTTCAGTTCCGTGAGCAGAGGGGGAAGGCCAACTATAACGGCCTGCAAACTTCACTGACGAAGCGCTACAGCGCCGGGCTTTCGTTCGTCAGCAGCTACACTTGGTCTCATGGAATTGAGAATACCAGTCACCAGGATGCGCGCAATCTTGACGCCGACCGTGGTAATTCCGGGAACGATGTGCGGCATCGCTTTACCTTTGGCGGGCTGTATGAACTGCCCTTCGGCCCAGGGAAGAGTTTCGGGAGCAATGCCTCTGGTGTCGTCAACGCGCTTCTGGGTGGTTGGCAGCTTGGGAGTGTGGCCGTGATCCAAAACGGACTGCCCTTTACGGTAACCGGTGGAGCGGGACGTCCAAACCGTATCTGCGACGGCAGCCTGTCGAATCCCACGCCAAATCGGTGGTTTGATGCAAGTTGCTTCCCTCTGCCTGCTGCCGTTACCGACCCGGTTCGGGGCGGGTTATACATCCCATTCGGAAATTCGGGCACGTTCGTTTTGACAGGTGATGGCATTCTTAATTTCGACCTGTCACTATCAAAAAACTTCAAAGTCAGCGAAGGAACCCACTTCGAATTCCGGGGCGAATTCACCAATGCGTTCAACCACTCTCAGTTCTATAATCCGCTCTCCGCGGTCAATACGGGGACTACCGCTCAAGTTGTGACCGCCCGAGAGTCGCGGCAGGTCCAGTTGGTCCTCAAGTTCATTTTCTGAGGCTTGCGAGAGGGCGCTGCATCAAATTCGCTGTTCTGATGGTTGCATTTGATCGCGGACCGGCGGATAGCCAAGTGAGGGAGCACGCCAGCCTCATCAGGGATGCATCGGCGCTCGCTCACAACAGAAGTCGTGAAGGTTACTCCTCAGCGCTACAGCGGCCCCGCTGTTGCCGTACTGTCGGCTCTAATCCGGGATCATCGTCTCTGCCTTGTTGTCTTTCTAGAGCGAATTCATCTTAGAGACTCATTGAGCTTAGTTCGGCCAGCTAAGAGTAAGTTAGATTAGTTGTCAAAAAGGTTCTCTGCCCACTGTTGTCGATGTCCAGTTCTGCCTCTCCTCTCCGAGGTTGACTCCTTGGGATGCGTGCTGCGAGACGCTTCACCCGGCATGGCATTCCGACAGTGAATTATGGTCCGCCCGAAAATTAAGGTTTCGCCAGACGGCGAGCCGCAAGGTGAGTTTGTTCGCTTTATCGATCTCGCCAACTGCGCTCGTCTTTAAATCGATCTCATCGTGCGACTCTGTGGAGACCGACGTTTCTGAATTTCTGAACGCATTCGAAGGGAGGTGCCGGGTCCGTGTACATCAAACGGTGGGCAAGTTTCATTTGGCGATTATTGACCGGCTTGGTCAGTGCCGCGGTCGTGCAGCTCTCGCTCGCAGTAGCGGCAGATGTGCTGCCGCAGGCGGAACCGGAGTTTAAGGGCAAGATTTCCACTAGCGTCAAAGATTCCGTGCCGGACTGGCCGCAGCCGCCAAAGGCGCCAGCGAATGCACCCAATATCGTGCTCATTCTTTTGGACGATATCGGCTTTGCCGACACCAGCACCTTTGGCGGGGTGGCGCAGACGCCGGAACTGGATAAACTCGCCGCACAGGGATTGCGTTACATCAATTTCAATACGACGGGTATGTGCTCTCCGACAAGGGCGGCGTTGTTGACCGGCCGCAATCATCATCGCGTAGGATTCGGCGTCGCGGAATGGTCGCGCGGTTTTCCTGGCTACAATTTCATATGGAAGAAAAGCACAGTGTCCGTCGCAGACGTGCTTCGCCGAAATGGATACAGCACCGCCGTCTTCGGCAAGTGGCATAACACGCCATACTACGAGGTCAGTCCTGTCGGCCCCTTCGATCGCTGGCCGACCAGCTTGGGATTTGAATATTTCTATGGATTCATCGCAGGCAGGGACAGCCAATGGGAGCCTTCCAGCCTTTTTCGAAATACAACACCGGTGGAGGCGCCGGCGACTCCCGGGCAGGGTTATCATTTCACAACCGGTATCACAGATGAAGCCATTAGTTGGTTGCGAACCTACGAATCTCTCGCCCCTGACAAGCCCTATTTTCTCTATTTCGCTACTGGTGCCGTTCATTCTCCTCACCATGTTGCGAAGGAATGGATTCAGAGGTATCGGGGTCGTTTCGACCAAGGTTGGGACAAGCTCAGGCAGGATGTTTTTGCACGGCAGAAGCAGCTTGGTGTGATTCCTGCCAGTGCCGAGTTAACGCCGCGGCCGAATGAAGTGCCGGCTTGGGATTCGCTCTCCACCGATCAGAAGAGACTCTACGCCCGACAAATGGAAGTCTATGCAGGATTTGTTGCCCATACGGACTTCGAAATCGGCCGGTTGCTGAAAGCGGTGAGCGAACGGCCAGGCGCAGATAATACTTTGGTCCTGTATATTGTCGGAGACAACGGCGCTGGCCCCGGCGGGCCAGATGGCCGCGCCGCCGCCGGCGTGAAATCAGTTGCCGATCAATTGAAGCATATCGACGAATTAGGCGGCCCAACCCTGGACGACAACTACTACTCCATCGGCTGGACGTGGCTGGGAAGTACGCCGTTTAAATGGTGGAAGATGATGCCCTCGCATTTTGGCGGAACGCGTGTCCCGCTCGTGCTCTCCTGGCCGGTCCGAATTAAACAAGGTGGCGGGGTGCGACGTCAATTCGCGCATGTGAACGATGTGGCGCCCACGCTCTATGAAGTGACAGGAATTCGCTTTCCTTCCAGTGTCGATGGCGTCAAGCAGCAACCGCTGGATGGAGTGAGTTTCGCCAGAACGTTCGATCGCGTGGAGGAACCGTCTCCACGACGCACTCAGTATTTTGAGATGTTGGGAAACCGCGCAATCTACCAGGACGGCTGGGTGGCGGCGGCACGTCACCGGGTGGTCGGAATGCAAGCTTCGTCAGATTCTGACTTTGCGCAAGATCGCTGGGAGCTATATCACGTTGAAGAGGATTTCAGCGAGATGCACGACATTGCTGCGCAATATCCGGATAAGCTGAAAAGACTGCAGAAATTGTTCGATACTGAAGCGCGGAGAAACGATGTTTATCCCTTGGGCGAGACCACCCGCCTAAGCGCAGACAATGGAAGTGAGCCCTCATTGGCTGCGAACAAGCGCAAGTTCGTTTACTACCCTGGCACGCCGCGACTTCAATTCCGGGCAAGGCCTCCGCTGCCGGGAAAGTCTTTTCGGATCACCGCAGACGCCGTCATTCCGGAGTTTGGGGCGGAAGGCGTCATCGTTTCCTATGGAGGACGCGAGAGCGGCTTTGCGCTTTATGTAAAGGACAATCGGCTCATCTATGAAAACCATCGGGCTCATGACACCTATGAGTTCATTAAATCCGGAATTCGATTGCCAACTGGCGACGTTGTTCTGGGGTTTGAGTATAGGCAGGAAAGCTCCAGCGACGGGATCGGCTGGTACTCGATAACCAGCTCGGGCATGGGCCGTCTGTCGATCAATGGAGAGATTGTAGGAGAGTCCAAGCTGACCCAAACACTTGGTGCCGGGTACGATGAAACCTTCGGGATTGGTCAAGCATTTGGTTCGTCGGTCACCACTGTATTCCGCCCGCCCTTCAAATTCACCGGCACCTTGGGAAAGGTGACGGTGGAGATAGAGAAGGAAAAATAAGCGCACTACAGTTCGGTCTTGGCGCGAGGCATGGCACGTGGTTCGTTTTGTTTCGCCGACGGGACCGCTCGCTCCATCTCGTTCAAGATATCCATTGCGCTTCCTGGATTGCGTTGCGGCTATTCTCCGTGCATACCCACCGAATCTTTGCTCAGGTTGGTGAAAAGTTGATTCGTACCTCGAAGCACAGCGCCCAGTGGTGTGAAGGTTGCGTGGACAAACCGTGGTACACGAATTCGCGGTGCATGCGCGAGAGCGAGGGACCTGCAGCAGCTGAGGCTTTTGATTAAGGGCATGGCACATGGTGATATTGCTAATGAACGGGAGCTGCACGATGAATCGATTGATCGAAGCGACTGTTAGATTGCTGATCTTTATTCTGGCTATCGCGGCTCCCTGTGCATCCTTTGCAGCAGATGTGCTGCCACAGCCGGAACCGGAGTTTAAGGGCAAGATTTCCACTAGCGTCAAAGATTCCGTGCCGGACTGGCCGCAGCCGCCAAAGGCGCCAGCGAATGCACCCAATATCGTGCTCATCCTTTTGGACGATATCGGCTTTGCGGACACCAGCACCTTTGGCGGTGTGGCACAGACCCCGGAACTGGATAAGCTCGCGGCTCAAGGACTGCGTTACATCAACTTCAACGTAACCGGGACTTGTTCGCCGACGCGGGCCGCGTTGTTGACCGGCCGCAACCATCATCGTGTCGGATTCGGCGTTGCGGAAAGCTCCGGCGGATTTCCTGGCTACAATTTCATCTGGAAGAAAAGTACGGTGTCTGTTGCGGAGGTGCTCAGCCAGAACGGCTACAGCACCGCTGTCTTCGGTAAGTGGCATAACACGCCGTATTACGAGGTCAGTCCTGCCGGACCCTTTGATCGCTGGCCGACCGGCTTGGGATTTGAATATTTCTACGGATTCATCGCAGGCGTGGATAACCAATGGGAACCCTCCAGCCTTTTTCGGAACACAACGCCGGTCGCAGCTCCGACGACGCCTAAACGAGGCTATCACTTCACGACCGACATTACCGATGAAGCCATCGGCTGGCTGCGAACGCACGAATCTCTCGCTCCCGAAAAGCCCTATTTCTTGTATTTCTCCACCGGCGCGGTTCACTGGCCTCACCATGCTCCGACCGGATGGATCGACAAGTATCGCGGTCGCTTCGATCAGGGTTGGGACAATCTCAGGCAAGAAGTGTTCGCGCGGCAAAAGCAGCTTGGAGTCATTCCCGCCGATGCCGAATTGACGCCACGACCGAAGGAAATACCGGCTTGGGATTCGCTATCCGCCGATCCAAAGCGACTCTATGCCCGACAAATGGAAGTGTATGCCGGGTTCATTGCCCATACCGACTACGAGATCGGACGCTTGCTAGAGGCCGCCCAACAGGGGCCTGGCGGAAACAATACGTTAGTCCTGTATATCGTGGGTGACAATGGCAGCAACGGCGAAAATGGGCTCGACGGCTTCACG
>Ga0187892_10011357_pt1 | contig 10948 bp, 5 predicted proteins | sample MA1701073metaG_FD_139345 | JGI IMG/M metagenome (GOLD analysis project Ga0187892, IMG submission 139345) | Bio-ooze microbial communities from a basaltic lava cave in the Kipuka Kanohina Cave System on the Island of Hawaii, USA - MA170107-3 metaG ... | reverse complement strand
TAGATGTGCAGATCCGTGCCGCAGAGTCCCACGGCGCGCACGCGCAGGAGCACGTCGCGCGGGCCGGGCCGGGGGACGGGTACGTCCCGCACCTCCAGACTTCTCACGTCACGGAGCACGCATGCGCGCATGGTCCGAGCGTCGGTGTTGATATTCATCCCTGGAATCCTCCGGCGCCGTCTGGCCTCCGGCCAGCGTCAGTAGGTCGCGCGCCCGCCGCTCAGGTCGAAAACGGCGCCCGTCGTGAACGAGTTCTCTTCCGAGGCGAGCCAAGCTACCATCGCTGCGACCTCTTCGGTGAGGAGGAACCGTCCGTGCGGTATCTTTGAGGGCATAGTCGATATGCTCTTTGGTCTGCTTGTAGTCAGAGCTTTCGTTTTGAAGCTGTAGTCACCTTACTCCTGGGGTTGGGTGCGGGGGGTGTCGCTTACGCGGAACCAGTCGCCCTGACCGTCATTGGTCCGCAGCATCCGAATGATCTCGTTCAGGGTAAAGGGTCGCGCGCCGCGCCGGCCAAAGACGGAAACCTGATTCCCACTCTCGTCAACCGCGCGGTCGCGGTCCAGACCTTTCGAAACACCCAGGGCCTCTCCCTTTGTCTTGAAAGTTGCGATCAGCACAGGCTGAGGCCGGGGACTAAACCCGGCGTATTCAGGTATTGTCTCCGGCGAGGTCAGCTGCAATATGCGCAGGCCGTTGCGGCCGTCAGCCACATACGCAAACAAACTGGCATTGGTCATCGCAATCTTCACCTGATGCACATCATTTAACTGACCCCCGGCGTCGTAGCTTTGATCCAAGCGCGGCTTCTCGGGTTCCTCGATATTAATAATCGCTATGCCCTCTTTACCGTTGGCCACATAGGCATAAGTGCGGGCAACGTAGACATCGTGAGCATGGCCCAGTCTGACCGCTGCACCTGAGACTAAGCGGGCCTCCGCCGGCTCGGTGACATCAACAACCTTAAGTCCATCTTCATCGACTACAAACCCATAGCGAAACTGGATAGCGATGGACCGCGGATGCTTTAAAGCGATCTCTTTAACGATGCGCGGATTTAGAGGGTCTTCGATACTTACAATCACCAGGGCTCGCGCAGTCGTAATGTAGGCATAGTTACCGGCAATCGTAATATTATTCGCATCTGTCAAAACGCCACCGGGATTAAAGGCCCCGTTGGGATAACTATTTCTATCCAGCGCGCGCTTTAGATAGTTGTTTAACGGATCGCCATCCAATAAGGTCGCGGCATTGACCAGGATCAACCCCTCGTACTTGTCTGCTACATAGATATAGGCGTAAAGCGGATGGATCGGCTGCTCTTCGTTTACCAGCTGGTGGCGCTCCTCACCGCGCAGAGCACCGGCACTGAGGGGATCGATCATCGTGCCATCGGCTTTGAGTTTCCACCGGGCCGGATCAACTGCCAGAGTTGTTGGCGCCGCGACCGCGGTGGCGTATTTAGACTTCACCCAGAACTTCTGTCCAAAGCGGGAAACCGGGGCGGTGACAATTCTCTCGGAAAACCCTTTCTGATCAATCTGGGCTACATCGTAGACACGCAAGCCACCCTCACCGGCGGCGACGTAGGCATACTCACCCCTCAGTTGCACCTGAAGCACGCGAGGGTTCCCATGATGCTCAAACACCGTGCTGAGCTTTCGACCTTTTCGCAGAAAGCTGTCGAAATAGTCAGGGTAGGCGATTTTGTGCAGCGAACTGCCGAAAACTGCCTGAGGGTCCTCTCGTTCTGTTACTAACACCGCCTCCAGGGCGTCGTTTCCAGCTATATAAACATAGCGGCCCATAAAATTAACGAAGTTGGTGCCCTGTAACAGCAGTTGGGCCAACCAGGCGTTATTGTCATTCTTTGCGGAAACGTGGCAGTCAGTGCAATTTTTGGATTCTTTGCCGCGGACGGTGTGAGGCACATGCGTATTGAAAGTCTGTCCCGAAAAGCCCTCAGCTGAAACCGTTTGCTGTTGCGAATAGATCCATTCGCGATTTTGGTTCTGTGAGCTGACCAGCACCGCCGAGGAGGAGCGAACAGGCGCAATGCGATTCCCGGTTACCGTTCCATCGCGACCAAGCATGAACACATCATCGCGCAGGACTTGAAAGTTGTATTGAGTAAAGTTGCGCGAGTTGCCTCCTTCGTTGTGGCGGTTGGGAAGTTTGCGATTTGCCTGCATCGATAGGTGACATCCAAAGCAACTCGTTACCCAGGAGGAATGACAGGAGTCGCAGGTCATGTTGCTGTCCCGGTGTGCCAGCTGACTGTCGTCGTCAGGCACATTGCCCCAGGTTGTATTGTCTTTGCGAATCGTCTTTGAGTAGCGCGACTGTTCGCTGTAGTCAGGGCTTCCAGGAGTGACTGTGTCAATCGTTTGCACTACTCGCCACCAACGACCGGGCACCACCAAAGAATTCTGGACGATGTCGCCGGCGCGGAGTTGGATGTCGGCGCCCTGCTCGTCCTTGCGTGTCCGATCTCGAGTAACGCGCTGGAACAGAGGGATTCTGGATCCCGTCTCGTCGCGCGTGCGAATCCGAGTCAGGTCCTGACCCCTTAAGGGCTGGTTTTGGGCTTTGCGGCGATTCGCAGCTGCACCAGTCACAGCCGCCGCGGCTGGTCCCGAAGTAAAAAGGCTGGCCCGGGCCCGAATCGAACCGTGGCAGTCTTCGCAGGCAATCTCGATTGCTGCCCGAGGTTCGTTGTAGAGATTTCCATCCCCGTGAGAATCCTGGCGAAAGTGGCAGTCAATGCAGTGCATCCCTTTTTCCAGGTGGATGTCAGCCAGATGCACTGCCTTATTCCATTTGTCTGGGTCGTTGGCAGCTACTACGCCTCCCTGCTCATCGAGCAGGTTGCCTAAACGATCGCGCTTGAAGACTTTCCGAAACATCCAGCCGTGACCGTGAAAATCGCCAAACTGCGTATTCTGTAATTGACGATTGAACTCAGGCGTTCCGGTCTGGGTGAGAAAGCCCAGTTCAGACCAGAGCCCGCGCAGGCTTGAACCTTCGGGATTTCGATCCAGCTTTTGTGCTTCTTCGTCCTGTGAAGGATTGTGCTGTTTCGCGGGATACATCTTGCTACCATCGCTCTCGTTGTCCCACCAGGTCATGCCAAGATAAGTCGCAACCATGTTGGTGCCCGGGTGCATGTGACAAACCATACATTGCGAAGTAGGGATCTGGCTGGTGAACTGATGCTTGATTGGATGGCCTGACTCGTTCTTGGGCATGGTTGTATCAGCGGTTTCTGAGCGCCCAAGGTTTCCGGACGAACTGTAGAAGGCTGAGTGGCGGGGTTCACGATCGTTTGCGTAGATTACATGGCAGGCGCTGCAACCGGACGAGCGGAAATCTCCGGGATGATCATTGGTACCAAGAAAATTCAGCGTCGGATCGAGCAAACGAGTCTTCTGCAGTCCCAGAAAGACCGGATCGGTGCGTTGGTTACTGCCAAAGCCTCTGGGGCTGAGACCTTTATCAGGCTTGCCAGGCTCCTCTTCCTTGTCGGGTAAACCAACCTCTAGCCGGCGTCTACCACCCCGCTCGAAGACCCGAAGCACATTTCCGGGTTGAGCTATCTCCCAGCGTGGGATTGGCTCGATAAATTCAAGGAGACCTTTCGTTCTCTGCTCTTCGAGGCTGGGTTTGGGGTTCTGAATAAGCATTTGCGGCGCGCCACTGCTGCTGTAGCTTTCGCCGAATCGTGGGTCTTTAACTGGAAAACTTCCGTTGTTGTAAAGAGCTGCACCCCAAAGCATCGCTCCATGAGTCATCATGCTGCGCGCGACGTTCTTTGCTTCGAGATCATGACAGCCTGAAACACCACAGGTCCTGCTGGCCACTCGGAGGTCTCCGGGATTAATGAAGCGCACAAATTCCCAGCTTTCCCGAGCCAGTAAGGTGTAGGTTCGGGTGGGGTTAGCCCCGGTGTATTTGCCATCGCGCTTCCACTCGGCGGGGAAACGGGGCTGGACATGCGCGAGTTTTTTCACTCGCTCTACCTCTCGCGCATCGTCGCTGGTCTTTTGGACCGCAGGGTTTCCACCGTGGCAGGCCGTACAACTGAGTCCAACTGCATCTTTCCCATCTTTGAGTTGTTCCAGGATCTCGGTAGTACCGTACTTATGCATCGGCTCGATCTGGCCATGACAGGAGACACAACCCTCAATGGCGGTCGCAACGGCTTGAGGTGCACCGTTTAAATGGAATACATCGTTTGTCGAATTTTTTGAGATTGATTGAGCCTCTTCGCGGCTAAGCACTTTAGATTGCAGATTGAAATGCAGCGCCAAAAGGATACCCACAACACTCATGGCGATTAATAGAGGATGGATAGCCGTATGGACTTTAATCATCATGATTATCCGCTACGTAACCACGCTTGGATCTCCCTCGCTCTGTTTCCAAGCTCACTGTTCTCGGTTCCTCAGTGGTTGGCGTGCTCCAATAAGTCGACCCTTCCTGGTTTGCAGTCCACTACAGAGACACAGCGCAGCAGAGCCGCAACCAAAACGAACGATCCACGAAATCACACGAAACTTCACGAACGACATTTCGTGTTGTTTCGTGGATCGGTCTGCTTGTTTGCGTCATGAATCTTGCTTAAAAAACAAGAAGTTGGCGACTTGTATCACAGAGAAGACAGAGACAGCACGGAGATCAAACAAAATGAAGTCAAGTTGGTTCTTTCATTTTTCTTCACTGTGCATTCTCAGTGTTCTCAGTGTCTCAGTGGTTGCGCGTGCTCCAAGTGAGTCGAGCTCTCCTGGTTTGAAGATCATGTCCCTTAAGACCCATCTAGTTCAAAAGATCAGCTTGAGCTGACCAAATAGCGTGTATAACGGTTTGCGGGGGTTGATTACATCCGGCTCGCAGAAGTCGCTGACGTTTGGCGGACAGTTGCGCGACCGGTCGGTGAAGATATCTCGAAAGCCCCGGCCCGTCTGCAATGTTGACGCACCAAAAGTCATCGTTACGTTGTTAATCAAGAAGGGCCGGTAAGCGACCCCAACACTGTAATCGATTCCAATATCATGACGAATGCGATTCTGAAGCAATATATACTCTAGCGGTTCAGTGCGGTGAAACCGCAGGTAGTTGATATTGAAAATAGCCTTGATCCGTTGAGTAACTTCCACATCCAGGCCAGCGTTGTAAATGAAGATTCCCGGGTTAACGAAATTTGCCTGACCCTGAATCTTGCTGCTCCGCAAACTGGGCAGCAAACTATTGGGCTGGACTAGTCCCACTCCGGTTTGAGTCAGGCGTATGCCATTTCGGTTCCAGAAAGAAAACTGACCACCAACAAAATTTGGATCGTCCAGAATAGCGTCAAAGCCCGTCGCCTGGTCGTCCGTGGGGTTCTGATCCCCCTGGGCCCAGAAAAAAGATCCCTTGAAACGAAGATAATCCTTATCAATCGATGCTTCGACTGCGGCCATATGCGACTTGACCCTGACGCTGCGACCCGCAATCGGATTCCGTTCGTCGCGTCCGGTGACGTAGTAGTAAGAGTTGGTTAGATTTAAACGCCCGAGGTGCCCGTCGCCATTTATTCCAATATAGCCTACCTTGATTGCGTGTGGACGAACGTCCCCAATCAAAGCCGGCCGTACCAGAAAACCATTTCGATCAAACTTCAAGCTGCGGCGGTCGTCGTTGTAATGCAGGCTGGCCTGAATGGTGTATCCGCGGCGAATGAAGTCCTGGCGAAAGAGGTTGGCGATGTAAACATTTTGATGCCGCGTGTCAAAACGGTTGAGCCCACTGTTCGTGTCCTTTTCCAACATGGAAAAGTAAAGCGCATTAAATTGATAGCGGTTATTGTCAAAGGCTCCGAAGACCCTGGCGCCGAGATTGTTGTCCGAGAAGATAAAGCCGCGGAAGTCTGAAACGAACGGCTGAATGCCGGCGCGGACGGACACAAAGTCATAATTTTCGTTGACGTCAAAGAGTTTGACTTCTCCAAAAGCCTCCTCAAACGATATGTGCGAATCGGTGCGGTTCGTGCCACGGCGCACATCAATGTTTACTACCCCGTTCTCGCGCGCATTCAAATAGTTTGGAACACTAAAGGTTGGCGAGATTTTCAGAGCCCAATCTCGTGGCTTGAAAGTGGTGTCGCCATGAAACAGCTCAAAGCTAAACTGGATTGTCTCGTTTACTGCAAGCTGCTCAGGCTGTCCGAAGAACTCAGCACTTCCAGGCTCGTCTGTGCTGACGTCTGAAGGTGTTGGCGCTCGCCTTTGTTCGATTGTACTAGTGCTAACAGCGGACAAGACCATGAAAAGCTTGTTGCCCTTGATGGGGTAATCGCCCTTCAGCACGCTAAGATTGTAAGGGTCCCACCAGCGGCCGCGTGTGAAGGGAATATCCCGGCCACGAGCCCCTCGATCTCCATAACGATCGTATTCGGGAAAGCCAACTCGCCAGCGATCTCGAACCTCGCGCCGGTCCTGGGCCGTTTGTGGAGACGAAGGAACGCTTTTCTTCCCGGCGTGTCCAGTAGGCTGATCTTCTTGTCTAGGTGTTTCCTGTGGTTCGATTCTTTGCTCTTCCAGAGAAATGTCCACGGTGACCAGCTGGCCGGCTTCCACGATGATGTTCTCTAAAACATCGCCTCGAGGCAGAGCGAACACGCCGTAGTTTTTTGTCGGGTCGAAACGGGCTACAAATGGCGCCTCAACCGCCAAACGATAAGCACCTGGGGATAGGCGCAGATCGTAATAGCCGGCACCCGAGCTCCGAGCACGTCGGCCACGACCTGAGACCTGATTGGTAGCCACAACCACCACGCCAGCAACTGGCGTCCCTGCGGCGTTGCGAACAGTTCCGGAAATTCGCCCCTGAGTTTGCCCCTTTACCTGGGGCGCGGCAGCAAAGACCAGGGCCGAAATCAAAAAGATGCTCCGCCAACCAATTCTAGCTGCTACCTCAATTCCGGGTGCTGTCATCTATGGTTCCCGGTAAACGTGGTTGATGAGACGGAGCAAGGAACGGGAACGTACTGCGGAACGGAACATCGTTGCCGTTACAGTTGTCTCCGAGTGGTTGCCGGTTATTGATGAGAGTCATCAGGATGTCGATCACGTCATCCGTTAATCTTCTGCCGTTGGGAAAAGAAGCCTCTGGATTGGTGCCGTTGTTCGGGACGGTCAGATCCAGCCTCAGGATATCGCCTCGTTTGACGGCTACGTCTGCGAGGATGGCTATACTGGTGGCATCCGTTCGGTAAAAATTCTGGAGAATGTCGACAATGCCCGCTGCGAATCTGTTATTGGCGTCATCTACGGATGACGCGGCATTGTAGGCATTCTTTTGATTGAAAGGAACGAGGGCGACATTGACGGCCGGAACTCCCTCGCGATCAACATTGACCCAGCGACCGGCGCCGGCTATTTCTCCAACGCGTGATTGATAGAACTGGGGACTGCGCCGTTGTGTATCGCAGCTTAAGCCCAGCTCGTTGCCGCGGTCCCGAAGCAGCGCCACGGGAATGCTGAAGGCAATCGCCAGCGTGTTGTAACCAGCGAAGGTATCCCGTCCTCGAGCAAAGACTCCGGGATTGGGTGCTCCGGCTCGGATTGAACCGTTGAACCGGGCGAACGCGGGAATATCGAAGAAGAACGGGTCGTCAGTGAGACCGGCAAAAAAGATCACGCCACTTTGAGCATCAGTGGTCAGGACCGGCGTGGGCGCAACATCTGCAGTATTGCTCGAGTTAGTGGCGGGAGCGGTGAAAGTTCTGCCGTTCGGTAAAGTTATGGTGGCGAGCTGCGGCTGCGGGACACCGGCGACGTTAGCAATTCGTGGGGAAAAACGCACGTCAATAAAGCCATCGGGTTTAGCATCTCCGGTCTTTTCGATTTCAAATCTATAGCGCAGGGCCGGATCGAATATGCCAAAGTTCGAGTTTTCCCCCGGAACAATAAACCCGTGAACGGTCATGATCATGATCACTCTGGCGTTATCGTTGGGGTCGAGAAACATATAGGCGTCGTTCAGGTCGGCGCCCAGATCATGGGCAGTCAGAGGAGCATCGCCATGATCGGCTGCGCGCTGGTTGGTCGGGTTTGCCAACAAAACTCCAAAGACTATTAGAGCCAGCACACCCGGCATCGAGATCAAAATCTTTCTGCCACGCATCTCAACCTCCAATTAACTTCCAGTTAACAAAATTTCCTTGCAGCTGTCGGCTTTGCCGTCTTCCGTGCGGAAAGCCTCTGGCTTTCCGAGCCAATCTGGCGATTCTGCGACTCCGCCGCCTTCCGTGCGGAAAGCCTCTGGCTTTCCGAGCCAATCTGGCGATTCTGCGGCTCTGCCGCCTTCCGTGCGGAAAGCCTCCGGCTTTCCGGAACGTTTATTAAATTTTAAGCGCGAGGCTTTGCCTCGCAGTCAACGGCGAGGCAAAGCCTCGCGCTCGAATAATTCAATGGAACGTCCGGAAAGCCAGAGGCATTCCGCACGGAAGGCGGCAGAGCCGCAGACATAGTTTTGACACTTTCGCTCACGCCCCAGGCCGTAAGCTTGCTGCCTGCTGTTAGGGTGTTGCACATTGCGAGTTTTGTTGTGTCACGACAAAGCTAAAACGCTCCTGATACTCGCGCGAAGTGATGAATGCACACACCATCGCCAGAAAATTGTTCGGCACACGGTTGTTTAGCACGTCCAGCCAAAAAGCGAAGCCCCCTGGTTCCGGATCGCGGCCGAGATAACCAAAGTATTGCATCAGCACAAATGCCGAATTGAACTCGTTGGTTTTGAACTGCTCGATTTCAATTACCTCAATCAGAACCTGGGCTCGGGTCTTGCCGCTTCGCATCTCCTGAGCCAACCGCTGCCGCTCTGCCGTAAAGGGAATAAGACCGGCAGTATCAAAAAGCAGGTTTACAAACGTTTCCGGAGTTAGATCGCTCGGATATCGAGCCAAAAAGGCTGCGCGCACCACAAAATCGTTTGCCAAAGCAAGCTTATCGGCTTCAAGGGTGGCACCGGCAGAAATGCGGCTCCGATCGGAAATGAACTGCTGCCGCAAAGGCAACAGACCGAACGCAGCTTTATGCAGCCGGTAAACGAAGTAGCCTGTTATCTGAAACTCACTCTCAATAAAGAAAGCAGCCGAAACAGCATTCCGGCGCGAGAGCAGACAGGCGATGTTATTTCCACATCCGGTGATCTGGCTGGTCCAGTAATCCAGGCCTCCCTGGTCTGGCGCGCGATTCAGAAAATCCAGATAGTGCTGGTTGACGAAAAAGCGGGCATTGTCGATCGGATTAACCGAAGGCCTGGCTGTATCGTTGTCGAGGATTGTCAAGGTCGCAGTATTTAATGGACCGAGCGCGGCTCCAGCAGGTTTGCTGAGCGTGATGGTTAAGGTTTCCTCGTTTTCAATGTAGACATCGTCAGTTATCAGAACTGTGAGGATTTTTTCGGTTTCACCAGCAGCGAACTTCACAGTGCCGAATTTATAGGTGTAGTCGGTTCGGTTTGAGGCAGTGCCATTGACGGTAGCAAATTCGACCGAGGCCGCCGCGACTGGATTGTTGCGCACGAGCACAATGGTCGCCGACAGTTGTCCTTCGTCCACGGCAAAGTCAGCCGCCGAAAACTGTACCAGCGAATCATCGGGGGCAGGTGGCGGCACAATCAGCCCTCCAGGCTGCAGAGCGGGCTGAAGGTCAGCAGCACTGTTGGTGGTTAAGCGATGCAATCCAGTGCCGTCGGGATTCATCAGGTAGATCTCCAGATTCCCTTCACGCGCGGTGGCGAACGAGATCTTGTCTCCATTCACGGTCTGCGCCGGGTCCACATCCAGATCAGAATCATTTGTAAGCCGGGTCTGGTTGCTTCCATCCGCAGCCATTGCATAGATCTCATCGTTTTCGTCGCGATTGGATTGAAATGAGATCCGCTGGTTCGCCCATCCGGGTGTAATGTCGTCTCCTGCCGCCGTGGTCAGTCGAACAGCGCCTGTTCCACCAAGATGCATCAGGTAGATATCGAACTGGCTATCTTCTCGATTGCTCGAGAAGGCAAGCATGTCCCCGTTGGGGGAAAAAGTTAGCGAAGCTTCATCGGCAACGTGCTGAGTCAGATTGGTCTGATTGCTGCCATCGGGGTTCATCAAATAGATCTCATCGTTGCCGTCTCTATCCGTAACAAAAGCTATTTGTAAACCATCCGGAGTCCAGACGGGTGCAATGTCATTGGCAGTATTGTTGGTCAATCTTTTCTGGCCAGTACCATCAACATTCATCAAGTAGATTTCGGGATTTCCATTTCGGGTGCTAACAAAGGCGAGCCGCGAACCGTCCGGAGACCAGGCGGGCTGATAATCCTCGCCGGCATCTTCTGTCAATCGCGTCTGGCCCCCACCGTCGGAATCCATCAGGTAGATCTCGAAATTTCCGTCACGGTCGCTGGCAAACGCAATCTTTCCGGCGGACCCGGCGTCCAGTGTCGAAGCAGCCGATCTTCCCGCGGCAGCGCTGAGACGAGGAATTCCGTTGAAGAAATGAGGTAAGGAAATGTTCAGGCCGCTCTCAGGTAGAACCGTAAGCAGCGCGCTTAGAAAAAGGGAAAGCAGGGCAGAGCAGCTACTCCTTGATGCCAGCATAGCAGTGATGAAGCTGCTCATAGCCGCGTTTTCTCGTCAGATTTCCGACGCTAAGTCTAGTTAAGGCATCCAACCACCGAAGAGAGATGACAGTGACGCGAAAAATAGTTTAGCCGGGTTAACTAGTCAAGTATTATGTTTAGTGGAAATCATCTTGACTGGATCGCATTTAGTGGTACATTGAGACTCCCTTTGAGCAACATGAGAGGTTCATTACGATCTTCTTTTGTGATTTTGGCTGTTTTGTTGTTGCTCGCAGCCGCTAGCTTGCTTCGCTTAATTCCCACCTCAGCTCAGAACACTCGACCGGTACTC
>Ga0187892_10011355_pt1 | contig 10950 bp, 7 predicted proteins | sample MA1701073metaG_FD_139345 | JGI IMG/M metagenome (GOLD analysis project Ga0187892, IMG submission 139345) | Bio-ooze microbial communities from a basaltic lava cave in the Kipuka Kanohina Cave System on the Island of Hawaii, USA - MA170107-3 metaG ... | reverse complement strand
GGCGGAGCTCGACGACGGCGTCGGCACCTTCGTCGTCCCCGAGCCCCTCGCCTCCGAGCGGCGCGTCGAAGGGCGCGGGCGGACCTGGGCGACGCTCCGCACGGACGAGAGCGGCCGCTTCGACGTCCGCGGACTGCGCCCCGAGCCCTATCTCGTCCGCGCCCAATTGGGACAGGGATACCGGAGCGACTATCCGTTGCTTCTCACGCCGCACGCCGTCCCCGCCGACGGCGCAGAGCTGACCCTGCGGTTCTCGCGGCCGCATATCGCCGTCCGACTCCTCGACGAGAAGGGCGAGGCCTGGAGCGGCGCGGAACCCAAGATCCTCGCACATCGGCAGGCGCTCCTCGGAGGTCCGGCTCCGAAGTGGCCCTCGGTCCCCACCCTCCTGGCCCTCCCCTGCACCGACGTCGGAGAGGATCCGGTCGCAACCGGGGACGCGCTCCGCGGTCGGGCCGTGGGACCCGCGGATGTCGTGTTCGAAACCCCGGGAGGGAGGCGCTACCTCGTCGGGGCCTTCGGTGCGGGATTCGACGGCCGGATGGAGGTCGTCGAGGTTCCGCAGGGGAGCGGGAGGCGAGAGGTCTCCCTCCGCGCCGGGCCGGTTCGCGAACTCGGCGGCGTCTCCGTTCGCGTCGCCGCCGACGGGGTAGAGCAATCCGGCGAGGGGTTTCCCGGGTTCGAGTTCGATCTCTACCTCGAGCAGATCGACACGACCGCCATCCTGCTCGGGAAGGAGAGGTTCCGGGACCGGTCTCCCTGGGTCTTCGAGGTCCCGCAGGGCCGGTATCGCGTCGTCGCGGAAGGGAAACCCTCCATCAACTCGCACCACGGATACCTCTGGAGGGGGCGCGAGCTGGCCCGCTCCGAGGTCGAGGTCGACATCGTCGCCGGATCGACCCAGGACCTCTTGATCGAGCTCTCGAGGGGCGCGCGCCTCGAGGTGAGCCTCGAGGGGGAGGCGACGGCGGAGGATCTTCGTGCGACGCGCGAGTCGTTCCCCTGGCCCGACACCGAGGACACCCGGACTCGCATCGCACGGCTCGCCGCCACCGCGGAACTGCGGCTCGAGCGCAAGGGCCGCCGCCCGGAGCGAGTCTACTTCGCGGAGGAGCAGATGCAAGGGACGTCGGCCCAGGGGATCCACCTCGATCCCCGCTGGAGGCTCGGAAGCACCTTCACGTCGGAAGTCGTGCCGACCGGCCGCTACGAATTGGTGGCGCGCACCCCCGGCGGCCGCGAGGCGAGGACGATCGTCGAGCTGCGCGCCGGCGAGACGACGCGGGTTACGCTGCGCCCATGAGAGGCCTCGCGGTTCTGTCCGCTCTCCTCTGCGCCCCTTCCGGCGACGAGGCGCTCGAGAAGGCCCTCGAGAAGTTCCGCGGCGGGGACGCGAACGTCTCCGCCACGATCGTCGCCGCGGGAGAAGCGGCCGTCCCGAGCCTCGCGGGGATCCTCGGAGACGGAACGGTCGACGGGCGCCTCCGGTTCCAGGCCGCGAACCTCCTCGGGGACATCGGATCCAAGTCGGCGGTCGACCCGCTGCTCGCGGCGCTGAACGATCCCTACTTCAACGTCCGCCGCTGCGCCGCGCTCGCGCTCGGCAAGATCCGCGACTCCCGCGCGAAGGAGCCCCTCGAGGCCCTCGCCGAGGGCGACCCCTTCGCGTGGAAGGATCCGGAGACCGGCGAGACGCGCTACCTCGTCCGCGAGGACGCCCGCGCCGCGCTCGACCTCCTCGCCGGGCGCAACCCGAGCCGGACGGCGGGGCTGAAGAAGGAGGCGGAGACCTTCCTCGACGACGCCTCGAAGCCGCCGCGCTCGCCGGTCGGGGTCGCCGTGAAGCGGCTCCCCTGGCCGTTTCCGGGCGGCCTCGGCGACCAGAACCTCTTCAACAACTACCAGCAACCCACCGACGACTACGTCCATGCGGGCCTCGACCTCCTCCAGACCGCCGGCACGGAGGTGCGGGCCGTCGACGGCGGGTTCGTCGCCGGCATCGCGACGAACTATCCCGACTGGAAGACCCACCACTTCTTCGTCGTCACGACGACGGAGGGAGGGGACGAGGGGTGGGCGTACACGCACCTCGATCCCGAGACCTACACGTTCGAGGTCGGGGATCGTGTCCGGAAGGGCGAGGTCCTCGGCAAGACGGTCGACTTCTACGTCGGGAAGAACAAGGGGGTCGATCACCTCCACCTCAACTACGTGCGCTTCCGCCGGAAGGCCGAGGGCTCGATCGACCCCGAGAGCCTCGTCAGCCTCGTCGACCCTCTCCATTTCTTCGACGCGAAGGACGACGCCCCGCCGTCCATCGCCGAGCGCTTCCGCTTCGTGAAGGACGGGACGCTCGAGGAGTTCGCCTCCGGCTCCGACGGGATCGCCGTCGTCTCGGGCGCCGCCGACATCGTGGTCGCGATCTCCGACGGGCCCACGCGCGGCGCGGGCTGCAACTGGGGTGTTCCCGTCGTCACCCTCGAGATCCGCGGCGAGAGGGCCAAGCCCTGGAGGAAGCTCGTCCTCGACCAGCGCGGCGAGATCGCGGAGCCGCGCGCGTGCCCCGCTCTCTACATGAAGCACGCCGAGTCCCAGCCCTGGCTTGCGGGGATTCCCCCCTATCCCGTCCCCCACCTGATGAAGGTGACGAACTCCGACGGCGACGGCGCGATCGAGGTGGCGGACGAGGTCCACGCCTGGGACACCGCCCAGCGAGACGCCGCCGGGAAGCCCCGGTTCCCCGACGGGCTCTACCGCGTCACCGTCCGCGCGTGGGACCTCGCCGGCAACCGCGCCGAGCGCACCGCGACGGCCCGGGTCGCCAATCCCTGAGCCCGATCCTTCCGTTCACGCCTCGACGAGGATCCGGAAGCCTCCGTAGGCCATGCGCTTCACGTCGAAGGGCATCCCCTTCGGATCCACCATCTTCGCGAGCCGGGGATCCTTCATCACCTTCGCGTTCACCCGGTCGCGGTCGGCGCGCGAGCGGAACACGATCCAGGAGAAGACGACCGTCTCGCCCCGCTTGAGCTTCGTCAATCGGGGGAACGGGATGCCGCACTTCACGCGGAGATCGTCGCCCGCGCACTCGCGGTACTCGAGCGCGCCGTGATCCCGCCAGACCTTCCCCGCGAGCCGCGCGATCCGGCGGTAGGCCGCGAGGTTCTTCCTCGGAACCGGAAGGACGTAGCCGTCGACGTATCGGGTCAAGGCATCCTCGTTCGGCGGATGGTCGGGTGGGCATCATACAATCACACGACGAATGCCGGACCGATTCCGGGACGTCGAGCCCTACCTCGAGCGCATCCGCTACGAGGGGCCGCGGGATCCCACCGCGGGGACGCTCCGCACGCTCCACCGCGCCCACCTCCTCGCCGTCCCCTTCGAAAACCTCGACATCCATCTCGGCCACCGCATCGGAGTCGAGCTCGATGGCTACTACGAGAAGGTCGTCCGCGACCGGCGAGGAGGGTTCTGCTACGAGCTGAACGGCGTCTTCGCGTGGCTGCTCCGTGCGCTCGGCTTCGAGGTGACGCTCCTTTCCGCGCGGGTCCACGACGGGAAGCGCTTCGGGCCCGACTTCGATCACCTCACGCTTCGGGTGGATCTCGGGGAGCCCTGGCTCGCGGATGTCGGCTTCGGGGATTCCTTCGTCGAGCCGCTTCGTCTCGCGGACTCCCTCGAGCAGGAGCAGGAAGGTCACCGCTACCGCCTCGCACGGGCGGGCGAGGAGTGGACCCTGTCTCGGCAAGGCCCCGGTGCGAAGGAGGAACCGCAGTACCGATTCACGACGACGCCGCGCCGTCTCGAGGAGTTCGGCCCGATGTGCGAGCACCAGCAGACGTCGCCCGAGTCGACCTTCACCCGCAAGCGCGTCTGCTCCCTCCTGATTCCCGGAGGCCGCCTGACGCTCACGGACGGCCGCCTCGTCACGACGCGCGGCGTCGAGCGGGAGGAGAGGACGGTCGCGGGCGCGGCGGAGTATCGGTCCCTGCTCGAGGTCCGCTTCGGGATCGATCTCGCGGTTCTTCCCAGCGGGTGGCGATGAGCGGATTCACTCCTTCCCTCGGATCCGCCGGAGCATCCTCCGCGCGTTGTCGCCGGTGACGCCGGTCGGATCGAGCTCGATCGCCTTCTCGTAGTACTCGATCGCCTTGTCCGTCTCGTTCGCCCGCCAGCACCCCTCGGCGAGGCTGTCCCATGTGTTCGCGGAGGTCGGGAAGAGCTCGGTGTTGAGCCGGAAGACGGCGACCGCCGTCCGGGCCTGGGAACGGTTCAGGAGATCGTAGCCAGCGTCGTTGAGCTTCCGCTCGAAGTCGAAGTACCGGAACCGAGGGTCCTTCACCATCCGCGCCGCCTCGGCGCGCAGCACGTCGACCTTCCCGGCCTCGAAGAGGTCGCGCAGGTGGCCCATCGGATCGAGGACGAACCCCTCCCCCGAGAAACCGAGCGCGGCTTCGAGCGCGGGGTCGCGATTCGTGCGGTAGTCCTCGAAGCTCATCTCGACGGCGACGTGCGGGGCGAGCCACTCCTCCCCCTCCCACTGCGGCTTGTCCTGCCACCGTCCCCGCCCCGCCGAACCCCTCCTCCGACCGCACCGACGACACCGGCTCGCCTCCCCAGTGTCTGAACCGCAGGCAGGATCGGAATCCCGCCTTTGGCGAGTCCTATCCGGACCGATAGAATCGCGGGGTCCGGGGAGACTGCGGTTCGGACCGGCTCGTCTCTCCTCCAGAGTCCCGAGACGAGGAAGACGCATGCGTCGATTTCTTCCCACGACCGCGGGCGTCGTCGCGGTGCTCTCGGCATCCGCCGAGGCCCAGGTGGACTACGTCGCCATCAACATCGGGCCCTCGCCCGACGTGATCTATCACGTGGACATCACGAACCCGGCGGCGAGCCCGACGACGCCGATCGCCCTCCTCGCCGGAGACGTCATCCGCGGAATGGAGCTGACGGCGCTCAAGACCGGCTGGTACGTCGCCACCTCCACCCTCTCGGCCTCCCCCCCCGGTTTCTACCGGCTCCAGGACGGCGTCTCCACGCTCGTCGCCCTTGTCCCCTTCACCTCCACGGCCGCGGGAGGCCTCGCCTTCAGCGCGAACGAGGACTGCCTCTACTGGGCGGTCGATCCGCCGACGGGAGAGGACGCGCTGTACCGGATCGAATTCGACGGAACCTTCACACTCATCGGCCCCATCACCGTCCCGGGGGCCCTCGCGCCCGCGATCCTCGGACTCGCCACCGATCCCCTCACGGGGGTCCTCTACGGGTTCGATCTCGCGACGCTCACGCTGATCACGATCGATCCCTCGACGGGCGCCGGCACGACGGTCGGCCCCCTCGGATTCCCGGCTTCGGGACTGGGCGGCCTCGACTTCGCGCTCGACGGAACGAACCGTCTCTTCTTGAACGCGGGATCCGCCGTCTACGAGGTGAACCCCGCGACGGGCGCGGGAACGCCCCAGGGCGCCCTTCCGGGAGGGACGAGCGGTTCCATCTGCGCCGTCCCGGGCAAGGTGACTCTCGCGGCCTCCCCGGTCTCGATCGGTCAGAACTTCACGTCGACGCTGGCGGACGGTCAGCCCGGCGACCTGTTCGGGATGCTAGTTTCCGCCGCAGCCGCATACCTGCCGCTCGCGCCGTTCGGCGTCGTCCGAATCGACCTCGCGAGCGCCGTTCCATACGCGGGCGGCACGCTCGACGGCGCGGGCGGCGCAACGAGCTTCGTCCCCGTCCCGAGCGACCCCAACCTCCTCAACGCCGACCTCTTCTTCCAGTCCTACATCGTGAGCCCGTCCACGTCACCGCCGCTCAAGGTGACGAACCACCTCCATCGCACGGTCCAGTGATTTCGCTCCATCCCCTCCTCGAGAGTCCTCCGCCCCTCGTCGTCGGGACTTCGGGTTCCGCACATTCCCGGCTCACGCCCCGAGTGCTCTTGTTCTAGAATCCCATCCCTCTCCCCGCCGGACGCATGAAAACTCCCCCCAAAGGCCCCCCGTCACGGCTCCTGCTCGACTTCGGGCCGCTCGCACTCCTCGCGCTCGGGGTCTCGTTCCCCGTGCCCGCGCAAGGTCCGGGGGGGTCCGCCTGGACGATCCTCCTCATCGGCCTCGCCGCCCTCGTCGGATTCGTCCTCTTCGTGGTGCTGCTCCGCTTCGCGAATCTCTGGATCCAGTCGATCCTCACGAACGCGAAGGTCGGGCTGCTCGACATGCTCGCGATGAGCCTCCGCAAGGTGAGCCCCGCGCTCATCGTGCGCGCGAAGATCATGGCGGTGCAGGCCGGCATGCCCGACCTCCAGGCGCGAGACCTCGAGGCGCACTACCTGGCGGGAGGGAGCGTGATGAAGGTCATCACGGCCCTCATCGTCGCGGATCGCGCCAGGATCGAGCTCGACTTCAAGCAGGCCGCCGCGATCGACCTCGCCGGACGCGACGTCGTCGACGCGCTCCGGACGTCCGTGAATCCGAAGGTCATCGACTGCCCCGACCCAAAGAAGGGGAAGACCGAGGTGGCGGCCATCGCGAAGGACGGGATCCAGGTCCTCGCGAAGGCGCGCATCACCGTGCGGATGAACCTTCGCCGGCTGGTGGGCGGCGCGACCGAGGAGACGATCATCGCGCGCGTCGGCGAGGGGATCGTCTCCGGGATCGGCTCCTGCGATTCGCACAAGCAGGTCCTCGCGAATCCCGACCGGATCTCGAAGGCGCTGCTCGCGAAGGGGCTCGACGCGGGGACCGCGTTCGAGATCGTCTCGATCGACATCGCCGACGTCGACATCGGCCACAACATCGGCGCGCGCCTGCAGGCGGATCAGGCGGAGGCGGACAAGCGCGTCGCGCAGGCGATGGCCGAGAAGCGCCGGGCGATGGCCGTCGCGGCCGAGCAGGAAAACCGCGCCGAAGTGACGTCGAACCGCGCGAAGGTCGTGCTGGCCGAGGCCGACGTCCCCAAGGCGTTCGCAGAAGCGCTGCGCAGCGGTCGGATCAGCGTCGCCGACGACGGCGGATCCCCCAGCTCCTAGCGGGGCCGACCGGGCCGCAACCACCTGTCCGCCCTGGGGTTGCGAGTGGTAGCGGGGTCTCGATCTGCAGACTCTGAGCGACGAGGCCGGTTGCCTCGCCTGACATTCCAAGAGCGGTTCAGGAACCGGGTAGCGGGTTCTCGTCGGTCGTCTCTCTCGAGGCGGAAGGAATCCCGCCGCTGGATTGGCGGGACAGATCGAACCCTCAGGCCGCCGTGGGGTTGCTGTCAGGCATGACCCCCCGCCGCACCGCGGGGGGCGTCCATCCTTCGGCGACGAGATCGCCGGAACCCCTCGACAAGCGAGTAGAAAGTCGGGAGCGCGAGGAGCGTGAAGAGGGTCGAGGTGACGAGCCCGCCGATCATCACGATCGCGAGAGGCCTCTCGATCTCCGTGCCGGGGAGGCGGAGCACCACGAGGGGGAGGAGCGCCAGGATCGCGACGCCCGCCGTCATGAGCTTCGGCCGCACCCGCCCGACGCTTGCCTCGCGCAGCGCCTCCTGGAACGGCTTCCCCTCCGCTACGAGCCCACGAGTCTGCGCGATGAGGACGAGCCCGTTCTGGACGGCGATCCCGAAGAGACCGAGGACCCCGACGATCGACGAGACGTTCCAGGTCTCGCCGGAGATCCGGAGCGCGACCACCGCCCCGACGAGCGCGTCGGGGAGGGTTCCGAGGATGACGAGCGTCTCCGCGAAGGAGCCGAGGGCGAGGTAGAGGAGGAGGAACACCGCGACTCCCGCCGCGAGGAGGGCGAGCGTCAGAGATCGGCCCGCGCGCTCGGCCTGCTCGACGCGACCTCCGACGTCCACGAAGTATCCCGAAGGGAGGCGAAGCTCCTCCGCCAGGCGCGCCTCGGCGGCCCTCGCCGTTCCCACGAGGTCCCCTCCCTCCACGGACGCCTCCACCGCGATGCGTCGCATCCCGGCCTCCCGGCGGACGGCGGCCGGGCCCACGCCGAACTCGATGCGCGCCACCTGATCGAGAGGCACCCGGACGCCGCTCGCCCCAGCGAGGAGGATCTCGCGGAGTCCCCCGGGATCCGCCTTGCGGTCCTCCGGCAATCGCACGACGACGTCGTACCGGCGCGGCGGAATCCAGATCTCGCCGGCCCGCTCGCCCGCCAGCGCGACGCGCACCGTCTCGCTCACGGCTCCGGGCGTGAGGCCGTGGCGCGCGGCCGCGACGCGGTCGACCTCGACCATCACTTGGGGGAGCCCTGCGAGGGGCTCGACCCGGAGGTCGACGAGCCCCTCGACTCCCCCGAGGATACGGCGCGCCGCCTCTCCCGCGCGGGCGAGCTCGTCGAGGTCGGGACCGAAGATCCGGATCTGGAGGTCCGCCGGCGTGCCCCCCAAGCCTTCGTCGATCCGCATGCCGAGCGGCGTCGTGAAGAGGGTCCCGACCGCGGGGAGGTCGGCCACCTTCGCGCGCATCGCGTCCTCGAGCTCCGCCGCCGAGCGCTCGCGCCCTTTCTTGAGTACGACGAGCACGTCCGAAACCGTGTGGGGCATCGGATCCTCCGTGCGCTCGGCTCGGCCGGTTCTCCGCACGACGTCCTCGACCTCGGGGAAAGCCCGGAACTCGTCCTCGACGCGGTGGTTCAGCGCGTCCACCTCCTCGAGAGCCGCCTCCGCGGGAACGAAGGTCTGGACGAGGAGGGCCCCCTCGTCAATCTCCGGCATGAACTCGAGGCCGATCCCGAGGGCGAGGAGGAGGATCGCGGCGGTGACCCCGAGGGTCGCGAGGCGGACGACCCCGGCGTGGCGCATGCACCCCTCGAGAAGGGGCGTGTATAGGACCTTCAGGCGCCGGATCACCCAGGTGTCTCCCCCCGAGGAGCGACCCCGCCCCAGGACGAGGGCGGCAGCGACCGGCACGGCCGACACGGCGAGGGCGAGCGCGACTCCGAGGCTGGCGATCACCGCCGCCGCGAGCGGGCGATACATGCGCCCTTCGATTCCCGTGAAGGAGAAGAGGGGAAGAAACACCGCGATCAGGATCGCGACGGCGAAGGCGATCGGCCGGCCGACTTCCCGGGAGGCCTCGTGCGCGATCCGTCGCCGCTCCGGCGCGGCGGCCCCCGACACCCGGTGAACGATGTTTTCGATGACGATGATGGCGGCGTCGACGAGGAGGCCCACGGCGATCGCGAAACCGCCGAGAGTCATCGTGTTGAATCCGACCTCGAGGCGGGAGAGCAGGAGCGAGGCGATGAGCAGGGACGCAGGGAGCGTCAAGACGATCAGGAGCGCCGCCCGCACGTTGCCGATCAGGGCGAGGACGAGGAGGATCACGAAGCCCGCCCCCAACCCGATCGCCCGCGTCACCCCGCCCAACGCCTCACCGATCAGCTCGGACTGGTCGTAGACCACCCGGGCCCGGACGCCGGGGGGAAGGACGGTTCGGATCTCCTCGAGGCTCTCTCGAATCCTCGCCGCCACGGCGACTGTGTCGGCGCCGAACTGCTTGACGACGCGGCAAGAGACCACCTCCCCCTCCAATCGGTGCGCGATCCCCCGGCGGATCGCCGGGCCTTCCCGGACGTCGGCGACGTCGGCGAGCAGGACGGGAACGTTTCCGCGCTGGGCGATGAGGACTCCCCGGAGATCCGTCACCCCGGAGGGCCTGGCCACGGCCCGAACGGTGACTTCGACGGATCCCTGTCGGAGGAAGCCGCCAGGGGCGTTCGCGCCCGCCTCTCGGACGGCGTGGAGGACTTCGTCGACCGTGACGTCGCGTGCGCGCATCCGTTCCGGGTCGAGGAGGACCTGGAACTCGCGGAGGTAGCCCCCGAGGCGTTCGACCGCGGCGACGCCGGGGATGGCGAGTAGGCGGTTTCGGACGTCGAACTCGGCGAGGTCTCGCAGCGCCAGGAGATCCACGGAACCGGGCTCCGCCTCGAGGGTGAACTCGAAGATCTCGTTGAGCCGCCCGGTCAGGCTCGAGAGGAGCGGAGGATCCGTGCCTGGCGGGAGGGAGGCGGCCGCCTGGTTTATTCGCTCCGCGACAAACTGTCGGGACCGGTAGTAGTCGGCGTCGGGCTCGAACTCGACCGTGACCTGAGCGACGCCGAGCTGGCAGACGGACCGAACGCGGCGAATCCGAGGCAGCCCCGCGAGCGCGTTCTCGAGCGGGATGGCGACCGCGAGCTCGAGTTCCTCGGGTCCCATCGACGCGTTCTGCGAGATGACGTTGAAAACGGGGGTCGAGAGGTCGGGAAAGACGTCTCGGCGGAGCGAGGGAAGGTGGAGGGCGCCGAGCGTCGCGGCGAGGACAACGAGGAAGAGGACGACGGCGGGCCGGGCGAAGGAGGCGCGCAGGATGCGGTCGATCATCCGAGTTCAGTGATGGGAGTGCTCGCCGCCGCCGTGGGCCTTCTCGGCCTGCGCCTTGAGCACGAACGCCCCCTGCACGACGACCTCCTCCCCGGGCTCGAGTCCCTCCAGGATCTCGACCTCCACCCCCAGCTCGCGCCCTCGCGCGACGCGCCGGACCTCAAATGCCCTCGCGCTCCTCGGGACGAAGACGCACCAGTGCTCCTCGACCCTCTGCACCGCGCTCGAAGGCACCGTCAGGACCTCTTCCCCTTCGCCGTCGAGGGAGATCCACGCCGTCGCCGTCATTCCCGGACGGAGGAGGCCCTCTTCGTTCCCGAGGACCGCTCGCACGCGGACGACCCGCGCGACGGGATCCACCTCCGTCCCGAGGAACTCGAGACGCCCCGCGAACTCCCGTCCGGGGAGCGCCAGGAATCGAGCGCGCACGGGCGCCCCAAGCGAGAGGCGCGCCGCGTCTCGCTCGAACACCTGGATCACGAGCCAGACTTGCCGGAGATGCGCGATCCGGAAGAGGAACCGGTCCGGGAGAGCGACCTGTCCGAGGATGGCCGCGCGATCGAGGACCGTTCCCCCGAGGGG
>Ga0187892_10011354_pt1 | contig 10950 bp, 7 predicted proteins | sample MA1701073metaG_FD_139345 | JGI IMG/M metagenome (GOLD analysis project Ga0187892, IMG submission 139345) | Bio-ooze microbial communities from a basaltic lava cave in the Kipuka Kanohina Cave System on the Island of Hawaii, USA - MA170107-3 metaG ... | reverse complement strand
TCGGCCAGCCACGGCGCCGTCACGCGACCAAGCCCTGCCACTCGAACAAACCCGCCAGACCGCAGTTTTTGCAGTACCTTGCTCTTGATCATGAGGTGATTTCCTTTCCAGAATTTGCCAGGTTATTGAAGACACGATTGTTTTAGTGCCTCGAAAGGCCCAACAGGCCTCCGAAGTAACAGTCCATTTTCTAGGCTCAAATAAAATGTCGAACGGCAAGGCCTGCATTTGTCAATTGCCTTGCCCTGCGACGCATCCTCCTTTGAGACTCAGTTTCCCAAATGACGGTCCATCCATTCCCAGCACATTCTGTAAAAGTCGCCCGATGAGGTGTGCGGCAATGTGGGATACACCACGATCGACTTGATTCCGGGCAAACGGTCAAAAACGGATCGAATCGTTTCCGGCGGGCAGACGGCATCCTGGCCTCCGGCACTGAGCAGTACTGGGGCGCGAAGCCGGTCCGCAAGATTTGCCGGATCGAAATAGTCCAGTGTTCTCAGCGTCCGAGCACTGCGAACCTTGTAGCGATCCAACAGCGTTTTTACCAAGGCGCCCGGAATGAAAGCCGCGCGCCGCATGTCGCAAAGAAATGACAGGTGAGCGGCGACCGCCTTGACACGCGAATCCAGAGCGCCAACCGCCAGAACGATTCCTCCACCCTGGCTGGTTCCCATCGCCCCAACTCTGGAAGCATCGATGTCGGTTCTGGACAGCAGATAGTCAATTCCACGAATCACGTCAACATAGGCACCCTGATAGTAACAACCTTCGGGTGTGTCGAGGTGCCACGTCAGCTTGTCAGGTCCGTCGATCTTCCAAAGGTCCGCCGACTCTCCCTGTGACCTCGGGTATACCTGCAGCACCGCGAATCCTCGCTGGCAGTCGTCCAGCATCACTCCCTGCTGGCTTCCCCCGTAGCCCGGGGCCGTAACGATACAGGGAAGCCCACGTTCCGGTCCTTCGCCGCGGATGGGGACTCCCAGGTAGGCACGGATTCTGATGCCGCCGAGGCTGCGATAGGTGACACGAAACTTCCTATGCGGCAGCGGTTCCGTAACGGGTTCGACTTCTGCCTCCAGCGGTTCCTGCGCAGCTTTTTGGAGAGTCGTTCGCGAGAAGCTCTCGATTTCTGCCCGGCTGGCTGGCGGGTCCTTTTGAGCCTCTTGCTGCGAAAGAAACCTCTGGGAAACTGTCAGCAGACACAGCATCCCGCCGAACAGCAGGCCACGAAGCTTTGGACTCGTAAGGAATCCCTGCCCGGTCAATTTCATTGACGTGCTTACGCCTCCTGTCGACAATAGCGGGCGTCTCGCGGCGATTCGCGGCGACCGAATTTCGCGCTGTCGTCGCAAAACAACTTCAGTCATTTAATCCGAAGATTCCATGCCAACTCGATTTCCTCAGATACTGCTCGGCGCAGCGTTGTTGCCGTGGCGCGAAGACTTCACCCTGGATGAGCTCCGATTCCGGGAGCATCTCCGCAATATCATTAGTCAAGGGTTTGAGCACATCTATCTCATGGGAACTGCGGGCGAAGGATACGCCCTGACCGACCGCCAATTTCAAAACGTCGTCCAGGTTTTTTGGGAAGAAATGCAACAGCCGGGCTTGCACCCGATGGTCGGCGTCATCTCGCTGTCGATGGGCCAGATCCTTGAACGCATAACCTGGGCACATGATGTGGGTATTCGGCATTTCCAGATCTCCCTTCCGAGCTGGGGTGCGCTGAGGGACAGCGAAATGATGACCTTCTTCCAAAGCGTCTGCGGCGCTTTTCCCGACAGCCAGTTTCTCCACTACAACATCCCCCGCACCAAGCGCGTTGTGACGGGCCGGGAGTACCGGCGCCTTGCCGATGCCCTTCCCAATCTTGTGGCCACGAAGAATTCGACCAGTGATTTCGCGCGGGTCGCGGACTTGATGACGCACGCGCCTGATCTCCAGCACGTGTTTGTCGAGAACGCTTTTGCCATGGGCTGTCAGTTCGGTGAATGCTCCCTGCTGCCAAGTTACGGACTCTTGTTTCCAAAGCTGGCGCACCGCCATTTCGAAACAGGCCGCGCACGAAGCACGGCTGAACTGATGGAGTTGCACAAACAGATTAGTACGATTGTTCCCAAGCTGTTTGACTTCATTCCGGAACCCCGCATCGACGGAGCCTACGACAAGCTCTTCGCTTGGCTGGGGAATCCTGACTTCCCGTTGCGCTTGCTCCCTCCCTATCAGGGATTCAACCTGGCCGAAGCGACGGTCGTCCGGGAGGTGCTACTCAAGTGTTTTCCCGGATGGGAGTGAAAAACGACGGTTCGTGTCCGTCCTGGTCGTCGCAGCAGGTTTCCGTCGGGGTTGAGCAAGACTCTCGTTCTCAGCCGCTTCTCCGCTCATTCTCCTCTCAGTTGCGAAACGCTCAACTCATTCAACAAAGACTGGCCCGACAGCCAGCGCTCCACGTTCTGCACAAAGATGTCCCAGATGCGATCAAGAAACCGCGGACTCTGAGCCGAGCCAGAGATGTGCGGCGTCAAGATCACATTCGGGAATTGCCACAGCGGATGGCTAGACGGCAATGGATAGGCGTAGTGCGTGTCCAACGCGGCCCCGGCAATCCATCCTTCCCGCAGAGCTTTAATCAAGGCCTCCTCCTGAACCAGGGGCCCACGGGCCGGGTTCAGCAAGAAGGCCCTTCGAGGCAGCGCGCGCAATTCTTTTTCACCGACGATTCCCTCGTTGGCACGGTTGAGCGGCATAGCCAGCACCAGGAAGTCTAACCCAGACAGAAACTCAGTTTCCTGCCCAGACTGAAAAACCCTCTCGGGCAGAACTCCTTCCGGATCACCGGTACCTTCCAGCCGATAAGTGTCCCAGCGCGAGTGGACGCCGCGTCGGGTCATGACCTGCACCTGCAGCCCCAGGGCCTTAGCCTGTCGCGCGGTCTCGCGGCCAATGCCACCGTAGCCCCAGATGCCGAGTACGGAACCGCGAATCTCATTCTGAAAAACGGCTGAACGGTCCCAAACACCCGATTCCTGGTTGCGGATCATGCCACGGAGATTGCGGGCTAGATTCACCATCATCGCAACGTTCCATTCAGCAATCGGAACATCGAAGTTACCCAGCCCGTTACAGGCTCGTATGCCCTTTCGGTCCAACCCGAGGTGAGTCAACTGGCCATATCCGGCCGAACCAATTTGAATCAACTCCAGAGAGTGCATCACCTCAAGATTACGGGGCGGGAAAGTGCAAAAGAGGAAATGCACCGATTCAATCTGGCTGGGCGGAAGATCACGAACTTCCTCCTTCGGTTCGACAGTCTCGACAGCGACCCCCGGCAGCGATTCCAACCGTGCCATGCCCTCAGAGTGCACCGGCATGTCGATCAGGATGTTCTTCATGATCCTCGCGCCGCACGCCCTTTCCCTAAAGGGTCCAGAATCAAGCCAGTCTTCGTCATTCCCGCGAAAGTGGGAATCCGGGCCCACCGAACCCAGGCCCCACTGTGCCTGCGTACGCCGCCAATCTGTTCTGCGTCGGTTCACTTGGTGGCAACGAAGTTAAGGATTCGGTAAACTTGCCTTTGTTTGAACCGCCAAGAGCGCTAATAACGCAAAGTGGAATCCAAGCTGTCCCTTGGAATCTGAGAATCTCAGATCACAGATCTCAGATCCAGAGGGCCGAACGAGTACTTCTATGAAAGGCTCTGATCAGGTTACCTCTTGGCGTTCATTGCGTCCTTGCCGGTTCCCTGTATTGGTCTCGGCAGCGAGTTTGCTCTTTGCCTAGTCCCGCAATATCTTGCCTGGAACGCTATTGAACTCTCCACTGCCGGGAACGAACGGGTAGCGGCGCTTCGTGGCGTCTGTCAGAACGATCCCCAGCCCGGGACGCTGCGGCGGCAGCACCTGGCCAGCTTTCATGACAAAGGATCCGTCCATGACTTCGCTGTGCAGCGGCCCATAGTCCGGCGCCACTTCCAGAATGAGCGTATTCGCGCAGGCGAAACCGCAATGCACGTTCTGCATCAGCGATCCACCCGCTCCCCAGGAATGCGTGGCGATCTGCCGCTTGCGAGCGGCGAGCATGCCAGCAACCTGCATGAACTCGCCAAGGCCGCCGATGAACGACGCGTCGGGTTGGCCAATGTCAAAGCAGTCGTGCTCGACAAAAACACGCCACTCGTAGCTGGCGGTCAGGCACTCACCGCCGGCCACTGGTACCGAAGTGCTTCGGCACAACTCCGCGTAACCCCAGGGATCGGTGTAGTGCAGCGGCTCCTCGAAGAAAATCAGATCATAGGGTTCCAGTGACTTTAGAACAGTCAGTGCGGTTTTCAGATCCCAAGTCTGGACCGGACTGTTGCCCATGTGGCCATCCAGCATGACCTTGATATCTTTGCCTGCATGCGAACGGATGAACTCCAGCTTGTCCACTTCGAACTCCGCGATGGCTGAGGGCGACGACGGCATGACGAAGCCCGTCTCCGTTGAATAGCTCCCCGTGGCCACCTTCAATGCACCAAATCCGAGAGATCGATAGTGGTCGATCTTTGCTGCCAGCAGTTCTTTCGGATAATTGCTTGGGCCCCCCGTCGCGTAACAAGGAAGGCTTTCGTGCTTGAGCCCACCGAGCAGCCTGTAGACTGGCACGTCGTTCGCTTTGCCTTTCAGATCCCAGAGAGCCGCTTCGATGCCATTCAGCACTATTGCCCCGAGCCCCACCCGTCCCCAGAAATTGCCGCACTGATACATGCGGCTCCAAAGAGTGGTGATGTCGTCAACTCCCTGGCCGAGCAAGATGGGTTTGTAGAAGTCTACGATCGGCGGAATCATTTCCGGACAGAAATAGCCTGCATAGGTTTCGCCCAGGCCAATCAGACCTGCATCGGTATGTATTTCAACAAACGCTGCGCTTCGAAGCTTGCGTGCTTCCCGCAGGAATGCGTCCAGCGTACTCGGGCCGGTCAGCAGGATGGTTTTGACGTCGGTAATGTTCATGGTTTAGAAAGAGTTGTTTGCCGGATAGGTCAAGTGGGCGCAGATCGCAGGGACTTATCCCTTCATCACGCCCAGTTCAATGCTTACGATGTGTGCCGAGTTCTCCTGGCGTTCTTCTGCCGTGCTTCGCTTCTGGCTGTTGTTAAAGACAACGAGTGCGTTCCAGCCTTCCTTGATCTCTGCTACGGGGAACCGAAAGTTGAGAGCTTGATGCTCAGCCACGTGATGTGTGTACGGACCGGTTGGGAACACCAGCTTTTCCGACGGCTGCGCCTGGAAGTTCGGCCATCCTCCGTTGAAGCTCACACCCAGATCAGGTGCCGTCGCTTTCTTTTCAAACACCACTTGAACAATAAGCCGCAGGTTGGCGTTCGCAGGCTCCTGGCACATCGAAAGGCTGAACTCGCGCCGCCAGTTGGGTTCAAGAATGACCGGAACCTGATAAGGCAACTCCCATAGCTGAGACATTCGTCCGATCGTGGTGGAAAGCGCGTAGTGCTTGGGCCGGCCGCGAAGAGACGAAAGGTCTTCGATCTGGCGCAACGCCGCATAGTCGCCCTGAAGGCCCGGAACCTTGACCTGGTCGGTGCAGAAGAAGTTAAACGTCTCAATACCGTCGACGCCCGTGGCCAGCTTGCCGGCTGCATTGCCTCGCAGCAGTTCCTCACTGGCAGACAAGTAGCGGACGCCCAGGTTGGGATAGGACGGCGCAACCGTGCCTGGCTGAAGAGCCAGATCGGGTGCCCTGCCGCTGACCCAGTTGGGTGCATGCTCAACGCAGCCATAAATTGCCACGTCGTTTCCCAGTTCTGTGCGCAGGCGGTCGTAGGGCATATCCCACGAGGTTTGCCAGAAATTGCTGAAGGTGACGAAGTCGATCAAGCCACGCCGCGCCAGGTCGGCGGCGTCGATTCCGATGCTGCGCAGATAACCAAGATTTCCAGGGAGGCGAAGCCCAAGCGGAAACGGCTTTCCAATTCGTTTGCCGCGGGCCTCGGTCAGGGCCCGAACTTCGCCGAACCAGCCCGTCATGGTATCGATGGTCTTCCGCGATGCATGCGGTTCACAGCAGTGCGGGTTGCGAAGCCAGTCGAGCTCCAGTCCTTCGAAATCGTAATCCTCGACAGGCTCGCGAATCACGGAGAACATGAAATCGCGCACTTCTTTGTGCTCAAAGTTGAGAGCCTGCCAGTATGCCTGTGCTCCATCCCGAGGATTAATGCGCGTGCCGCTCAGCCGGTACTTGGGATTTTTGAACAGCGGGCAGTTGAAATGGCTTCCTTCCGGATTCTCTGCCCCGTGCATGTCATTCATGCGAATGGAGACCCAGGGACTGATGCCCCGCATGCGGCAAGCCTTTGAGGTCTCAGCCAGCCAGTCCACGCCCGCCTCAACCAGGTCGAGATACAGGTTGAAGAAGGCCACTTGATTGTTCAGATAGGCGTCCAGCTTGTCCGGCGGCGTTTTCACAGCAACCGCGTGGCCGCGAAAAAATTCCCGGTCACCCAGCTCATAACCGTCGATCACTGTAGGAAGTTTCTTACTTGGATACCACACGGTTTGGGCATTCGGGTTGATCAGGAACGTATCCACACCGTTGTCGGCCAACCGGTCCACGAACCGATGAATGGCTCTGGCCGAGTAAGCGCCACCTTCAGGCTGCCACATCTCCGGGTTGTAGAAATAGGTACAGGAATCGCCATTGAACAGGTTTCGGTGCTTGCCAAGCTGTTTGCGCGAAGTGCGACTCTTGCTCTTGCCGAGAACCGGGCTCGGATTGCTGGATAGCAGCAGTCCCGCGAGTCCAAAAAACTTCAGCCAATCACGCCTCGCGACGCTCGCTGTTGCCATATTTTTGGACTCCTGAACAAATGGCAGTGAGTGGAGGTTCATAGGTTTGCTTGTCTCTGAAAATTGGACGTTTTTCGGGTTCCCCTCCTCAGCCGAGGCGGGGCGCCAAAACGTCCAATCTCCAATTCTCTGAGAGCGTGGGCCAGGAAGCCGTCTGACCCGCACTCAATGCACCGAGCCGGTGAGAAGCAAGTAAGAATCCAAGGCCAGAGGAGTTCATCCCAAAGCTGCAGGCATTGTCTTTTGGAGACGATCCCACTGTAGACACGCGGAACTGGCAGGACCCGATCTGATGACCCACACGTGCGTTTGGATCGACAGCGATGGTGGAAACATACTTCCAATGACGTCCCTGATCCCTGGAACGCAAGAGGAGGCTGCGGAATTTCTTCATCTCGAAGCGATACTCTGATGGGCTATCGTCTCCTTTGAACCAGCCGTACAAGCCGGCCAGCAGATCACCGCCGGGCAGTTCGAGAACCGAGCGATGAAACAGAATCGGTGCGATGGGTTGCCCGTTATCGGCGATGCCCCCATCGATAGCTTGCGCCACCTCGACGTAGCTCTCCTGAGGTCCCAGGAAGGTCGTCCACTGGTCCGTTGACTGCCAACGCCGATTTACCAGTTTTCCATTGCCCTTGCTCTCAGGAATGTAATCGAAAACCAGAATGCTGCCATCGCGGGTCTGAACGGCCGCCCCTTCCATCATCGGACCGAGTCCCTGTCCTGGCTGGGGACGCCATTGATGCCATGTTTTCCCGTTATCCTTGGAGAGCACGGTACGAGGCACTCCGTTCGGGCTGCGAGCCTGACGTTCGTCGTCTTCGTCTCCAGGCACGGACGCCAACAGCGCCAAAGTGCCTTCTCGAGAACGAAACAGGTAGGGGAACCTGCCTCCTTCGATCAGCCGAACTTCCGGGCCGAGCTCGATCGACAGAGAACCGACTCTCTTGTCTTTTCCTGCGAACACTGGGAGCAAAAGGAGAGAGAGAATGCAGGCCATGAAGAGTCTGATCCGGTGACGCATCAACGTGTTCTCCTCTTCGGACAGTGTCGCCCGTTCGCTCCGCAGCAAAGTGGGAAGGGTCGTTCATTTCTTTGTTCCTGGTTCCTGAACCAGCTGCTCAAAGCGCCGCAATGCTTCAGCGGCATTCTGATCCTGACCCAGCCCCTGATAAGCCCGGCTGAGAATGTAATAAGGCTGGGCGATGTTTGATTGCAGGGCGATACCTCGCCGGACTGCTTCAACGGCTTCCGGATAGCGCTCCTGTTTCAGGTAGGCTTGACCAAGCTTTACGTGCGCCTCTGCATAGCCGGGGTTCAACTCCGTGGCGCGCTGCAGCTCCTGGATGGCCCGCTGCTGATCTTCAGCCTGACTCAATAGGTCGCCCAGATGATAGTGTGCCAGCGGGTTTTCTGGGGCCAGACTAATGGCCTGCTGCAGCGCAATCCGAGCCGCTGCGGTCTCGCCCAATTCTTTGAAAGCGAAGCCTAATGAGAATTGCGCCCGGGCCAGTTGCGGCGAAAGCTCCACAGCTTTCTTGAAAGACTGCAGAGCTTGCGGCAAATCCTGATTGCGCAGGTGCGCTTCTCCCAGCCATAGATGGGCCAGCGGCTGAGTTGGAGACTGCTCGGCCTGGCGTTGAAACAGTGGAATCACAGAGGGCAGCGCTCTGTGTGCGAATGCCTGGAGACCCAACAGCTCCCACGCATCCTCACTGTCTGGATCGCGCGTGACCGCTTCACGCAGCGCTTCTACCGAGCGCGCATCTTTGAGTTCGGCATAAGCCTTGCCTAGATAGAAAAAAGCCCGAGCGTCTGGCTTGAGTCGAATCGCCTCCTGGAAAGACGCTGCCGCCTCGGCCGGTCGCTGCAATTGCAGGTAAGTGGTGCCCAGTCCGAACGCAAAAGCAAAGCTCGGCTGCAGCTGCTGGCGCGCAGCTTCCAGTTGTGTCAAAGCTTCAGATGTCCGCTCGTTTTCGATGAGGAGCAGGCCGAGGTGCAACCGTAGTTGCGGGTCTTTCTCGGCCAGGATAGAAAGCTGGCTGACTGCTTGTGCGGCTTCGTTCGGTTTCTGAAGCCGGTAATACGTGTCGGCAAGCGAAAGCAACGCTTCGGCATCCTGCGTCTGTGCCGGATCCGTCTCCGCGGCTTTCAGTTGCTCGAACCGCTTCAACGCTGCGGTCGCTTTGGCCCGGTCTCCTAGTTTCTGGTAGGCCAGCCCCAATTGGTAGTAGGCCTCGAGATGCTGAGGATCGAGTTCCGTGGCTTTCGTCAGGCCGGTCACGGCTTGAGGCAACTGTCCAGACGCGGCTGCCAGCTTTCCTAACTGGTAGTGAGCATCCGCCAGTTGCGGATCGAGAGACAACGCTTGGCGGAACTCGTCTGCAGCCTGATTGAACAGTTGCAGCTTCAGAAGGGTCACGCCTTGCTTGTAGTGAGAGAGCCCGTTTCCCGGCTCCAGGCGGATTGCCCGGGCGAAGGCATCCTTCGCCCTTTCCAATTGTCCCTGGCTCGCATACAACTCGCCCAGCGCCAGAGAGACTTCTGGAGCGTTGGGTTCCAGCAGCAAAGCCTTCTGAAAACTCTGCTCCGCTTCGGCGGAGTTCCCCGATCCTTGCCAACTCATCCCGAGACCGAGAGCAATCTTCCCATTTCGGGGGAACGCTACCTGGGCCTCTTTGAGCAAGTCGAGGGCATCGGCATGGTTCCCGTTCTTGTTCAGAGCAAAACCGAGGTCATAGGCATACTCCGGGTTCTGCGGATCCATCGCCACGGCCTTGCGCAAATTGTTGAGGGTCTTTGGAGCATCATTCAGTTGCAGGAAATTAGACCCGAGCAACGCGTAGTAGTCGGCAGTTCGAGCCTGAGAACCAGTCTCTGACTGAAGCGTCTGAACACTTTTCAGAAACTGTCTGGTCCGAAAGTAGGCCAGCGAAAGATCAAAGCGCAGGCTGGCATCCCGGGGATTGAGCGTTAGAGCTCTTTCCAGGTGTTCGATACCCTGGCGACTGCGGCCAGTTTGGAAATAGAGCAGGCCCAGTTGGTGGAGCGCGGGCACCTGTTTGGGATCCTGCTGGAGAATCTTGAGGAACTCCAATTCAGCCGCGGGAAGATTTTGTTTCTGCAGATAAGTCGCTGCCCGGTCGTAGCTCGACCGAAAGGTTCGCGGAGACTGGGCGGATGCCGGTTGAGGGACAACGATCTCGAAGAGAAGCAGAAGAATGGGGAGACGCAAGAGATTAAGAGATGAACCAAGAATAGTCACGTTGATGCATTGTGGGTGATCAGAGCGATTTCCCGTGCAACTGGGGGGGAAATTTCCCCTTAGTACACCGTTTCAGAAATACACTACGCTTTGCTGTGGCAGCGAGATTCCCTCCGGGGATGCTGTAAAGCTATGAGCCAAATACGTGATCGAATTTATGAAACGCAGTACTTAGTCAAAGGGGGCGGCGGCTTAGCGAGCGGCACCCTCTTCGCTCGGCGTTCCGCCCTGGACAGACAACCCCAGCGCCTTTGGCGTTGCCCCTGAAGCGGTGAAAAATTGGATCCACCTCGATGGGCTTCGATAGCAAGCAACCATCAGTCTTTGGTGTAGTGTCCGTTCTCAGAACGGACACTGGAGTTTCTAGCTGAATTTTGCACTGATACGTGGCCAACGGCTTGCAAAGCCGCACCGAAAGCGACTCTTCAAGCTGGCTATTCTTTGCACCGTAACCTAGTTGGGTAGTTGACCGAAAGTGAAAAGGAGACCCATTCTAGCTCCTCCGAATCCAGCAACTGGCGCAGATGTGCGGGTATCCTGAAAAGGACGTCCCGCAGATCCCAGTCACGACGTGCCTTTTCGCGTGCAAAAAATGTTTTGCATGAGAGTTCTGTCGAACTTACGTGCAAAATTCAGGTTCTACATTTGTCCCCCTTTTCCAAGGGGGACAAAACTCTGGCCTTCGGCCAGAGGTGTGCAGGCTTCTAGCCTGCAGCTGGAGTTTCTACATTCTGATCACGCAGCGGCGGCGCTGGTGAGGCTGCGATCGGTCACGGGCAGATCGAGGGGAGCCAGCAGTTCGGGATGCTCGACCATTTCTTTCCGTAGCAGCGTGAT
>Ga0187892_10011353_pt1 | contig 10950 bp, 8 predicted proteins | sample MA1701073metaG_FD_139345 | JGI IMG/M metagenome (GOLD analysis project Ga0187892, IMG submission 139345) | Bio-ooze microbial communities from a basaltic lava cave in the Kipuka Kanohina Cave System on the Island of Hawaii, USA - MA170107-3 metaG ... | reverse complement strand
GCGCGCCGCAGCAGATTGTCCTCCCGGGAAGCTGCGCCGGACTCGATGTCCCGGATCTCCTCGCGGATCGCGATCATCGCGTCGCAGAACCGATCGAGTTCTTCCCTGGATTCGCTTTCGGTCGGTTCCACCATCAGCGTACCGGCCACCGGGAAGGAGACCGTGGGCGGATGGAAACCGTAGTCAATGAGCCGTTTGGCGACGTCTTCGACCTCGATGCCGGCGGAGGCCTTGAAAGGCCGGCAGTCCAGGATGCACTCGTGGGCGATCAGACCCGCGTGACCTGAATACAACGTCCGATAGTGGCCCGCGAGACGCCGGGCCACATAGTTGGCGTTGAGGATGGCGTACCGGGTGGCTTCGGTGAGGCCGTCCGGGCCCATCATCGCGATGTAGGCCCAGGAGATCGGGAGGATGGACGGACTTCCATATGGGGCCGCCGAAACGGCGCCGCTTGCCGTTGGCGGGTTGGTCGTCAGAGGATGGCCAGGCAAATACGGGGCGAGATGTGGGGCAACGCCGATCGGTCCCATCCCGGGGCCGCCCCCTCCGTGAGGGATACAGAACGTCTTGTGCAGGTTGAGATGACAGACGTCCGCGCCCATGTCTCCCGGCCGGGTCAGGCCGACCTGAGCGTTCATGTTTGCGCCATCCATGTAGACCTGCCCGCCATGCTGGTGCACGACGGAACAGACTTCCTTGATCCCGTCTTCGAACACCCCGTGGGTCGAGGGGTAGGTGACCATCAGCGCGGCCAAGTCGTCCCGGTGAGCTTCCGCCTGCGCCTTCAAGTCGGCGATGTCGATGTTGCCCTGCGGGTCGGTCTTCACCACGACCACCTTCATGCCCGCCATGACGGCGCTGGCCGGATTGGTTCCGTGCGCCGACTGCGGGATGAGACACACGTTGCGGTGGGACTGCCGCTGCGCGGCCTGGTAGGCTCGAATCACCAGAAGGCCGGCATACTCACCCTGGGATCCGGCGTTGGGTTGGAGCGAGACCTTGCTGAAGCCGGTGATTTCGGCGAGCCAGGCCTCGAGATCGCGGAAGAGCTGAGCATATCCGCCGGCCTGATCGGCCGGGGCAAACGGGTGCAGCGCGCCGAACCCCGGCCAGGTGACCGGTACCATCTCCGTGGTCGCGTTGAGCTTCATGGTGCAGGAGCCCAGCGGGATCATCGCCGTGTTTAAGGCCAGGTCGCGTCCCTCGAGGCGGCGGAGGTAGCGCAGCATCTCGGTTTCAGAACGGTAGCGATGGAAGACCGGGTGGGAGAGAAAGACTGAGGTACGCCGGAGGGGGATCGGAATGCCGGTTGGTTCTCCGTCCGTTCCGCTTTCCAGTGCGCTCCCGAACACTTCGATGAGATCATCAACGTCCGCATCCGTCACGGTTTCGTCGAGGGCAACCCCGATCCGCGTCGCCGACACGGCGCGCAGGTTGATCAGCTTCGCGCGGGCAGCCGCATGAATGCGCTTGGCCGTCGCCTCGTCGACATCGTAGGTCAGAGTGTCGAACCACGACTCGTTCAGCCGCCTGAATCCCTTTCGGGCCAGCACACCAGCCAGGCGGTTGGTGTGACCATGAACCCGTGTGGCAATCTTCCGGAGACCCTCGGGCCCGTGATAGGCGGCGTACATGCCTGCCATGACCGCGAGCAGCACCTGAGCGGTGCACACGTTGCTGGTTGCGCGCTCGCGCCGGATGTGCTGTTCTCGGGTCTGGAGCGCCATGCGCAGGGCGGGCTTGCCATCGCGGTCTTTCGACACGCCGATGATCCTGCCCGGCATGAGTCGCTTATAGTCCTCGCGCGCCGCGAGGAAGGCGGCGTGCGGACCGCCATACCCGGGTGGGACCCCGAGCCGCTGTGAATTCCCCACCGCGACATCCGCGCCCCACTCGCCCGGAGGAACCAGCAGGGTGAGAGCGAGCAAGTCGGTGGCGACCGTCACCAGCGCGTTCGCGTCGTGGGCGCGCGACACAATGGGCTGGTAGTCCGGCAGCGCCCCCAGGGTGTTGGGGTATTGCAGGAGACATCCGGCGGTGCCCGGCTGGAACCGGAACTGATCGGCCGGGCCGACCTGGATCCGGATTCCCCTGGCCTCGGCCCGGGTGCGAACCACAGCGATGGTTTGCGGGTGACACCACTCGTCCACGAGGTAGACCGGATCATCGTGATGGGGGGCTGCCCCGAACGTGAGCGCCATGGCCTCTGCGGCTGCAGTCGCCTCATCGAGGAGCGAAGCATTCGCGATCGGGAGCCCGGTGAGATCCGAGACGGTGGTCTGAAAGTTCAGCAGGGCCTCGAGCCGGCCCTGGGCAATTTCCGGTTGGTAGGGCGTGTACGCGGTGTACCACCCGGGATTCTCGAGGACGTTCCGCTGAATGACGCCGGGGACGTGGCAGGCGTGATAGCCAAGGCCGAGATACGATCGGAAGATCCGGTTGTCATTGGCGAGGGTCCGGAGCGCGGCAAGGGTTTCTTCCTCGGTCCGGGCGGGCGGCAGGCGAAGGGATTCTCGCAGGCGGATGGTCTCCGGCACGATGGCATCAATGAGCGCCTCGAGGCTGGGGTAGCCGAGGACCTCGAGCATCGCGGCTACATCGTGATCACGCGGACCCAGGTGTCGTGCTACGAACGGCCCGAAACGGCCGGCAGGAACCGATGCACTCATGTGGGGCGGGGGTTCAGGAACCGATATGCGACCGGTAAGCCGCGGGGTTCAGCAGCCCTTCAAGTTCCCCGGTGTTGGCCACCTTGAGTTTGATCATCCAGCCGTCCTCATAAGGAGACCGGTTGATAACAGCGGCATCCTGCTCGAGCGCCGGGTTCACCGCGACGACCTCGCCCGCGACGGGGCAGAACAGATCGGAAACCGCTTTGACGGCTTCGATCGTCCCGAACACCTGATGCGCCTCAAACGTTTGGCCCGGCCTGGGGAGTTTCACGAAAACGATATCGCCGAGCTCACCCTGGGCGTAGTCGGTGATGCCGACGATGACGACGGAAGGATCGCCGCTGTCCTTGACGTACTCGTGGTCGGCCGTGTAGCGGAGATTCTCCGGCACGTGCGCCAACGGTTTTCCTCTGGGGAAAGGCCGGGTGGAGGATACCCCAGCACCTACCTGCGGTCAAGCGCGTGAGCGCGCCATGGAGTTGAGCTTGCGCCACACGAGCCAGGTGCGGTCCCGGAGCGTTTCGCGGGAGCGGTCGTTGTCGATCACGAAGTCCGATTGTTCGCGCTTGGGTCCTGTGGGGTGCTGCAATCCGAGCAGGGAACGCGCTTCGTCCAGCGGGACCCCTCGCTCTCGCGTCAATCGGTCGAGCCGGAGCGCCTCCGGCGCATCGACCAGCACGACGGCGTCGAACCCGGCGGGGTCCATGACCTCGAAGAGGAGCGGAATATCGCTGACGACGATACCGCAGCTCCCGTTGCGGCAGCTGTCCAGCAGGTGGGTTCGCTGCTCCAGGACGGCGGGGTGCACGATCGCTTCGAGCGCCCTTCGCTCCTCGGGACTCGCGAGGATCCTGGCCCGGAGCGCTCGACGGTCGAGCGTCCCACCAGGAGTCAGCACACCGTGGCCAAAGCGGTGAACGATGGCATCGAACACCGGCGTCCCGGGTTGCTGCAGTTCCCGGACGATGGAATCCGCGTCGATTACCGTCGCTCCCCAGTCGTTGAGAAGGGCGGTCACCGCCGATTTGCCGGCTGCGATGTTCCCGGTCAGGGCGACGTGAAACATGGGAAGGTGAACCGGTGACGCTGCTCGCTCACAGCAGCGCGGTCTGGTCCTCGTTTTCGCGGGGGACGCGGTGACAGTGACGGCACCGCGCCTCGTAGGCTTCGCTGCCGCCGACCAGAATGGTCGGGGAATCATATCGCGCCGGTTTGCCGTCTACGAGGCGCTGGTTCCGGCACGCCAGATCGCCGCAGACCACACAGATGGCCGAAAGCTTGGCCACGTCTTCGGCGATCGCCATGAGGTGCCCCATCATCCCGAAGGGCTCACCGCGGAAATCCGTGTCGGTTCCCGCGACGATGACCCGCACCCCGCGGTCCGCCAGGGCGGTGACCACCTGCACGATGTCCCCATCGAGGAACTGCGCTTCGTCGATCGCCACCAGCTCCGTGTCCGGGCGAACCTGCCGGATGATCTCGGCCGAATGGTCCACCGGACTCGCTTCGAATTCGATGCCGCTGTGGCTGCTGACCCGGTAGAGGCCCCCGTACCGCTCGTCGAGGTGGGATTTGAAGACTTGAACCTTCCGGCGGGCTATGAGCGCTCGCCGCACTCGCCGCAGGAGCTCCTCGCTCTTGCCGCTGAACATGACGCCGGTGATGACTTCGATCGTGCCCTGGCGCGCCAAGTTGTACATCAGAAGTCCCTCATGAAGCTCCGACGATAGCGATCCGGGGGAGCGAGGTCAAGCGAGTGAGGCGCGCTCTTGCGCATTCGCATCACCGCCACATATTCCGCGCCGCCACCTCAGCCGATCTGCCCGCCGAAGGAGGATGTCGATGACCAAGCGGGAGCTGATAGCCGAAGTCGGAAAACGCCTTGGACTCTCCCGGAGCAAAGCCGTCGCCGTGGTCGATACCCTGTTCGGGACGAGCGGCATTCTTTCGAGCGAGCTCCGGAAGGGCGGCCGGGTGTTGATCAGTGGATTTGGTCACTTCGAGCTGCGACGAAGGGCGGCGCGCGACGGCCGGGATCCCCGGACCGGGAGGCGGATTGCGATTGGCGCCTCGACCGGCTTGGTCTTTCGGCCCGGAAAACCACTGCGGGATCTCCTCAACAAGAAGCGGTAGCCTAGCGCACTCCCCGCTCCCTCCCGGGTCTCCTCCCTCCGCCTCCACCCCCCCGCCGCTCTTCGGCGTTTTGATCCAGGCGAGCCACCAGGCGTTTGCGCCGCACCGTTTTCCCGGTCAGACAGTCGGCCACCACCACCGGATCCGCACGTTCGGTCAGTTCGAGGAGGGAGAACGTCTCCCTGATGTCGATGCGGCCGATCGCGTCCTTCGCAACGCCGCAGTCGCGGGTCAGAATGGCCACCAGATCATGCGGGGTCAGCGCATCTCGCCGGCCGGCCCCAACCCACAGTGTGTGTCGCACCGGAGAGGCGACCGCCGGGAGTGGCGACCTTTCTTTTTGCCGGGATTGCATCCAGAGCTCGAACACCGCCGCGGCGACCGCGGGTGCTTCGATACTCTCGAACAACGGGGCCAGCGCGAGGATGTTCCCGGCACCCGGTCCGCGGTCGAGGACCTGGAGAATCTCCCGCCTGGCCGCAGCGTGTTCGTCCTGCACGCGGTCAAGGAGTCCCGGAACGAGGACCGGTCGTCGCCGCGGGGCGATCCGTGCGACGTACTCATCGGTCCCGGGGGGGACCAGGAGGACTACCTCCCCCGAGGCCGTGAGCTCGCGGAGGAGCGCCGGGCTGGGAAGGTCGAAGCCGATCACCAGGGAAACCGGCGAAGGGATCTCGCTCGTGACCTGCGCCGCGCACCCGATCGCCCGGAGCCCCTCGACAACACGCTCATGATCCGCCGGATCGGGTGACCACACCGCTACGGAATCGGGGTCGAGTGCTTCCACGACGTGGGCAAGGGCCGCCACTCTGCGGTCCCAGGACGCCGGAACCGTTCTCACGGTCATTTGGGAAGTGTCGGCTGCTCCGATGAGGTCGGAGACCGCGGCCCGCCAGACGTAACGCTCCGCCACCTCCGCTGTTCCCGCGGGGCTGCCGGTGACGAGAACCCGCTGACACGCCTTGGGTATGTCCTGAAAGAGAGCCGCCAGGGCCTCTTCTCTCCCCAGTCCCCACATCTCTGGCCACACCACGAGAATGCCAGAGAGCTGATCCAGCTTGAGGGCCGATCGTCGCACCAGCTCGAGGACGATGTGGGGGGAGGTGAGCGCGAGATCCACGGCGCGCTCCTGGAGGAGCCGGGCCAGTCGGGCGGGGGATTCCGCACCCATCACCCGGATAGCCTGGTCGCCCCGCACCCGCTCCGCCACACGAGACCATTCCGCGATGGCCACGGCCGGCACAACGGCGAGGAAAAGGCCTCCCTCCGCCCCGTGGGCCGCCACCGTCGTGAGCCTCTCGCAGATACCGGCCAGGACAAACCTCGTCCCGGCAGGAGTCGGGGGCGCCATCACAACGAGATTGTGGCCGCGGGCCACGGTTGCCTGCGCGTTCGGATCGGACACGGGTTCCTCGATTGTCAAACAGCCCGCACTTCGATTCGGAAAGCTAGCGACGTGATTATTCTTCTCGCCATGACGCGCGTCATCCGCCTGCCGGATCCGCTGTCGCAGAACCTGGCTCACCTTCGCGCCTCCGAAACGATCGCCACCAGCGCCGAAGCAAAGCGTCGCAAGGCGGCGGGAGAGGATGTGCTGGACCTCGCGGTGGGTGAACCGGACTTCGATACGCCGGCGCCGGCCGCCCAGGCGGGCATCCTGGCCATTCAGCACGGCCATACCCGCTACCCGCCCAATGCCGGCCTCGCCGAGCTGCGGCAAGCTATCGCCAGGAACCTTTCGCACCTTTCCGAAACCGGTCGAACCCTTTCACCCGATTCCGTGGTGGTGAGCACGGGGTCCAAGCAGGCGTTGTTCAACGCATGCTTCAGTCTGTTCGGCCCCAAAGATCGCGTGTTGATTCCCTCACCCTGTTGGGTGTCGTATCCGCAGATCGTTCACCTGGCCCGCGCCGAACCGGTGTTCATCCCTGGCGCGGCGGATTGGGGGCTCAAGGTGAGCGCCGAGGACCTGGAGCGCCACACCGACAAGCTGGTGCGGGGCCTCATTCTGTGCTCCCCGTGCAACCCGACCGGTGCGGTCTACACCCAGAGCGAGCTCAAGGCCATCGCCGCCTGGGCGCGCAAGCATGAGGTTTGGGTCATCGCGGACGAGATCTATCGCCGGATCTTTTATGGGGCCGGTCCTGCCCCTTCTTTCCTCGACCTCCTGGATGAGGATCTCGAGCGGACGGTCATCATCACCGGAGCGAGCAAGGCGTACGCGATGACCGGCTGGCGAATCGGCGCCGCCATCGGCCCCACCCATCTGGTCAAGGCCATGGCCAACCTCCAGTCCCACGTCACCAGCGGGGCGAGTCATCCGGCCCAGTGGGCTGCCGTCACCGCGTTCAATGATCCCGAAGTGGAGGTGCAGGTGGGTCGCATGGTGGAGGCCTTCGCCCGTCGCCGGGATCGGGTCGTCCATCGGTTTCGTGAGGAGGTCCCGGGCATCGAATTCGTCGAACCGCACGGCGCCTTCTATTTCTATTTCCGCGTTGATGGCATCGGTCCCCGGCCGGGGTTGACCGGCTCGACGTTCTGTGAGGAGCTGATGCGGCGTGAAGCGGTGGCACTGGTACCCGGGGCCGCATTCGGAGATGATCAGTGGGTGCGGCTGAGCTACGCGGTCTCCGAGCGCGAGCTCGATGAGGCCCTCGATCGGATCCTGCGCTTTGTCCAGAGCTACGACGCTTGAGCCCGCCGCCCCGGGGGCTCCCGCGCTCCCGCGGCTGTCGGAGCTTCGGCGGCGGCTAGCCGGAGTTGCGGGTCTCGTTCCGGCCACCAGTGAGCCGATCGCGAGTCGGGGCCGTCCCGAAGAAGCTCGCATCATCCCCGCGCGTGTCCTCGAGACTCCGCTGGTCGCCCGAAGCGTCGGTCCCCCGGAGCCGCTGCCCGGGCCGGTCGCCTTCCTCGACGGCATCCAGCGCTGTGAAGTACTCGCCTATGCCGGTGCCATGCCGCTCCTCGGAGCCGACGTTGCGGCTGCGGTTCGCGAGCGAGTCGGCCGCGACCTGCGCACCGTTCACTCGGAACGTCGCCGGCTGCTGATCGGTCGTCCCGAAGCCCTCGCACTCGCGGACCGGGCCGCGACAGGAGTCCCCACGATCGCGCTTTCCACCGAGGAACCTCCTCATCCCCTTCGAGATCTCGACCTGGCCCACTCCGCGGCGGAGCGGGCCCGCGAGGAGGTCGAACGATCCGTTGGCGATAGGTATCGGCGCCAGGCGGACCACTGGCTGGTTGTCGACGGCTCCCTGGCGGAAAGTCCCGGCTGGGCTCGCGATCCCAGGATGATCGGTGTCGTCAAAAGCCACGCGTCGCTTCCTTTTGGAGGAGAGGACCTGCGAACCTACCTGGAGCTGCCCGCCGGGCATCGCTCAAGCGTTTTCCAGCCTGCCTCCCGCCGTCACGCCCCGGTCTATGCCTGGGGGCTACGTCTCTGGGATTGGGCCGGCAAGGACCTGCTCTTCGGCCTGGTGCGGGTTGAAGCAGCGCCGGTGCCCGACACCGTTGCATCGGCAGACCGGATTTCTCGCTGGCTGCTCGCCGAGCGTTCACCTCTCTCCGCCGATGGCAGGTGGGACCGATTGCTCTACGGGATCCACGGAGTCGAAGAGTACTTGCGAGCGCGGCAATGAACGATCGGCCCGCCGCCCATCGTGCTCCGCCCTCGAGCCCCACCGTCGGGCGAGTGGTGGCCACCGAGCTCAAGCCGAGTACGCCTCACCACTTCTTCTTCTGGACCTCGCGTGATTCACCGATCGGCATCGGCGCCATTGTGCGAGTGGACGCCGAGGAGCGAACCGTCTTCGGAGTGGTGACCGATGGGTTTGCCTATTCCGATCTCCAAACCCCGATTCATGCAGTGATTGGGGCCGACGGCGATCCGGCTGGCCCGGACGAGCCGAGTCGCCGGACCGAGATCCGGTTGTATGCGGCCGCGGTCCTTCGGCATGACCCGGAGGAGCCCGTGCAGCCGGTCCCCCTCGGCGCCGTCCGACTCGCGGACGACGCGGACGTTGTCACCGCGCTCAGAATGGACGGGTACGCCGTCGGGGAGAAACGAAGCGGCATTCCGGTTGGGGTGTATGCCGCGGGCGGGTGCGAGGCGCCCGTGTTTCTCGATGCGGATTTCCTCCTCGGTCCGGAGGCCGCCCACCTCAACATCACCGGCGTGTCGGGCCTGGCCACCAAGACCAGCGCGGTCGAGTTCCTGCTGGCCAGTCTGTTCCAGACGTTCCCGGCCCATAAAGGGAGCATCGCCGCGTTGTGCTTCAACGTGAAGGGCCCGGATCTCTGTTTTCTCGATCAGCCCTCCGACCTGAGCGACGAGGACCGCCGGCTGTATGCCCGGCTCGGTCTTGCGCCCGTGGCATTCGAGCAGGTGAAATACTTCGCCCCGTTCAAAGCGGACGGGGTCAACCTCAACACCCTTCGCACCCACGAGGCGCTCGCGGCGAACACCGAACCGCTCCTGTGGGGGCTTCGCGAAGCGCTCGATTACGCGGAGGTGGTCCTCAACCGCGACGACGTCGATGCCAAAGCCGATGCCTTCATCAGCTTTCTCGCCGAACGGGTCGTCGGGAAGGAATTCGAGGACGCGACGCTGCCCCGACGATTCCGGGTCCGGAGTTTCGCCGACCTCGAGGAATTCTTCCGGGCCATCCTCACCGTGCTGGAGGAAGCCCGGGGAGGGGGCGAGGTCTGGCGAACCCATCACATCGCCACGATCCGGAAGATTCGCAATCGCCTGGGCAACATCAGCACCCGGGCCAAGGGGCTCGTGACCGATGATGGGGAGGTCAACGATCTGCCCTGGGGCGATTTCAAGGATCGGGGGCTCTATGTCGTTGACGTGGCGGGACTCGACCCGCTGGCGCAGGACCTCGTCTTCGCGCGCATCGTGTCCCGGCTTCGGGAGCATCTGGAACGGCGAGACCTCGGCGTGGATCACGTCGTGGTGTTCGTCGACGAATTGAACAAATACGCGCCGGGCGACGGTCCGGACACCTACGTTCGCAAGATGCTCCTCGATATCTCCGAGCGAGGCCGCTACCTGGGCATGGTCCTCTTCTCTGCCCAGCAATTTCGCTCCCAGGTCCACCGGCGCGTGGTGGGCAACAGCGGAACGATGATCCTGGGGCGGATGGATGGAGACGAGGTTGCACTTCCCGGTTATGCGACGATAAGTCCGGCGACCCGGGCCCGCCTCGCGGCCCTGCCCAAGGGAGAGTTGCTGGTACGCCACCCCCATTTCACCCAGCCGGTGTTCGTCCGGTTCCCCCGACCGCCGGTGTTGTCCGGGAGAGAAGGTATCGAGATGTTTCCGCCTCGCCCGGAGGTGTCCTTCGAAGAGGCGGTCGTGCGGCGAGTCCGCGCCCTCGACCCGTCGCTCTCATCCGGGCGCATCCTCGAGGCGATAGCCGGCCGCCGGGAGGAGGACGTGCGCCGAGCCCTGCATGCGACTATCCGGGCTCGGCCCGAGCAGCCGCTTCCGTTCCTGGTGCGCTGCCTCGGGAAGGACGTTCCGATCGAGACGGTGCGGAGCCGGGACGTGGTGCTACCCGTTCGAACCAGTGGAGAGTACTACTGAAACTCGCCCACCTCGCCGACCTGCATCTGGGATTCCGGCAGTACTACCGGCAGACGCCGGATGGTGTCAACCAGCGCGAGGCCGACGTCGCGCGTGCGTTCCGAACCGCGGTGGACGGCGTGCTCGAAGCCCGTCCGGACGCGGTCCTCATTGCCGGCGACCTCTTTCATGGCGTTCGCCCGTCGAACCGTTCGATCGTCTTCGCCTACCGGGAGCTGCAACGGCTCCGGGCCGGTCTTCCCGAGGCCGCGATCGTAGCGATCGCGGGGAACCACGACACTCCGAGGAGCAGCGACATCGGATCCATCCTCCGCCTGTATGAGGAGCTGGGCATCGAGGTCGCCACCGATCAGGCGCGGCGCCTGGTGTTCCCGGGGCTCGGGTTGTCGGTATTCGCGGTTCCCCACGCTGCCCTCGAGGCGGAGGCGCTGGACCTCTCTCCCTCAGGGGCGGAGCCCTTCCAGGTCCTCCTCATCCATGCCGAGATGTCCGGACTGCTGCCGATTGATCAGTATGCGATGGAGTACGGCGGTGTGCTGCTGGATCCGG
>Ga0187892_10011352_pt1 | contig 10951 bp, 14 predicted proteins | sample MA1701073metaG_FD_139345 | JGI IMG/M metagenome (GOLD analysis project Ga0187892, IMG submission 139345) | Bio-ooze microbial communities from a basaltic lava cave in the Kipuka Kanohina Cave System on the Island of Hawaii, USA - MA170107-3 metaG ... | reverse complement strand
GGCTTTGCCCGCCGCGGCAACTGGGAAGACGGAGAGCGCAGACTACCGACCCCCGTAGCGGACCTGGGGTAAGCCTTCCAGGTTACTACGCGATGGCGATGACCATTCCAACTGCGTTCCGACATTTCTGGCTCGCAACCTGCACCCAGTTGGTGATCGGCGCTTGCCTTGAGGACCCGCCACCGCGGGCTGGGAGCGTGGCGGCGGCCGCGCTCCGACAGGACACGCTCGCGCCGTTCGCGGGAACGATGGGGCCGGTGCTTAGACTGCGAGCCGGCCCGCCCGGCTCACCGGTGCCCCGGCTGCGCGCCGCCCGCGCGACGCGGGAGACCGGGTTCGACCGCCTGGTGTTCGAGTTCTCGAGCGACAGCGTGCCGGGTTACGAGGTGGCCTACGCCGGCGGGCCCCCTGTCCGCTGCGGTTCGGGGGATGCGGTGTCGCTCGCCGGCGCCGGCTTCCTCGTGGTCCGGTTCGAGCCCGCGCAGGCGCACGACGAGGAGGGCCGATCCACCGTCGCCGTGCGAAAATGGGCGCCCGAGCTGCGGGTCGTAAAGGAGCTGGAGCTGGTGTGCGACTTCGAGGGACAGGTCGAATGGGGCGTGGGGCTTGCTACCAGTCGCCGCTTCCGCGTGCTCGAATCGGCCGCGCCGGCGCGGGTGATCGTGGATGTCCGCCACCACGATTGACCGTACCCGCATTGGCTCATGGGCGATCCTCGCGGCGCTCGCCTGCGCGTGCGGCAAGCCGCCGGCAGAGCCGGAGCCGTGTCCCGAGCCCGCGCGATCGGCGGCCCGGTTCCGTTCGGTTGACTCACGCCCTTCTCCCTTCGACGCCGCGTTCGACTCGGCCGGCCGCGAGTTCCGCGTTCCTCAGACGCTGCTCAAGGCGCTCGCCTGGGTCGAGACGCGCTGGCAAATGGTGCGGGGCGAGGAAGAGTTCCCGGGGTTACCGGCCGCGTTCGGCGTGATGGCGCTGCGCAGCCCGGCGCTCGAGCGCGGCGCCGCGCTGGCCCGCGTGAGCCCTGAGGCCGTGCGCAGCGACCCGCTCGCCAACATCCGTGCCGCCGCGGCGCTGCTCGATTCGCTCGCCCGTGAGGCCGAGATCGACCGCTCGCGACCCGAAGCGTGGGCGCCGGTCGCCGCCCGGTTCAGCGGCATCGCCGTTCAGGAGGGACGAGCGGCCTACACGCTCGACGTGAACCGCGTGTTGCCCCGGGGATCGCGTTTCGCTCCGGCTGTCACTGCGCCGTGTCCACCACCCCCGCCGCCCCCCCCGCCGCCGCCGCCGCCGCAGCAAGACTACGGGCCCGCCCTGTGGCACCCGTCGCCGAACTTCAACCAGCGCCCGGCGGACTCGAGCGGCGTCGTCCACATGGTGATCGTGCACACGTGCGAGAGCGGCTACACGAGCTGTTGGAGCTGGCTCGTCAACCCGGTGTCGCAGGTGAGCGCGCACTACGTCGTGAGCGAAGAAGGCGACGAGATCTCTCAGCTGGTGCGTGACTCCGCTCGCGCGTTCCACATTGCCGCGATTTACGACTGTTCGCTGAACCGGCGCCACGAGTGCCGGTTGCATGGGGTGCAAAGCAATCATTTCACCGTGGGGGTCGAGCACGCCGGCTTCGCCGCGCAGGATTCCTTTCCCTCGTCCCAGCTCGCGGCGTCGGCGGCGCTGGTGTGCGACGTCACGCGCCGCCTCGACGTGCCGCGCGACTGGCAGCACGTCGTCGGTCATGGGATGCTCCAGCCCCGGAACCGCACCGACCCGGGGCCCCGGTGGCCCTGGGTGGCCTACCTGCACCGCATTCAGGCCGCCTGCGGCGAGGGCGTTGTGGACGACGCCGCCGAGTTCAATGCGCCGGGCGCCGCATCCGCCACGGTGCCGTCGACCTGGACCAGAGCCGATGCCACCGCGGACTACTACGGCGGCGGCTACCGCTGGGCGTGGACGGCCCCCGGTGCCGTGGCTGGCGCGGAGTTCGCGTTTCACCTGGACTCGGCCGGGCGCCGCTCGCTCGACGCCCGCTGGACCAGCGGAGGCAACCGTTCGACGCGTGCCACGTATGCCGTGATCGCCTCCACCGGGGACACGCTCGCCGCGGTGCGCGTCGACCAGACCACGGGTGGCGGCCGCTGGCAGCCGCTCGGCAGCTGGGTCTTCCCGGCAGGCTGGAGTCGGGTGGTGCTGTTACGACGGGACGCGCCGGGCGCGGTGGTGATCGCCGACGCGGTGAGGGTGAGGGTAGGCGATCGGGCGATCGAATGTTGCTGACTGTGAAACCGCTCGTCTACATTGACCGCATGTCTCCCGCGGCGCTCATGACGGCGGAGGAATTGTCGCACCTGAACCTCCCCCGCCAGCGTACCGAGCTGGTCCGTGGCGTTCTCGTGGTGCGGGAACCGGCTGGCTACCGTCACGGCGAGGTCACCATGAGTCTCTCGGCCGCGATCCATGACTTTGTCCGGCCGCGCAAACTCGGTCGGGTGTTGGCGGCCGAGACCGGGTTCAAGTTGTCCAGCAACCCCGACACGGTTCGGGCTCCGGATGTCGCCTTCCTTCGCGCCGAGCGCGTGCCCGAGCCCCCGCCCGCAGGCTATGCGGCCCTGGCACCCGACCTCGCGGCGGAGGTGCTCTCTCCCGACGACCGGCCCGGGGAAGTGCTCGAAAAAGTGGGCGATTGGCTGAATGCCGGCGTGCGACTGGTGTGGGTCGTCGACCCGGCGCGCGGCCTGGCTCGCGTGTACCGCGCCGACGGCACCGAAACGCTGCTGGGTGATGGCGACGCATTCGATGGAGAGGAAGTGCTGCCGGGCTTCTCATGTCGGATCGCTGACGTCCTGTAGGCTCGGGCGGTCGGTCCGCGTTTCAGGACAGCGGAAAGGGCTCGAGACCGAGGCTGCGCGAGGCTGTCAGGAAGCGCCCGTCGTAGCTCGCCACGCGCAGCCGCTCGCCCCGGGACCGCAGGAAGTCGGCCGAGGCCAGGTGCAGCGCGTCGAGCGTGCGCACCGGAGCCGCGAACGGTTCGAGGGCCCGGGCCAACACCGGACGAACCAGCTCGAGCATCGCGAGCCGGGCCAACAACTGACGGACCAGAGCGCCGTGGGTCGCCCCGAGCCCACGAGCGTGAATCCGGTTCCAGACCTCATACTCGAGTAATCGGCTGCTGACGAGCGACTCCCGCCACAGCGCGTCCGGCGGCCGGCGGTCTTCAGCGAGCAATTGCGCCAGGGCGACAGACGTTTCGAGGTAAATCACCGCGCGTCGCGGTCGCTGCGAAGCTCTGCGAGCAGCGTGTCGAGACGCGCAACCGGGCCGGCAGGCGGGGGATGGCTCCCCCCCTCGAGCGGTGGGGTGACCCAGCCCTCCCGCACGGCCTCGGCCAGCGCTGCGTCAGCCAGCGTCGCGCCCCGGCCAGGCTCTGGCGGGCGCAGCTCCGCTACGACGCGATCCCGGTCGGCGATCAACACCGTTTCACCAGCCGCCGCCAGACGGACGTACTCGCTCAACTTGTTCTTGAGAACCTTCAGGCCGACCGCGCGCATGGGCGAGAAGGTAGCTTCTGGAGGCTACTTTGGCAATGTCTTCGATAACGTCGCCGGCGGCGCGGAATCGGTCGCCGGTACCCGGAGCCGCGCAAGGAGATAACCTCCCGCCAAGATCATCACCGCACTCGCCGCCTGCGCGATCGTGAACGCTCCCAACACCCGGTCGTCCTTGGCGCGCAGGATCTCGATCGCCAACCGCTCCACGCCGGCGATCACGAGGTAGCAGCCGAACAGCCAGCCGGCCGCGTGTTGATGATCGCGGCGCCGCCACAGCCAGGCCGTGGCGACGAGCATCAGGACGGTCTCGTACACCTGCGTGGGATGCACCGCGACCACCTGCAAGGGATCGGTGCCGGAAGGAAACGCGACGTGAAGCTGGCTCAAGTTGCCGACCGTCGTGGCAGGCAAGCCGTAGGGAAACTTGATGCCCCAGGGGAGGCTCGTCGGCACGCCGTAGTCGTCGCCCACGAGAAAGCAGCCCACGCGCCCGATGGCGTAGCCGATGGCGAGGGACGGGGCGACGAGGTCGGCCGTGAACGCGATCGGCACGCGGCGGCGCCAGCTCTGAAATACGACCCCCAGCACGCCACCCAGGAATCCACCGTACCACACGAACCCGCCGCGGCTGAACGGCGATTCGCCGGTGAGGATCACGTACCAGAGCTTCGCTCCCAGGAGGCCGCCCAACACGGCGCCGATCACGACGTCGGCGGCGTACTCCTCGTCGAGGCCGCGCCGTCGCAGCTCGAGCTGGATCGCCCAGCCGGCGAAGACGAACGCCAGCATCATCATGATGCCGAAGCCGGTGATCGAGATCGGGCCGAGACGAAACACCAGGGGATAGACTGTCATGAAAGGCGTGGTGAGTGGTGAGTGGTTCGTGACGGTTCCAGGCCAGGTAAAGGCAAATCGGCTCGAGCGTCGAGCGTCCAATCGCTGCGCTCGCCGCGGCGCAACCGCCACCAGCCGGCGCGGGCGATCATGCCGGCGTTATCCGCGTTGAGACGCGGGCTCGCGACGGCGACGCGCGCGTGACCGCGCAGCCGGTCGGCGGCCAGCGCGGCGAGGGCCCGGCTGCAGGCGACGCCGCCACCCAGCACCGCCACCGGGTAGCCGGTCGCGCGCACCGCCCGGGCCAGCTTCGTCACCAGCACGTCGAGCACCGCGTCCTGGAAGCCGCGCGCCAGATCGGCGCGGTCGCGCGCCAGGTCCGGGCTGGCCCGGACGGCGTGGCGCACGGCGGTCTTCAGTCCCGAAAACGAAAACTCGAATCCGTGATCGCGCATCGGGCGGGGGAAGGTGAAGCGCGCGGGATCGCCGCTCGGCGCCAGCCGCTCGATGGCGGGTCCGCCGGGATACCCGAGGTCCAGGAGCGTGGCGACCTTGTCGAACGCCTCGCCCGCGGCGTCGTCCCGGGTGGCGCCCAGCAGCCGGTACCGACCCCAGGCCGGTACGTCGAGCAGCATGGTATGACCGCCTGAGACGAGCAGCGCCACGAACGGTGGCTCGAGCTCGGGATCCTCGACGGTCGGCGCGAACAGGTGCCCTTCCAGGTGGTGCACGCCGATCAACGCGCGGTCGCCGGCGTAGGCCAGCGCCTTGCCGTACACCACGCCCATGAGCAGCGCGCCCACGAGCCCCGGGCCCGCCGTGACGGCCACCGCATCCACGGCGCTCCAGGACACCCCGGCTTCCGCGCGGGCGCGCTCCACGACCGCGGGCAGCGCCGCGAGGTGCGCACGACTCGCGAGCTCCGGCACCACGCCGCCGAAGATCTGATGCACGTCCTGCGATAGAATCACGAGGCTCGCGAGCTCGGGAGCCCGCCTGCCCGATCCGCCCACCAGCACGGCCGCCGACGTCTCGTCGCACGAGGTCTCGATCCCCAGGACGACGTCAGCCACGACCGCTCCGGCGTCGCACGATCAGCACCGAGTCCGGCGCGGCGCGCGCGGTGACACCCTTGGGCGCCAGCACCGTGAGCCGAACGACGGCCGAGTCGGCCGCCGGGCCGCCCTGGTGCACGATCACCCGAATGCTGTCCTTGGTCAGTCCCGCGATGACGCTTTCCGAGCCGCGCACGCTGACCGCCACCCGGGCGGGCCGCAGCTCGTACCCCGTCAGCGGCCCGGCGCCGCTCTCGATCGGCATGAGATTGAACACGCGCTCGAACACCGCGGTGGTATTGCCGCTGACGAGCACCTGTTTGCGCGCGAGCCGCAGGACGCCCAGCGCGCTCGTATCGAGCGGCACCAGCTTCGAGAACGGCCCGCGCACGGCGTCGAATGCCGTCGGCTCGGTGGCCACGGTCTCCACGGCGGCCAGCAGCCGGTCGGGCCCGACGACGCGCACGACGCTGGGGGTGATCTGGAGACCCCCGTCCAGCGCCTGCCCGGAGTCCGCCGTCACCGTCACGCGCGCGACGATGGGGACCTCCTTGCTGCCCACCGAATCGAGCTGGATCACGACGTCGCGCGGCCGGAAGTCGGCGACCTCCACATTGTAGCCCTCGGGGATTCTGACGCTCGAGGTCGGCAGGGTGGTGACCCAGGTGGCCGTGCTCAGGGTGTCGGGCACGACGATTTCGATCACGCGATGGATCGATCGCAGCCGCAACAGCTCGGCGATCTTGCCGCGCAGCACGACGGTATCGGGCCCCGGGGCGGCGAGCAGGACCCGACCGGGCGGGACCCGCACGTCGAGCCGCATCACCACCTCTTGGGTCACCTGGCGCTGGGCCGCGACGGCCACGTAGAGCAGCGCCGACAGAAACAGCGCCGCCATCTTGAGCGGCCAGTTGCGGAAGAACCCGCGGCGCGGCTCAGCGCTCATCGAGCAACCGCCGGATCAGCGTCTCGTTCACCGGGCTGTCCCAGGACACCGCCCCGATCACCTTCTTCACGATGACCCCGTGGCGGTCGATCACGAAGCTCTCCGGCACCCCCGTGGTCCGGTAGCGCCGTTCGATGCGCCGGGAGGGATCGTGCAGGATGTCGAAGCTCAGGCCCAGGTCCCGGACGAACGCCATCACCGTGCTCGAGTCGCTCACGTCGACGCTCACGGCTACGATGCGAAAGTCCGTGTTCGCGAGATTCCGCGCTAGCCGCTCCAGGGCGGGCATTTCCACCCGACACGGCTGGCACCAGGTCGCCCAGATGTTGAGCAGGATGACCCGACCCTGGTAGTCCATCAGGCCCGACGGCCGGGCGGTGCGCAGGTTCACCGCGTCGAACGAGGGGGCGCGGGATCCGACCCCGACGAGGTGGATTTCGGGCAGGATCCGGATCACGAGGGCGACGACGAACACGAGCGCGAGCGCGCTGCCCGTGACCAGCGTCCAGCGGCGGCGCGTCATACGGTGGCCAGACAGCGGCGCCGCAGCTCGCGCACCACGCGGCCCGGGTCGGGGGTCCCGAAGATCGCCTGGCCCGATACGAACGTGTCGGCTCCGGCGCCGTGGACGGCGGCGATGGTATCGACGCCGATGCCGCCGTCGACCTCGAGGAACGCCGGCGAGCCGCGCGCATTCAGCAGAACGCGCGCCCGCTGGATCTTCTCCGTGGCGGCCGGGATGTAGCGCTGCCCGCCGAAGCCGGGGTTGACGGTCATCACGAGCAGCAGATCGATGTCGGCGACCACGTCTTCGACGAGCGCCAGCGGCGCCGCCGGATTGAGCGCCAGCCCGGCGAGCATGTTTCGCCGCCGGATCTCGGCCAGCTGCCGTTGCACGTGGATCGTCGCCTCGGGGTGGAACGTGCACACGGAGGCGCCGGCGTCGGCCATCGGCTCGATGTAACGCTCCGGCTCCACCACCATGAGATGCACGTCGATCGGCTTGTCGGTGAGCCGGCGCAGCGCCGCCACCATGTTGGCGCCGAACGTGAGGTTGGGCACGAAGCGGCCGTCCATGACGTCGACGTGCAGCCAGTCGGCGCCGGCGTCGAGCACCGCCCGGACCTGCTCCGTGAGCCGCGCCAGGTCGACCGCCAGGACGCTGGGCGCGATGCGAATGCCGCGATCGGGAGCCGTCACGGCGTGCGCGCGACGATGATGTCCACGATCGTCCCGGGTGCGGCCAGCGTCCCGGCGGCCGGGCGCTGCGCCACGATGGTCCCGGGCGCGGCGTCCCTCGTGCGCCGCCGGATGATGCTTCCCAGCTCGAGGCCCGCCTGCGCGAACCTGGCGCGCGCATCGGATGACGAGAGGCCGAGCACGTCCGGCACGGTGATCGTCGGCGCCCCGCGACTGGCGACGATGGCCACGCGGGCACCGGGGGGCAGCGTCGCGCCGGCCGCCGGCCGGGTCAGCATCGTGAGTCCCGTGGGCATGGCGGCTTGAACCGATTCCACCTGGCTGACCGTGAGCCCGGCGGCGCTGATGAGCTTGCGAGCGAGGCCGACGTCCAGACCCGAGACGTCCGGCACCGGGACGCGCGACGGCCCGGAACTGACGACGAGGGCCACCCGCAGATTGGCCGGCGCGACCACGCCGGCCGGCGGATCCTGCCAGATCACGGTGCCCACGGGAGCGGTCGGATGGGGCTCCTTGCCGTTGTCGATGACGCCGAGCCGGGCCGCGGTGATGTCCTGCTGCGCGTCGGCCAGCGGCATCCCGACCACGCGCGGCACGACGCGATGATGGGGGATGAGAGGAGCCGGGAACACGAACAACCAGGCGTACGCGTACCCCGTCACCAGGGCGACGCCGAGCCAGAACGCCCAGCGCACCGCCTCCTCGCGCTCCAGCTCCGGCAGGCGCAGGTGCGGAAACCGGAGCCGGAACTCGCGCAGCGGCGGGATGTGGCGGCGGAACTTCATGCGTGGCGCCGCTCCAGCCGGGCCGCGTAGGCGCCATCGATGTGGTGACGCCACGGCAGCGCCTGAAAATCTCCTGCGGAGGTGATCAACCCGGCCGGCACCGAATCGGTCACCGGTCGACGCTCGAATGCGGAGTGACGGCTTAGAAACGCGTTCACCTGATTCTCGTTCTCCTCCGCTTCCAGGGAACAGGTCGCGTACACGACGATTCCGCCGGGCCGCACCAGTATGGCGGCGGCGTCGAGCAGCCGCGACTGGCGCTCGGCCAACCGGGCGATCGCCCGTGGCGTCACGCGCCAGCGCGCGTCCGGATGACGCGCCATGGTGCCGGTCGCGCTGCACGGCGCGTCCACGAGCACGGTGTCCCAGGTGCCGGCCGCCCACGGCGCCGCCTCGAGGTCTGCCGCGACGATGGGCACCCGCACCTTCACGCGCCGCGCCGTTTCGGCGAGTCGCGTCAGGCGTTCGGGGCGTCGATCACCGGCGGTGACCCGTGCGCCACGCAGTGTCAGCATCACGGCCTTTCCACCCGGGGCCGCGCAGGCGTCGTATAATCTCGCACCGCGCGGCACCGCCGCGAAGCGGCAGACCAAGACCTGAGCCGGATCCTGGACGATGAAGGCGCCCTCTGGATACCCCGGCAGACCGGCGGGGAGCGGGGAGCGGGGAGCGGTCGGAGTCCGGATAATGGAGAGTCCAGCGCCGAATGGCGCGTCCTCGACTCGGTATCCAGCCCCTTCCAATCGAAGCCGCAGTGTGGCGAAGTCCCATTGGGCCGGTTGCAGGATCAGCTTGGGGCGTCGGTCATTCCATGCCACGAGATGCGCCGTTTCAGCTTCGCCGAACCGCTCGCGCCAGCGGGCCACCAGCCAGTCAGGATGTGATGCGACCGCTCCCCGCTCCCCGCCCCCCGCCTGCACCGACACTTTCCGCAGGGCCTGATTCACGTATCGCGCCGCCGCCTCCCCCGCGGTCGCCCGCGCCAGCTCGACGCTCGTGGATACGGCGGCGTGGCGGGGGATGCGATCGAGGCGCCGCAGCTGGTAGACGCCGAGGCGCAGGATGTCGCGCAGCCGCGCGTCGACGCGGGTTATGTCCAGGGCGGTATCGAGCGAGCGGCGGGCGCGCAGCACGCCGGCGGAGAGCTCGTGCGCCAGGCGCCGATCACGCGGCGAGAGCGGTGCAACGGCGCGGTCGCGGGCGGCCGCGAACGGGGTGCCGTCGTGGACGGCCCGGAGGATTTCGAGGGCCGCGCGCCGCGCGGCGGTCGCCTCGCTAATCCAGCATGCCCTCGGCGGGGGAGGACGGAACGGCGACCTCGCGCCGCGGCATGCGGCCGGCGAGGAACGCGGCCCGCCCCGCTTCGACCGCGAGGCGCATGGCGTGGGCCATGCCGACCGGGTCGCGCGCGGCCGCCAGCGCGGTATTCATGAGGATGCCGTCGACGCCCTGTTCCATGGTGATACACGCGTCCGACGCCGTGCCCACCCCAGCATCGACGACCACGGGCACGTGCAGTCGCCGCTTGATGGTGCGCACGCTCACGGGGTTCAGGAGGCCCAGCCCGCTGCCGATCGGCGACGCCAGCGGCATCACGGCGGCGGCGCCGGCTTCCTCGAGCCGCAATGCCGTGATCAGGTCTTCGTTGGTGTAGGCCAGGACCTTGAATCCTTCTCCGACCAGCACGCGCGTCGCCTCGAGCAGCCCGGCCACGTCGGGCAGCAGGGTTTCCTGGTCGCCGATCACCTCGAGCTTGATGAACTCGTTGAATCCGGCTTCCCGGGCGAGGCGGGCGTAGCGCATCGCTTCGTCGGCGGTGTAGCAGCCCGCGGTGTTGGCGAGGAGGAAGAACCGCTGCGGATCGAGGTGATGCAGGATCCCTTCGGGCTCGCGGCGGTCGAGGTTCACGCGCCGCACGGCCACGGTGACGATCTCGGCGCCGCTGGCCCCGATGGCGCGGACCATCTCGGCATTGTCCCGGTACTTGCCCGTCCCCACCATGAGACGCGACCGGAACGTGCGGCCGCCGATCGCCAACGGCGTGTCGTTGATCATCCGCCGCCCACGAAGTGGACCAGCTCGACGGCATCGCCCGCCGCCAGGCGGGCCTGATCGAGGTCGGGCCGGCGCACGATGGCGCGATTGTGCTCGACGACGACCACGCGCGGATCGAGCTCGAGCTGGCGCAACAGGTCGAGCAGCGTGGCGCCGTCGGGGACGGTCCGGGTCGAGCCGTTCACGACGATCGCGATCGTGGTGGCCGCGGTCATCGCGGCGCCAGCGCGGCGAGGAGGGCGTGGGCCGCGCGCGCCGGATGCGGCGCATCCCACAACGCGCGAATCGCGGCGACGCCGTAGACGCCGGCCGCGCGCAGACCGGCGATGCGATCCGCCGTGATTCCGCCGATGGCGACTACGGGCGCCCCCAAACGGGCGATGGCGCGGAGCGAATCCTGGGGCAGGAGGGGCGAGCCGGGATGCGTGTCGGTTGCGTACATGGGACCTGCTACAAGATAGTCGGCCCCCTGGGCGAGTGCGGCGCGGGCCTCGTCCAGCGAATGCACCGAACGGCCGATCCACCAGTCGCCGC
>Ga0187892_10011351_pt1 | contig 10951 bp, 17 predicted proteins | sample MA1701073metaG_FD_139345 | JGI IMG/M metagenome (GOLD analysis project Ga0187892, IMG submission 139345) | Bio-ooze microbial communities from a basaltic lava cave in the Kipuka Kanohina Cave System on the Island of Hawaii, USA - MA170107-3 metaG ... | reverse complement strand
CCCCGCGACTTGCTCTGGGACCACGCCTCGCTGGCCATGACGATGCGGTACGCGCACCTGAGCCCGGAGCACCTCCGCGGGGAGATGGCGAAGACCGAGCGGTCGATCCCGGATGCTGGAACCGGGGCAGGGCAGTCGGGACGGAACGCGCCGGAAGTGGTAGAGTCTACGGACGAACGCCGGGGTAGCTCAGTGGCAGAGCAACTGATTCGTAACTAGACCCAGGGGGCGCGGTAGATTCGACACTTACCGCGCCCCTCTTTCTTCTCCGGCGGTTGGATCGAGTCAAACAGGGACAACTGTCTCGCGCGGGTGCGTCCGTCGCGCGGAAGCCGGCCCGCTCAGCACACGGACAGCACAAGGAAGGGGGCGGCGATGAGACCCGAGTGACGTCTACGACCCACTCCACCGCGCGCTCTGCTGCGCGGGACGACGGCGGTGGCGCGGAGCGAGCGCAGCTAACGCGAGACGCTGTAAGCACATCTCCATTCGCTCCTGGACAGTCCGGCTGTGTTAGCCTCGACTCCGTGAAGTGGACAGCTGCACAGTTCGAGGTAGACAAGGGCGTCCGCATACCGGACAACTGGCTGTTCCTCCACTACTACGACGCGCTGTCCATCCTGTTCCGGATCGAGAACGCTTTGCGCACATTCGTGTACGTTGTGCTGAAGGCCAAACACAAGGACGACTGGCGCGCTCTTACGATCGGCCCCGACGAAGGTGGCCAGACGGCGATCGACGCGGTGGCCAAGAGGAGAGCCGCGCAGGACGACGCGTTCGGCTATCTCGGCTACACCATCTCGTCGCCGCTCATGTACCTTACCAGCGGCGAACTCATCCGGCTGGTCCTGTCGGAGGCGTACTGGCCTCTCTTCGCGCCGTACTTCCCGACCACTAAGAGCATCGTCGCGACGAAGCTAGAGGAGATAGGCAACGTCCGCAACGCGCTGGCTCACTTCAGGCCGCTGAAACCGGACGACGTCGAGGTCGTTCGCCAGAACGCCAACCAGGTCCTGTCGCGCGTAGAAGAGACGCTAGTCAGGATCGCGAACATGTTCGCGGTGGTCCCGACGAACACGGAGGAGCCGTGGTACAGGAACCTCAGGGGCCTCACCACGCACGGCCTGCACGTGAGCTTCCAGCAGAGCGACGATGAGCGCTGGGTAGCGTTCACGCTCAGCTACGACTGCCCGATCATAAGCGAGCCGGACCTCCACCCCAACTACAGGCACCACCGGGTGCTGATCGTCTTGACCCCGCCGATCCTCCGGGCGTCACAGGTGCTCCGCGAGAGCACGGTCTTCGCGTCGGAGTCGATCCCGTACGCGACCGCAGTCGGAGATGAGCAGCCTCGGCTCCTGAAGGAGATCCAGTTCTCCTTCAGCCGCGAGACCCTCAGCGCGGAGCACGAGCGAATCAAGTCCGAGCTTGAGCGGCTACTCGCCGCGATAACCGCCGAGAAGGAGCTCATCACCGAGGACAACCTGGCGCGCGGCGAGTTCGTTCGCACTGCATGGGTCTCCTCCACGCGCGCCCAGGGGGCTCCACGGTGGCAGGTGGACACGACTAGCCTACAGTCGCCGATCTCGCCGGCCGACCCGGTAGAGTACTGGGCGGGTAAGCCGATCTTCACGACCCACTTCCTGACCGACACGGAGTCATACCCCTGGATGCCGGTCAACGTTTCCAACCTGAGTCTGCCGTTCTAGAGACAGCGTAAGCCTCGTCGACGACCTCGTGGCCCCGTCGCGGAGCACCAGCGCTGCGGCTGGATCGACGGCGTGGAGGCCGGCTGGCTGCGCCTCGCCTGCGAGGGCTGCGGCGCCGAGATGCTGCGGCGGGCGGAGGAGGACTAGGTCACGTGCAGCCTGTTAAACTCGTCATAGCTCGACGGCCATGACCGGCGCCAACGAACCGGACGCGATTCGCTCCGTGATCCTCGAGGTCATCGAGGAGCTCAGGAGCCAGCACGATAACCTGCAAGTCGCCGGGATCATCCAGTACGCGTCGCGAAAGCTGCCGCGGCCGCACGACATGGAAGCTGAGCGTGCCCTGCTGGCGTCGCTCTATGAGCTGTTCCGGACTGGGTACCTGTCGTGGGGCCACAACCACTCGAACCCCGCGCCGCCGTGGTGCCACGTGACCGCGGTGGGCCGGCGCGCCCTCGCGCAGCGAAGCCGGGACCCAGCCAACCCCGAGGGCTACCTCGCGCACCTCAGGAGTCGCGCGGAGATCGACCCCGTCGCCGCCTCGTACGTGGCCGAAGCGCTCAACACCTTCAACGCGGCGTGCTTCAAGGCCACCGCGGTCATGGTCGGTGCGGCCGCCGAGCGACTGGTCCTGGAGGTGCGTGACGCCCTGGTCGACAGGCTACAGGTGCTCGGACAGCCGGTCCCCTCCGGTCTGACGGACTGGAGGATCAAGCGGGTCCTCTCGACTCTTGAGTCGACGGTCGCCGTCCGAAGGGACAGCATGCCGCCGGCGCTCTTGGAGCGCTTCGAGGCGAACTGGCCCTCGTTCACCCACCAGGTCCGGACGGCGCGGAACGACGCCGGTCACCCCGTGAGCGTCGAGCCGGTGACCCCCGAAGGGGTTCACGCGTCGTTGCTCATTTTCCCCGAACTGGCGGAGCTCGCGAAGCAGATCGAGGCCTGGAGTCAGACCCTGGAGGTCTAGGCTCGCGGCCGGCTGCGGCCGGCATGCGAAGCGCGGCGGCGAGATTACACAAAGACCAACGACTAAGGAGAGTCAAAGGTGAGCGACGACCCGCTGAGTAGCCCGCTGAGCGAGCTCGGGCACATCTCGCTCCACGCCCAGCAGCTCTCGCAGTCCACGGGCCGACTCGCCGCCGGGGCCGAGCAGGTGAGTCGGGACCTCCAGCACGGCGCGGAGGTGTTCGCGCCGATCTTCGCAGAGTTGACCGGCGAGCTAAGGCGGCTGCGGCTAGCGACCGGGCGAAGCGCGTGGGCACTCGTCGCCGCAACGGTCGCGCTGGTGATCGCGACCCTGGTGATGGCGTGGCCGATGTGGTTTCCGCAGGCCGCCCGCCAGCTGTCTACCGCGGCGGCGCTTACCGTGACGCCAGGATTGCAGGGTATGCCCGACTCCAAGCTCCTGATGGTCGCCGGTCTCGGCTTGTCGTTCATCGGCTCGCTGTGGTTAGCGTGGATGGCGGGTGTGCCGTGGATTCTTCCGTCACGGCCTCGGTACCCGCGAGACGTCTGGGCGTGGCGCGTCGCTGTCGCTATGATTCCTGCGGGTTTCCTGCTCCAGCTTCTAGGGACGCTCCTCTCACCGTGAAACCCAGAAGGGCCTGTTTTTTGCGCCCGAGGTAGGCCCTCCTATAGGCCCATGAACGACGACGTGACCTGCTCGGGCTACGGCCCGCCGCCGCGCCGGCCCTGGCTCTGGCTGTTCGTCGCGTGGTGGACCGCCCGCGACTGGGCCGCCGACCTGCTGCGCCGGGCCTGACCCCCAGGCGACTCGAGGGCGAGCGCCGGCAGGCCCAGGGGCTCGCCCGACCGCCCGACCCGGCCGCTGACAGGGCCCCCGGCGCGTGGGGAGGGACGGGCAGGCGCCTCTGCGCCCTCAACCGGGCCGAAACGGGGGCTATGGCCCGAGGCCGCGCGGCTGACTTGACCGAAAAAATCGGCGCCGCGTAGGCTCGTGGGAGGAGGAAACCATGGTCAACGTCACGGCACTCGCGGTCGCGGTCACGGCGGCGCTGCTCTTTGCGACGCCGCTGTCGGCGCAGGGCAAGTCCGCAGAGGAGCAGCAGCAGGAGGCCGACTTCCTCCGCGCGTCGGGCGTCTGCCAGGCGTCCGTGAAGAGCGGGGCCCGGGGCCGCATGCCCGGACGCACGACCTTCAAGGCCCAGGCGGATGCGGACGGGACGGTCAACACGCTCGGGACAGACCACGCCCGGTTCGAGTACGAGCGGTGCATGTCGCAGCAGGGGCATCCCCTCCGCCCGCGATAAGCCCCGCGGCCTGGATGGGGCGTTTCGCGCGCTACTAGCCGCAGCTCTCCCCCCAGAGCGGGCCGGGCACCCGTTCGACGATCAGTTGCCCGCCGCCCGCAAGCCCGCGCCGCCGCGAAGGTCGGCCGCGACGTCGGCCCCCTTGCGCTGCCCCGTGTGCTGAGGGGCCGCTCCGGGGGCGCTCGCGGCGCACCGGCCGGGGGTATTCGTCGGCTTCCCGATCCGCACGCGGCGGATTACTCAGGCGGCGGGCACGCCGCGCGGAGCTCGGGGGCCGGGTCTTCCGGCGAGCGCTGTCCGCAGGCGGGTCCGCAGGGCCGCGGCTCGGGTCAGCGCAGGAACGCGCGGCGGCAGCCCCGGCAGGTCGCCCTGTGCTCGGCCGACCCGACGTCGTGGCCGGGCGGGGCGGGCGTCGGGTGGACGCCGTCGCCGTACCTCGACAGGACGCGGGCGAGCCGGTTGGCCTCCCGGCGCGGGTCGTCCCCGACGATCACCTCGACGGTCGGCGCGGCCGAGCGCGGGCCGACCTCCTCGATCCCGGTCCGCGACAGCAGCGGTCGCCTGGGCGGCGGCTCGGGGAGCGCGCGCATCCTGGTGTTGGCCGCGGCGAGCGGCCTGTCCGGGTCGAGGTCGGGCTCGGGCGCGGGCTGAGCGGGCGGGTCGGCCGGCGGCAACTTGTACGGGTCGACCTGCTCGGCCGACGCGCGCTGGCCCGGTCTGCGGACGAGCCGCCACTCGTGGCCGCCGACGTCGACGGTCTCCGACTCGCCGCGCATCTTCCTGTTGAGGGCGTGCCAGAGCGTCTGCTCCGGCTTGGTGAGGCGCTTGACCTGCGCCGCGGCCGCCTCGCGCGCGCGGTCGCGGTCGGTCTCGGCGGGGGCGGCCGACTGCGCGGCCTCGAGCAGCATCCGGAGCTCGGTCGCGTTCGTGTCGCCGCGCTTCAGCCGCCTGACGAGCGCGGCGCGGACCGACGCGTTCGCGAGCAGGTCGCGCGCGAAGCTCGCGAAGTCCGCGGGCGCGGCCTCGACCAGCCGCTCGTCGGCGGCCGCCATCTCCTGGAAGCGGCGCGGGTCGCCGCCCTTCCGGAACCTCGCAGGGTTGTAGTCCTTGCTGAACTTCATACCGACCCGTCGTCTCGCCTGCCGAATATCTCCTCGGGGCTCGCGTGGCCGCCCGCCGGGGGCAGGTCGCCGGCGTGAGGCGGCCGCGGGGAGCGGTCGACCGCGTCGCGGTTCAGCCGGCCCCACTCGCGGACTTCGTCCGGCGTCAGCGCGGGCCTGGCGCGGGGCAGCCGCGCGCCCGGCGTCGCCTTGCAGATCGCCTCGAGCAGCGCGATGACCTTGTCGAGCCGCTCGCTGTCGGTCACGCCGCGCTCCTGGCCCGCCTCGACTCCCCGCGCAGCTTCCAGGCCCGCGCGGCGCGCAGCGCCTCGGCCGACGTCGCGTAGCTCGCGCGGGACGTCCTCCGCGCGACGCCGCCCTCTCCGTCGCTGATGACGAGCGCGGCGCGCCACGGCCCGGACTCGGACTCGCCGACCGCCGCGCAGCGCGTCCCCGAGATGGGCGGCACGTCGCCGTACTGCCGCGCCGGCTCGCCGCGCTCGGGCCGCTCGGCGGCGCGGGTCCGCTCGCGGACGGCCGCGAGGTCGGGGTCGCCGGCGCGGGGCCGCTTCCTGGCGTCGGTCATGTCCCCCGCCGAGCGTCGCCGCGCGTACGCCTGGCAGGACTCGCGCCAGTACACTTTGCAGACGAAGTACCGGCCCCGCCTGTAGGTGTTCGCGCGCGTCAGCGCCTCGCCGCAGTGCTCGCAGCGCGCGCCGAGCGACCACTTCGCCGACGACCTCACCGACGACCTCACCGGTGCCCCCTCGCCCTCGCCGCCGACTCGCGGGTGACGGGCGGGGCGTCCTGCAGGCGCTCGATCACGACGTCCACGATCCGGTGCAGCGCGTCGCGGACCGGCCGCTTGCGAAAGCGGCGACCGTCAGACATCTCCACGACGACGTGCGTGATCCGGCCGTCGGCGTCTCGGTGCGGCGTTTTCCTCGCGACCACGGCGGACTCGACTCCGGGCCGCAGCCGCGTGTCGGTCGACGTCGTCACGGGCGCGGCGACGCGCTCTACCGCGGCGCCCAGGCGCGCCAGGGCGCGGTCGAGGTCGTCTCCGGCGCTCACAGCTTCCACGGCTTGAAGTTGCGGGGCTCGGAGCCGTCGACCCAATCGTCTCCGGCGAGGCGGAACACGCGGACCCCCTCGGCGCGGGCGCGCTCGACCGCCCGCTCGACCGAGCAGCCGAGCTCCTGGGCGAGGGCGGAGCAACTCATCCTGGCGAAGCCCCTCGCCGCGTCGCGGACGGTCTTGCGGCCCGGGTAAAGAGACGTCGCGCGGCCGCTCGCCAAGGTTGGTGGCGAAGCGACCGCGCTCCGGCGCGGTGACAGGTCGTCGCCGCCTCGCGGCGTCGACGCTCGTGGCGCGGGGAGAACGCTATGAACCCCCGCCCCGGCACCCGCGTTCATCACTCGTCCTCGTCGTCGTCGACGTCGACCGCCCCGGAGCGCTGGGCTTTGCGGAGCGCGATCACCTCGTCGACGGCCTGCAGGGCGTCCTTGCGCGACTCGCAGACGGCGGTGAACCGCCCGCAGTAGCTCTTCACGACGAACCTGCCGTACCGCTTCGAGGTCAGCAGCAGCGAGGGCTCGACCTGGAAGTGCGCCGCCGCCAACTTCTCGACCGTCTCGGCCGGGATCGCGGCGACGACCCGGTCGGCGAGGCCCTCGCGCGACTTCACGAGCGCGGCGACGGCCTGCCCGAGGGAGTCGATCGAGCGCATGATCCGCATGCGGCTCGCCGCGACGTCGCGCTCGGCGTCGAGCTCCTCGCGCGCGGCGAGCTCGGCCTTGAGCTCGTCGAGCTCGGCCTCGGCGCTGGCGGCCGCGCTCGCGATGCCGTCCAGCTGCGGCTGCACCGCCGCGACGGTCTGCTCGGCGAGCTCGGCTCGGCGCGTCGCCTTCTCGACGTCGGCCTGCGCCGCCTCGACGACCTCGGCCGCGACCTTCACGACGGGCGCCATGTCCGGGCGCACGTCGCCGATGGCCTTCAGCCGCGTCAGCGCGTCCTTGACGCGGTCGCGGCTCACGCCGAGACCTCCGCGAGGCGCTCGTCGACCACCCAGTGCTGGGCCGTCAGGTCCTCGAGCAGCCCGTCCTCGAACGCGTCGAGCTCGCCCGGGAGCACGACGTCGACCCGCGCGGAGCCGTCGTCGCGCGTCACGGCGACGCGGAACAGCCGGACGGGCGCGGCGGACCGCTCAAGGACCTCCTGCGCCGCGGCGCTGACGCGCTCCTCCGGCTCCGACGACTTGCCCGTGAGGAACTCGTCGCCTGAGACCTCGCGCTCGCGCGGGCCCTGGGCGACGCGCCTCCTGACCGCCTCGCTGTCGATCACGGCTACTCCCCGTGGACGACGTTCGACCAGATCGAGCCGCCCTTCTTCTCCACCGCCTCGTCGTCGCGCGGCGAGTCGAAGTAGTTGCTGCCCTTGATCGGGCCGGACACGACGTCGCGGAACATCCCGGTCCCGAGCTTGCCGTCCTGCTCGGACTTCAGCGTGCGAACGGCGGGCTTCGGCGCCTTGAACGACCCGGCGTCCGGGATGCCGGACCGCTGCGGCATGATGTAGTTCGGTCCGACCCGCGCGGGCACGCCGCCCGCCTCGCCGCCGCCCGGGTTCGCGTGCTGGTACTCCTGCGTGGGCTTCGGCAGCCGCGCGTCGGAGCCGCGGGCGTCGGGGAACTTGGCGCCCGAGTCGGGCGTCTCGTTGTAGAACCTGGTCGTGCCCGACCCGGCGCCGAGGCGCTGCAGGACGTCGTCGCTGTACATCCGGCCGAGCGCGTCGACGTCGCCGTCGGCGTCCGCGCTGCGCGGGCCGTCGGTGCTCGGGGCGGTCTCGTACTCGCGCACGGCGTGGTCGGTCGGGAATACGACGCTCGCGAACGAGACGCGCTTCTCGGACTTGCCCTTCTTCTTCTCGGCCTCGCCTGCGTCCTGCTCGACGGCGCCCGCCATCGTCGCCGCCTTCTCCGCGGCCGCCCTCGACTTGAAGAGGAGGAAGTTCCTCCCGGTCGCGGGCTTGTCCACGCCGTCGACGCGGTCGACGTCCAGGTCCTTCAGCTCGTTCACCTTCTTGTCCTTGTCGCTCATCGCTCCTATGTCTCCTCGCGGCGTTCTACTGCGCCGTTCTCTGTGATGTCGGTGCCGCTGCGATCGGTCGGCTCGCCCTCGACGCGGACGATCCCGCGCCTCACGTGGAGGTACAGCTCAGCCTCGCTCGTCAGGAGCGGGTCGACCCAGTCGACCTCGTCGACGACGCGGCCGAGGTTGCGCGAGGCGACGACGCGGTCGGCGAACCGGCGCGCGACGTGCCACGCGATGCGCCTGCACGCCTCCGCGCTCCAGCCGGCCTCGATGCCCTGCGCGCTCATCTTGACGACGAGGCGCCGGCCGCGGCCGACCGGGAAGACGACCTCGGGCGTCCGCTCGCGGAGCTGCGCCTCGACCTCGTCGGCGCGGGCCCTCCGCTCGGCGCGCTCCCTGTCGAGCCGCTCGGCGTTCGCCCGCTGCTCCGCCGCGGCGCGGTCCCTGGCGCGCGCCTCGTCGCGCTCGGCGGCCGCCCTGGCCCGCTCCAGCGACCGCTGCGCGCGCTCGATCTGGCGGGCGTCGCCCGACGCGACGGCGTCGGTCAGGCGGCGCTCGGCGAGCTCCACAGCGGTGGGCTCGCGCCCCTCGACGTCGGCGCCGGCGAGGTCGACCGTGGTGAGGGTCGCCATCACGACGCCCCCGCGAGGGCGAGGCCGATCTTCCGGCTGAGCGTCTGCGCGGCCGTGGGTCGGCGCGCTCCGGGCCGCTCAGCCAACGCCGCTCGGTGCTCGATCACGTCGACGGCGCGGAAGCTCCAGGTCGCGGACTTGCTGCCGCGCCTCGGTTTGGTCACGTACGGGAGGGCGCCGCGCTTCGCCGCCGACAGGATGTAGGAGCGCGATCGCCCGCAAAGCAATGCGCACTCCGCCAGGTTCAGGTGGGTGAGGGGTCGTCGCTGTGCCATGAGCCCATTCTAGTGCCGAAGCTCAAGAGTGCACTTGCGCTCCCCTCACGGCCGCGCGGTCTTCTTTTTCTTCTTCGTCTTCGTCGTCTTCCTTTTCGACACACTGTGCCCCAGAGACGCCACCCACGCTTCGCGAGCGTGGCGAGTCGTGAGGCTCCGGCCGTCGACGTCGGTCCAGACCTGTCGCACGCCGGTCGCCGAGACGCGCCCGACGTCCCAGCCGTCCCACCCCTCGGAGATTTCGTCTGCCACTCGTTCCTTGGTCCACTCGGGGTGGGCCTCCGTGACCGTTAAGATGACCCCCTCGATGTGCTCGTCGATCCGCGAGTGGTGGGAGGGGTTCCGAGAGCCTCGCGCCCGCAGCCCGGCTTCGCCCTGAGCGCGCAGCCGATAGAAAGTATCGCGGCTGACGCCCGCGTCCCGGCAGAGCTTCGACACGTTCGCGCCGCGTTGCCTACCCGCATTGAGCAACGCCAGCGCCTCATCAGAGGTTAAGCGACGCTTCCGCATCGTCCAATCTCCTCGTCCCCGTTCTCAGTACGCGGGCTCCACGTGTCCGATTATGCGAGACTCGTGAGTTTTTCGAAAATTTGCGAAAACAGAACTAGAAGAGGCGCTCAGATCCAGCGGCCGCGGGCCGCAAAGAGAGGATAAGAGATGATCACGCAGAGTGAGCAGGTGAAGGAGACTCAGACGGTGAGGGAGGCCGCGGACTATTCGCCGGCGAATGGTCCGGCGGCAGAGGCGGGGATTTCCAACTTCACCGCCGAGTGGCGGCAGATCAAGGCCGACATAGAAGGCGCAGAGGGTCTGCTTCGAGACCACGCGGCCGCGGCGCTGCGCGTCGGCCAGGCCCTCATCAGGATCAGAGCCGCGCTGACGCCGCACAAGCTGTGGATCAAGGCCCTGGAGGAGCACGGCATCAGCCAGCCCAAGGCCTCGCGCTACATCCGCTTCGCGGAGATACCCCCGGCGGACAGGGAGGTGTTCCAGCGCGAAAAGTGGTTCAGCGTGAGCCGGGCGGTCGGCGAAGCCGATCGAAGGAAAGGCGCCGCCGCGTCAGAGGGCGACCACTCGTCGACGAATAGCCCCGCCGAGGCCGAGATCCCCGCGGACGAGCTGTGCGACCGGCTGGCGGAGGTCGAGCAGCGGGTAAAGCTGGCGATCGACCTGGTGAACCGGGGGGAGTGCGAGCTGGCCAACTCGGGCGCGGACGACCTCCCGGAATACGCCGAGGACAACGAGCGGTGGCAGGTCAGGGTGGCCGAGATCGCGGATGACCTGCGCGAGCTGATCGCCGAGGGACTCGAGGGGGTGCTGAAGAGGCGTCTCCTGCCGGGGCGGTCATGAGGCCCACGAGGCTGGCGCTCCGCCCGGCGCTGTCCGACGACGAGGTGAGGGGGCTGGTGGGCGAGAGGCCGAGCGACCGGCACTTCGACCGCCTCATCGCCGAGGACGCGGACGCCTACGACGTCGAGGCCGGGCGGCTGATCTGCCGGTTCCGGAGGGGCGTCCTGCCCGCGGCGGCCGTTGACCTCGCGCGCGAGGTCTTCGGCGACGTCGACGAGCGGATGCGGCCCTCCTGGTCTCGGGCGTCCGCCGCCGGGCGCCTGGACCTCGACCGCGTCCGAGCCCTCCGACCGGACGTGGTCGCGGTGCGCCCGAGCGCCAAGAGCCCGTTCGAGGGCCAACTCGAGCTCGCCTCGGGGGAGATCCTCCAGTCGAAGGTGTGCAACCCCGTCCGGTCGTTCTTGGCCGGGTCGAACTACCACCGCTACACCAAGCGAGCGGGCCCCGCGGGGTTCTCGGCGGAGTTCCCAGACCTCTGGGCGAGGGCCATCCCGTTCTTCGAGGCGATCGGGGACCTGCTGCT
>Ga0187892_10011350_pt1 | contig 10952 bp, 9 predicted proteins | sample MA1701073metaG_FD_139345 | JGI IMG/M metagenome (GOLD analysis project Ga0187892, IMG submission 139345) | Bio-ooze microbial communities from a basaltic lava cave in the Kipuka Kanohina Cave System on the Island of Hawaii, USA - MA170107-3 metaG ... | reverse complement strand
GAGCTTGATCGATGCACACTATGAAACCATCCGGCAGGACATGTTCACTCTTTTCGAAGACCTGCGCATTGCGGCCTGAAACCGACAAAGTTTTGTCGATCTTGTTTCGGTAAGCACCTATACTCCTCCAGTGCCGACCCGTAATTGTAGGGACTTTTCCCTTGTTTCAATGCCCCAGGGCGGCTTAGGATTGGAGTTACGTGCGGTAAACAAATCCCTATCAATAATCTTCATTACACATATGAACTCTGATCGATGCGGGCAAAAAGAAACCCTAGCACAGCAATTTCCATTAGCACAATCGTAACTGAACGAAAGGAGACCTATGGATCCCATTGGCAATCAAGCGCGGCTGCTTTCGAATGATGTTTTAGCGAAGTGGCTGCTGGAAGATTTTCCCTATCGTATCCAACTCGCTCCGGTGTTTCCCATTCTGCCGATAGCGGGGGACCAGCTGCGTTACGCGACTACTGGCCCGCTCCCGCCGGCCGTCAACATCGGTCAGTGCGCGGCTATCGCGGACGACACGAAACAGCCCAACGATGCGAATCGGGCGCATCCATTGGCCGAGATCGCGACTCAATTCCGTGTTTGTTACAAAGCGCAGGATATATTTTCCTCCAACGTGAACGACCAGGTGGCGGTGCAGATGGCCCTGGCTGTGCGGGAATTGCTTTATCAGTTCTGGACGCTCTTCGAGCGCGGGGACGCAACGGCCAATCCAGATGAATTCGACGGACTGCACCGGCTGGTTCATTCCGGCAACCTGATTGACCTTCAGGGCCGTGGGTTGCACACTGTGGACTTGCACCGGGCGAAGGAACTTGTCCGATCCAATGACGGACGGGGTGTGGTGATCTTTACCAGCTCGGTGGGCAAGATCGCCATTCTCGAAGCCCTCTACGCTCGAGGAGCTCATCCGCACTATGAGGAAATGCAGTTCCCGACTCCGGGAGGCGGCTTCAGGACCGAGCAGGTGCTCAAGTTTGACGGTGCTCCTGTTTATGTAAACGACCTGAACCAGGTTTTCGAATGTCAGGCGCAAAAGATCGGGAGACTGGTTCCTTGCGAGAGCCTGCCGAAATATGAGGGATACGACCTGGCTACCAACATCTGGTTCTTCATCCTGGGGCCCGGAAACTTGCACGGGATCATGCCCGCCATGGCACCGAACATCATCGTGCGTTCAACGATCCTGCCGGACGCCTCGACGCTCGTTTACCATCTGACCATGCCCATTGCGCTGGCATTGGGCAGCATCGCAGCGCTAGCGGTGATCAAGAACGCAACCATTCCCAAGGGATAAAAGCGTTCTTGGCCATGGATGCCGTGAACTCAACCGTGAAGACTAGGAATGCCAAACGGACGCGATGACAGCGAAATTCGGGAGCCGGCACCGTTAGAGGTGAGCCCCGAGCACTGGCCTCTGGAAATCTCACCCGAGGCGCTGGAACGGTTGCGGACAGCGGCCGTGCCCGAAGAATTCCTTGATATCGCAAGGGAGTTCGCCGCCGGAGCGAGACGAACCGGTCCAGCAGCCGTTCCCGAGGCGTCGATTCCGCCAAGTCTCGAGGAGGCGATGACGGATAACTTTCTGGTGGCCGACCGAGAGGGCCGCGACATGGAAATAGGGGTGATACGCAGTGAAGACAAGGAGGCCGAGGAATGGGACTTCGAGAGTGGAGGGTTTCAGGGTCTTAAGGAAGAATTCACGGCGCCCATCGAAGGGATCGAGCGACAGGAGTTGCTTGGGGAGACGAGGTTGACGGCAGACGAGTTCTTCACTTTCACCGCGATGAAACTGGATCTGAGCGAAACGCGGGATCGAACTCCGGGTCTGCTGGCGGTCATTGGTCAACCAATTGGGGGCTTAGTCACGCTGACCTACGGCTTGTTCTTTTCAGGTGGGTCGGAGGCATTGGCATTCCTTTCGTCCGAGTGCGGGAAGCGCGCCGAGGCGGTCATTCCGCACGCCGGACCGCCTCGGTTCATTGACTCCCGGAAGGCGAAGTTGAAACCGCCGGACCGCGACAAGTCGCTCGCCAAAGCCAGGGCCAACCTCAAGGAGCTGCTGGACCAGATCACACGGCAGATCGAAGAACTCAAAAAAACGATCGCCTCATTACGCGTCGCCATAGAGGACGGATCTGCGCCTCCCAATGCAAGTGATATTCTCAAAGCATACGAGGAACAACTCAAGTCTCTGGAAGCGACCCGTAAAAAGATCAAGGAGGACCTGGCGGAGAAACCTAAGGCACTGACCAAGGAGGAGCAGGAGCAGTGGGACAATATCCGTTCGGCCGGCGAGGTTCGGATCGCCCACAAGGTCTGCCTTTTCTGGCGCGATGCGTCCTATGATTTGAAGGGATCGCGGCAGCTTTGTTGTGCGCTTAAGTTCATTCGTGTGCTCCCGATTGCTATCATCCGCATCAACCCCAAAAAACGCTTGTACATTCCCAAGGACGCCGGAGAGGAGCGGATTTCGGAGCATGAATACAAGAAGTTGGGCGATGACGAGAAAAAGAACTGGCGGTTGGCGGAGCCTTACTCCGTGGAGGCCCACGAGCGTGAACACGTGAAGGACTACCGCAAACGCCTGGCGGATTTCCTCAAGGGTTACAGCTTCATCGGTTTCGCGATCAGCAACGCGGATCGGGTCAATCAGGACAAGTTTATTTGCCAGAAATTGCAGGCAGCGCTCACCGGCTTTCTGGATTGGTACACCTACCTGGACCTCCTGCTTTACCCGCACGGGATCTCCGAACCCGAGGCCGTGAAAGCACAACGAGATGTATTGAAGGCCGGCCAGGAGGCTTACTTGCGTGCCAAGCAGCAGGAGGAGACCGATTGGGACCAGGAAATCCAGGCCATGATCGATGCGGAAGCGAACGAACCGAAATGCTCGATTGCCGCAAAAAAAGATCCCCAAGCGCCGCACTGCCTAAAGCCTGACCAAACGCAATTGGTCGAGGCCTTCAATAAGTTTCTGTGCGAAAGTGGGTAATGGTCGGGCACTGTTTCGGGCCGGCCAAAAAGTATGTGATGACTAGCGCAAGAGTCTAAAATCCGGATGAAGATCTCCCGAGAAGCGATTCAGCGGTTGCAGCAAGTGGCAATTCCTGCACCGTTTAAGGCCGCTGTCCAGCAGATGGTCGCCGGCTCTTGCGCGGGGGAGTGTCCGCGCAAATCGAGTTCCTCCGTCGCTCTTGCGCTCCCCGCATCCACGGCCCCTGTGCCTGCCCAAGGTCCCGTGACCGTCGGGATACAGCCTGTTTATTTGACTGATCTACGACTGGACCTGAGCGGGACGCCCAATCCCACGCGAGGGCTGAGGAGGTTCACGGCCGACTCGATCAGCCAGCTCGTCACCAACACCTATCCACCCCAAGGGGTGGAGGGTAAATGCCACTGCGACGAAGGAGAGGAATATCCCCCGCCGGAAGAACCGCTGGACGAGGACGGGCCGGAACTCATTCCCGAGGACGTTCGCACGGTGAACAAGTGCATCGTGGCTGTTGGGTTCGACATCTTTAACATTCGCGGAGTCCTACTCCCAGTTGGGAGGGCTCTCGAGCCCGGTGAGCCCGCTCGAGGAGTGGGCGCGCTGGCGGTTCCGTGGGCGGGCATGGGTGATCGGCCGTTGCCGTGGGACTTGACGCCGACCGGTCGGGCCGTCCTTGCTGGAAACGTGGCCCTGCCGCCGCAATGTCCCAATCCTGCGGCCCAAATCCCGCAACCCGCCGCTGTCCCCTGGGGCAATCCGCGCACCATCCGTCTGCAAGTGGATCCAGGGATTTACACTGTCTTTGTGGACGACTTGGACTGCAGCAGCGACAAGGTCCGCATCCGCAAGGAAGTGGAGATGGTGGTGATCGCGGGGACCTGTGACTTCGTTGGCTTGGGGAGGATCATTGGACCCAACAACCAACCCATCCCATGGACACGACAGGAAGTGCTCTACGAAGAGCCAGCCGGTTGGTCTTTGGAGTCAGCTCCGGTGATTTTCGGTGGGGAACTGATTGTGAAAGACAGGAATCCCAGCACGATCCGGGTGCGCGTGAACAAGAAAGCGGCCGATTGGCCGAAAGACCAACTCGTGGCCAAAGCCGAGGTGATCCAGGTGCAGATCAATCCGTGACCCATGAATACCCACCAAATGGGTTTGAAATTCTCCATCGGGTCACTGCCTAGTCCTTGACGAAGTTTATTGCACCACTGGGGAAGTGCCGGTTTTTCACCCCGTGCGTGCTCCCACGGCTGGGGAGCTGCAGACCTTACTCACTCAGATCATACGGCGCCTCCTGCGCTTATTGACCCGCCAGGGCTATCTCATCGAAGAGCAGGGGATGACCTACCTGGCTAACCCCGATCCGGAAACCGCCCTGGCACCCCTGCAAGCCGCGGCCTGTACCTACCTGCCTGCCGGCAGGCAGGCCGCATCGCGTTTGAAGCATCCATCCCTGGATTGGCCGGCAACATCCCTGTTGCTGCGACGCCTGCGGCGTTCGGCCCGCGGGCCGGTCAGAAGGTGCTGACCTTACCAACGCTCCCCAGCCAAGCGGCACCGCCCTCGCAGCCAGGCTGTGTTAGCGAGCAAGGCTTCAGCCTGCATGCTGAGGTGCGGCTCGCCATCCATCAGCGCCACAAGCTCGAAAGCCAGGCACAGGGATGTTGCCTGCTGGGCGCGCCGAGGATGCAACATTTATGTCGGTACATCACTCGACCCGCCCTTGCCAACGCTAGCCAGATACAGGGACGTATCGCTGTCAGCTCCTGAGGACGGAACGCCTGACACTCAATGGCGCCGGGCAGGTGGTACTGCGGCTTAAGACGCCCTACCGCGATGGTACGACCCATATCGTGATGGAACCCCTATGACAAGTCGGGTCTCGTTCTTCGGGTGGAAACCGTCATCAACAATCCCGAGGAATTCCGGGTACGCAAGCAAGTCTCGCGCAAAGGCAAGCCTCACACCGAATGGGTTGCGATGCGCAAAGGGGTCGCCTACCTATTCCGCTATCGCGAGGTCTCATTGCAGGCCAACGGTCGTTACCTCGATGCGCTCGCGGTGGTCGACGATCCCACCAACGCGAAACGGGATCTGGATCGTGTGACCACGCCCAAAAAGGATGCGGCGGGCCGTGGCTGCTCCCGTTTCAATGTCACGACGCTGAACTATTCCAAAGCATCATGGCCGGCGAGCACTGCTTGCGAGGTTTCACCAACCGCGACATCCGGGCACGGCTCGCACCGACGGGTCATCTCCGGACCTGCAGGCACGATGCCATAAAGGAAAGCGCGAAGGTAAGCCGCACCTTTCGTCGGTTCCACGCTCACGCGCTGATCGCCAAGATCCCCCGGACACGCCTGGCGTGTCACGCTCTATGGACGCCGCGTCATGGGTACTTCGCTCTATCTCCGGGACCACGACTTTCCGAAGGCCTATTCTAAAATCGCCGCATGATGTACTTTGTCAAATGCAAAGAAGTCACGGTGAAAGAATTTAGGCTTTTTCGGAGACTGCGCTCCGAAAAATGGCCCCTGTCGGGGCAGTTCGTGGCACCGCAACTATCGACAATTCTTTGTTGATCTTTTTCAGTAAGCGCCTAATCGCCTATTTCGCGAGATCCGCCCTTACGAAACCGGCAAACTCCGCCGGCGGGCTTCCGCGAGGTGTCAGTTGCCGTGGCCGCCTCGCTCGCCGTCGTGCCCATGGTCAAACGACCGCGGTGTTCCGATCAGCGGCGTCTTCACCGGGCCGGCGGCCCCGACCATGACCGCGAGCGAGTTGCCGCCAGGGTTGTTGATGATCGGGCCCCTCTTCCAGTTGTTGACGAGCCACACGTTGCCCGACGGGTCGATTGCGACCGCCGTGTTTCGAATCAGGGCGTCGCTCGTGTAGCCCGTGTCCGGCGAAATCGCCTTGCCGACCCCGCGCTTGGTGGGGGGGCATTTGGACGTGTCGACGCCGCAGAAGTGGCTGACCCGGTTCGGCGCCGGCCACGGGAGGTTGAAATCGGTCGGGGTGAACGGAAAGCCGAAATTGGCGACCCAGACCGTGTCGTTCCCGTCGACAGCGATCCCCCATGGAATGGTCAGGCCGCCGCCGGTGAACGCCGCGCCGACGCGCGGCTTGCGACCGGGGTTCTGGAGGAAGAGCGCGATCGAGGGGTCGGTTGCGGAGGCAAGATTCGGGGTGGGGCTGGGCGGGCACGGAACGTCCATGAAGTCTGAGTTCGCGACCCAGACGTTTCCGTGGCTATCAGAAGCGTTGCCCATCGGGCGCCTGAGAACAATCCGGCCGCCTGGACCAACCGGTGGGATGACTTCGAGTACTTTGCCGTCCGGTCCGATGACGGCGAGGGTGTCGTTCCTGGAGCCGGTTACCCAGACATTGCCCTGGTGATCGATCGCGATGCCGAACGGCTTCATCGGGGTAGTCGAACCCGCCAGCGACGGGACGGGGATCTCGAACGCCTTGCCCGGCCGACCCTTCGGATAGACAGTGACCGAATCGGCGAAACAGTTGGCGATCCAGATGTTCCCCTCACGGTCGGACATGGTGCCCTGCGGCCAGGAGATCGGCCCCGCCGTGAACCCGGTGTCGGGCGAGATAGGATTGCCGTTCGGCCGGAACAACGAGACGCTGTTGGCCGGGGGCGGAGGACAGTTGGGGGTCGTGAAGCCAAAATTGCCGACCCAGAGAAGCCCGTTCGGTGCGAGCGTAATCCCCCACCCCGACCCCGAGATGCCGCCGCCGAAATAGGGCGACCCGGGGAAATTCTCTCCCCATGGATAGAACTTCAGCACGCGCGTTCCGGGGCAGGCATCAACGAATGGCGGTTCCGGTATGTAGTTGTTGCTCACCCAGAGGAACCCGTCCTCGTCGATGGCGAAGGCCCCGGGGCCGTTCACGAGATTGTCCGCGTTCTGTTCGCTGGAGAAGCTGCCGGTGAACTTCAGAAACAGTGTCCACGCATCCGGCTTCTGCGCGAGCACCGGCGCATAGACCTGCTGCTCGAGGGATAGCGCGAACAGCTCGTCGACGTTCAGCCACGGGTACTTCGCGATGTTCGCTATCGCCTGGAGGACGTTTGTTGGGCGCGGTCCGCCCGGAGGCGTGGTCGCATCGAAGAGCGCCCGGCAGCCGGCGTGCGTCGCGACGCAGTGGGCGACGATGTTAGCCAGCGAGTTGAAGGTCGGCAGCGCCGACGTTTCCGAGCCATTGGGCGGCAACCGAAGAACCTTGGCCAGATTTCCGGTTCTCGCACGGACCATGTTGGCGGCCATATGGGCGGCGTTGAGCAGGCCGACCGGGTTGCCATCGATCGCCGAGCCGTCGACGAACTGCGCGAAGGCGAACCCGGTCGCGACGGTCGTTCGCTCGTTGACGACCACGGAACCGGCGACCGGCGCCTGACCGATCGCGCTCGCGAGCATTGCCGGGCCGCTTCTGGCCCGAACGAACAGGAGCGGCTCTGACGCCGAGGAACGCCCGCGCGGCAAGTAGTAATCGATCTTGAACTCTCCCGACGGACCGGTCGTGGCGCGACCGACACTGCTGGCATTTCCAGGGGGATCGACGAAGCGCGCGTACAAGGAGACCTGGTACCCGGCGAGGCCGGTTCCGCCGCTTTCCACGCTACCGCGAAGCGTCGCTCCGCTCGCGCCCGCGACGTTGGGGAAGCCGGCCACGGTGAACAGCAACAACGCAATGCTCGAACCGGACAGAAATCGGTGCAGAGACATGATGTTTCCTCCTTCTTTGGTGTTGACTCCCTGACCCGCTGTAGGCACTGACAATTGCTGACGAGCTTAGCCCAGTAACGACTCCGATAACTAACCTTGGAAATCGGCAATATCCATTAGCTGCCCCGATGTTGTCAAGATTTAAGTGGTGCGTTGTATTGTGCGTGTCAGGAACATCCGAAACGACCGCATTGGTGCTACCGGGCCGGTTTTATAGCCCCGATAAGTAGATGACATAGATGAGGGCCATGAGCAGATCAGCCGCGGCAAGGACAGCTGCAATTCCCTTGCTACGCAACGATGTCCCCAGCACGCACACCCCGAGACCGACTTTCTCGATCACGGCGAAGACCAGGACGGGGACACGAACCGGGGGGTAAAACGCCGCGTAGATGAGCAGCGCGCCGACGCAGAAAATGAGCAGGCCCCAATGACGGGCCAAAGCCAAGCTAACAGTATCCGTGGGAGCCTCGCCGTAAACACGGCGAAGCACTGCCAAGGGTGCAAAGAACTGACTGAGCATCGTGGCCGTGGCCGCGCCGGTAACGATCAGAATCAACTCATGTGCGCGGCAATCACACTCTCCTCAAGTCAAATCGGTTGCTCGCGTCCGGAGAGTCTCCGGCTCAGTCAAGGAGGTTACGGTAGCAAAATCACTTGAGGTCTATGCGCTGCTCCGCGTCACCGTCCGGGAGGAGGCGAGGTGTGCAAAGCACGGCTGCTGGATTTCGTTTAGGGCTACGGCATCAATTTGCTTTGAATCTTGCGCTCTAAAACGTGCTCCGAGTACGGTGGATAGCGCACGCCGGGATCGATCCGCGCGCTGTGGTACAGCACGCCCCGCGCGTTGGTGAACGCTTCAAAACCCCACCGGCCGTGGTACTTGCCCATCCCCGAGTTGCCCACACCGCCGAATGGCAATTCGGGAACCAGCGGGTGGATCGTGCAATCGTTGATCGCCGCGTCGCCCGACTCGGTGGCGTCCAGGATGCGCTCGGCCACGCCGAGGTCTTCGGTGAACACATAGAGCCCGAGGGGACGCGGCCGACGGTTGACCCACTCGATGACCGCCTCGACTGAACCGATTTCGAGAACCGGCAGGATCGGACCGAACACCTGTCCTCCTGCATGATCGGCGAGTCAGGAGAGACATCCACGAGCACAGTAGGCGCGATGTAGAGATCGTCGGGGTCGCTCCGGCCGCCGACAGCGGCCTTGCCGCTGCCCAGCAACGCCACCAGGCGATCGAAGTTCTTGCGATTGATCACCCTTCCGTAGTCGGGACTTTTCTGCGGGTCGTCACCGTAGAACTCGCGTATGGTCTCCTTCAGGTGCCCTATGAAGTCGTCCTTGACTTCGGGCCAGACGAGGACGTGGTCCGGGGCGGTACAGATGTGTCTCGAGCCGGGCCTTACGCCACGAGACCGGGCGGCGTGTTGCCGGAGAGAAAGTAATCGCGCTGCCGGGCAACCAGAGTCGAGTAATCGAGCTTCGCCATCTCATTGTCCTTTTACTTTTTTGACCTCAGGGTAAGAAGGCATGAGATCCATCTAGCGAAATGCAAAAAGCTGTATATTGGACTTTAGTCCAATACGACGGGCGTTCAGGTTTCAGGTTGCAATGAGCCAAGCGTCGCGTTCCCGGCACGCTCTACCCCTTCTCCACCCCTTTGTCAAGCCCACCTCGTACCGGGTCATCGGATGACCTCGCATGGCCGAAGGCGTATGGCGACGCCCAAGCGGCGCAGCGTGTAGGTTGGGCAAAGCGAAGCGTGCCCAACAAAAAAGACCGTAGCCGTTGGGCCTTTGTCCAACCTACATCGATCTTTGCGAGTGATAGCTGAAAGTATTCGGTGGAGGCCAGGGTCGTCATCGGGTCATCCCCCAAGTCCGGCAAGGGCCAACCGGATGAGTAGCAAGAGGTTGGAGAGGCCCAGGGCGAGGAGGAAACCGAGCATCCACTTCATCAGCCGTAGCTCGCTCTTGATGTCATAAACATCGGCCTTCGTAGCGAGAGCGAAGGCGGTTGCCTCGCCCAACGCCTCGATCTGCGCCTCCGCCATGGCCTTGGCCTGCAACTCGGGCACGCCGGCAGCTCTCAGCCGCTCGACGAACTTGAGGGTGTCAAAGGTCACCGCCGTCATCGGCCCTTCCTCCCTCCCCCCTTCTTGCCGCTGTCCTTCGCTCGGGGAATAGCGAGGGTGCGGGAGCGGGACCGGGGCGGCGGTAGGATCTCTATCTCCATTCCCGCTGGGATCACCCATTGGCGACCAATTTGTCGGGCCGCCGGGAGGCGACCGTCCACGCATAGCTTCAGGACCATTGCCTGGAGACGCTTAGCCTCGCAACCTGTGGCACCGTGATCCACCCATCCATAGAGCTTATGGTAGCGGTCTTGGCTGATGGCAGCAAGGTTCTTGCCCCCTGACAACACTATTGGTGTTCGACGAATAGTATATTGTCCTGAGCTGCTAACCGGGACAGCGCGGTGAGGCCCGACCCCAACGGGGCCTAGCAGGGGAGCCAAGCGAAATGCGGCCTAGTTTATTTCTAATCCGCCTCATAAAGCCAATTCTTTACGCAGATCCTCGAGTGAGATCGTCGCCTGTTCTTGAGAAGCTGCTTCAGCAAAGCCATAAATTCGCGGTTTTGCTTCAACAGTTCCACTTCGACAGCAAATTCGTCCACCGGCGAAAGGGCAAATACGGAGCCATCTGGCTTACGTAACACCACAATTTCTTCTTCCGCCAGATCGATGATCTCATCCAGCGTTGGATGAGCATGACCCAATTCGATGACTTTCATAGTTGTACCCCTTTACCACCAATGTACAGCTTGTTGTGTTCCTTATGTCCCACCGCCTTGATCTTCACGACCTGCCGTTCCTCCTCTACAAGAACATCGCAGAACCGGTAGGGCGGGTTAGCTGAATAACCGCCCTACGGGAACTGCGGCGAACTCGTCGATGCGGTTGATGTTCGCTTCGGCACGTGCCGACTTGCGAGCCCCGTAGTAGAGTTCGGTGGCGATGAGTTGGACAGAGGCTGCCGAGCTGCCTCTTTGTCTACTCACTACGCGGCTGGTACGCGTGAGATCCTGGAGTGCTGGTTCGAGGGCCGCCCCATCCGCAACGAGTACCTGGTGGTCGATGCCGGCAAGCTCGCCGGTGTCGGCGCGCACTCCTACAGCGCCGGCGACGCCACG
>Ga0187892_10011349_pt1 | contig 10955 bp, 8 predicted proteins | sample MA1701073metaG_FD_139345 | JGI IMG/M metagenome (GOLD analysis project Ga0187892, IMG submission 139345) | Bio-ooze microbial communities from a basaltic lava cave in the Kipuka Kanohina Cave System on the Island of Hawaii, USA - MA170107-3 metaG ... | reverse complement strand
TTCCTGGATGCCCGACATACCGGCTCGCTTGGCGAGATCGAGGAACAACACGAGATCAAGGCAGAGCGGCGCGGCCAGAATGCTGTCGCGGCACAAGAAGTTTACTTTGATCTGCATCGGATAGCCGAGCCAGCCGAAGATGTCGATATTGTCCCAGCCCTCTTTGTTGTCCCCGCTGGGCGGATAGTAGTTGATGCGAACCTGGTGATGAAAATCTTTGTAGAGTTCGGGGTAAACTTCTGGCTGAAGGATATGATCGAGTACGGAAAGCTTCGACTCTTCCTTGGTCTTGAAGGACTGGGGTTCGTCCAGCACTTCGCCGTCTCGATTACCGAGAATGTTGGTTGAAAACCATCCCTTCAGACCCAGCATCCGGGACTTCAAACCGGGCGCGATAATGGTCTTCATCAAGGTCTGCCCCGTCTTGAAATCCTTCCCGCAGATGGGGACCTTGTTCTTCTGAGACAGTTCGACCATTGCGGGGAAGTCCACGGACAAGTTCGGTGCGCCGTTGGCGTAGGGGATTCCGAGTTGCAACGCCGCGTACGCATAAATCATGCTGGGCGAAATGCCTGGGTCGTTCTTCTTCAATCCTTTTTCAAACTCGTCCAGTGACGAGTGCACCTTGCCCGGCTTGAGAAAAATCTCGGTGCTGCCGCACCAAATCATCGCCAGCCGATCCAGACTTTGCTTCTTCTTGAAATTCTGGATGTCTTCGATGATCTGCAAAGCCTGATCATATTTGGTTTTCCCCTTCTTCACGGTTTTGCCGTTGAGCCGCTTGACATACTTTTTCTCAAACACGGCACTCCACGGCGTGAGATTTTGGAGCTGTGGCCTGAGAGAGTCCAACAGCGTTCGCTCCAGCACGCCTGAACGGAGCGTGGTCTCGTAGCAATTCTCACCGTGAATATCCCAGCCCCCGAAGACGAGATCGTTGACATCGGCCAAGGGTACGAAATCCTTGATCATCGGCACACGCTTGTCGGTGCGCTTTCCGAGGCGGATTGTGCCCATCTGGGTTAGCGACCCGAAGGGTTTGGCCCCCTGGGTACGTATGGCTTCGACACCGGCAATAAACGTCGTGGCAACAGCGCCCATCCCAGGAATGAGCACACCGAGCTTACCCTTGGGCGAGGCGATCTTCGTGCCTTTCTTGATCACTTTGATTGGTTCTCCAGTCTTAGGAATGTGAGTAGAGCGGGGATCACCGAGCAAAACAGTCGTGAATGATGCAATGATCGACTGTGATTTGCAACTTCAAATTCGGTTGGGAAGAGCCACAGAGGCACAGAGACGCGGAGAGAAGATTGCGTGGGACGCAGATTTCGCAGATGACCGCGGAATCCTAGAACCAACGGTCAAATAGCCGCGAAGACGCAGAGAGAAGCAGGGATAAAGCTTGGCGACTTTCCATCTTCGCTCTCAGCAAAAGGTGAACGGGAATGTGGCTACACGGCGTTTGAACGCCGAAAACGAATCATCCTGAAATCCTGACGGCGGGCAGTTCTCACAAGCAGCTCTTCGTGGCAGGGCGTCTCTGCAGTGGCTCTTACTGCTGTTTTCAGGATGATGAGTCTGAAGTTCACTCCGTCGAGCCCTCATCTTTGATCTGCGTTCATCTGCGTAATCTGCGTCCAAGAATCTAACCTTCAGCACGGCCCACGACGATGATGCCGATGGGAAGATCCGCAGCCGGCTTGGACTGCGATTTGACCTTCAGAACCCAGTGATCGAGCTCGTCCTTTTCCAGGGTGGCTTTGCTTGCTGCGGCAGGCGGCGAGGCCAGGTTGATGACGGCCGGATGGTTGGTGCCTGAAGCCTTTCGGCTTAGTGCTACCACTTCTTCGGTGCTCATGATGGCATCCGCATCCTTCGTGTCTTCGGCGGCGGGAACCAGCAACACAAAATCCAAGATCGGAGCGGCGCCGAGATGATTGCCGTCCTGCAAAATGAGGCAATAGCGCAAGGTGTAGAGACCGGGCTTGATGGATTGTCCACGATAGTCAGATCCGGCAGCGCTAAATTTCATCACTCCCACAAGCTGGCCCTGGTGGAGCGCCGGATACTTCGCGTCAGGGGAAGCAGGCTTCCCGAGGTTCGCGATCTCTTTGCGAATCCACACCTCGCACCATGCCGCGCCCTGTGGGTTCACCACTTTATAGCCTTCGGTCTGCAGCAGGGGTTGGAGGCTGGCGCTGAGCCCCTCCGGAGCGTTGGAAACGGTTTCGAGCTTGTAGGAAGCCGCCATGGCGTCCAGGGCAGCCCCGTTACAAAGTAAGACAGCCATCAAAGCAACAAATCTAAGTCTCATCGATTTCTCCTAACAATGTTCGCTCAAGCTTTCTGAGCGGGCTCTCGTTCCGCATCATGCCAAGACATCCAAGGCCTCGTTATTTCCGTGAAAAGCCTGCCCCCGCGAAAGCGTGGGCGGGAATCCGTCTTGCGGGAATTCAGGTCGTTGCCGCCAAAGCAGGCTGGATTCCGGCTCGCGCTACGCTTGGCCGGAATGACGGTGAGCGGAACCGTCATGTAAGCCATTCCCTCTAAACCGGGAATCCAGTCCAGGATCGGGTGAGATTCCCCGCCCCCGCTTACCATCCGCCGGGGTGACGTTCTTTCGCGGGAATGACGACTCTCTCAATCCAACCTCGGTCGTCATTCCTGGCTAACAAAAATAAACGGAAGCCGAAGCTTCCGTTTCTTGAATTGTCCAGATTGTGAGATGCGCGAAGCGCCCAAATTTACTTCATGGAAATCACCTGCGCCGGTGTTGTGTAGGAAAAATTACCCACGAAGGAGCTTCGTTTGCCGTTTAGTTTCCAGGTGACTCCAAGGCCGCGACCGGTAAATTCGTCATTGAGGGTAAACGCCGGCATCGCATGCATCAGTTCTGTCAGCGGATGGTAATAAACATCTTCGTTGCCACACAGGTGGTCCTTGCCATGCATCGAACGGGTTTCAATCTGTGCCAGCGATCCGGCTGTCAGCTTTGCATAGCCGTGCCGGTCGCCTTCGCCAACTTCAACTTGAATGGGAGCCGATTCCACTTTGACAACGTTCTTCAAGAGATCTCCAGCCCTTGACTGTGCGAAGGACTTCAGCGCCGCTTGCTGTTCCGCGGTTGCGCGGCTATCAACAATCAAAATCGAATTTGCCGGATAGGGGCTTGTGAAAGGATCACCCAAAGTCGCATTTGCTTTGACTACTCCAACGACGCTAAGCCCATTCAAAGCAACGCCGTTCCAGCTTCCTTCTTTGATGTGCCAGGCAAGAATTGCCTCGGTGCCCGTGAGATTCACCTCACTGTTAGCGACACAGGTGCCTGTGTAAACATCGGCGCTGCGTGTTTCAATGTAGTCTCCGCTAATCTTTCCGGCCGATGCGGCTGTTAAGGGGCTGTGAGCCGCTACTACCAAGCCTAGGACCAAGCCGACGATCATGAGTCTCTTCATAAATAACCTCCTCAAGCCTAAGTTTCAAGATTCCAATTTCGCTAGACGCCCTGATTATAACTTGGCTTGGGCGTTAGTTGAAGAAAGAACCTTACTGCAGTTCAGAATTTCCTCCGGGTTCAGGTCGAGAACAGGTATCTGGAGACAAAGAGCCGCAGACCGTCAGAGACACGGTCTGCGCTGCTTCTCTGTCTACATCAGAACGCTTCTTTGAAACAGGCCCTTCCCGGCTTGCAGCTTTGGGGCTCGACCAACTGTCCGTCAGGACCAAGCACCCGCTGGGTGAGAGCGCACCAGTAGCTGTCGTCGTTGGAAGGGGGAACGGTGGGATCCCGCTCGGATTCATAAAATTGGCTCTTCCACCGAACGCAGTTGCAAACTTCGTGGCCAAGATTCTGTAGACGATGATACATGGTTTAAGCCCCTCCTTGAGCCGCTTGCAGGAGAGCCCGCTTAGCAGCCACGCGCGCGAGTTGAACTTTGTAACCATTCTTGCTGAGGGGCTTGGCCCCGCTGACGGCAGCATTACCCGCCTCGGCGGCAAGGCCCTCACTGATCGTTTTGCCTGCCAAAGCCTTTTCAGCGTCCTGAGACCTCCACGGGACCGGCGCCACATGTCCTAGAACGACTCGGGCACTTTGCACCGTCTTGCCGCTCATTTTTAGGGCCACGGCCGCAGCTGCCAGCGGCCAATCCAGAGCTTCCTTCTGCCGAACCTCATACGTGGCATTTCGAATACCCTTAGCCGGAGGCACGATGATTTCACCCACAATCTCGTTCGACTTCAACGCGGTTTCGCGATCGCCGTCATTCTTTGGTGTGACGAAAAACTCCTCGGCGCTCACGTCTCTCCAGCCTGCAGAGCCGAAAACTCGGACTTTGGCGTCTAGAGCAATCAGGGCAGGCGCCAAACTCGATGGATGCACAAAATACGCGGGTCCGGAATTACCCAGGATGGCGTGGTATTCGTTCTGGCCGTCAGCAATCAAATCCTTGCCCGTGTCATCTTTGGGGAAGTAGCCCAAGCCACTTCGGAAGTACCAGCACCTGGATCGTTGGCACAGGTCGCCGCCGACGGTTCCTGTGTTGCGGATCTGCGGACTCGTGACCCCCTCGGCAGCCTGCGCCAAGGCCGGATACTCTTTCTTCACGGTGGAATTTCCCAGCAGCTCCTCCAGCGTCACCAGAGCTCCCAGCCGCAACCCGGTTGAGGCGTTATACTTGATTCCCTGAAATTCCTTGATGTCCTTGATGTTGACCACACGTTTCGGAGTTGTCAGGTGGTCTTTCATCAAGCTCAGCAGGTCTGTGCCCCCGGCCAAAATTTCAGCTTCACCCCACTGGTTGCCCAGGAGGCTTACCGCCTGTTCTTTGGTGGTGGGAGCGGCGTATTCAAATGCATTCATGAAGAGAGCCCTCCTTTCTTTTCCAGTGCTGCCAGGATCCGAGCGGGCGTAAATGGCGCTTGCGGCACTCGAACTCCGATGGCGTTTGCGATGGCATTGCCGATGGCCGCTGCGGGCGAATTGGCAGGCGGTTCGCCGAGGCCGATCACTCCGCGAGCGTCCTGCTCCGGATCGTCCTTCCACATGTGAACGATCAAATCACCAATGTCGCCAAGGCCCGCCAGTTTGTAAAACTCCATGTTGGCATTGAGCGGCCTTCCGGTCGCATCGTCCATCACTCGCTCTTCGAAGAGCGAGAAGCAGACACCCATGATCATGGCCCCAAAGACTTGGCTTTCGGCGGTTTTCTCGTTGATTATCAAACCGCAATCCTGAACAGCGACGAACTTGTTCATCTTCACAATGCCGGTCTCGATGTCCACGGTTACATCCGCCATCTGGACGCCACCGACGCCTTGATCCGTGAGCTTGCCGTCGGCTGCAGACGGAGTTTGAACGTTCTTTCCGGAAACCACCAGCGGCGTCACTCCCAACTTGGCCGTGGCCTGTTTCCAAGCGAGACTCTTGGCCGGGTTGCCTTTGACCTGAACTTTTCCGCCCACCGCTTCCAACTCTGAGGGCTGAACTGATAAAGCCGGGGCGACTTTGGCGAAGAGCTCTTCGAGAGCGTTCTGTCCCGCACGCCGAGTGGCTGCGCTCACGCCGCCGACCGTCGTGCTTCCACCCGAGGCGCCCGAGACCGGATAGTCGGGTGCACGGCCGATGTTGATCTTGATGGCATCAATCGGCAGTCCCAAAGTTTCTGCGGCCACCATCGCCAGGATGGTCCGAGTGCCGGTACCTAAATCCTGCGTTCCCATATCCAGTGCTACAGAACCGTCGGGATTGATGGTCAGCCGAGCCTCGCTGGCATGGCCACGTCCGCCCCAGGTGTGGAATCCCAGGCCGATACCCTTCTTGAGATGCCCGGCCGTTTTGTCTCCGCGCGGATGCCACTTTTTCTTCCACTCCATCAGCTCAGCGGCCTTTTGCAGCTCGCGGCGATAAAGATCCGCGCGTTCACCGGCCAAGCTTATGTTCTTCACGTAAAAGTCGAGCGAATCCATATTCAGCTTGGCGGCCATGTCATCCAGAGCGGCAAACGTCAGCCAGCAAGCTTGCGGATGATTCGGCGCGCGCCACGCTCGTTGCGGGCCAGTGTTGGTTGCGATTGCCGAATGTTTCTTGCGATTGTTTGGAATGTTGAGGACGTACGGAAGGGGCGCCATGCCGCCGCCACCCGGACCGCCAGTGGACCAAGACTGATGTTCCCACGCCGTCAGCGTTCCATCTTTTTTCGCCCCCACCTTGATCCGGGCGAAGTGGGAAGGCCGCACGCCGGCGACAAACAGCTCGGCATCCCGTTCGAGGAACGTCTTCACCGGCTTGCCTCCCGCTTGCTTCGAGAGATGGGCCGATTCAAGCCCCCACGAATCGGCGCCAAATTTGCTGCCAAAGCCGCCGCCAATGTGATCCATGCGAATCTTGACGTTGCTCGCGGGAATCTGCAGTGGCTGCGCGAACTGGCCGACCAATCCGCTGACATTTTGCGTCGAAGGATGGACGGTGAGATTGTTGCCTTCCCATTCCACGATTTGTCCATGAGGTTCCAGACAGCAGTGCGTGATAACCGGAATGCCGTATTCACCTTCAATCACGACTTCCGCTTCCTGAAACGCCTTGTCGGGATCGCCTGCCACCTGTTCCTGCGCAGGTTTGGCGCGGTCGCCTGCTTTGCTCAGGTCCCGCTCGTTCACCAAGTGTGGCAGCTTCTCGTACTTCACTACAATTTTGCGCAGTGCATCTTCGGCCGTGTGCTCATCGACCGCTACGACGCCGACGACTTCATCCAGGGCCCACAGAATTTCACTGCCAGGGCCTTTCTTCTCGCAGATCTTGACCGCTTTCACACCGGGCATTTTCTCAGCGGCGCTGATATCGATGCTCACAACTTTCGCGTGTGCGTACGGGCAGCGCAGGAATTTGGCATAGAGTTGGCCAGGACGCTTGATATCGGAAGCGTACTTGGCACGGCCCGACACTTTGTCCGGGCTGTCCAGCTTGGAGAGCCGCTGTCCCATTACAGCGCGTTTGGATTTTTCGGGCCATTCGTACTTAGGCATTGGCGCGCCCTCCTTTCTTCTTGGCTGTCTGCAAAACGGCTTGGGTGACGCCGACATAGGTGCCACAACGGCAAAGATTGCCACCCAGTCCCTTGCGCACTTGTTCGATGCTTGGACTAGGATTCTTGTCCAGAAAAGCCTTGCAAGCCATCACAAAACCTGGTGTGCAGTAGCCGCACTGCTGGGCATCGTTATCGACGAAGGCTTGTTGCAGGGGATGCAGTTTATTGCCTTGAGACAAGCCTTCCACCGTTTGAATGTCTTTGCCTTGCGCTTCGATGGCGAGCATCGAGCAGGAATAAACTGATTTCCCGTTGACAATCACGGTACACGCGCCGCACGTGGTGCGATCGCACACGCGCTTGGCGCCGGTAAGTTCCAGTTCGTCGCGCAGCGCGTCCAAGAGGGTCAACCGAGGCTCGATATTCAGGGCCTTGTTGATTCCGTTGATCTTTAAGGTAACCGGCGCCTTGCCCGGCCCGATAACCTTGGCGGTTTCGTTTGCAGCCTCCAAAGCCTCAGCGCCCGCCACGATTCCGGAAGAGAGAACGGCACCCGCTCCCTTTAGGAATCCGCGTCGAGACACTTCCATTTTGGATGGCGGTTCAGGATGATCACGTTTTGACATTCAACCCTCCAGTGAAAATTGAGAACCTGTGGGATGTTTTGTTTAATCGCAGCGCTCTCAGGTTAACTGAACAAAAACGAAAACCGTCGAGCCAAAAGAGAACAATTTGAACCTGGAATTAACTCCGTTGATTGTTAGGCGGTAATGAGATTGACCGTACATTTGATTCGAGGCAAGCATCATAGAAATTGGCTTTTCCTCTTGTCAACACAAAACACCACACGCTAAAGAGTCAGATCCTTCTTTTACAAGAAGTTTACATGCTCCTAACAAAGTCCCTTCTTGGGAGGGGTGGCTGGCGCGGCGACGGCGGTCGCCCGCGACAGCGGTCGCGCTGCCAGACGGGGTGGGTCGTCGCTCCGCTGCTGCCACCCACTCCAAGGCCTGACTTGCCCTTTCCCCTCCCGCGAGGAGATTTGGTTGTCATTGAAAATCGTCCTCGTCCTCGAAGAAAAGCCGAGTACGACGACGAGCACGAGGACGACGGGTGGCGTCGCTCAGCGGCACGAAAAACTCTCTGCGGCGTTCATTTGTCATTTGTCTTCGTCTGGCTTCGTCGCACATGTCGATAGTTCACCTCGAAGACTTTTACAGCTGCCCAGCGTTCAAATTTAACGCGAACGTCACATCACCGTAATGTTCACGTCACAAATCGTGCATAAGCTGGCGCCGCACAGTGAGGGAATCACTTCCATGTCCCGTCAGTTTGAGGAGCAATTGGACGAGCTCAAGAATCGCATGCTGTTCATGGGCAGCCTTGTGGAACACGCCATTCACCTGAGTATTCAAGCCATGTGCGAGCGCGACGAGCAGCCTGCGATGCGCGTCATCGCGGAGATCGAGCCCCAAGTCAACGATCTACACCTGGAACTGGATGACCGGGCTCTGCAATTGCTGTCGTTGCAGCAACCGCTGGCCGCCGACCTTCGTTTCATTACATCTACTATGAAGATTAACAGCGACCTTGAGCGCATCGGCGACCAGGCCGTCAATATCGCGCAACGCGCGCTGTCGATCGTCTCGCAACCTGAACTGAAGCCCTTGGTGGACATCCCTTTGATGGCCGACATCGTTAAGAAGATGGTGAAAGACGCACTCGACGCCTTCGTGCAAAAAAACACCGATCTCGCGCGTGATGTGGTGCTGCGCGACGACGAAGTGGACCAGTACCGTGACTTGGTTTTCCGTGAATTAGTTCCCCTGATGGCAAAAAACCCCGCCTGTATCCAGCTCGCGCTGGATTTGATTTTGGTTTCCAGGAATCTGGAACGCATTGCCGACCACGCGACCAACGTGGCCGAGGATGTGATCTATATGGTGCTTGGACGTGACATCCGCCACCGCGCGGAAGAAAGGGTGTTGCCGAGATGAATAAGCGCATCCTCATCATTGAAGACGAAAAAGACATCGTTGAAGCTCTAAGGTACAACCTTGAAAAGGAGAAGGGATTTTCGGTGTTGTCGGCCAACAGCGGCGACGAAGGGGTGAATCTGGCCTTTCAGGTGAAACCCAACCTCATCATCCTCGACATCGGCCTGCCGGGTCTCAATGGCTACGAGGTTTGCCGGATGCTTCGCCGCGATGTCGAAACTCGCGATATCCCGATACTGATGGTCACGGCTCGGGTGAGCGAATCAGACAAGGTTCTGGGTCTGGAGTTGGGTGCGGACGACTACATCACCAAACCGTTTGGAACTCGGGAACTCATCGCACGGGTGCGAAACGCTATCCGTCGCCGCGAAAACGAACATGACGCTGTGGAAGTTTTTGACGACGGCCGTCTCCATATTCACTTCGGGGACTACATTATTCGCTTTGATGAGCAGGAACCCAAGCTTACTTTTAAGGAATTCCATCTTCTTAAACTGCTGGTGCAGAACGCGGGGCGGGTTTTGTCGCGGGATAAAATTCTCGATGCCGTCTGGGGTTACAACTACTACGGTGAGTCTCGGACGGTCGATGTACACATCCGGCGCATCCGCAAGAAACTGGGGCCCGGAGTTGACGACTATCTCGACACTGTCATCGGCGTCGGCTACCGCTTCAAAGCCCTGAAGGCTGCCGGCGAGCCCGTTGCCTTCGCGGCTCGCGCATGACGTGCATTGCGAAGCATTGGTTCGTCGGGTTGAGTGGAGACTTAAAGCCGGCGCACTAACAGCAAGGTCATATCATCCTGCTGTTCGGAGGCACTCCCCCACGAGGATGCCGCTTCTGTCACGAGACTAATCAGCTCCTCCAGTGGCCGCTGGGCATTGCGAATCAGCAGCCTGGTCAACCGCCCCTCGCCAAACTCTTCGCCATACTCGTTTTCGGGCTCGGTAATGCCGTCCGTGTAGGCTGCAAGCAAATCACCCGCCTGTAGTTCAATGGAGACTTTCTCGTAAGACTGGTTTGGAAAGGCACCGAGCACCATCCCATTCACCTCCAGCCGTTGCGCTTTGCCCTGCCGGATCAGAAGGGGCGGCAGATGTCCGGCATTCGTGTAATACAGGCGGCTGGACTCTTCGTTGTAAAGGGCGCAGAAGAAGGTGGCAAATTTTTCCGGCGAGGTACTTTCGTAAAGCTGTGTGTTGAGCAGAGCCGTCAATTCGGAAGTCGAAAAGCCTTCGCTGCTTGAGTGAGGCAGGAATCGATGGTTCGAGCTCCACTGCGCCCGCATAGACGACTGGATGCTCGCCATCAGCAGCGCCGCCGAGATTCCCTTGCCCGCGATGTCGCCAATGGCCAAGGCAGTCCAGTTCACATCCAGCTGAATGAAATCATAGTAGTCGCCGCTTACCATGCGCGCTGCGCGGCAGGCACCGGCCAACTCCAGACTCCTCAGACGTGGGGCACATTTTGGAAAAAGCTGCGACTGAACCTCACGCGCAATCTCGAGCTCCGACTCGAGCCGTTCCTTTTCTTTTGACTCGATGATGAGTTTTTCGACGTTTGCGGTCATGCGGTTGAACGACGCAGCCAACTCGCTGAGCTGATCGTTGGACCGGATCGGAATCCGATTCGAAAAATCACCGGAGTTCACCTTGAGCGTTCCCTCGTAGAGATCCTCGACGGACCGAGTCATGGTGCGCGTTAGATTGACGCCAAAAATCAAAGAAGCCACTTCGACGAGCAGCAGCAACCCACCTACGATGTACAACACGAACCGCAGAGCACCGGTCAATGGCCCGAGCGTGCTGAACAATTTCTGGATGATGAGCGAGGGCCGGGAAACCACGCGAACCAAAACCTGAGTTGGGTCGCTCTTGCCCTCCCAGGCTCGCACCGGGAAGGGAGTTCCCCAGCGGACGGTGATGTCCCACCA
>Ga0187892_10011348_pt1 | contig 10956 bp, 7 predicted proteins | sample MA1701073metaG_FD_139345 | JGI IMG/M metagenome (GOLD analysis project Ga0187892, IMG submission 139345) | Bio-ooze microbial communities from a basaltic lava cave in the Kipuka Kanohina Cave System on the Island of Hawaii, USA - MA170107-3 metaG ... | reverse complement strand
GCCTCCCCATCCATTGCTGGGTTACCCAACCGTGCCGGCCTTCTATCCGGTTTCTGTTCGTCGAGTCCGAGTTTTGGCCGTCAGCTTCCTCCAGATTCCGCCTCGCGGCGGACACCCTTGCTCGGCCTAGCGGTTCCGGTCATCACGGCCCGCAGAGGACTTCCACCTCCAACAGTCACAACATGCCTGACAAACAAAGAATGCGCCGCCGGCAATTCCGCCGACGGCGCATCCTCTCAATCGGTCTTAAAGAGTCCTATCGTTTATGGCTGCCGGAGGTCCTTGGATACCGCCCAGAGCGTCAAATCGGTATCCACGACGATCCCGAACACCGGCCGCGCCCCGGAGGCCAGGAACTCCATCACCAGCCGATCCGGTGCGAATGCGTATTCGATGCCATCGAGGTCCAACTGGCCGAGCGGCGGCAACAGAAGGTCCCCGTTTTCGGCCCCGGCAATGGCCGCGAAGTTATAGGTGTTGTAATCCCAGGCCAACGTATGGTGGTAGTTGACGATCACCGCGTCGCCATACAAGTGGTTCCACCGGATTTCCTCGGCCGCGAAGTTGACCGCCCAGGCCAATACGTACCCGCGCAACACGCGCCCCCCTGGATTCAGCGGATCATCGTCCGGGCGCCCCGGCGGAAAACCTGGATCCAGAATCGTAAACGGCGACACATGGAGCGGGAAGTCGCTTCCGCCGCCGTCACCCGTCAAGGCCGACCAGTGCACGGGTTGATCGGCCGTCAGGAGTATCTGCACGTCCACGGCGTTGCAGCCCAAGTGCGCACGCTCCCGGATGCACTCCGGCGGGCAGGCCCCACCGATCAGCGGACACGCCGGTTCGCACACTTCCGCCAGCGGCTGATCGCCGTTGACGAAGTAGAGCTGCACGTTGACGTCCTCCGCGTAGTCATTGGTCAGGTCAAGGAACGTGTCCTGAATCGGCCGGAGCTTGGCATCCCATTTGATCTCCACTTTCGGATACACGACCAAGCTGCCTTTGGCAGTGATGTCCGCTCGCTGCGTGGTGTCAGGAATCGCCGGCGGCCCGGCGGCCCGACTGTTTTCCTCGTCACCGCCGCCCGGCAGATCGTATTTGATCACGCCGACCTCATTACCCACCCCAACCAGCGAAAGACCGGACATCTCCACCTCACCCTGCGGGAAGCTCCAGATCTTTGCGGCCACCCCCAACAGCGGCACGGATAAGCTTTCTTCCCCGCAGACCACCGAGCTGGCGATCCCGTCGATGCGGGCCTTACCCTTGTCAGTCTGCAATGATCGGCGGCCGAAGTGGTTGGCGATGCCGCCCACGGTGTAGCGGCTCAAAAGTCGCTGATCCCACGAGATAATGCACCGCTCCGTACCGGAGAAGCGCCGCTCGTTTTGATTCCAAATATCAAACCTCGCCTTGGTCACCACGCATTCCGGAATGACCGGGATGCAGACCGTCGCCATGCAGTCTCGGGCCGTTACCGTCCGCGGGAAGCCCGGCGGAGCGCACGGTGGAGTGATCGTGCCCGTCGTGGTCATGCTGTTGGTGTAACAATCGGGCCGCGCACCGCCGAGCGTGCCGTCCAGACCCGCGAACACCGCGAACTTCTCTTGCGCCGTCCGCGCCCCCGGCCCCGGAGGATCGTCGGCGATCAGAATCTGGCATGTTCGACAGACCTCCGGCCCACTCACGGGCAACGCCCCGACCATCGCACAGGTATCGCCGAGCCCGTTACACCCATCCCCATTGCACAAAGCGCACGGGCCCACCGCCATGCCGGCATTGACCGCGTCGGCCACCAGTTGCTCGTCGCAAACTTGAGCGTCGGAAATCGGCAGTTCGCCCGCGTTGCGCGTGCACAGCGAGTAGGTCAGCCGCACTGGGAACCGAGGCGTGGACATCAACGCCAGCGTCGTGGCGGCGATGTCATCCGGCGACGGGCCGTCGTTCCCCTGATCCACGGCCACGGTCTTGGCGCACTGGATGCGCGGAACCTTGACGTCGATCGAAGCTTGGTCCCGGCCTCGGCAGGACTCGTTCGATTCCGGCTGCCCGATCTGCTCAAACCCTTCGACCTCGACCACGTTTTGGCAATCCACCGGGTCTCCCAGGATTCCAAACGGGGACGGCACTTGCACGTTGAACGTGATTCGCAACGTCTCGCCGGGCAAGATCGCCTCACGGTCGTTGGGAAGGCTCGGGAAGGTCGCGCAGCAGTTGGCCCCAGGGCCGCAACCGGCTGCCACGAGATCGGCGGTCACATTGAACGCCCCGATGGTGGCCATGTACCCGGACGTAGCAAAAGTGCAGTCAAAGCTATCGTCAATACAAACCCTGCGCACGGGCGCTGAATTCGCCGCGTCGTTGGCAATCAGCACCTCAAACTGAGCGCAAGCTCCGGGCACCGTCATCAGCGGGTTGGGAGCACCGGGAAACGGTGGATCCGAAAACGGCGGTTCGAGCGGGGTACCGCTCGGACACGCGTCCAGGCAGCGCACGTTTTTGGTAACGGTCAGCCGGCAGACGCGCTGGAAACATAGCGTCGACGACGAAGTCAGCGCCGGCAACGGCGGGAAGCAAATCCGCGGCTTAGTCGTCACCGAGGCACAATTCTTGTAGCAGAGGCAGTCGTCGCTGATGGCATTGGCATCGCAGGGGTGCCGGCACTCGGTGCGAGCGTCATCCCGCATGGCGAACGCCTGGGCCGCGGCCAGCGTGGCGAACTCGATGACGCAGGTACGGATAAACGGAACGCCCGGACTGACCACCTCGCTTTCGAACCCGCCGGGTGCCGGCGCGTCACACAGCGAGCACATTCCCGGCACGGGGTCGGCGCCCACCACCGCGGCCAAGTCCGCGCACAGCGACGCGTCGGTCAAGTTGATGGTCTCCGCGTTCTCGCCCGTGTTATCCACGCGATATTCGAACTCCACCCGCAGCGGATACGCGGCGTCATCGTTCGGCAAATTCACCGGATCGTCGCCGGTATGGAACGGGCCCGCGGGCGTCGGCGTGAGCTGCCGGGCACGTTTGGTAAATGCCAGGTTGCGGCACTCAATCTCCACCTCCGCCGTGTTGTTGTCCGCCCCCGCATCCACCTCGCGACGGGTATCGATCATGTCCGCCTCATCCGACACGGCCAGGGTGAACTCGTCCTGTACGTCGCCGATGAGGTCGCCGGGCGTGCACAACGGCCCCGGCGGGCAGCCCACCGTCACACAAACCATACCCGGAAGGGTCACGTTGGGATCGCAAATCTCCTGGGTGACGCAGGGCGGCACGCAGTCACAACAATCCGTTACCGAATTGCAAGCACTACCCACGTCGTCGGGTTCGCAGTGCTCTTCCTCATCGTCGGGATCGGGGATGACCGCCTCGTCATTCGCCGGCAAAATGGGATCGGTCAGGCCCGGGACCATTCCAGTGACCGAAACGGCGTTGCGAATGTCCCTCATACTGGTATCGCTGCAGATAGCGGGGGTGGCGGTATCTCCAATCCGGACTTGGAAGGTAAAGATGAGCTGCTCGCCGAGCCCCACGTCGCACTCGTCAATCGGTTCCAGGCGAATGCCGGAAATCATCGCCGTTCTGGCGGGCGCCGACAGTTCCGCCTCCAGCTCATTGCAGAAAGCAAGCTCGTTAAAAGGCGGCCCGGGATCAATCGAAGCACAGTTGTCCGCGACGGTCACTGAGGTAATGGTCGTCCCCGCGGCGACCGTAAGAACATCCGTCAGGGTTACGTCCAGGTCCCGGTTGCCCCAATTCTGGATGGTCACGCGGAATTCCACGTCCGCGCCCGGGGGGGCGTTGACCACCGTCCGCCGAAACTCCGTTTCGCCCACGCAACGGGCTTCCTTGATCACCTCGATATCCGGCAGCGGGAAGTTCCCCGGTAGCTCGACTGCTTCCTCCGCCCCACCGCAGGGTTCGTCATTAAAGCTGTCGGCAATATAGATGATGTCAAGGCAAACTCGGTCGCTGTTTTCGGGAAGGAGTCCCGCGTTGCGAACTACGATCTCCACATCGGAATCTATGCCGAAGTCCGCGGCGTTGAGGACCCCATCGTCGTTGGCATCCAAGAACACCAGCGCTTGATCCGGTGGGGTTCCCGGCAGTGTTCCGGACAGATCATCAAACCTGACATAGCGGCGCACGCAAACGGGGTCGCCGCTGGTTGAGCGAATCACTTGGGCAAACGCCGGGCAGCCGGCGGGGCGAGGATCAGGAACATTGTCGCAGCCCGCCGGATCTAAGGCGGGATCGCGTCCGCAGTTTGGCGGATCAATCGCCACGGTTCCGAAGGGAATGCTGTTACCGATTCGCTCCTCGATGCGGATGTCCACGTCGGGTAACCCGTCTTGATCCGTATCAAGCAAAAAACCGTAGAAGTCTTCGGTCGTTTCCGGTGCCTCCGAAACGGGCACGGCGGCACCAATAAGTTCAGTAATTGTAAACCGGCTTCCATCGCCGTCCACGTCAAACGCAACAGGTTGCGTCGGTTCCTCGACGATCGCCGGTGCGCTTACGTCCATCGCTAGGAAGTAAGCGCCCTCACCGGCGTAAGCGTTTGGGTTGAACGAAGCAAAAACTCGCCCAATGTTGAATCCACTCGGCCGGCTGTCGCAAACGGTGCCCAATGGAGGATCTTGAAAGCCGGTTAGACCGGCGGCGTTTGGACCCGTCGCGGGCGAATCATCCCGCCGGACGAAGACCCCGCGAGTGAGTACCGCAGCCGCTTTGATGGACCCGAAATCCGCACCCGCGCCCGGATCGGTCACGAAGTACTCCTGGCTGTCACCATCGACACTGCATGGCGGGTTATCGCAGTGGATGAACTCCGCGATTTCCCCGTCCGGCACGAATATCGTGGTTGTGAACGCCGACAGCGGCTCCAGCGCGGAAGCAACGCCTACAACGTTCATCAGAACCAGTGCCGCGAGACGCGGCGCCATACCCATTGCGTTAAACTTGCAGTACCCTTGTTGCATTCTTGCCATCGTCCCTTACCCCTTGAGTAATTTCGAACCTTATTCGAACCAAGCGTCCTAAATCGAAAGCCCTTCCCGTCCGCACCCTCCGATCAGTGGCCCCAGAACTCACGCCTCCCATTGTCCTAAAAAACTCCCCAAATTGCCAAAGTCAGCAATCGAGAGAATTCCTATAGGACTGCCTAGTTTATCACACCGAGTTTTTTTGTCAATCCAATCTGTGATAAAAAATGGACCGTAGGTCCAAAAGGCATGCATTCGCGCTGTTTAGAAAGGGCGGAGGGGGGGCCGCTCGACCGTGAGGAGGCCAAAATCGAGTAGGAGGTGCCTCGCGGCGCCCGTCCTCCCACACCACGGGAGGTACTCAGCGTATCCGGGGTTTCCTTCAATGTGTGGTAACGCGGCATACCTGTCCAGAAACTTCGTCACCGAGGCCATCACCCGCTCCCCCGTTTCTCCCCTTTCGGGCGAGTGCCTCAAGCGAGTGATCCGACGACACTGACCTGCTACGGCCTCGGCTGACTTCTCACGCGTCTTTCCCGCCGTGTTGCCACACCGGTAGTCCGGGTCGCCCGGACAACGCACCAGACCTCCCAGGGTAAGACGTGACTCTTTCCCACGGGTCTTGCCGGGTTTACCCTCATGCGTGTCCGAATGACCATCGGGCCTCCCCGTCCAGTGCCGGGTTACCCCACCGTGAAGGCCTCGTATCCGATTCCTGTTCGTCAAGTCCGCGTTTTCACCTACGGCTTCCTTCAGATCCCGACTCACGTCGGGCACCCTTGCCATCGGCTCGGGGTTCCGGCCATCACGGCCCACAGAGGACTTTCACCTCCAAGAGTCACGCCATGCCTGGCGCCTAACCAGCGAAGATAACACCGCCCAATCCGCCAGGCGTTAGAGTAGGGTGGCAGGATCGAGCCCCAGCACGAGTCGGCCCGCGCACACGCGGGCCCCGGGCGATGCGATCCTGCGCGGGGCTTACGCCATACACGATTAGTCTAGCGCCCGGAAGGGCGCCGGATCGTCGCCACGGGTTTTGAGCCCGTGGTGACGGGCGCACGACGAGAACCCCAGCCCCAACGGGGCGCAGGACACCTACACCGGACCGCATCATCGCCACGAAATCCGGGATGCAGCCCGCCAGCCCCTGGCGCTGTATGTTGTTGTTTCAGACTTGTACTGGGACGGTCAACCGCCGGGCGCCAGGGCGGCGTCGCGGGTTTCGATGGCGCGGTCGATTGCCTGTTCGGACGTGGGCAGCTTCTGCGCGTCCAGGACAAAATGCCGGGCCTGAACGTCGTGAAGACGGCCGGGCCAACAAACTTCAAAGAAAAAATCCAGCGGCGGGACCTGGTACCAGGGCGGCTTGACCTCCCAGTTGGTCTTGAGCGTTTCATAGCCTTCCTTGCGGAGCACGACGTCGTAATCGCCGTACCAGAGAAAGTCGGTCGCGACTTCCGTTCGGCCAACTTCTTGATCGTTCAAAAAGACCAGGGCATTGGGCGGCTCGCTGGTGATCCGCATAGTCCGGCGAACGCAGCCCGCGGGGCCAAGGGTCATGGCCAACATGACAACCAAACCGGCGAAGTGTCGATTCTTGTCAATGCCATCGTACCGCATGGGCGTTAGGATTATCGCAAACGGTCGTCTAAGTCAACGCGGCTCGTCCTGACAATAGATCCATTTCCGAGCAAACGTGCCCGCGTTCGCGATGGCGGATGGCGGGCATGACACCCGGTGGCTGCGCCGAGTTCCGCCAAGCAGACAACGGCAGGTACGCAACCTGCCCAGTGGCACACGCCGCGCCAACGCCGGGCACAGCGTCCGCCGAATCCAAATAATCGCGCGTTGCGGGTCGAACCAGCCGATGTTCCAATGACTCCGGACAATCGTTATGGACGAAGTACCTCCAACCCGATACACGTTCGATCGCGTCGTGCGCATGGTGCTCAGCGCCATCGTCATCGTCGGGCTGCTGGCTTTGCTCCGCTACCTATCCGACGTGCTCATTCCCTTCGTGGTGGCTGTCGTGCTGGCCTACCTGCTGAATCCTCTGGTCAGCGCATTCGAGCAAAAAACGAAACGACGCGGGCTGGCCGTGGGAATCACCATCGGCGGGCTGGCCATTCTCGGCCTGGCCCTGATCGTCTTGTTGGTCCCCTTGGTCTACAGCCAAGTCACGCGATTCGGGCGGGACTTGATGGAGCTGCGCGAGGACTTGGCGGCCTCGATCGTCGTGGAGCCGCGCGAGCCCTCGCCTTTTCGCGGGGTGCTGGATGAAATCGCCAAAGTCAATCCCCCGCCCAAATCCGACGTCGGGTGGCAGGAGTTGCGGGAGGCCTGGCAGCGCTTTCAGACCGGCACGGAAACCGTACCGCGAGCGGAACGTTTTGCCCGACTGCGCGAGGCCGTGGCGGGCACATATGTGGGCGACGCGCTGGAAGCGTGCATTCGCTACGTGAAGTCGGAGGATTTCGGCACCCTGCTGGTAGGGGCGGCCAAGCGGCTGGCCGAGGGCGGTTGGTCGGTGGTCGCGTTTGCGGTGAACCTGATCCTGGGACTGACTGTCCTCATTCTCGTCCTGTTGTACCTCGTTTTTCTTCTGCTGGACTTTCCGCAATTCGCGCGCAGTTGGACGACGTTTCTGCCGCCGTCGTACCGCGAGCCAATCGCCCTTTTTCTGTCGGAGTTTGATCTGGCTCTGCGGCAGTATTTCCGCGGCCAGGCGGTCGTGTCGTTGCTGTACGGAACATTCTTGGCCTTGGGCTTCTGGTTGATCAGTCTGCCCATGGCCGTTCCTCTCGGATTGTTCCTGGGACTCTTGAGCATGGTTCCGTACCTGCAGGTCGTGGGTCTGATTCCGGCCGTCGGGCTGGCAGTCATGCGATCTATCGAGGGGGAAGCGGGCCTGGTGGGATCGATCCTGATGACGCTGTTGGTTTTCAGCGTCGTGCAGATGCTCACCGACTGGCTGATCACGCCGCGGATCATGGGACGGGCGACGGGCCTGCGGCCGGTGGTGGTTTTGCTCGGCGTGTTTGTCTGGGGTAAGCTATTGGGGTTTATCGGGTTGCTGCTGGCAATCCCGCTGACGTGCCTGGGCATCGCCTACTACCGGCGTTACGTGCTGCGGGAGGCGCGCGAATGAGGCGAGCCGAGAAACCTCGAAGGGAGGGACATCAAGAATGACCGTTACGAATCCTGGGATTCAGATCACCGACCCAAAGGCATATCAGAAGAAGCTCTCCGACTTGGTGGGCCGCCGCGATCCGTTGGCGGTGCTCGCGGAGACGCCGGATCGGCTCAAAGAGATCCTCCGCGCGCATTCCCCGGAGACGATGCGGAAGCGGCCCTTTCCGGGCAAATGGACGCCGCTGGAAGTCATCGGGCATCTGGTGGATACGGACATCACCTACGGCTACCGTGTGCGGCACATCTTTTGCGAGGACGAACCCACCATCATCGGCATGGACCAGGAGAAGTGGGTCGAGCGACAGCGGTACAACGAACGCGATCCGGCCGAGTTGGTTTCGATTTTCGCCATCCTGCGGAAGGCCAATCTAGCGGTCTGGAAATTGATGACCTCCGCCGATTACGAGCGGATCGGCCGCCATAACGAGCGTGGCCCCGAATCGCTGGGCCTGATGCTCCGCATGGAAGCCGGCCACGATCTCTCCCACATCGACCAGATCACCCGGTACCTCGACGCCGTGAAAACACCCGTCACGGCGACCCGTCAGTGATAGAGGTTGATCGTGCCGGTGCCGCCGAAGGGGGACGTTAACCTACACACAAAATGTGTGTATAGTCTCGCGGTGACAAGGGAGGTTCAGGGCCATGCGCCGACGAGTCAACGTAACATTATCGGAAGAGACGATCTGCCTGCTTGATCGCGTGGGAAAGAAAGGCAGCCGTCGGACGGGTGGAATTGCGACGGCGCCTTAAGGAAGGTGCGCTTCGTCGCGCGGACCACGATCAGCGCCTGGCCCAGGAATGGTTTGCTCTTGAAGAGGAGGCATGGGCGAGGATCCAAAAGTAGGGTGGCCGCGCCGCGGTGAGGTTTATCTTGTCGCTTTCGATCCGACACTGGGCGCCGAAATCAAGAAGACTCGCCCTGCGCTGATAATCAAGAATGACTTAGGGAACCGCTATAGTCCCATTACGATTGTCGCAGCGATCACGCGCCAGCTCGATGAAGAACGGTACCCCACTGAAGTTTTCATTCATCCTCCCGAAGGCGGGCTCCGGCTGGCGTCCCTGGTGCAACTGAACCAAATCCGCTCCATCGACAAGCAACGACTCGGCCGGCGCCTTGACCGCCCCAAGCCAAGAACCATGCTGGCGGTGAACCGTGCACTCAGTATCAGCGTCGGCCTGGTGGAGCTTTGATTGAATGCTTGATCTGAAGGCTCCATGAGCGTAAGGAGTACAATCAGGGCGCCGCACAGGGGCCGGGGCAGGCGAAGACGCCCGCGAAGGCGTCCAGGACGGCCAGGAGATCACCTACGTCCTGGACACCGTCGCCCCCGCAGGGAGCAATGTCGCCTCCAGGGCATAGGGCTGCGTTCGAAAAACCGTTGAGGGCGCAGAGCAGGTCGCCGATGTCGACTACTCCCGAGCGCACCAAATCGCCGTAGGGCCGTTGCCCGATCACGTTAAACGTCACGGGGACAAAGTCGAAAGGGATGAGATTTCTCGCCCCATCGCGGAGCTTGGTCTGATCGCACAGGTGAGGAACCATGCTGGCATCCTCAAATACGAGGAAAAACGTGCCGGCGGCGCAATCCGAGACATCGTAGCGGATAGTGGCCAGGTAGTACATGCCGGCACTCGGTGTGATCGGCGAATGCCCAACGCCGATGCTCAGCAGGGCGGCGCATCGCGACTGGCTGGTCTGACGAATGCCGTTAGGAATAAACAAAAACGGCGGGGAGTGATTGGCCTCGACAAAGATCTCCAAGGCCGCCAAGGCTCCCGCGGCACCTCCCGGCAACGAGCATGGAAAATCGAGTTGAATTCCTTGGAAGGACTGGGTGCCATCGGTGGTCACGAAACACTCGACGTCGACGGACTGCCCGCCAATCACTTGAGTGCCTTGGAGAGACATACAACTCAGAGCTACGGGCGAGTCACCGGAAGAGGTCAGGCCGGGCGTCATTGCCTCCACCGCGACCTGCGTTAGCCCATTCGCCCGACGAGTTCCGGCTCGGTCAAAGTACTGCTCTAAGGTCTGCCTGGTTTCTTCGAGAGAAGTCGCGGAAAGCCATAGTCCGCCCGGCCGGCGGCCGCGGTCAGGTTGTGCGGCTTGTTTGATGGAAAAAGCCGGACAGCTACCCCCTGGGCACGGATCACCGCACTGGGTGTTGTCGCCGCAATAGACGCCGCCAATTACAAAGCAGTCGCTTTCGGACATCCCGTTAGGGATGAAAAACTGGTCGCGGCATTCGAGTCCCGGGGGGTCGCCGGGAAAACTGCCGCAGCAGGCGCCGGGAGGGCAGGGGTGCGGACAATCGCTGAAACCACTGAAGGCCGCCAGCTCGGAGAGCCAATCGTCGAGATCGACGACTCCCGTCCCGCAACTGCCGTCGCAAGGGTAGACGTCCGCGAGGTTGGGGTCGAAAAAACCATCAAACGCATCGAGAGAAGCCAAAAGATCCTCGATGCAAAAAAGGCAGAACGGCTCGCCGAGATCACCGTGAAGCCGACAGGATCCGCAATCGCCGCCTGCGGCGAAAACGGCTTCCGCTGCGCCTACCGGCTGCGCCAGGGCACTCGCCCGGCCGCCCAGAACCAACCCCGTACATACGATGGCGGTTATCGTGCGATTCGCGATCATCAGCGTCAACCGGGTGCATGACCGTCGTTGCGCGCGAAAACCGCGTTTTTGGCAGCAAAAACCGAGTCAGTTTCCGGGACCGGCCGGTTCCGAGAGACGGATACGCCTTGTTTTTCACCGTCTGCAAGGACG
>Ga0187892_10011347_pt1 | contig 10956 bp, 1 predicted proteins | sample MA1701073metaG_FD_139345 | JGI IMG/M metagenome (GOLD analysis project Ga0187892, IMG submission 139345) | Bio-ooze microbial communities from a basaltic lava cave in the Kipuka Kanohina Cave System on the Island of Hawaii, USA - MA170107-3 metaG ... | reverse complement strand
GGTAGCGCTAGTAATCGTAAAAGTACCTGTTTGAGTCCAAAGAGTACCTGATGTACCAGTCAATGTTATCAAGGTTGATGAAGTAGTACTGCTAGCATCCAAAGTTCCTCCTGTTGCAACATTAAGAAGGCCTGTGGAAAGATTATAATCAGTTGCGCTTGGCCTCAAATCCAAAGTTGAAGTAGCAGAATTAGTTCTAGTTATCGTTGTTGTTTTGCCTGAAGCCACTGTAATATTTCCCCCGGCGTTAACTGTTAAGGAAGGTGTTGAAGCTCCAGACTCATCTGGATTAATATCAAAATTACCATTGATGGTCATTGCACCACCTAAAGTGTAAGTACGGGATGTGGTAACAAAAACGGGATTTAATTTCAGATTGCCATAAGTAGGTGTTTGAGAAATTGTCGTATCGGCATCGGAAAGATAAGAAATAGTTGAAGTTGCACCAAAGGTATACGTTTGGAATGTGGGCATGCTACGAGTAGTGGTATCTGAAGCTCCAGAATTGCAGGTAGCATTTGAAGAGCTTGTAGTTCCCCCAAAACATAAGGTCGTCCCATTATCAACCTGAAGTGTACCGTTACTACCCCCGGGACCCGTAACATCAGCGCCTGAAGCATTAAATACGCCAGATTGAATATATAGCTGGGCGCCAGAAACGTTATTAATAGTAAGCGTTGAGGCGCCCATATTAATAACTGTGGCTGAGGAATTAATGGTTAACTTGTGAAAAGCTGTAGCGCCAGAAAGAAAAGTCGGAGTTCCGGATGCAGATGTTACTCTTACCTCCGAAATTCCCTGAGTAAAAGTACCGCTTCTTGTAAAAAGAGTTCCGCCCGTGCCAATCAAAGTAATAAGAGATGAATAATTACTGCTGTGAGTGAAAGTGCCAACTATTTCAATATGGGCTGTTGTTGTATCAGCTCCCGGCCGTAAAGTATCGCCAGAGCCAATGTATAGCTCTTCTTGAGTTGAAAAACTGGTATCGTCAACAATAATATCACCTGAGTCAATATCAAAGAAGATATCAGCGTCGCCAGAAGCCGAATTGTCGTAAGTAGACATTTCATGCGCTGAAATTACTTGGTCGTCAACTGAACCGACGGTTAAGTGTTCTTTAAAAAGAGCTATTCCCGTAATGTCTCCGGAGCCATCATACTTGGTGAGGGCAACGGCCTTATCTGAATTACCTGCAGCTCCATCTACGAAAACAGTTACGGTTTGACCCTTTTGGGGCTTTGGCACGCTAGCAATAGAAAAAGTTCCGCTGGTTCCTCCTCCAGTATCTTCTTGAGATTGAAGCGTACCATCTATGGCTACTTTAATCGTACCTAAATCTCCGCAATTACTTGATTGATCATATGCTTGGCAAGTACCAGAAACTGTGATCGTGGCCGCAGGGATAAATAATGCTTGCACGACCGTTGAACTATTACGATTAACTGTCGCTTCGCCTGTAACGTTAACAATTCCTACCTCAAGAGCATCCAAGTCCGAAGTTGTTAAACGAGCTGTGCCAGCACCCGGAACATCAACAAGAATATTTACAAACTCTTGACCTCCTGTACCTCCAAGATCAACGGCACCAGTATCTGTTGTATTAGAGCTTTGCCGCCACCGAACAGCATTAACAGAGGTTGTGGTAGCTGAAGACTCCCACGCCCATTGCGAAGCTCGCACCGCCAAGACAGTACCAGAAATTCCAGCTGAACTGGCCGATTCCATATTGCTTGTTTCAGCCGCTCCAGCGCTTAAAGTTTCAATATAATCTGCAGTGCTGGTCGGAATTTCGTCTAAGTTCGTATAATCGTTTGTCCAAGCAGTATCCGTACCAGTAGCATTCAACGCCATGTGCTCAATCCGGTAGTCATTATGCAAAAGAGGGAAGTTCCAGGACTCGTTATGGCAAGTAATAACGAAATCGTCAAAAAATAAATCAACGGTGGAGGAAGCAGTTGAGGGTCCTAAGCTAACCTGGTCAAAATCAAGAACTGTAGCATTCTGGACAAGCTCTTCGTACATTGTCTGCATGTCGCTGGAGTAAATTCTCACTTGGTTTGTGGTAGTGGTAACATCTGCAGCTGCAGTAATCGCAATAACATACCAAGTATCATCAACTAAAGCATAGGAGCCGTTGACCGCTGAATCGTTAGTAATGCTTAAAGTCTGGTTAGTGTTAAGGGAAATTTGAGTTTCTACGGTTGCCGCTCCGAGTAACCTGATAATGCTCATTGCTTGATTAGGAGTAGTGCTGGAGGAAATATACAGCCCTACGACCATTTGACAATTGTCAACGTCAGTAGAGGCAACCACGCCAGTGGTGTTGTATTGGACTGGTATCGTAACGTTCCCTGTCGAGGTTGTAGGGTTAGTTCTCAGGGCCGCCGCACCCGAACGAAAGGTGGTTGTTGAATAACTGAACGTTCCCGCCGTAGCATCAGCATCGTGGCTGTCTTGAGCTTCAAATCCTTGGAAGTTAGCGCCTGTCGTCGTACCGTGGATAAAAGTTATAGCGCCAGATGGCGCGCCAATATCATCAAGATTGGCATACCAAATATCGTCTAAAGTATCGTCAAAAGCCCAAATTCCAATTTCGTATGGACTGGCAAAATTTGATTGAAGTCCTCCCATGTCGGTCGCTGCAATTGAGAGCGGCTTACCTAGCTCTACGCTCCAATTCGTCATTCCATTAGTTGACATTTTATAATATGCTGCGTTAACCGTGGTAGTGCCTCTCAAATAAGCCACATAAACATTATCGGTTAGGGTGTCTAAAGCAATAGTTACGCCAAGAACAGTATTTGTATCAGTAAGGACGTCAGTTTTGGCCGTCCAAGAAGCCCCATTATAAATAGCCGTTCTGATATCTGGCGTCGCAGAAGCTGTACCGGCATTATCTAAATAGGCTAAATAAATATCGTAGTTGTCTGGATTAATGGTGGCAGACCAGGTTTCAGTCCAAGCATTAGTTCCATCATCCACAGCGTTAGTATCAACATTTGTCCAACTACCATCCCATGAATTTCCGACATCTTCGTATTCTTTTGATTGAATATCTTCTGCTGAAATATCCCATCTCAAAAGCAATATGTCATCATTCACAAGCGGAAGGAGCATAACTGGGTCTTGGGTGGCATCATCCAAGCCTTCATCTGCCGTATCACTCCAATTGGTTCCAACATCAGTGGATTTTCTAACGATCGCGACTGAAGAAGCAATTGATGAACTTGCTGCAATATAAAGGACGCCGTTGGTTGCTCGGGTAATGCTAATACTATCGGTGGTGGAAGTGTGGGGGTCGGTTGAACGGCTCACTGCCAAAACTTCTCCTTTTTGAGCATCTGCATTTTTTGTGTCAACATACTCGTAATAAATATCGTCTCCGCTTGTTTCCAAGAAAGCGATGTGAATTAAACCTCCGGTTGTGTCGCCCGGCGTCCAACCGTCATACCAAATTCCAAAATTTTCAGTATCGGTCTGAGCAGTAATAATAACAGCTGCAGCCCAGTTCAAGCCACCATTAGTAGTTTTCATGTAAGAAACAGAGCCTGTGCCGTCGGTATAAAAAAGGTAAGCGGTTTGATCGTTTGTATAGACGAGTTTTCTTCCCTCTCCTTCATGGTTCTGCGGCGCAGCTGAAGCTGAAGCATCAAGAGCTGCGTTAGGACTAACGCTAGCGTCATTAGCAACAAGCCAAGATCTTGGTTCCTCCCAATCCCTAGAAATAGAACTACCTCCGCCAAGCTCTTTTTCAAGACGAATTACTGCTGGTCCAAAAAGATAAAGATAAGGAGAAACAAAAGAAGGCTTAAAAGAGTAAACAAGTTGATTTGAAGAATCTTTCGCTGCGTCAAAGCTCCACTTTAAAATTTTCGTATCGCCAGCATCTTCAATGGTAGTTTGGCAATTCAAAAGAGAACAATTCTCAATTGTTATATCTGTAAAGGCCGAAGGAACTTTTTCAATTATTTCATAATGACCCTCTCTCCTTGTCGTTAATTCCAAAATATAATCATACTGAGCTAAAGGAAAGGTTCTAGTTGGGCCGGTTCTTTTTAAATAGAATGGGGCTTCAGGATCAACGAAGAAAAAGTCTTTTAAAGTTCTTTGACCTTCTTTAAATCTAGCGGTAATTTCCACATTATATTGGCCAGGTAGGGTTGGCTGGAAATCTGCTTCAAAATCAGGTTTTTGCGTTTCTCCATATATATAACATTCTTCATTAACCCGAATAGTGCCATCCCCTGTTCCAAGGTAAGTGACTTTACCAATAGGATCAGTAATTTGGGCAACTAACCCCGCATCGCAAACCATTCTTCCTAAATCATCTAAAACTGCAAAAGATAAATAGGAAGGGGTTCTTGAAGGATAAACAGAAAAATCTGGATTAAAAGCTAGAACTCCCCAGAAAAATTCTTTTTCATAAATAACACCCTCGCCATTTTCTTGCCCAGGAAAAACTTTCAACTTATATTTCCCAGGTTTCATTCCTCTGGATTGAGGATTAATTGTGACCTGGAAATCTTCTTCCGATTTTGTTATAGTTGGATTTTCAGTAATAATTTCGTCATCCACTCCCTCAACTATAACTCTTGCGCCATCTGGCATTTTATCAGACGGAACAATCAAGATAGCCGGATGGCTTAAAGAAATACTTTCTCCTTCTCCTGTCATTTCACGAGGATATTCTGGCGCGTCTTCTGGTTTTTTAACTTCGTCAATTAATCCCCAACTAAATCCTTGCTCCAAAGAATAATTTTGCCCATTTTTTTTAAAATTAATTTTGGCCTTATAAACTCCGGGGGCAAAGTCAGGAAACTTGGCAACCTCAAACTTATCTGGCTGATCTGCCTCAATAGTAAAATCTTGCCCCCTTGCTAATACTCTCTCTTCTCCTTCTAAATTAACTACCGTTACTCCAATATCTAGATCTTCTTCTTTTTTCTCTCCCGAGAAAAAATCACCAATTTTTTGTAGAATGCCTCTCTCTTGTTCTTCTTGGATTCTTTCAACCAGTTCAAATTCAGGAAGCTCATCAGTTCTGAAGTGTTTTTTAGCTTTGATTTCAAAACCGATTAAATTAAGCCTGGCAGGGCTCTGGGAGTCCGTTGCAGCGTTACCTAACGGGAGGCCGAAAGCCGCCACTCCTAACAGGGCAACAAAAATGGAGCAGATAGTAAAGAACCGAACAGGCTTTTGGTAGTACTCGTAGATAACCCTTGCCTTGGTTGCGGCGTAGACGCCGTCAAAGCGTTTAAATAAGCCCATACCCTAAAACTCCCCCTCACCCCCGTTTATGAGCCTAAAAAAACAACCCTCCATGTAGCTTAACAATCGCAAGATTAATAACGATCGTCAACCTGGAATAACTGGTAATACGAAAATTGCCTAACGGCGGTAGGACACGGTCAAAAATGAACTACCGAGTTTAAAACCTTTAAGCGCTGCCTTGATTTCGTTCCACGGTGTCTCGGCGTTTTTGTTAAGCGTCTGACTTAAGGCGTAAAGTGTAAATCGGTAGCGATGGGTCTCGCCCTTGGGTGGGCACGGGCCGTTGTAGGCTTCGGAGGCAACGGCCGAGGTCCCGGCGTTGGTGCGGCCGTAGGTAATTGTCCGCGTCTCCGCCCCGCCGGAGGAACCGGCCCAGGTGAAGGTAATGAAGGCTTCGGCCGAAACCGGCGCGTCGCTGGTACCGGGCGTGCCGCCGGTCCACTGGACCTCGATGTCTAGGTTAGTGGGTGAAGACGTGTAACTCCCGACGTCGGCCGAGAGATCGAAGAAGATGGTTTTAATGTCGCCGGCCACCAGGGTGTTCGAGCCGCCCATCGGATAGCCGCTCGAGCGCTCCGCGGCGGCGCCCACTGTCCCAAAAAGCGTCAGAGTATTCGTTTCCGAGGTGGCGACATCGGCCTTGTACCAGATGTTCTGGACCGAGAAACTGCCGTTGGAGATGTAGGTGGCCAGGGCACTGTTGGTCGTCTTGGTACCGGCGGTGGCGGCGGTCTGTTGGAGCATGAAGTAGCGGACGGTGTCTGTTTGGGTGGCGGCGCCGGTGGAGAAACGATATGTCACTACCAACTCGCCGCCGATAATATTAAGAGCGACGGAGCCAGTAACGACAGTTAGAACTTGAGCCGTTGATCGTTGAAAGTCACTGCCACCAACTGGCGGGCGATAAATAACGTTAATGTTGTGATCGTCGGTAAACGTCTCGCCCCAAGCAAAATCAGGCCCGTCAGTGCCGCCGTTAATCTCGACCTCAATTGTTGAGGCTGTGGCCGAATCTGTTTCTGCGGTAACTTCGAAGAAGACATCAAGAATGTCGGAATCTTGAGTGGCATCGGGAATGTTAGCGTTATAATCGAAGTCACAGGTAGTGGTTGTAGCGCACTGGGCCTGTTTGGTGCCGGTGTCACCCGAAGTAGTTGAATCTAAGGGGAAGCGGACTGTTTTAGTCTCGTTGTGGCTGGTGGTTGAATAATCCTGTTCGTACGTTACCACGAGTTTAAGAGTTGTTAGGCGCCGATTGCCTGCAGCGGCAAAGTCGATTGCCACACTTGCCACAACATCCAGTCCAGAATTGAAGGCAGAATCCGACTGTCTGTCAAAAAAAGCCGTGACATCGTGTACGGAACGCATATAGCCCGATAGAGTGCCTGTCCCGGTGTCTTGGGTTATTGCCGTAGCTTCTTCAGCCACCCGCACCCCAACTCCAGGGTTAGGTCCGCCCTCAACATCCATGGTCATTCCGATGTTAATTACGTCGACTAGACTCTCCCTGATGAATTGAAGATCAAGGTAAGCATTGCGAACATCAATTCCGCTACCTTCAATGACGACGTTTTTACAACCGGCTCCGGAGCCACAGCCCGAGGTTGTTGTTGATGTGGTACTCCAGCTCGTCCCTGCCCAAACCTGTTGGTTATCGCTACGTGCCGTGCCGGGATTATCGGAGCAGTCATAGGAAGAGCCGCTACATCCCAAGACGTACTCGACGGTGCGGGCGTGCTTGCCGGTATAAGTGGCAGCACTGTACGAGGGTGAAATGTCAATGACGCTCTGGAAGCTGACTAAGCTAAGAGTAAGAAAAATGAAAGCTATCAGTAATGGCTTTCGCCAACGAGAGTTGCGCCAAATATCCCAGAAGAGGGTAACTGTACTGCGGTAGATACCGTCCAAACGGGTAGATTTCTGCCCCTCCAATTTCCATAAAATGACCTATTTTATAGGGACAGTCAATCTGTTGCTAGGGCAGCTTGTCAATAAAGTCGTGGATCGTTTTCCAAACCTGGCGGATAGCTTGGGGCGGCTTGCGTGGCTTCAACAGGAGCGGAAGGAGTGGTGCCGACTGTTCCTTGCGCGCCCTCAGGCATTAAGCCGATTGAAACGTTTTGAACTTCGCCAGTTATCTCACGTTGCTCGGGTTGGTAGCCGCCTTTGGCCGCAATCAGACGGTAATGGCCGGGTGGCACCAAAACCAGAAATCGGCCGGCCTCGTCAGTCATGGTGGAATGGACAAAACGCTCCTCACCACCCTTAGTGGCGGTGACTTGGACAATTGCTTCTTTGAGCGGCAGATGCTGCCTGATATCTTTGACCTCACCGCTCTGACGGTAGGAGAACAGCCCTAAGATCCGCAGCGCCCACATTAGGGTGTAGAGTGCTAGCAACAACCAGTGCTCGGTAATTTGCTGCGAGGCAAATAACCCCAGCGAAAAAGCACTACCAGCAACTAAGATGAACAGCTGGAAGGTCCTGACCCCGGCGATGAAATGCTGATAACGGATTAACTTTTGGACCGCCCGCGAGCGAACCACCTCAAGCGGCTGCAGGTAAATGTCGAAAGAGATCGGCTGGTTACGAGCCGCCTCAATGCTGAGCAGTTCGCTTCGATACGGTTCATAAAGCGGGTTTTTAATTTCTACCCAGAACTGTCCCGTCAGGGGGGTGAGAAAACCGAATCGACCAGTCCGGTCGGTCATGATTCGCTTAAGATGCTCTCCCGTGCCGGCGCTAACTAAATCAACAAATACTCCCGGGATTGGTACGCTGGTGAGCCGATCACGAACGGTCCCCCAGCGCCGGGGCGCTCTCAAGGATGGCAGTAAGCTTAGGCCAAGGTATTGCAACGCCGGCAGCCCGGCCAGTAGCGCGATCGAGATACTAGTAGTAATCGGTACCAACAAGATAACGGCGGGGATAGCGGCGGCTAGGCCGACCGCCGCTGGCGGGGCTGGTACCGACTCGACAAGGTTGGTCAAAACCTCATCCAACCGGCGGATGACACTCGGCAGCTCCGGTTCGGGAGTGGGGCTTGGCAGCGGCGGGCCTTGCTCGATTGCTGGTGGAGTTGTGCCGCCCCCAACGGGCGGCGGCGGAGCAGCATTGATTTGGACTGAACCAACCTTAGAGAACTCTGACTCGTTGCCGACCAAGTCTTCTGCCTTGACACGAAAGTACCAGGTATCAACAGTTAAAGCAGTTAAATGGGTGTAGTTGGCCAAGTTGGTGGTGCTACTGAAAACCCCAGTGAGGAAGTTTTTGTCTCTTGACCACTGGAGGACATAAGCAGGGTTATTCAAACCGGCACCGCTATCGGTTGAGGCCGACCATAGCCAGGTGGGGGTAGTATCAGTAGTTGGGCTGGTGGTGCTGGGTAAACCTGGCACAGACGGCGGGCTAGTATCAATTCCGAAATCACGGCCGTTAGCGTTGCAGCCTTCAAAACAGACCCAACCCGAATAAAACCCAGCGCCATCCTTGACCCGGACCTGCCAGTGATACTGCTGGTTAGCTGTTAGCCCACTTAAGGCGACTGAAGCCTGAATCTCCGAGCCGTTGTAAATCACGCCAGCGCCGCAAGCGTCTTCGTTATTGCTGAAATTGGTGCCGAGGATATCTTTTTCAACGCAAAGATACAGAGTTGTTGGGCTTTCGCTGTCACTTACCGCCGCAGAAAAGATTATCGAAGTTTCGTTAGTCCAATTGCCAGCTTTGATGGCATTCCCACTGCCACTTTGCTGGTTAGGTGCCGAGGGCGGGTTGGGAGCGGTAAAGTTCCAGTTAAGGTTATTGCCGCAGTTGGTGTTGGTACCGTCAGCTGCTTGGATGGTGCTGCCGCTAGATGCGTCGGAACGGGAAACGTTGACATACGAGACGGCACTTTGGAGGCCCGAGACATTTAAAAGCCAGGTCCCAGCGGCGGCAGAGTTACGGAAGTAGATTTTATTGGCTGGGAGCGGGCTGTTCCAGTTGATGCTGTTAAAAGTGTAGGTTGAGCCGGAGTTGTACTCGACCCGCACGCTAGCAGTGGTAATCCGATAGATGTTCGTCACGGTGGCAGCAGCGGCGAAATCCACTGAAGGGCTCCAGCCAGTTCGTTCGCAATCAGTGGCTGAAGCCCCAGAATTATTAGTGACGGTAAGATTATAAAAAGCGCTGGAGCCGGTTAGCGCGCCGGACAAGGTTTGGGTAGCAGACCCATTTAAGGTAAGGGTGCCGGATCGAGCGGTGAAAGTGCCGTTGTTGGTGAAATTGCCGCCGAGGGTGATGGCGTAATTTTGACCCGAGACGACATCAAGCGTCGCGCCGGAGTTAACTGTTAAATTGCCATTGGGCTCGAGGGTGCCGTTAGTAACATAGATTTCGCCGCTACAAAAAGTACTGCAGCCAATCTCGAGATGTTTATAAACATCTGCTTCAACAGTGGTGTTGCCGCCAGGGTTTTCGCCAGTGTAGCGAACCGTTGAGTTCTCTGCCTGGAAGAGCCCAAGTCGGTTAAACGGCGTCCCGGTTGTGCCGGCTAAGACGTAAGTTTTATCACCGGCTTGAAAAGTCTCCGAATCCTCAATGGTCAGCACTCGGCTGATCGTAATTGTCCCGGTGCCCTGGGCGGTAACGAAATTAATTGTTGAGGGTAAGCCCATCGTCAGGTTGTAGAAAGTCCAGTTGGAAGCCAGGCCGGTTGTTCCCAGGGTGGCGGTTCCGGCTAGAGTCACCGTTCCGCCGGTAAGGTTAATCGAGCCGCAGCTGGCCCCACAGATTAGGTCATCATCAACTCTGATGTCGTTAGTGCCAATAACGGTACCGTTGGTCACGGTTAGATCGTCCGTCACGGTTGCCGCGGCATTAACCGTCCACTCACCACCAGAGCCGTTAAAAGTTAGATTAAAGAAGGCTGACGGGCTCGTCATCGTTCCCGAAAGAGTGTTGCCAGTATCTGTGGCGTTAAAGGTGACGGTGCCGGAGCGGGCAGTAAGCGTCCCGCCGTTAGAGTAGTTGCCGCCGATAGTAATGGGGTAGTTCTGGCCGGAGATCGTATCCAAGGTATTAAGACCGATCGAAGCCGCGGTAATTGTCAGGTTACCGCAAGAAGCAGCGTTAGAGGTGGTAACCCCGCCTTCCATATTATATATCTCACTGGCTCCAGTGGGGCCGATTGTCAAATTACAGTAAGTTTCGCTTTGTAGGGTGGTGTTACCCGAGCCGTTATTGCCGGTGTAGTTGAACGTCGAGGTGGACGGAGTTAAGTCGCCGGCTGGAGAGGCCAAAATTTGGAAGGGGTCACCGTTGGTGTTATTGATAAACCAAGTTCGGTTCCCGGCATTCAATGTAGTCGTCTCACCGGCACCGTCTCCAGATTTCCCAACATTTAAAGTCCCGTTAACCGAAATGTTACCGGTGCCGCCAGTTTGGGTAGTGATGGTGATTCCTGCGCCGATCCCGCTGGAGTTTGAGAAAGTCAGATGGCTAAAAGTCCAGGCAGTCGAGCCGCTTGTAGTGCCGAAGTTCTTGCTAGTTGCAACCCTTTGTTCGAAAGTGCCACCGGTGAAATTGGTTGTTCCAGCAGTGCCTGTCACGTGACCGTTAACGGTCACGTCGTTAGTGCCTGAGAGCGTCCCGGCCGTCAGCGTCAGGTCATTACCGACAGTCATCGCCGCCGAGTTCGACCAGCCG
>Ga0187892_10011345_pt1 | contig 10956 bp, 5 predicted proteins | sample MA1701073metaG_FD_139345 | JGI IMG/M metagenome (GOLD analysis project Ga0187892, IMG submission 139345) | Bio-ooze microbial communities from a basaltic lava cave in the Kipuka Kanohina Cave System on the Island of Hawaii, USA - MA170107-3 metaG ... | reverse complement strand
TTGGCTGACTGGTCGACCTGAGGCAGGAGCCGGATGCGGTAACTCCGCAAGTCCGGATCTGTGGAGGGGGTTCGCCGCAAGGCGGATTCCTACTCCGACCCTTCCGTGCGGAAAGCCTCCGGCTTTCCGTTCGCTTTTATTATTCTAAGGCGCGAGGCTTTGCCTCGCCGTCGGTGAGGCAAAGCCTCACGTTAAGAAAAAAAGAACTGAACGGAAAGCCGGAGGCTTCCGCACGGAAGGCGGCAGAGCCGCAGAAGAGTCAGGCTGTGAAAGCCAGAGGCTTTCCGCACGGAAGGCGGCAGAGCCGCAGAAGAGTCAGCCGCAGTCCGGGCCAGCCCCCGTAATTCCCCGGCCTCAAGAATTTTTCAAGAATTTCTCAACCTCCCTCCGTAAACTCCAAACTGTCGGCAAACCCCAATTTAAGGCCAACTCGAGGTTGCTACCTTGAAAACAGAAGCCCATCCACCCGCGTTTGTACAGTTTAAAACCCTCCGGTTTTTGGCCGTGGCAATAATTGCCGTGGGCCTGATTTCACTGCCCCAATTCGTCTCGTCTGCAGACTCCACTGGAATGGTTTCGGTTATCGTTGAGCTGCAGGACGATTCCGGAGCAGTTTACGCCGCAAAGACCAGGCAAACCGGAATCACTTTATCTGATGCCCAGTTGCAGGCCTACCGGGACCGTTTGCGGCTAGCTCACAACCAGTTCCTTACCGAACTCGGCAATCAAGGGATTGCCTTCCGCGTTAAATCAGCGAATGTGCCAAACCTCGATGGGGCCGCAACAGCCGTTGAGCTTCGCTACACTTTAGCCTTCAACGGAATCACCTTGAGCGTGTTCCAGTCGTCAGTCGACTCCATAAAGCAAATGCACGGCGTGAAAGCCGTCTATCCAGACGCCGCCTTGCGGGTCACGCTCGACAACGGTGTCAATTATGTTCGCGCGCCAGAGGTCTATGGCTCATTTCCTGAACTCACTCCATTTGACGACTTTCGAGAGGGCTACGAGGGGCAGGGAATCAATGTCGCGGTCTTGGACACAGGAATCGACTGGTCTCACTTAATGTTTGGTGGCGACCCGACACCTCCGCGCTTTGGCCTAAACCCTTCAGGGGCCGGTCCGAATACAAATCAAAAGGTTATCTATTACTTGTCGCTACTCGAGGGCATCCTCGATGACTATGGTCATGGAACCCACGTTTCAGCAGACATTGCTGGATATTTGGGCCTGGCTCCTGGCGCGGACGGTTTACCGCTCACCGCCGATGACGTACGAGTTCACGGCGTGGCGCCGCAAGCGCGGTTGATGGGTTACAAGGTTTGCAATGCAGCGGGTACCTGTTTGAGCTCGGACATTCTGATGGGCATCGAAGATTCGGTTTCGCCCATGACGATAAACGGTTTTCCGAAACCTGTCGCCGACATCATCAACATGAGCCTGGGCGGGGTGGGCGGACCCGACAGCCCTACAGCTGTCGCATCGGACAATGCTTCCTTGCTGGGCACAATTGTTGTTGCCTCAGCGGGTAACTCTGGAACTGAGCTGGCCGCGCTGGGTGCGCCCGCAGCAGGACGTCGAGTGATCGCGGTGGGTGCGAATACAGACCCGGGAAGCACCTGGCCAATAGACGTTATCGAACCTGCTGCTATTGATCGCGATGCTGCGGGTGCAGTTGTTCCGGCCGCAAGCTTGCCATTGGCTGCCGGGCAGCGCAGCAACATCAGGCCGTTTCCGATGGCCGGCACCCCAGATCCACCTCAAAATTCGCTGGCTCAATACTATGTTTTCGTGCGCAACGGTCAGACGCTCGAGGAATGGCCGGCGATCGTGCGTGGTCGAATCGCCCTGGTTAGACTTTCGAACCAACGCTTGCCGGCCACAACGTTTGCCCAAATCGCTAATAACGGCGCCGCAGCCGGGGCCGTCGCAGTGCTCTTCGTCTCTACTACCGAGAGCCCGACTGCCGTCAGGTCGACTATTCCGGCTGCCAACCTCTCACCTCAGGATGGAAAATATCTAAGTGACATCCTGTCCGCGACGGACGATAACAATGTGGATCCACCAAATGGTGCTCTTTCGGAATTCCCGATTCGGTTGAATCCGTTCTCTCGAGCTGGATTTACGGGTGACATGGCGGGGTTCAGCTCGAGAGGACCGGTGGCCGGGTTCGCTCAAGTCAAGCCTGATGTGACTGCCCCTGGTGTCCGCATCCTGTCAGCTACCTCTTTCCTCGGCGTGCCTGGTGTGTCGATGCAAGAGCCGTTGCGCTATACCACAGCCAACGGCACAAGCTTTTCGGCTCCTATTGTGGCGGGCGCAGCCGCCCTGGTTCAGCAAGCACACAGCGACTGGACGCCCGACATGGTTCGTACCGCGCTGATCAATTCGGCCACCAATCTTCGCGATAGCAACCGCACTCCTAAAGCTGATGGGTTGGGAGCCGAGTCGATCATTGCGCAGGGCGGTGGCCTTATTGATGTGGTCGAGGCGGTCAAGGCGAAAGCTTTGATGGGGGTTGCGGGTGATGGGATAAGCGCTCCGTCGCTTCTGGGCAGCCACTCATTCGGTGAGGTACCGGTTGTAAACAATCGCATCACCAGCACTCAGGCCGTGACGGTCACAATCAAGGATCTTTCTGGACAGAGCGGTAACTACAATCTTCGCGTGGCTAACAACCGCGACCTGCAGTTAGACGGCATAAGTGTTTCCGTGCCTGCCAATATTGCTGTTCCTGCCAATGGCTCAGCAAATTTTGCTGTTAACGCTTCCTTTGACGGCGACTTGATCCGGGACAGGTTTGCGGCGAAGACTTTTGGCAGTGAAATCCGGTTCGAGCCGCTTGAACTGCAGTGGTACTTGGTTGCCACGCGCTCTGATGGGGCGGAAGCCTTGCGCATGCCCTTTTACTTCAAGCCGGTCCGCTCATTTCCGGCCAGCCCCATTACGGAATCGACGACCTTTAGCGGCACGATCCTAGCCGGTGATACTGAAGAAGAGCTGGCCGAAGGGGTTAGCTACACTGACATCCCCTTCCAGGTCGATGAAAATACTTACAAGATTGAAGCCACGCTTGCGTATGACAACACTGTCGACTCTCTGAATCTGTTCTTGATTGATCCTAGCGGCATTAAGATCGCCCGGTCGGTAAACGTGCTGGGCGAGGATCGTCTCAGTATGGTTCTGGATCGACCTGGCAACTACGTCTACCGAGTTGGCGGCGATATCAGTGGACCAACAACTTTCACTATCACAAGCGTTCAATTTAAAGGCGGGCCGGCGCCGATCCTGCAAGCCATTACCGGTGATTTCGTGGATGAACAGAACCGCCAGGCAGACATTGATGGCTCGTTTACGCTCCAATGGATGACCCACAGCGGCGAGCAGGGGTTTGAGATCGAACGTTCCACGGATAATGAAAATTGGCAGGTGGTCGCGAATGTAGGAGGCGAAGTCAGCAGCTTTACTCTTAGCAGTCAGGGTAAAGGTGAATATTTCTTCCGTGTGTTGGCAATCTATCCGGGACAGATAGGTTCCTATGTGAGCAAGGTCAGCAACGTAGTCAGTATCGTCGTGGTTAACCAGCCACCTTTGGCTGCCAATATGGACGTCACCGCGGACGAGGATGCGGCTAAGATTATCACCTTGACTGCCACAGACGACCTGGAGCCATCCAACCCGACCTTTGTTATCGATTCCGCTCCGATGCGCGGCACGCTCGGTCCGATAGGCACGCCTGTCTGTGTAGCTAATGGAAACAGCAACGCTTGCACTGCCACAGTGGTTTACACGCCTGAGACAAACTTCAACGGCAGCGACACCTTCACATATAAGGTGAAGGATAGCTTTGGCGTTGCCTCTCAAGCTGCCACGGTCGCGCTTACGATTCGCGAAGTCAACGACTTACCCGGCGCAGTAGATGACTCAGCCACCACGGCGGAAGACACTCAAGTTACGGTCAGTGTTTTGGCTAACGACTCGCCCGGGCCAGTAAACGAAAATGACCAGGAGTTAACGATCAAGTCTTTGACGGCTCCAGCTCACGGTAGCGCCCTAATCAGTGGCAATGGGAGCATTACCTATACACCTAATGCCGATTACAACGGCTCGGACAGCTTTTCTTATACAGTGTGTGACAATGGAACCACGCGTGGTGGAGCCGATTCCCAATGCACCTCGGCAACTGTGGAATTAACTGTTACCGAGGTCAATGATGCCCCCGTTCCTGAGAGCGATTCGCTGACCACAGCCGAGGACACTTCTGCGACCCTGAATGTTGTGGCCAACGACTCTCCGGGGCCGAGTAACGAGCTCAGTCAGACACTGAAGATCACCGCTGTAAGTGGGCCGGCTCATGGTGCGGCCTCGATCAGCGACGAAAAAACAATTACCTACACCCCAGCAGACGACTACAATGGCGCAGACAGCTTCACCTACACTGTTTGCGATAACGGGAAAACAAACGGGGCGGACAAAACCGAATGCTCCGAAGCTACAGTGACAATCAATGTTTCTGAAGTGAATGATTCACCCATCGCGAATCAAGACTCCAAGACAACGGCTGAAGACACTGCTTTAAGCTTCCCGTGGTCCGACCTCATCACCAATGACTCAAGCGGTCCAGTGAATGAGAGTGGCCAGACGCTTACGGTCACCTCCGTAAGCTCGACTAGTGATACTCGAGGCTCGATTTCACTGGAGGGTGGTTTCGTTAGATTCTCTCCGGCTGCAAACTTCTACGGCAGTACCAGCTTTGATTACACAGTATGTGACAACGGAACAACTGAGGGCGTTACAAAGCAGCTGTGCACCACTGGCAAAGTCCACGTTATGGTGACTCCGGTCAACGATTCGCCATTGGCTAACAGTGACAGCTACACCACTGCGGAAGATTTGCAACTTAGTGTCGCCGCGCCCGGAGTCCTTGGTAACGACGGAGACCTGGACGGGGACTTAATAATGGCGCAGCTTGTCAGCGGCCCGACCAACGCTGCTGCGTTCACTTTTAACCAGGATGGTTCATTTAGCTACACTCCGCTTAGTAACTTCAACGGGACCGATAGCTTCACCTACCAGGCCAAAGATCCAAGCGGAACTGGAAGCAACGTTACCACTGTGACGATCACCGTTACGGCCGTGAATGATCCGCCATTCGCAAACAATGATGCTTACAGCGTCAAACCAAACCGGACGCTTACAGTAAATGCGCCCGGTGTTTTGGCGAATGATGGTGAAACTGAGGGCGATGCTCTGACCGCCGTGCTGGTCAGTGGCCCCGCAAATGGAACGCTCAATTTCAATGCCAACGGTTCCTTTACTTACAGGCCGCGACAGGGATTCTCGGGCACCGACTCGTTCACCTACAAGGCGAATGATGGCGGGTTGGATTCGAATGTCGCGATGGTGCAGATTGTCGTTTCAAACGCCGCTGGAGCGGCAGTGAAGATAACCGGGGCTGGTAAGATCCTGGTTTACAACCCGGATGGCAAAGCCCGGTTTGGCTTCAGAGTGAAACGGCTGATCGCCGACGGCTCGGTTAGCGGCGACCTTGACTACTTTAACCATGCACGCGACCTGAAACTCCGCAACATGACGGTTACAGACCTAAACGTTTGCGGAAACAAAGCAACGTTCTCAGGAAGCTGCACCAAGAACGGCGCGCCCTGCACCTTCAACGTGACCGTAGAAGACAATGGCGAGTCAGGCCGCGAGGATAGATTCACCATCTGGGTTTCGGGCGAGAAGTTCGTGGAAGGGGCGTCCGGCCCACTTCTGAAAGGCAACATCCAGATCCAGTAGCGAGGAAAATGATGAAGCGCAATAACTCAATTTGGCTTGCACTCTTGGCAACACTCCTGTTGATGTTACCTGCAGAGGTGCTGGGACAGACCAGTAGCTCGATTACCGGGGCCGGCGTTGCCACCTTGCCCAGTGAAGTCTCTTTTAATGGCCGCGCAATCTCACGTTTGGAGTTCGGTCTGGGGATAGACATCGCCGCCGACGGCTCAGCTTCGGGCGACGTTCAAATCACCTTAGTCGGAACGTCTGGAGAAGGGGAACAAAGAATTATTGTGGAAGGGAAAATAGCCGGCCCCGCAGTACAGTTATTCGGAGCGGCCACCCTTTCCGGTACCTGCAGCATTGACCTGGGTGATGGAACAACACCAACTTCAGGGACGCCGCTCATCCTCACAGTTACCTCGCTTGATAATGGAAAGGCAACTTTGACCTTAGTGCTCGGGTTGACCAACCTACCTGCAGCAACTCTCAGTGAAGGAAACCTAACAGTCAAATAGCTGTAAAAATCTGTAGAGGCGTCCCTTCCAAGAAACACCCGGTTGCGGGTTAGCGTGGTTTCGTGTGATTCGTGGATCGTTCTTTTGCGACCCAAACGTACGATCCACGAATTCACACGAAATACACGAACAAAGCCCCAATACACGAACAAAGCCCCCAAGCTTGTGAAAGACGTGGTTTGCTTAAGACAGTTGCTGGCGCGTTTGCAAGAAGGGGGCAAGCGCTTTAAGCGCGCGCCCCCGCCCCGCTGAGATGGCAGCAATTGATAATATAAGAATTCAAGCTCGGCCAATTTTCAAACGCTGAAAGCGTTGGCTAATTTCAGCCCACGGTTGCGCTTTGGCAACCCTGGGGTTACCGCAACTCTTCCGTTTGGTCGCAACTCTGAAGGAATTGCGAATCGGTAGCGGTAATGTCGAATCGAATTGCTGTTAGGTTGTACCCAACTCTGGATCAAATTAACCAAGCGTCTATCGATCGCAACTCCTTCAGAGTTGCAACCAATAGTAAGGGTGCTGTAAACCCCCAGGGTTGCCAAAAGCGCAACCCTGGGCTGAAATTAGCCAACGCTTACAGCGTTTCAAGATTGGCGCAGCTTTAAATTTCAGCCTGAGCCTATCGTGAGTTGGGCGCGGCGCTCAAGCGCTTGCCGCTTCCCTACCTGGCAAGTCTGAGCTGCGCCAAGCCCTGGGGCAGCTTTGTGGGGGTAGTGTCCTAATTCAGATTAGGACACTACCGTTTTTTGAGAGCATTGAGTTTAACCACTCAACATTGATATATTAAGCGCACAAAAGTGAACGTGCATTCGTCTGGGTTGATTTTCTTTAGGGCGACATAGACGCGACAAACCTCTACTGAATTCTCCAATCCCTCCGCTCTGAATTGGAGTTTGAAGTCTTTCACGGGAGCCAAACTCATGGAAACTAAGAACGAACTTATTGTTGGCATTGGAGGAGCCGCAGGGGACGGATTGGACAAGACTGGCGACACGATTGCGAAAACCTGCAGCCGGCTTGGCCTCTATGTATCTGCGTACAATAGCTACCAATCAGTTATCCGCGGCGGCCACATTTGGCTGCGTGTACGCATCGCCGAAAAAAAGGTCTACTCTCATGGCGATTCCCTGAATGTCCTAATCGCCCTCAATCAAGATGCGATTGAACGCCACGGCGTTGAGGTTAAACCGGGTGGCGCCGTCATTTACAACGCCGACAAATTGAAGTGCGATTCCACGCTTACGGGCAGCCAGGTGCTCCTCGTCCCACTGCCCATCAAGGAGCTAACCAAATCATTTGGGCGCCTTGCGCCGATCATGCAGAACACTGTGGCTTTGGGAGCGCTCCTTTACCTTGTAGGGCTGGAGTTTGAAATGGCAGCCAGCGTGTTGGCCGATACTTTCAAACACAAGGGTGAGGCGGTCGTCGAGCAGAACGTTCAGGTTGCGCAAGCCGGATATGATTTCGCGAAAGAGAATGCAGTTCCCCTCGGTTACAAGTGGAATTACACTCGGGTCAGGCGGCCTTTCATGACCGGTAATGAGGCCTTTGCCTTGGGCGCGGTTGCCGCTGGTTGTAAATTCTACTCGGCATATCCAATGACCCCAGCCTCTTCCATCCTGCACTGGATGGCTGGGCACGGGGCGAAGTGCGGCGTGGTTGTCAAGCAATGCGAGGATGAGCTGGCAGTAGTTAATATTGCGATAGGCGCAGGCCATGCAGGGGTGCGGGCCATGTGCGGTACATCAGGCGGTGGCTTTGCCCTGATGACGGAAGCCATTGGACAGGCGGGAATGATCGAAGCGCCCGTTGTAATAATCGAAGTCCAGCGGGGCGGACCATCTACCGGGATCCCGACCAAAACAGAGCAAGCTGACCTCAATCAGGTGTTCGGCGCTTCTCAAGGCGATTATCCGCGTGTCATTGTCGCGCCCACCGATACCACCGATTGTTATTATTCTGCGGTCGAGGCTCACAACCTTGCTGAAAAGTACCAACTCCCGGTGACGATTATTTCTGACTTGTTACTCTCAGAGCACCCGGAGACGATTGAGGCTGATGCGCTGCGGCCTGACGTGCCGATCGAGCGCGGCGAAATTATTTCTGAATGGTCGCCAGAGAAAGGTCAGTTTAAGCGGTACGCATTTACTCGTTCTGGTATCTCTCCGCGCGCCTTACCAGGGACCGAAGGAGCGATGTTTGTCGCCGCCACTGACGAACATGACGAAGAAGGGGTGGTCATCAGCGATGTCTTCACAACCCCACCCGTGCGACGCAAGATTCAAGAGAAACGGATGCGCAAGCTTGACAAGGTCTTGCAAGAGCTGGTGCCCCCGAAGCTGGAAGGTTCCTCAGAGGCGGACGTAACCCTCATCGGTTGGGGTTCGACCAAAGGTGTAATTCGTGAAGCAATAGATTTGCTTGCCGCGGAAGGCATTCGCGCCAATCATCTCCAGATCAAGTACCTCTACCCCTTTCATTCCCAGGAAGTAAGCGAGATCCTGCGGAGGACGAAGCGCACTGTCTGCGTGGAGTGCAATTACACCGGCCAGTTCGCTCGTCACCTACGGGCAGAAACGGGTTTTAGCGTTGACGACCTTATCCTAAAGTACGATGGTGAACCCTTCGAACCACATCATATTGTGGAACAGCTGCGCGCCATTCTTGAAGCTCGAGCTCGTTCGACTGATGTGACGCCGGAAGAGGCTCGCGAAATGTCGTATCACTATAATCGCGTGCATCTGGGTGACAAAGTTCGCCCCACCAAGATCGAGAAGCTCGAAGAGAGTGAGTACGGAGAACCTGTGTGGCTGGTTGAAATGGCAGCGCGCGACACCGGGGAAAAGCGAGGAGATCTGTGTATCGGAGCGGAGAGCGGCTCAACCTACTATTGGCGTGCTGTTAAGGCTCTTTCAGCGGAGGCGGGCTAAGAGAGCAGTACACAGATTTGCGCAGATTACACAGAGAGAAAGAAAAAGAGAGAGAGAGAGAGAGAGAGAGAGAAAGACAGCGTGCCGAATCAAGAGAGTTTGTGTTACCTCTTTAAATCTGCGTAATCAGCGTAATCTGTGGGCATTCTATCTCGAATCTGGGATTGCGGAATGCACAAGCTCAAAGTGTTCCAGAGTCAAAAGGAGAGACAGCTATGGCAACAGTCATCGAATTGCCGATCGAAACCTACGCTAGCGAGGTTGAACCAGACTGGTGTGCGGGTTGCGGAGATTTTGGAGTGCTGCGCGCGCTCCAAATTGCCGCCGGAAAATTGGGAATAAAGCCTAAAGACCTCATGGTCGTTTCGGGCATCGGCTGTTCATCGAACCTGCCGGGCTTTATTCACTCGTATGGAGTGCACAGCTTACACGGACGTGCTGTGGCGGTCGCGACAGGCATCAAATTGGCCAATCATGACTTGAATGTAGTGATTACGGGTGGAGACGGTGATGGTTACGGAATCGGCCTGGGACATTTCATTCACGCCATGAGGCGCAATCTGGATTTGACCTACATCGTCATGAACAACCAGATCTACGGATTGACGACCGGGCAGGCCTCGCCCACAACCATGAAACAGGTGCGCACCAAATCGACTCCGTTGGGCAATTTTGAGCTGCCGATTAACCCGATTGCGCTGGCGCTAGTCTCAGGTGCAACCTATGTGGCGCGCGGTTTTTCAGGGGAGAATAAACATCTGGCAGAGTTGTTTGCCGGAGCTGTCGCGCATAAAGGATTTTCGCTCGTGGACGTTTTCAGCCCCTGCGTTACTTACAACAAGATAAATACGTACGATTATTTCCGCAAACGCACGTATAAGCTTGAGGCAGAGCCGGAGTATGATGCTGGAAATGTTCAGCTCGCTTTAGAAAAGTCTTTCGAGTGGGGTGATCGCATCCCGATTGGAATTTTCTACGAAAACGAACAACCCACCTATGAGGCTCAGGAAGTTGCTCTAAGCAATGGCCCTTTAGTCCATCAGAATCTGGGGCTGAATAAGGCTACCTTTGATGAATTGGTTGAAGAGTTCATGTAAAGCGTTCAAAGGCCCAGTTCTTCGGTAAGCATCTCTTCCACGGGTGCTAGCGTCTCCGAGACGGCACAAACCTCATAATCTTCGATGCGATGCTCCCAACTTGCGTGTTCCTGTTGGATCGCGCGTTCCGTTCGCAGTACAAGTCCCTCGAATGCGCCGTCTTCGCGCATTAAGATCATGCCGTGGCCTTTGCCATTGGGGCCGACGAACTCTTCAATCAGTACTGGGAATTGCATGACTTTTCTCCCTGGGTTTTGAGTCCTTTTGAGGAGATATCATAAATTGCATTCGCGCTTTCTGTGGATCAGCAACTGCCTTGGAGTGGCCCAAATAATAATGGTGTAAGGGCTTGGTTTCAAGAGTTAATTGCTGATTCATTCCTCTTTCGTTCACGATCGTGAACAGTCTTCAGGTTTCGGTAAGTTGGAATTCTTTTGGCGGCTCGCCGCCTTCCGTGCGGAAAGCCTGGGGAGAGTGTCTTAAACTCGGATCCCTCGGCCTTAGCTGCGTGGTCAGTCAGCTTGGTCCTAAAAAACGCCACCGCAGCATCCGGAGAGAGACCACCGACTTTAGAGACTGTGGCAAAAACTCGATCATCCCACCCACGGCAGTGGGTGGATGTTTTCAGATCCTTTCTAT
>Ga0187892_10011343_pt1 | contig 10957 bp, 13 predicted proteins | sample MA1701073metaG_FD_139345 | JGI IMG/M metagenome (GOLD analysis project Ga0187892, IMG submission 139345) | Bio-ooze microbial communities from a basaltic lava cave in the Kipuka Kanohina Cave System on the Island of Hawaii, USA - MA170107-3 metaG ... | reverse complement strand
CGCTCGAGATCGCCGAGTCAACCGGCGGCTGGAGCTGAACTACGCCGAACGGCTCGTGTCGGCGTCGCACACGGCCGCCGCCGACGCACGCGTCGCCGGGCCGAGGTTTAATCGCAAGCTGAGGAGTGCTCCGCCACCTCCCATCCCCCATGACGTCGAGCGCAGCGCCGCTTTGGAGGCTGAACATCTAGCAGGTGTAGCGCTCGAGTACGGCTAGATCAGTGCCCTGCGAAGGGCGACGACCGCCTCCACACGGTCCCCGGCAGAGGCGACGTCTTCGTGTTCCCAAACGACTTCAAGATGCCACCCCAAGTCACTCATGCGACGCTCGAGCGCTGCCTCACGCTCCTCGTTGTTGGTCAGATCAAGGCGGGATTTCGGCCTTACGCGGCGCTCAGGTCGGTGAGGCCGTAGGCGACGAGGAACTGGAGGTCGGTGCGGGGGGCGTCGCCGACAGACCCCCACGCGAGCCGGTAGGAGCGGCTGCCGCCCGCGTCCCCGCCGACGAGCACGGCCACGTAGGAGACGCCACGCTCGTTCCGCGGCTTGTGGGCGGTGAGCCACGCCTCGATCCCGGCCCGGACCTCGCGCGCGTCGACCCCCTCGGCCGCCTCGAAGAAGCTGGTGGGACCGCCAGGGCGCTGGGTGACCGCATAGACGGCCACCTCCCAGCCGCCGTCCAGCTCGGGTGGCCGCCACGGGTCGGCCGCGGCCTGCGCCAGTTGGCCGGCGATGGCGGTGAGGTGGCGGTGCACGTCCTTCCACAGCGCGGGAAAGGCGGGGGAGGCGGCATCGCCGCTGCGCAAGGCCCCGCCCTGGAGCGCATCGGACAGGCGCCGGCGCAGCTCCTCGTCTTCGATCGTCACCGCGACGCGCTCGCCGATGACCTCGACGGCGGTCCCCCGCGCCCCGGCCTCCTCGGGCAGCTCGTCGGACGTGCCCGCCCGGTCGAGCTCCCCGAGCCGTTCCTCGAGGGCCAGGGCGGTGACGCCGAATGCGGCGAGGGCCTTGGCGCCGAGGCTGTTGGCGTCCGCCACGATGGCCCGCAGCAAGTCGTGGGTCGCCAAGGGCGCGCCGCCGGCCAGGTGCTGGGCCCGCTTCATGGCCAGGGTGGTGGCCGGCGTCTCACCGGGCCGGGAGAACCCCGGCGAAGCGGCGGTGGCGGTGGCGGTGGCGGTGGCGGTGGCGGTGGCGGTGGCGGCGGCGGCGGCGGCCGCGCCTCCCGCCAGCAGGGCCATGATGCGCTGGCGGACCAGGGAGAGATCGGCGCCCAGTTGGTCGAGCACGCGGGCGGCCACGCCCTCGCCCTCGCCCTCGCGGATCAGGCCGAGCAGGATGTGCTCCGTGCCGATGTAGTTGTGCCCGAGCTGGAGGGCTTCCCGCAGGGACAGCTCGAGCACCTTCTTGGCGCGCGGCGTGAACGGGACGTGGCCGGACGGCGTCGAGCCGCCGCGGCCGATGATGGTTTCGACCCGGGCCCGCACGTCGGTCAGCGAGATCCCGAGCTGGCTCAGGGCCAGGGCGGCGTACCCCTTCTCCTCCCGCACCATGCCGAGCAGGATGTGCTCGGTGCCGATGTAGTTGTGGTTGAGGAGGCGCGCCTCCTCCTGCGCCAGTACGACAACCGATCGCGCCCTATCGGTGAACCGCTCGAACACTCCACCCACGATCCTACGGCCCAGACGCTCCTACGCTCGCGCACCCCCGGCACAGGCCGCTCACCGCGAAGTGCCGGGAAGTGACCTCGAACCCGTAGTTGGCCCTGATCGTGTCCGAGAGATCATCGAACAGCTCGGCGGGGACCTCGATCACCGCACCGCACGATTCGCACACAAGGTGGTGGTGCGCCTCCTCGGCAAGGTGGTATACGGCCGGGCCGTGGCCCAGGTGGGTGTGCTCGATGAGGCCCATCGCGGTGAGCGCGTCGAGGCTGCGGTAGATCGTCGCCCGATGGACGGAGGGGTGGGCGGCGCGCACATCGTCGGCCAGGTCCTCGGCCGTGCGGTGCTGGTCGCCGCTCGTCAGCGCCGCCAGCAACGCCCGGCGGGCGGTCGTCACTCGGCCCCTGCTCCGCAGGGCCTCGACCAACGCCTGCAGGCGAACCTTGTCGACGGGCATCTACGTCGATGTCACCGGCCTTTGGCGGCCCCGGCCACCTTTGGCGGCCCCGGGCGTCTTGGGCGCCCTGGGCGCTTTGGGTGGTAGCGCGGCGACTTGCTCGAGGGACTGCGCCACCCATCGTCTGAACTCGGCGAGGTTGCCCCGCCACGCCGCGGGAGCGGTGACGTAGCCGCCCATGGGCCGCTCGGGCGGGCCGAACGGGCCGGCCCCCGGCTGGGCCAGCAGCTCCAGGCGTGGCCCGCCGTCGAGCTTGAGGCCGATGTCAGGCCCGAACAGCCCCATGAACATGTTGCCGTTGACGAAGGCGGCCAAGTTCCCGAACATGGGCTTCACCTCCACGCGCGGGTCGTCGGGCACGAGCGAACGGAAGAACTCCTTATCCGCCTCCGACGGTTTGGGCATCTCCATGGCGACCTCCTCTCGGCGGCCCACCGTACGCCGAGGGTCCGCGCCGCACCGAGTTTGCGAAGCTATGTTCGACGCGTGCCGCCCGCGCGCTCAGGTTCACCGCGCTCGGGTTTGACCGCGGCCGAGTTCTTCGCCGGCATCGGCCTGGTGCGAGCGGCGCTCGCCGAGTCGGGCGTCGAGGTGGTGTGGGCGAACGACATCCATCCCACCAAGGCCCGGCTGTACGCCGCCAACTACCCGTCCGACCACTACGTGGTGGGCGACGTTCGGGGCGTACGGGGCGCCGACCTCCCCGACGTCGACGTGGCCACCGCCTCGTTTCCCTGCACGGACCTGTCGTTGGCCGGGTGGCGACGGGGCCTGGCGGGCGAGCAGTCGGGGCTGTTCTGGGAGTTCGCCCGGGTGTTGCGGGAGATGGGGCCGCGCCGGCCCGCCGCCGTGCTCCTGGAGAACGTGCCCGGCCTGGCCACGTCGCGCGGCGGGCGGGACCTGCGCGACGCCGTGAGCCAGCTCAACGACCTCGGCTACTCCTGCGACGTGTTCCAGGTGGACGCTCGCTGGTTCGTGCCCCAGAGCCGCCCGCGGCTGTTCATCGCAGGCACGCCGGCGCCGATCGGCGAGCGGCCGGCGCGCCCGGATGAGGTCCGGCCGCCGCACCTCATCGAGTTTGCCCGCCGCCACCCGGTCCTGCGGTTGCACGCCGCCCCGCTGGCGCTGCCGCCCCTTCACCGGGACAGCCGCAACCTGGCCGACGTGGTGGAGCGCCTGCCCGCCGGCGACGAGGGGTGGTGGGACCGGGCCCGCACCGCCCGCTTCACGGCGTCCTTGTCCCCGCTCCAAGCGGAACGGTTGCGCCACCTCCGCCGGGGTTCCTCGCTCACGTGGCGAACCGCTTACCGGCGCACGCGCGGGGGCGTGGCGGTGTGGGAGGTGCGCCCCGACCCCATCGCCGGCTGCCTCCGTACCGCTCGGGGCGGTTCGAGCAAGCAGGCCCTGGTGGAGGCCGGCGCGGGGCGCGTGCGGGTGCGCTGGATGACGGGCCGGGAGTACGCCCGCCTCCAGGGCGTCGGGGACGACTTCGCCTTCGCCGGCCTGAGCCGCAACCAGGTGATGTTCGGGTTCGGCGACGCGGTGTGCGTTCCGGTAGTGGCGTGGATCGCCCGTGCGTACCTCGTCCCCGCGCTGTCCCGCGACGCCTCCGAGCCCGCCGCCGCCTGCGGCTAATGGCGTCCCGGCGCGAGCAGCCGCCGCGCCCGGTCCGGCTGATCCGCGCCCAGCTCGCCGAGATCCTGAACCGCGACGATCCCACGCGCCCCGCGGCCCGCATCGGCGACGCCGGGGCCGGCGTGTACGCCTTCTACGACTTCGACGGCGAGCCGATCTACGTCGGCCACACCGTCGAGTCGTTCCGGGTGCGGGTGGCGCGCCATCTCACCGGCCAGCGCTCCGACGCGGTCGCGAAGTTCATCCTCGATCCTTTCGAGGTGTGCGACATCGAGCTGTGGAGCCTGGCGCGGCTCGCGCCCACGACCGCGGAGCAGGTCCGGCCCTACGAGTACAGCGTCTTCCGGCTGTTGCAGCAACGGTCGTACTTCGGCGCCGTTCTCAATGAGGGGACGATCGCCCCGACCGCGATCGTCGGGCTGCCGCCCAGCCTCCGCGCCCGGATCATCCCCGACGAGCTGTGGGAAGACCGCCACCACGGCGACGTGCGCATCGCCCGGCGGGCCTCGACCATCGCCCGCTTGGCCCAGTCGATCTCGGAACGAGAGGTGAGCCCGGGAATGCGCCGCACCCTCCTGCTCCAGGCTCGGCGGCTGGCATGGCTCACGGAACGGCGGGTGGACGAGCTGGGTCTTAGTCCTCCGGGGCCGGAGCTCTTTGACGGCGAAGGCGGCGAGCCCGGGTAGCGCTCCACTCGTCGCCCGCCTCGGCGCCGGGGTTCGTGCGAGAACGGTAGTGGTTCCCAATTCCAGCCGCGATGGCGATCAGCGGAACCGACAGGAACGCGCCCAGGAGCCCGCCCAGCACCAGGCCGGCGCCCACCGCCCAGACGGTTATCAGGGGGTGCAGCCGCACGGCCCGCTCGAGGATCATCGGCTGGAGCAGGTTGCCTTCGATCTGCTGGATGGCCACGGTGGCGGCGACGACGAGCAGGGCGGTGCCCAAGCCGTTGGCGACGAGGGCCACGATGGCGGCGACGAGCCCCGCCACCGTGGCGCCGACGAGGGGGATGAAGCCGCCCAGGAAGGTGAGCACGGCGAGGGGAACCACTAGGGGCACGCCGAGCACCCACAAGGCGACGCCGATGAGGACGCCGTCGATGAGGCCGGTGAGAGCGGTGGCGATCAGGTACTGGCGCATGATGAAGCGCGCCCGTCTGGCCACCGCGACGGCGTCGTCCTGGTAGGCGGCCGGGAGGCGCTGGTGGGTCCAGCGGGCCATCCGGTGTCCGTCCTTAAGCACGAAGAACAGGGTGAACAGCATGAGCACGATGCCGCCCAACACTTCCCCGGCGGCCCGTGCCTGGCCGGCGGCCCGCTCGGCGACGCCGGTGGAGGCGCCCCGCAGTGTCTCGCGGATCTGGGCCTCGATCTCGGCGATCCGTTCGGGGGTGAAGTTGAGCGGGTCCCCCTGCGCCCACCGCTTCGTCGATTCGACCGCCTCCGCCAGTTGGTCGCCGACGTCCTCGAACTGCGTGGCCACGCTCACGCTGATCCAAGCGAGGAGGGCCAGGACGACTGCGAACGCGCCGAGGAACACCACCACCGCTGCCGGCGCGTCGGGCCAGCGTTTCGCCCGCAGGCGCGCCACCAGCGGCTCCAGCGCGGCGGCCACGAACAGGGCGAGGACGACCGGCACGACCACCACGTACAGCTGGAGGAGGACGTACACGATGAGCGTGGCGGCGGCGGCGGCGACGAGCAGCCGCCAGCCCCACTCCGCCGCCGCGGCCAGGACCACTGGAATCCGGACCGACCGCCGCTGGATGGTGGCGCCCGCGTCGGCGCTACCGGGAGGGGTCGCCTCGCCCGCCTCAGCCACGGCGGTGGCCCGCCCAGAGGGTGAAGCGGAGGATCGACTGGTAGCCGAGCCGCCGGTAGACGGGCTGGCCCAGGTCGCTGGCGATGAGCAGAGCGGGGAGCTCGGGCGCGGCGAGCGTGGCCCGGGCGGTCATCGCCCCGCCGATCCCGCGGCCGCGAGCCGCAGGCACGCAGGCGATGAACTCGACGTGGACGTGCGTCGCGCCGACGATGGCCGACGCGGTGGCGACCGGCTCGGTGTCCAGGTACCCGACCCAGTGGCGCCAGCCGGCGGCGGCCAGCGCCTCCACGGGAAGGACGCACCCCTGCTCGACGGGCTCCAGCTCAGGGGTCGGGAACCCCCGTACGAACGCCTGCTCCCAGTCGTGGGCCGTGGCCCCGTCCTCGACCGGCCGGACGGCGAGACCGCTCACCGTCACCGGCGCGAGCGGCCCGGCTGGGCGCAGCATGAGCGGCGGGTGGCCGACCCGCCCGAAGCCGAGGTCGGTGAGGTCCGGGGTGGGCCAAGCCGAGAACAGCAGGAAGTTGCCGCCCGCCGCAAGGCCGAAGAAGGTGTGCATCCGCTCCGCGGCGCCCAGCCATGCGGCGGCGCCGAGGGGCTCGTGGACGACGGCGAAGTTCTCGAACAGCGACGGTGACGCTCGGTCTCCCATGGTCAGCTCGGTGTCGCGTTCGACGCGGTCGCCGCGGGCGCGGGCCAGAGCGGCGTAGCCGTCGGCCAGCGCTTGCTGGAAGTCGTTGCAGGAATTGTCGCCGGCCGGCGCCGTCCGCCCGTAGCCGTTCTCCAGCGGTTCGTCCGTCTCCATCCGCGCCGTCTCCACCCGCACAGTGTTGCCGACCGTGTAGACAGGCGGCGCGTGGACGACCGCAGCGCCGCCGACCGGAGCCGCACCATGGCCGCGGTGCGGTCCGGGAACACCAAACCCGAGCGCTCAGTGCGGGCTGCGCTGCACCAGCTCGGCGTGCGCTACCGGCTGAACCAGGTGGTCGTCACCGGTGGGCGGAAGGTCCGCCCCGATCTGGTCTTCAAGGGACTACGGGTCGCGGTGTTCATCGATGGATGTTTCTGGCACGGCTGCCCTGAGCATTGCCGCCGGCCGCGGTCGAACGCGGGCTACTGGAACGCCAAGATCGACCGCAACCGGGCGCGCGATCTACGCACCCAGGCCGATCTGACCGACGCCGGGTGGACGGTGGTGCGGGTGTGGGAGCACGAGCCGCCGGCCGAGGCGGCGGCCGCCCTGGCCGCGCTGCTGGCGGACCGCCAGCGCCGATGAGCTGGGGGCCGCACCCTTTCTGGCCTGCCGAAAGGCGCGTATTGGGCGGGTTTGTGTAGGCCAGTTCGGGAGGGCGGCCTGCTGCGCCTCCCTCCTCGCTCTAGAGCGGAGGAGGACCCTGACCTGCGGTTATGTGGGTCGGCGGGCCGGTATGCGCGGCGCGGTCCGGTCACCGTTGGGTCTAACGGTGGAGCGGCCCTTCGTCGGGGCTTCCCGAAGTGTGGCCGGCGGGCAGGGGAAGCGATCACGCCTCGCCCCAAGATTCCTACTCAGGGTACGATACCCGCCATGGTTGTGTCGAAAGTGTCGTTGAGCATCGACGAGGCAGTGCTGGCTGAGGCGCGCGAGCGTGCGGGACGCCGGGAACTGTCGTCGTATGTGACCGATGCTCTGCGCCGCCAGCTGCAGCACGACCGCCTCGGTGAGCTGCTGGCTGAGATGGACGCCAGCGCGGGCCCTGTGCCCGATGAGCTGATGGAGGAGGCCCGCCAGCTATGGCGAGACGTCGCCGACGCCCCCAAGCCCCCCAGTCGCCGCCGCGGCTGATTCTCGACGCGGGCGCGGTCGTTGCCCTGTCGCGCGAGGACCCGCGCGTACGGGCTGTACTCGCGAGCGCCCGAGAGGCCCGTGTCCACGTGTCGATCCCATCGGTCGTCGTCGCCGAGACCGTGCGGGGCGTGGCGACCGACGCGCCGGTGAACCGCGTTCTGAAGGCGGTCGGCGAGGTCGACCCCGCCGACGAAGCCGTCGGGCGCACGGCAGGGCGGCTGCTCGGTGGGGCCAGCTCGAGCGCGACGGTCGACGCCATCGTGGTGGCAACGGCGGTCGAGGCGCGTGGCGCGGTGGTGCTGACCGGTGACCCCGGGGATCTCGGCGCTCTCGCCGGCGCCAACCCCGAGGTGATCATCGAGGCCCTCTGACGGGGGTCACCGACGCGCCGGCACGCGGTTGCGGTCGATCCAGGCGTCGTTCTCCTCGGGATCGAAGCGCCGCATATGCCCAACTTCATGTGCGGGCTGCGGCGCTCCTGCACGCGAGGCGGCGAGGCGGCGAATGTGGCTGTCGCCGAACCCGAGGCGTTCGGCGACAGCGACTAAGCTTGCGATTGAACCTCGGGGTCAGTTCCTAGCGAGCGTCTTGGAGGATGAGTTCGGCGGCCAGAGCTGCCTCTTGCCGCATCGCTGCGACCAGGCTTCCTAGCCGCCGGTTGTTGGAGATCCATTCCTGGTAGCGGGCCGCCTCGGCCGCGGTCGGCTGCCTTCCACGCGCCGGCGCCCGGTCGCTCACGCGAAGAAGGGCAGGCTCAGGGCGTAGACGCCGAGGAGGGTGGCGGCCTCCCAACGGTGGAGGCGGCCGCCGAGGCCCAGGAACAGCGAGGCGAGCACGGCGACGGCGATCATCGCCGACGCCGCGACCACGGTCAGCCCGGCGTCGGTGATGCGCGCCGGACCGAGCAGCGCCGCGGCGCCGGCCACGGCGGTGCTGTTGAAGATGTTGCTGCCCAACACGTTCCCGGCCAGGAGCGCGGTCTCATGACGGCGGGCCGACTGGATGGCGGTGACCAGCTCGGGGAGCGACGTTCCGATCGCGACCAAGGTGAGGCCCACGAAGCCTCCCGACAGCCCGGCGTCGGTGGCGATCCGCTGCGCGCCCACGACGAGGATCTGGGCGCCGGCGACCGTGCCCAGAAGGCCCAAAGCGACGCGGCCGACGTCCCGGGAAGTGGAGGCGGCGGCCACCTCCGGCAACGATGTCTCGCCCCGTTCCTCGACGAACTCCTCCACCTCGCGCATGAGGTGCGCTTCGCCAGCCACCTCCCGCGGGGGGAGTTCTCCCGGTCCGTGCTCGGCCCCGCGCAACATGAGGGCAAGGGCGCCGGCCAACGCCAGCAGGAGGGCCAGCCCCTCGGCCCGTGAGAGGCCGTCCTGCAGCAGGACGGCGAAGAGCCCAGCCGCGGCGAGGGAGATGGGCACCTCCCGGCGCACCACGCGCGGCACAGTCTCCGGCCGGGCGATGAGGCCGGCGACGCCGAGGACCAGCGTCAGGTTCGCCAGGTTCGATCCGACCACGTTCCCGGCGGCGATGTCGAGCGATCCCCGGGCCGCCGCCAGCGACGAGACCAGCAGCTCGGGCGTGCCGGTCCCGAAGCCGATCACGACCGCCCCGACGACCAACGGCGAGATGCGGAGCGTGACCGCCAGCCGGGCCGCGGCCACGACAAAGGCGTCGGCCGCCTTGGCCAGCAGCGCCAGCCCGGCGACGAGGAGAGCGAGGCTCAAGGCCATGTCGACATCGTCGCACCCGCGAGGACCACCACGGAACGGCCACGGGGCGCGCCGTCCGCAGGGCGGCAACTTCGCTCCGTCTGCGCCGGCGTGACGGTACCGTGGGCTAGCAAAGGAGGTGGCGACGGACATGGATTTCGGCTCCCCGGACACGTGGCGCTGGGTGTTCCTGTTCGTGGCCGCGGCGTGCACGATCGGCGAGATCGCGCTCGCCGGGACCTTCTTCCTGCTCCCCTTCGCCGCCGGCGCCCTCGTCGCGTCCGTCGCCGGTTTTGCGGGGGCGGCGGTCGGGTTGGAGTGGCTGTTGTTCGTCGCCGTCTCAGGCGCGTCGTCCGCCGTGCTGTGGCCCCTCCGCCGCCGGCTGGACGCACGGAACCCGCGGGCCGAGATCGGCGCCAACCGCTGGGCGGGCCGCCAGGCCTACGTCCTGCGTGACATTCCCGGGCCCGGCGGCCAATCCGGCCTCGTGCGCCTCGACCGGGAGGAGTGGCGGGCCGAAAGCCTCCTCGGGATCCCCATCGCCGCCGGATCGACGGTCCTGGTGAGCCGGGTCGACGGTACGCGGCTCATCGTCCTCCCTCTGGACGAGCAGTACCCGACGGCGCCCCCCGCGACCGAGAAGGAGTAGACCCATGTCGGTCATCGTCGTGCTTGCCGCAGTGGCCACCGTGCTCTTCGTCGTGGTCCTCAGCGCGGTGAAGATCATCCGCCCCTACGAGCGCGGCCTGGTCGAGAGACTGGGGAAGTACCACGCCACCGAGGAACCCGGCCTGCGGCTCATCTTCCCGTTCATCGACCGCATGGTGCGGGTGGACATGCGCGAGCGGGTGGTGGACGTTCCTCCCCAGGAGGTGATCACCTCCGACAACGTGGTGGTGTCGGTGGACGCCGTCGTGTACTACGAGGCGACCGACCCGCAGCGGCTGGTCTACAACGTGGTCGACTTCTACCTGGCCGTGACCAAGCTGGCGCAGACGAACCTCCGCAACGTCATCGGCGACATGCAACTGGACGAGGCCCTCACGTCCCGGGACACCATCAACACCCGCCTGCGGGAGATTCTCGACGACGCCACCGACAAGTGGGGGACCAGGGTCGTGCGGGTCGAGATCCAGCGCATCGACCCGCCCACCGATGTCATGCACGCCATGCACGAGCAGATGAAGGCGGAGCGCACCCGCCGCGCCGTCGTGACCGCGGCCGCCGGGGAGCGCGAGGCGGCGATCACCCGGGCGGAGGGGGAAAAGCAGTCGGCCATCCTGCAGGCGGAGGGCCTCCGGCAGTCCGCCATCCTTGAAGCCGAGGGCACCGCGGCGGCGACCCGCACGGCAGCGGAGGCGGAGCGGTTCCGCCAGGAGGCGGTGTCCGAAGGCGAAGCGGCCGCCATCCGGGCGGTGTACCGGGCCATCCACGACGGCAAGCCCTCACCCGATCTCATCGCCATCAAGTACCTCGAAACCCTCCAGGCGGTGGCCGACGGGAAGGCCACCAAGCTGATCGTCCCCACCGAGATGACCGCCGTCCTCAGCGCTCTGGCGGGGATGCGGGAGCTGTTCACCGCCGACGGGACGCCGAAGCGCTCCTCCGGGCGGTCCGCCAGCGAGGGCTGAGCCGGCGAGCGGCGGCGGCCGCGGGCGGCCACGAGCGCCGCGGGACGAATGGCGCGAGGTTTGGATGTTTTACCCCGCTCCACGGGGTCAGATGGACAAACCTCGGCCGATCCGGCGGGCGGCGGGCGGCGGGTGGCGGGCGGCGGGCGGCGGGCGGCGGGCCGGCGGGCGGCGGGCGGCGGGCGGCGGGCGGCGGGCGGCGGGCCGGCGGG
>Ga0187892_10011342_pt1 | contig 10959 bp, 10 predicted proteins | sample MA1701073metaG_FD_139345 | JGI IMG/M metagenome (GOLD analysis project Ga0187892, IMG submission 139345) | Bio-ooze microbial communities from a basaltic lava cave in the Kipuka Kanohina Cave System on the Island of Hawaii, USA - MA170107-3 metaG ... | reverse complement strand
GTGCGGCTGGGGTTCGCCATCGCCGTGCACATCAATCCTGATGTGCTGCTCGTGGATGAAGTGCTCGCGGTCGGCGACATCCGGTTTCAGCGCAAGTGCATCGCCAAAATGAAAGAGGTGGTCACCAGCGGCCGCACGGTCGTGTTCGTCTCGCACAACATGACCGCCGTGCAATCGCTCTGCAAACGGTGCGTGCTGCTGTTCAACGGCCAGGTCGCGGCCTACGGCGAATCGCAGAACGTCGTGAACGCTTACCTCACGAACGCTTACAACCGCGGCTCGGCGGCCGGCGTTTCAAAGACCGCCGATCCCCGCACGATGATTTGCTCGTTCCTCAAAGTCGAGTGCCAGGACCCGGCGGGCCACCGCATCGCTTCGGTGCGGCATGGCGAGGACCTGATCATCGCCGGCGAATACCTGCTCAACCAGCCGGTTGCCAACGGACGCATCGCCTTCGCGGTGCACGGCGCCGACGGAATGACGCTGTACGAAAGCGACACGAGACGGCACGGCAAGACGCTCGATCTGGAAGCCGGCGCGCACCGATTCCGGCTCCGGTTCCCGAAACTCGCGCTGTTGCCGGGGATTTACTCGTTCACCGTTTCGCTCTCCGACCTCGATAACACCGTGTTCTACGGCTACGCGCCCAACGCGCTCGATTTCGAGGTCACGAGCGATCGCCCCAACTCCCCGGTCGGCGTGGTGGAGCTGCCGACGGAATGGGAATTGTGAGCGTCGAGGGAAGCGCGAGCGGTTTTGGCCGCTTCTTTGTCCGGAGGGCGGTCTGGTTGACTCATTGGTTCCAGGTCGATTAGCCTTCCCCTGTGAACCATCAACAAGCCATCCTGTCGCGAGCGAGCCGCGCACGAGAAACGGCCTCGATCGAACGAATTTCAGAACAGATCGTCCGCGACGGCGAGGCGTCCTGGAAGTTGTGGCTCTTCGAATTTGTCGATGAGTTCCGTCGCAATCCGTCCGCCGATTTGATCGCCGGGCCCCTTCACGCAGACCTGTCACCGCGCGTGCGCTGCCTGCTCGCATCGACCGTCGAATCCTTGTGCGCCGAATGCCACATGGCTGTTCCCGCTCGCCTGGCTCGCACCCAGTTTCTGGTGGAGGAACTGTTCGGGCAAAGGGGATAGGGCCGTCCTACTTCCCCATCCCCACGCCCTGCACGCTCTGGAACACTTTGCCCTCGGTCTTGATCGCGGGGGCGATGATGATCTCGGTCTCTTGAAACTCGCGGATGGTGCGCGCGCCGACGTTGCCCATGCAGGTGGCGATGGCGCCGACGAGGTTCTGGCTGCCGTCATCGAGTTCGGCGGGGCCGAAGAGAATTTGTTTCAACGTGCCGGTGACGCCGACCTTGATCCGGGTGCCGCGCGGGAGATTGGCGTGCGGTGTGGCCATTCCCCAGTGGTAGCCCTTGCCGGGCGCTTCCTTCGCGCGGGCGAACGCGCTGCCGATCATGACCGCATCCGCGCCGCACGCGAACGCCTTGCAGATGTCCCCGCCTTTGTTCATGCCGCCGTCGGTGATGATGGGCACATAACGCCGGCTCTGCTTGAAATAGTAATCTCGTGACGCCGCGCAATCGCACGTCGCCGTCACCTGCGGCACGCCCAGGCCGAGCACCCCCCGCGTCGTACACGCCGCCCCGGGGCCTACGCCGACCAGGATGGCGCCGGGGCCGCATTCCATCAGCTCGATTGCGACCTTGTAGGTGACGCAGTTGCCGATGATGACGGGGACCTTCATCCGCTTGCAGAACGCCGCAAGATCGAGCGTCTTGTATTCGCTGGAAACGTGGCGGACAGTCGAGACCGTGCTCTGCACGACGAACACGTCGGCCCCGGCACCCTGGGCGATCTCGCCGAACTTCTCCGCGCGCTGCGGGATTGAGCTGACGGCGCAGAGCACGCCGGCGTCCTTGATCTCCTTCACGCGCCCGGCGATGAGTTTTTCCTGGACCGGCTCGTTGTAGATGCTCTGGAGGATCTTGGTGGCTTCCTCCTTCTCGCTCTTGACGATCTTATCGATCACTTCTTCCGGGTTCTTGTAGCGCGTGGCGACGCCTTCGAGATTGAGCACGGCCAGGCCGCCGAGCTTGCCCATCGCGATGGCGAACTTCGTGTCCACGACGCCGTCCATCGCCGAGGTGATGATGGGGACCTTGATCTTCAGCGCCTCGCCGTCCTTGCGCGGGATTTCGAAGGAGGTATCGACCTCGTTGGGGTTGATGGTGACGTCGCCCGGCACCAGCGCGATGTCGTCGAATCCGTAGCAAACGCGGGCCTTTCGATTGCGCCCGATCCACATGCCCATGGGGGAATCCTCGGTATTGGTTGTTGGTTATTGGCTATTCACGAAACGGTTCCCGGAGTTGGAAGGATGGAAGATTGGAAGGTTGAATGTTCGATGCTCCCAGTTCTCCATGCTTCCATCCTTCCACTCTTCCATTCCTCAAAACTGCAACGGCTCGTTCTCGCGTCCGCACTGGGGACATGGCTCTTTGCTCCCTGACTCCACGTAGAAATGCAGACACTTCGAGCACCGATAAATGACCTTTTTCGTCGGCGCCGGCAGCCAGGCCTTCCGCCGTGCGCTGTAATATAGCCAGACGCCGAGAATGAGCGCAAGGCCGGAAACGAAGTAACACGTCAACGCGCCGGCAATGTCGAGATGAAGCATGGTTCAGGATGCGCGGTTCAAGGTTCAGGGTTGTGGCTGGCTTGGGGTGACGGGTTGAGTCGGCAGTGCGTTCGTTTCGGCAGGAGCGGGTGACGGCGCGGGAGCAGGCTCGGCCTGCCAATAGATGGACACCGTTCCCCACTGGTCACCGGTGTTCTCGGGCACGGCTTTGAACCTCCAGCGACGGACGATGTCGAGCGCGCGCGCATCTTTGTCGTCGGCCCCCGAGCTTCTCTCCAGCACCGCGAACTTGACCTCGCCCAGCGGCGAGACCGCGATTCGCACCACGCTCGGGTGCGGAGGCGCGGGCACGCGCACGAGGGGGACACTCGGCAGCGAAAGCAACGGTCGCTCACGGATGGCGCCGCCCAGCACATAGGAAGACTCCACCCGCCGATTCGTGATGATAGCCTCGAAGTCGATTTGCTCCGGCTCGACGGTTTGCTTCTGTCCATGGACGCCCAGTTGGTTGGCCAACGTGGGTGCGGTGACGAGGATCCGCTGCGCGGGGTCGGTCTGCGCTCGCGGCAGGAACTGCGGGTTGTCCTGCCGGGCCTCGATCAACGATGGTACCTGCCGGTTGCGATGGATCGTCGTCCGCGAAAACCCGGCCGGGTTCGGCAGGGACGACACGCTCGGGTCGTTCTGCTCGATTCGTTCGCGAAAAATGACGCTCGACGACGCTTCATCCGTGGGCGAGAGAAACGTCACAAGCGGCGGCGGGGGAAGCGCCGGCTTGTCGGGCACAGCGGTCGCCCGAAACAACACCGCGCCGAGCAGATGGAATAGGAGCGAAAGCGCGAGCGCCGCGCCGAGCGGTTTCCAGAGCGAGATGCGCGAATCGGAACGGGGCTTCATTGGTCGGGCGGCGCGCCCACCTCGGCGCGCGTGGCGAGGTTCACCGCGCGCAGGTTGCATTGGAACGCCATGTCCATCACGGCGACCACCGTGCCGTACGGCACGCTCCGATCCGCTTTAATGACGAGCTGCTGCTGGGTGTCGCGCGCGGCGATTGCTTCCAGCCGCTCCCGGAGTTCCCGAAGATTCATCTTCGTGTCCTGGAAAAACACCTCCTCCGGGGAGGTGATCATGACGACCAGACTGTTGTAAGGCAGAATGTCGAGGCTCTTGGATGCCGCGTAATCGATCTTGATGCCGGGCTGTTGGATGAACGCGGAACTCAAGAGAAAAAAGAACACGAACAGCAGGACGACGTTGACCAGCGCCGTCAAATCGGGACGGCCTTTGACGATTTCGACATGGCGCTTGAACTTCATGACCGTGGCGCAGGGCTACACCGGCGACGATTCATCCAGCGGCTTCGATTCTCCGCCGCTCGCGCGCGCGGCGAAATAGTTCACCATCTCCGTGGCGCATTTCTCCATGTCGAGTACGATACCATCGACGCGGCTCACGAGGTAGTTGTAGCCCACGTACGACGGGATCGCCACGATCAGCCCGGCGGCGGTGCACAACAACGCCTGCCAGACGCCCGGCGAGATGTCCCCCGCGAGCACGGGCTGCGCTTTCTCGCTGATCGTCTGGAAACAACGGATCAGCCCGAACACCGTCCCGAGCAATCCCACCAACGGCGCGCAATGGGCGATCGTCGCCAGCGCCACCAGGTTTTTCTCCAGGCGCGGCACTTCGACCAGCCCGACGTCCTCGATCGCCTCGCGGATTTCGTCGCGCGGGCGGTCGTGTTTGAGGATCGACATCTTCACGACCTGGGCCACAGGGCCGGGCGTCTCGTCGCAGATCGAGATCGCCTCGGTCAGACTCCCGCGTTGCAAGACGTTGCGGATGCCTTTCATGAACTGGTCGGTGTTGATCTGGGAACGGTGGTAGAACAACACCCGCTCGATGAAGAGTCCCAACGCCACGATGCTCGCGAACAGCAACAACCAGAGCAGGAAGCCTCCCTTGACGAGTATTTGAAGGTCGAACATAGGCGTCGGCGGACGATGAACGAAACACCCTGTCCTTTTCAATCCAAATGATCCAAATGATAGACTCCTTGATTTTCCGGGAGCGTTTGGCTACAAGACCGCCCGGCTCGAACTGGGCATGAACTTCAGCGGCATCTCCAACGCGAAGCCTCTCGGGAAAATCCTCCGCGCTCCCCTTCGATTCGTTCCCAAGGACGCCGAGGTGCCGATCCTGCAAGGAAAACTCCGTGGCAAACGGTGGATCGTCGGTTCGAGCAATCACGGTTGCTGGCTGGGCAGTTACGAGTACGAGAAGCGGCGCCGGTTCGAGCAAACGATCACCCCGGGCAGCGTCGTGTTCGACATCGGCGCACACGTGGGCTTTTACACGCTGCTCGCCGCAGACCTGGTCGGTCCCGCCGGCCGCGTCGTTGCGTTCGAGCCGGTCTCGCGAAACCTCACTTACTTGCGCCGCCATCTGCGGCAGAACGGGTTCAGCCACGTCACGGTCATCGATCGCGCCGTGTGCGACCGCACGGGCGTCGCGCGCTTCGAGGAAGGACCCGGGTCCTGCAAACTCATGGGACGCCTTTCTCCCACCGGGGAATTCTGGGTGAACACCGTTTCGCTGGACGAGAAGGTTTCCTGCGGCGAACTTCCTCCGCCCGATTTCATCAAGATCGACGTCGAAGGCGCGGAACTGCTCGTCTTGTGGGGGGCGACAACGGTGCTCAGCCGGGCCCGGCCGAAGCTGTTTCTATCGACGCACGGCGCAGAGTTGCACCGGGAGTGTTGCGAGTTCCTGCATGCGCTTGGTTACACGACTCGCCGCATCGGAGGCAAGACGGACGGTGTTCTCGAAGAAGTCCTGGCCGAACCATCGTGAACAGCGGCGCTGCAAGATTCACTTCCCGCAATCGTCCTCGTTCTCGATTTCCGCAGATTCCGAGGACGACGAGGACGAGGGGATTCAGGCCGACTTTGTAGCGCCACCATGCATCGTCCACCGCTCAAAAAGTGAGATGCAGCCATCGTGAACCATCGTGAAGGGTCGCTCGGTTATGATTTTGACTTCGGCCCATCGCAACCTACAATCTCCTCCTCGTCGATGGACATCCACTTTTCCTGCTCGAATTGCGGCCAGAGCATCGTCATCGACGAAGCCGGTGCCGGCATGGAATTCCCCTGCCCGGCCTGCCAGACGTCGCTCACTGTCCCCCAGCCGCAACGGGAAGAAGTTGTCCTGCTCACGCAGATTTGCCCGGGCTGCGAGCGTGCATGGCCTGCCCACGAACGCGTCTGTGACCATTGTGGCACGGCGTTAGGCGAAGCGCCGGCCGAGGAGCCGGTCGAAGCGGCGGTTGTCGCCGAGCCTGTGTCCACCGGACGGCTGAAACTTTCCGACCTCCTGGGAATCGCGCCCTCCGCTTCGCCTCGCCCGGCGGTTGCTTCCGCAGGTCCGGCGGTCAAACCGGCGTCTTCCCCCCCGGCACCGCCTCGTCCGGCGCTCGGGCGTCCCGGCATTTCTCCGCCGCCGGTTCCTCTGCCCGGCGCTCCGCGATCCACTGTTCCCTCGGCTGTGCCGGCGCCGCCAGCAGCTCCACGCCCGTCGCGGCTCGCGCGCCCGGATGCGGCTGCGTCAGCCCCTCCGATGACGGCTGTGGCTGCGCCGACCGGCATCGGGCCGGCCGGCAACGTGCCACCGCCCGACATGACGAAAGACCAGTATGAATGCAACAACGACGCGTGTGGCAGCGTCTGGTATGAAAACCAGCTCCGCAAACAGGTGGTCGGCCGCAAGACCCTTCAGGTTTGCCCGAAGTGCGGACTCGGCGTCCGAAAGATCCTCAAGCCGGTCAACTTCTGGGCGAGCTTGCCGGGCGCGTTCGCATATCCGTTCCGCGGAACGGGAGGATGGATTCTCGGACTCGGCACGCCGCTGTATGCGGTCCTCGATTACGGTCGCATGACTTGTTTCGGCATCATCTCGCTGATTATGTTGCTTGGCATCTTTGGGCTGCTGCTCACGAATGTCATTCGCTGTACCGTGGACGACGATACCGAGCCGCTCGATTGGCCCGAGTTCGAAGGGTTCGGCCAGGTCGCGCTGATGGCACTGCAGATTGTCGTGGTCATCGTCCTTGTCCTCGGCCCAGCGTTCATACTGGCCATCATGGCAGGCGTTTCGATGCTGACCAGTGGGGCACAGGATGGCGGTTTGTTTGCGGCGGGCGCCGCCGGCTTGGCGGCGGTCTGCATCCTCGTGCTCGGCGCCGCGTACCTGCCGATGGCGCTGTTGGGCCTGGCGATGTTCGATTCGATCAAGGGCGCAAACCCGCTGCTGATCGTGCCGGCGATGTTCAAAGTGCCGGTGCAATACCTGGTCGTGCTCATCCTCCTCGGCGCGATGGTGTTCCTGCGGAACCTGGCGCAGATGCTCACCGTCGGGATCGAATTTCCCTACAACCTGCTGGTGATCGCGGTCGTCGAGTTTTTCGTCCTCTACACGCTGATCGTCAGCGCGCGGCTGCTCGGATTGCTCTACCGCGCCAACGCGGAGAAGATCGGCTGGTTCACCTGACCGCGCCCGGCCTTCGATGCGCTTTCGCGCCTGTCATAATCCATAATACCATTGAGAGCGCCTCGCGAATCTGTTAGGCAGGTCGGGCTTTCATGAAACCAGCGCAAGCCACCTGGGGCGGACGTTTCCGACAATCGCCGGCCGAGCAAGCCCGGGCGTTCACGGAATCGGTGTCGTTCGACCGCCGCCTCGCGCCGTATGACATCCAGGGCAGCATCGCCCATGCGACGATGCTGGCGAAGATCGGCGTGCTCACCCGACGCGAGAAAACGCAGATCGTGGCCGGGCTGAAACGCATTCTCCGCGAGATCGAAGCGGGCAAGTTTCGATGGGATCCCGCCCTCGAAGACGTCCACATGAACATCGAGTCGGCCCTGAGCAAACGCGTGCCCGGCGCCGCGAAGCTGCACACTGCGCGCAGCCGCAACGACCAGGTCGCGCTTGACGTGCGCTTGTACCTGCGCGATGCCATCTCCAATCTCCAATCTCAAATTCGAAATCTCCAAAGAGCGCTCCTCACGCTCGCGGTCAGAAACGTTTCGGTCGTCCTCCCCGGCTACACGCACCTCCAGCGCGCCCAGCCGGTCCTGTTCGCGCATCATCTGCTCGCGTACGTCGAAATGTTGCAACGTGATCGGGAACGACTCGCGGATTGCTCCAGGCGCGTCAACGTCTGCCCGCTCGGCAGTGGCGCCCTGGCCGGTAGCACAGTCCCGCTCGACCGCGCCTACGTGGCGAAGCTGCTCGGGTTCGACGGCGTCACGCAAAATTCGATGGACGCCGTCAGCGACCGCGACCCGTTGATCGAGTTCTGCGCCGATGCGGCGATCCTCGCCATGCATCTGTCGCGGCTGGCAGAGGATTTCATTCTCTGGGCCAGCGCCGAATTCGGGTTCGTCACCATCTCCGACGCCTACACGACCGGCTCGTCGCTGATGCCGCAGAAGAAAAACCCCGACATCGCCGAGTTGGCACGGGGCAAAACCGGCCGCGTGTATGGCAACCTCATCGCGTTGCTCACGCTGTTGAAAGGGTTGCCGATGACCTACAACCGCGACCTGCAAGAGGACAAAGAACGGTTGTTCGACACCGCCGACACGGTGGGATCGACGCTTTCGGTCTTCGCTGCGATGGTCGTGCACACAAGAGTCAACCGCGCCCGGTGCGAAGCCGCCGCGAGCGATCCAGCCCTGCTGGCGACGGACCTTGCGGATTACCTGGTGAAGAAGGGCGTTCCGTTCCGTCAGGCGCATCACGCCATCGGCAAGCTCGTGGCAACCGTCGAAGCGCGTGGCAAGACACTGAAGGATGCGACGCTGGCGGAGTTGAAGGCGGCGCATCCGAGTTTCGAAAAGAACGCGCTCGGCGTGTTCGACCTGAAACGCGCCTTCGCCGCCCGCTCGAAGGTCGTCGGTGCGCCGAGCTTTGCCGGCGTGCAGGCGCAGTTAAAGCGGTGGAAACGAATGCTGGGGCGGTAGATCGAGGACGAGGACGAGGGAGAGCGCATGATCATCATCGACGGGCATCTCGACATCGCCTGGAACGCCATTCAGTGGGACCGCGACCTGGAAAAGACCGTCGCCGAAATCCGCAAGGCCGAGGCCGGCTGGAAGGAAAAAGGGCGCGCCATGGGCACGGTCGCGTTGCCGGAGTTGCGACGGGGCAACGTCGCGCTCTCGTTCGTCACCACGCTTGGACGATTCACCGGGCGGCCCATCCCCGGCGCCGACTATCGTTCCCACGCCGCGGCCTACGCCGCCGCCAAAGGGCAGTTGGCGTACTATCGCTTGCTCGAAGCGAAAGGCGTGGCTCGAATCGTGACCGATCGCACGACGCTCGACCGGCACATGGACGAATGGCAGTCGAAGAACGGAAGCAACGTCCCGCTCGGGTTCCTCTTCACGATGGAGAGCGCCGATCCGGTCCAATCGCCCGATCAGCTTTCCGAGTGGTGGGACGCCGGCGTCCGCGCGATCGGTCCCGCGCACTACGGCCCGGGCGTCTATGCGCACGGCACCGGCAGCAAGGGCGGGCTGACGCCGGTCGGGCGCGAACTCGTGCGGCGGATGAAGCAGATCGGCTTCGTGCTCGACGTGACGCATCTCGACGACCCGGCGTTTTGGGAGGCGCTTGAGATTTTCGACGGCCCGATCTGGGCCAGCCACAACAACTGCCGCGCGCTCGTCCCCGCCCAGCGGCAGTTCAGCGACGACCAGCTTCGGGAGATCATCCGACGCGACGGCGTCATCGGCGCGGTGTTCGACAACTGGATGCTTTTCCCGAATTACAAGATGGGCGAGACGCCAAACACCTGCGCCAGCATCGCGGATGTCGTGAACCACATCGACCACGTCTGCCAGCTTGCCGGCAACGCCAACCACGCCGCCATCGGCAGCGACCTCGATGGCGGGTATGGTCGCGAACAGTCCCCGCACGATCTCGACACGATCGCGAACCTGCAACAGGTGCCGGTGATTTTGCGCCAGCGCGGTTACAACGAAGCGGACATCGAGAAGATCGCCCACGGCAACTGGCTGCGGGTGCTGCGGCGGGCGTTATGATCCGCAACCACCTCTGGACGGATCCAGGCGGCGGACGCTCGAGACTACTGTAACACTGTCTCTCGTTTGAAATTGCGACCACAATAGGCTGAACAATGAGGGCGATGGCAATGTTCATTCAGTGCCCGAGGCGTTTTCACGCTAGTATCCACATCTTGAGAAAGCCTTTGCAATCCTTCATTCATTCAACTAAATTTGATAAGGAAACAGCGAATCCGATTTCACCGGGCTCTGAGACGGATTCACAAATGGCGAGCGAGAGCAGGCACAAATGGTTGAGTCGACGGCTTGAAAGTTGCGTCAAAATTGAATCATGAATAGTCTGTCACCATCTCTGAGCGAAGCATTCCTTTGTTTCGTGGCGTCGGAACAGATTGAGTATGAACTCGAGTTCGCACTCACTCGCGGCAAGCGCTGTGTCCTAACGGCCACCAATCCTACATGGATGGACAAGATTGGCCTTCGCGTTGTTGCTCTTCAAATTCGCCTTGCAGACAAGGCATGGGAAGAAGTCGAGAGAGATTTTCTGAAATGCTTCGATGTGTGGCGTCAGGGGGATGAGGCACTCGAAGAACACATCTCCGACCACCCTGATGATTATTACCACATTGAGATCAAGGAAATAATCAAGAGCCGAGAACATAGTCAGAAAAAGCTCATACTTCTCGGCGAGGCAATTCTCAACATGTCGGACAGTGTAAGCGCGCGACTCGGCACAAACCCGTTTCTGGATGGAGACAAGATCAGGGGGGTGGTAAGGCTGCTTCGTGATGATCTTGAGAATGATCCATCGCCTTACTTTCAATCAATACTAGATGAGGAGAGAGGCGATGAGTCTCAGCGAACACTTGGCATCCCTGAGAGTACCGTATAGCAAAAAGTTTGAAGAGACTTTATCTGGTTTTAGTGACAGGTATCAACGCCAAGTAGTCAAGCGTTGCAACATGTGGAACCAACACCGCAGCCATCCTTCATTAAGGTTCCAGCGATGGGATGGGCATGTTCCGAACCGGTATCGGCAATCAGATCCCCATTATTTCAGGGTGAACTTGAGCATCCGCGTACTCGTCACACATCTGCGATTCAGACAGTAGGAACCGACCTCCGATTTCGCCGTAAAACGCCGCTGGCGTAGCTTCCCGCCACCGGCTTGTCCCTTTCCATCCTCCCGCCTCTCTTGGCCCTTGATTTCTTTATC
>Ga0187892_10011341_pt1 | contig 10960 bp, 11 predicted proteins | sample MA1701073metaG_FD_139345 | JGI IMG/M metagenome (GOLD analysis project Ga0187892, IMG submission 139345) | Bio-ooze microbial communities from a basaltic lava cave in the Kipuka Kanohina Cave System on the Island of Hawaii, USA - MA170107-3 metaG ... | reverse complement strand
CGTCGCGGTCCACCCCGAGGGGTCGGTTACGTGAAGGCGCCACCTCTCGCCGCTGGCCTGTGCCCGTCCACCGGCAAGTGGCGCTTCGAGACGGAGACTGATGCGCAGGAGACGCTGCTCGCGGCGCGCGCGTCCCACAACGCGAAGGGACAGCGCCAGGAGGTGCGCGTGTACGGGTGTCCGTGGTGCCGCGGTTGGCATCTGACGTCGAAAGCTGAGGGCGACCTACGTCGGCGTCTCAAACGCAGAAGACTCCCTCGCCCGTGAGGGGCGAGGGAGTCTGGACTGCTGACATAGGTCCACAAACAGATACACCGTTCTCACCTATGTCTCGGCGGGCTGCTCCTGCGGTGCGCTGTTGGTGACGAGCGTGATCAGCGCGCCGGTGACCGCCTGGCCGATGACGATCGAGGCGACCGCGGCGAACCGCTCGAACTCGACGACGGTCAACTCCGCGAAGGCGAAGGTGCCCAGGCCGGATACGAGACCTTGCCCAAGCGTCGCGAGCGCCTTGCCGAGCGGTGTCTGTGGCGCCCGCTTGGTGAGCGCGAGCAGGGCCGCGAGTCCGCCGCCCAGCACTGCGGCGAGCAGCCCGAGCCCGATCTTGGTGGCGCCGGCCTCGAAGTCGGTCACGAGGTTGATCCCGACCCACGTCGGGACGGCGCCGGCGAGCAGCGCCAGGGTCGTGTTTACGAACCGGCGAAGCGGTGATGCCTTCATCCTGTCTCCTCTCTGAGCTCCGGCATCTCCTGGAGTTCGGTGATGCTCTCGATGAGTTGGCTGGGGATGTGAGTCACGGCTCGGAAGCCCTCGTCGTCGGGCAGGACCTCGGAGCTGACCGAGACGACGTCGCCGCGCGAGAGCAGGAACCCGACCGTGGACACGATGTAGTCGTCGCGGCGATGCGAGAGATTCGTGAGATCGGTGTCGAACCAGGCGTCGCACCATCTCACCAGGACGATGCGCGGCGTGGTCACGGTGCTCCGTTCTTCAGCGCACGCAGCTCGTCCTCCAGATGCACGACGCGCTCGGTGAGGTCCCTATTCGTGGCCTTGAGCTGCTCGTTCTCGTCGCGGAGGCGATCGCGCTCCCGCTGGAGGGCCGCGATCTTGCGGTCGAAGTCACGCTCGACCCTGTCGAGGCGCCGGGAGAGGGCCTTGTTCTCCTTGGCAAGCCGCTCGACCTCTGCGGCCGACGCGCCGACCAGTTCGATCGCGCCGCTGACGATGACCTGCGCGCCTCGGGCCGTGGCCTCGGCGCCTTCTGCCTTGGTCTTCTTCCGGTTCGCGAGTGTGGTGACGACCGCTGCGCTGAACCCGGCACCCAAGACGCCGGCTAGGAGTGCGGGGAGGAAGTCGAGGTCGATCATGCGATGTCATGTCTCAACTGCACGGTCACGTCACCGCGTTCGAGGGAGCGAGCGGTGGCGCGGCAGGCCCACACGAACACGGCGTAGTAGCTGAGGGTGATCACCGAGTAGCGCGAGATGCCGAAGTGGCCCGCGAGTGCGAGGAACCGGGCGACGAGCGAGGTCGAGAGGAGCTTCACCGCGGCCAGCTCCACCAAACGGTTGGCGGCCGCGATTCCGACGACAAGGCCGAGACCGGACAGCAGGTACACCGCGTCGAACACCTTTTGCCAGTCGCCGAGCACCAGCGCCAGCGGGTCGGTGGGCGGTAGGAGGCCGACCAACGCGACGCCGCCCGCCAGGATCACCGCAAGGCCGAACGCGGTCGGCCACGGCAGCGCCTCGACGTTCAGGTAGGCCGTTGTGTGCACGATCGGCCGCAGGGAGGCCCGGAGCGCCCTCCGAGGCAGACCCAGGACGCGACGGATCAGGGAGACGGGACGCGAGTCCCGGAGGCGTCGGATCAGAGCGAGCATGGACGGCCTCCAGGTTCGTCGTGATGCAAATGGAAGTGCGGCGCACCGCCGTACGGCCGCGGGGCGAAGTCGGGCGCCGTGCGGATCGTGGTCTGCACGATGACCGTCGCCACGTTCAGCCGACCGGCCTTCGCGGTACGCCAGAGCCAGTCGGCCACGCCGAGCAGCATCGGCATCCCGCCCGAGGTCACGAACTCGTCCTCGGCCGAGCCCTGCCACGTGGGGCCGATGTAGCCGTGCCTGCTCACCGATCGCGTCCCGTCGACGAAGCGACAGAGGTAGCGGCCGCCCGATCGGAGCGCACCCTTGCCGAACTCCTCGCGGAGCGCGTAATGGACCTCCTCGGTGTAGGGGTTGCAGCCGAGGTCGGGATAGTCCGGCTCGATCTCAAGCTCGCGGATCGAGAGCTGCTCCATGTCGGAGCGCCGCTGCACGATGAGCTTCGGTCCGACGCCCACCCGGTCGGTCCGCTCGAGGATCCGCTCGACGGCCTCCCGCTCGCGTCGCCAGGTGCCCCACGAGCCGCCCGCTTCGCGCATCCGGGCTAGGACGCCGGGCGGGATGAACCGATGCACGCGGCGGCGCATCGTGGCGCGGTTTGACGTGCGGGGCACGATGCCTTCCGGAAATCGAGCGGTCACAAAGAGGGTGTCGGGCATCAGGAGCCTCCTTGGGGTTGGTCCTAGCCGCCGCGGAGGCCGCGCGAGGCCAACTGTTCGCGGAAGAACGCATCCGGCTTGTTCGTGAGGTAGAGGTGCCGTGGCCGGTTGGCCTCGAAGGCCAGCCGGGTCATGTAGTCGTCGGCGGCTACGAGGTCCTCGATTCCGAGCGTGACCCCGCGTGGATCCTTCGCGACGTCGAACACACGCAGCTCGCGAGGGACCGGTTCCATGTCGCTGAGACGCACGAAGGAGCCGGGCTCGATCAGGTACGGGTCGACCGGCTCTCTGGAAGCACCGTGTGCGGCGCTCACGCGCAACGTCCCCTGGAAGCGCGGTCGAGACAGATCGCGCATCGTCGCGGCAGTGACCTGTTGCGCGAGCGAGTCCGAGGGCTGCGGGTCGGCGATCGTGATCGTGTACATGGACTGGGTGCGCGTCGGCAGACCGTGACCAGGGATCTCGGTGATCAGGTCGTACACACCGCCAGCGGGCGCGCTCCAGACGACACGGAGGTGGCTGTATCGGCGGAGCGGCCGAAGCAGCGGCTCCGTCCCGCTGGCAAGCCGCACGTCGTAGCCGCGTTCGTGGAAGCTCCGGAGCACCATGTGCGGCTTGTCGCCGTCGAGCACCAGGACCGCTCGACTGCCCTCCAGAATCGCCAGGTAGGCGACCACGTTGTCCCACGACTCGCCAGCTTGCACGTCGAACGGGAGTGCCTGAATGCCGGCGGCGCTGATGTATCCCGTGTCGAAGCCGCAGCGGTTGCCGATGTCGGTGATGATCTGCGCGCCGCTCATCGAGTCGCCGACGGCGATCCCGTTCACGCGCAGATCGGACACCCGAGCGAGGGTGCTGTTGCCGTTGGTCGCGTCGTGCCCGAAGGCGAGCTCGGCCTGGAACAGGAGGCCGTCCGGCGCGCCGGCAATGTTCTGGTCGAAGTCGCGGGGGTTCCCCAAGGTCGCGCTGACGCTGTGGGTGTTTATCGTGCTCAGCGTGCCGCTCGGCCCGGTGAACTGCCGCGCGACGATGCTGATCTCCCAGCCCGGCGCGGTCGAGCCCGGGGATCCTTGAAGCCTAAACGCGTATCGGGTGAGGCCGCCGGGGGTGTTCGGGACCCAGATGCACGCCTGTCGAAAGCCCGGCGAGGTAGTGCCTCCCGGAATCTCGAAGTACAGGTGGTTTCCCTTGTTGAAGAACTGCACGCGGTCGTCGTGGCCGGTGCGGTTGTACGGCTCGAAGGCGGCATCCGACCACAGGCCGTAGTCCTGCGTCTGGTAGAGCAGGCGCCCCGATCGGTCCTCCATCCGGTGCCGGTGCCCGACGCCGTCGAGATCGGCGTAGCCGCTGCCGGCAACCGTCGGGTCCGAGAGCAGCACACCCTCCCAGATGACCGCGCCGGCGAGCATCCCGCGCAGGAGGTTGCCTTGAGAAAGATCGGTCACGGTGTCAAGCGGCACGCTGACGCGCGCGGAGTCGTGGCCGCCGAGCGAGGTGTTGCACGACCAGTCCACCGCTTCCAGCAGGCGGCCCTCGCAGCTCCACACGACCGAGGACAGATCGGCGCTCATCCGTAGAACCGCGGGTAGAAGGAGTGTCGGAACAGCACCGATCGCGCGATCACGTCGGAGCTCCGCGTCGGGTTGGCGGACTCAAGGCTGCCGCCCCCGTACGTGGCCGCCTCGAAGAAGCCCACGACGAGCAGACCGTAGCCCGACAGTGCGGTGATCCCGGCGCCGTCGGCACCGAGCAGACTCTTGATCCCGCCGGTGGACGCGAGTTGGCGCTCGAAGCGTTCGCGCTCGGTGTCGGCATAGAACCGCTCACCCGTCGTGACGTACGGGATGAACTCGGAGGTCACGCGCTCGACCCAGGCGCCCGACGATGAGGGCCCAAGAACGTCGGCGCGGAAGTTCTTCGGCGTGGCGCCCCCGACCCCCTGCGCGGCCGTGACCTCAATCTCGACGGTGAGCACGCCCGCGCCCCGGATGGCGACCGCCGTCGTGGCGACATCGCCCGAGTCGGTGACGTTGCGGATCCGGAGCGTCGGGGTCACGCTCGTCGTGATCAAGCTCGACCGCATGTGGGCGGTGAACCGGATGCGACCGGCCGGGTAGCGGGTCCCGCCCGTCGGTGTTGTGCTGACGGTGTCGCCGCTTGTTACCTCGACGTCGGTGCCGAGCGTTGTGACGGAGCCCGCCTGCACGATGAGATCCGTGCCGAGCCAGAGCGTAGGGGCGGATGTCGGGATGTACAGGCGAATCGCCGACTCGGCGGGCCAGAAGAAGAAGAAGTCGAGGTCGACGTTGCGCGTGGCAATGTCGCGACGACTCCAGAACTGGAACACCAGTCCGGCGAGTGCCTGGTCCTCGATCCGGAGCCGACCCATCCGGAGCCACTGCATGCGGGCGCCAGCGATTGTCCCGAGGGCCTCGGTGAGCACCGCCGGGAGCGCGACCTGCGGCTGCACCGTCCCGTAGCCCCACCTGGCTTGATACAGGTGCTTGCCGCCGTTGTGGCGGCACAACAGGTCGAAGTCGCCGCCAGCGAGCGCGCCCAGCAGCGTTGAGAGGGTCCACGTGACGCGCCGAAACCCACGGGAGATCGGCGCGTTGGGGTCATCGACGTCGGTCTCGCCCGAGCCCGTTGTTTCGGCGGTCTGCCCGCTCGGGTAGGCACTCGCGCCGGTCTCGTTCTGGACGGTCGTGTTGTTCTCCAGCGTCGTGCCCTCGGCGCCGCGCAGGAGCTTGCGCGTGTTCATGTAGTCGGTGAGGGACCGATCGCCGACCTCCTCGCGCCCCCGCCGCGCGAGCCAGAGTTCGGCTCCGAGTACGTCGCGCTCGACGTCGGCCGAGCAGATGAGCGGTGTCTCGGCGTCGCCGTGGTTGTGGATCGGCAGCACCTTGCCGGGCAGGTACATGGTCGAGGTCGCCGGGCCAGCGGCCCCGAGGCTCGCGTCGGCGACGTTGTCGCGGAAGGTCGTCTCGTTCCCGAACAGCGTCGTGAGGAGCAGCAGCGGCGTGCTCGTGCCGACCGCGGATCGATAGATCCTGCGAGCGATCACGCCAGCGCCGCCGAGCGGGATGTCGGTGATGTCGACCTGCCCGTTGCCCGACGTGGTCGTCACGGTCGGCCAGCTTCCGAAGATGCCCGACTGCGCAATGCTGCTCTCGCCGTCCTCGGTCACGAACGTGATGGCATAGTCGTGGGCGCCGGTGTTGACGTTGCCCGCACCCACGCCGGCCAGAGCCACTGCGAAGTCGTCCTGGTTCACGTGCGGCCACACGACCGAGGAGGGGTCGTTGTAGATCCGCTGCGTGGAGCAGACGAACTCGGTCGAGGAGGCGGCCTTCTCCGCCTGGAGGTTCGTGACGTAGACGTCGACCGACGTCGCACTCTGGTTCTCGAAGCGAACCGATACGCGTGCTCGGACCGTGCCCGATCCCGCGGCGCCCTTGGTCACGGACACCGTCGTCCAGTTGGTGCCGACGCTGACCTGCGAGCTGGCCGTCTCGGTGCCAACGACCCCATCGGAGCTGTTCAGGTACTCGATCACCGCGCGGACGCGGACGATGCCTGCGGCCGAGGCCTTGATCCGGAAGCACTTGAACGCGCAGACGTCGTTCTGCGCGAAGTTCGCGGTCCGCTGGCGGAGGTTCCGAGTCGCGGTCGTCGCGATCGTGAAGCGGTAGGCCTCGTTCGCCGCGTCGATCGTGTGAGCCGAGATCGAGCCGAGGTTGTCCCAGCCCCACATGTCGGGGGTGCCGTTGCGGGCGACGTCGATCGTCAGCGTCGGGTTGCCGAGCAGGTTCGTGTCCGAGGACACGAGCGGCAGGCGGATATACGGCTGGCGCAGGACGTCGATCTGCACGCCGAGCGGGTAGTCGTACAGCGTGAGCGCGTGGAACAGATCCTCGGGCGCACCGTCGATCAGCGCGGGTGCGTCGGCGGGCTCGACGTCGAGGTAGAGCGTCTGGCTGTCCGGCGTGATCCAGCGGATCGTGCAGCCGCGCTCGAGGAGCTGCGCAAGCCTTCCGACGCCCAGGCGCAGGTTCGCGAACGACCCCGACGGGCTGGAGAAGATCCGCTGCCGCCACGACATGGGCGTGAGCGGCGGTCGCAGGCGGATCGTGCGACCGCCAGGGCGATGCAGGGGCGCCGTGCGGACGTACTCGTTCGGCGGCGTGCCGAGGTGCAGATCGCGAACGAGTGTGCCGACCGAACCCGGGTTCGTCGAGGCACCGGCATGGTTGTTGAGCTGGAAAAGCACCGTGCTCAAGTCGTCGTCCACGATGTCGAACTGCCCGACGTCGGTCGCCATCAGGCAGTCACCCACTTGCCGCCCAGGATGAAGCCGTGGCAGCCGCATTCCGGAACGACGATCGACGGCGAGAGCGTGAGCGGGCGGTTCGCCTCGATCGTCCGGTCGGGCACCCAGCGGTAGAAGCGAGCGGTGAAGCCGGAACCCAGGTCGATCATCACCGCCTCCCGAAGCGCGTGCGCTGCATGACGCCGCGCACGCGCTGGTCGAACTCCTCGACAAACACGACGGGGACCACGACGAGGTTCTCGTCGCCCGCGGCCTCGCCTGCCGTGCCGAAGCCGCGCCCGGGGCCGCCACCACCACCTCGAGGACCGGGGCGATCGGGAAGGCCGTCCCCGCCACCACCACCGCCGCCGCCACCGCCGCCGCCACCGCCGCGGCGAATCGCGGGGTTGCCGCCCTCGAAGAACGAGCTGATGAACCGGAGCAGGCGATCGCCGCCAGGGCCGCCCTCGGCCGGCAGATTGCCCTTGTGCTTGATGGCGAACTCGACGAGGTTCAGGACGTTCCACACGACGTCGTCGCGGAAGCCCGAAACACCGAGGCCGCTGCGACCCAGCCATGCGTGCATGCGGCCGGACGTGCGCTTCAGTCGCTCCATCGAGGCCTCCTCGATGAGCCCGCGCACGTCGCCCTCGACGGAGTGATAGGCCTCGGCCGAGTGCTGGGCGAGCCGCTGGAGCTTGGGCGCGACCTCGCTCCAGGGGCCGCGGTAGTCGCGGGGGCGGTAGAACCACTTAGGGCCTCGCTGCCCCTCGACCGAGACGACGCCCAGGCCGCGCACCATCCCGCCGTGGTGCATGCGGTTCATGGCCGCGAGCAGGTCGTAGCCGATCTTGCGTGCCGATTCGCGCCGAATCACGTACTCGCCCTCCTGGGCGGTGATCGGCACGTCTCCGCCGGCGGGACCGCCGATGCGGCCGCCGCCGTGTTCCTCCTGCCGTGACAGCCGTGCGGCGATCTCGTTGACGGTGATCGTGACGCGGGCGGCCTTGTCCTCGAAGTCGGTCGCGTTCCAGTCGTCGAGCGCGCCCTTGGCGTCGCGGAGCTGGTCGACCAGGAGCTTGGTCTGCTCCTTGGTGAGCCCTGCCTGGCTGGCCATGCGCTTCAGGGCGTCGATCGCCTCCTGACGCGCGGCCTTGCCGCTCCCGACCTCGCCCTGGAAGTTCGCCACCTCGGCGACGAGCGCCGCCTGCGCCTCGGCGGCCGCGAGCGCCTTGTCGGCGACGTCCGCCTGCGCGTCGGCATAGGCCTTGGTGCCCTCCTTGCCTCGGGTACGGAGGCCCTGGAGGGTGCGCTCGGCGGCCTCGAGCTCCGCGGCCGCGGTCGCGTCGGCACGGAAGGCCTCGATCACGGCGAACGAGGAGTCGATGAGCGCGAGCTGGGCCAGGCGCTGTTCTCGAGCGGCCGCCGCGGCGTCGCGCATCGCGCCGGCGAGGTCAAACTCCGCAGCGGTCTGGTCCTCGGCCCACCCCGCGCCCTCGCGGTGTGCCGTCGCGAGTCCGGCGACGGCCAGCATCGCGGCGGCCGTCTCGTTGCGAGCAAGCGACTGTGCCTCGAACTCTCGCGCGGTGGCCTCGGCCGACTGCTTCTTGACCTCCATGAGGGTCTGGAGCGAGGTGCGGTACTCCTCGATCGTGATCTTGTCGGCGATCAGCTCGTCTCGGAGCCGGTCCTGGGTCTCGGCGAAGTCGTTGCTCCTGACGGTGATCCCGGGGAGGGCTCCCTCGTCCAGGAACTTGATCGCGACCGCGTACTCGCGAAGAGTGATGGTGCCGTCCGCCAACTTCGCGTTGAGCCCGTCCACGGTGGCCTGTCCTTGATCGCTCGCAGTGCCGAGAGCCGTGACCGCCTGGAACAGCGCGATCGCCGCGAGCGCGGCCGCCGCGTAGGGATGCTTCGCGATCGTCGTGTACATGACGGCGATGGACTGCGCGACCTTACCCGCGATGAGGACGATGGGACCGATGGCGGCAGCGAAGGCGGCCGCCTTCAGAGCCGCGTCCTGCATGCCGGGCGGGAGGCTCTCGAACCACTCGAGGAGCCCGCGCCCGATCCCCAACAGGTCGTCGACGACCGGGAGCAGTTTCGTGCCGAGCTCGGCACCGAACTCCTTGAAACGCTCCACCGTCGCGCGCGTCTGGTTCGCGACCGAATCGGCCGTCCTGGCGTAGTCCCCGCTCGCGGTCGCGAGGCTCTGCGTGATGAACGAGGCGCGCGCCACGACCTTCTGCTGCTCGGTGAGCTCCTGGCCCATCTTCGAGATGCCGATCCGCGCGGCTTCGGCCTGGACGTTGGCCTCGGACAGCAGCACACCGAACCGGCGCAGCGGCTCCGTCTCGCCGACCAGGCCCGCTCGCAGGACCATGAGCGATTCCTCGATCGGCAGGTTGAAGAACGACGACATGTCGGCCGCGAGCTGGGTGAAGTCCTTCGAGAGTCGGATGACCTCGGGGCCGGGCAGCTTGGCCGCCTGGAACAGCAGCCCGAACGTCGCGGCCATGTCCTGCGCCGTGGCCTGCGCCAAGCCCATCCGGTCGATCGAGCCCTCGGACCAGGCGAGGATGTCGTCGGCCATGTCGCCGAAGACCTCGCGGACCTTGTTCGCGACCTCCTCGGCGTCGGAGGCGAGCTTGGCCATCGCGACTCCGGCCGCGAGGATCGGCAGCGTCACCCACGTCGTCGCGGACTTCCCGAACCGCGAGAGCGTCGCACCGGCCTTGCCGAACGAGGTCGCCCACGCTGCTGCCGCCGACTTGGTCTTCGCGGTTGCCGACGAGAGGGCTGCCTCGTACGGCTTCGCGTCGCCGCGGATGATGACGTCTTCGTAGTAGGTGCCCAGGGGAGGGTCTCCTTAGCTGAGCAGGCCGAGACCGTCGGTGGTAGAACGGGCCCGCGCAGAGAGGTGGTGGGGATGCTCGGTCAGGTCGGCGGTGGCGGTGACAGTGGTGCGATGGCGGGCGTGCTCGTGGTGATCGCCGTGCTCGGTACGCTCGTGTGGCTGGCGGCGGTGGCGAAGGTCTTCCAGATCGCAGCCGATGTGCGGGAGCTGCTCGCGGTGCTCAGGGAGCGCGGGAAGACCGAAGCCTAGATGTGCGAAAGCTGCCCCCGCGGGCGGGCGGGGGCAGGGCCGGTCGGGGTCAGATGGGGAGACCCGTCAGCTCCGCGAGCTGTTCCTCGAGCGAGGCCTCGGGGTCGTCCGATCGCGTCCGCGCGCTGGCGGTGAGTACCTCCTCGACGGAGAGCCAGAACTCGGCCCACCCGATCGTGCGCCAGTAGTCGTGCGACCAGCCGTTCAGTCGCCCGACGTGTCGGACGAGGGGGAGGAGGCTCCAGGGTTCGCTTTTGGGTCGTCGGTCCCACCCTGCTGCATCACCTGGGCGAGCAGCGCCATCGGCGTCCTCGCACCGCCCTCCAGACGCGCGATCGCGAGTCGGGTGATGACGGTCTCCATCCAGCTCTCGAGGACGTTCGCTCCGAGCTGGTCGCGGAGCTCGGCCACGCCGAGATCGGGGTGCCGGATCCGGAGCAGCTCCCCGAAGGCACCGGGGCGGTCGGGGCGCTCGCCGTCGGCCGCACGCCCGACCAGGTCCGACCAGGCCGTCTCCAGCTTGTCGAGCATCGCCGTCTCCGACTTCTTCGCCCTCGCCCCAGCAACGTCGATGCGGGCCCTCATGTACCGATCGTGCGCGCGCTGGAACCCGAGCGCGACGGGGAACGGCGGGTCGTTCGGGATCTCGTACGTGCGCGACTCGCCGCCCACGTCCTCGATCGTGTAGCGCGTGACGCCTTGCGTGAACACCGCCAGGTCGACGATCTGGTCGGTGAACAGCGCGAGGACCCCATCCGCCGTGCTCGCCTGCGGCTCTGGCTTCGCCTTCCGGGCCATGGGACCAGTCTGTCGCGGCGCGAGGCTTACGGCAGGACGTAGGAGGCGCTGTCGGCGTTCTGCGCGGTCACCCGGATGAGGGGGTTCGCGCCCGAGACCCGACCCTGGAACGTGCGCGTCACCTTCACGGCCTCGTTCGGGTCCGGGTTCAGCGGCGTGTAGACGGCCGTGAGCCAGTCGAGCGCCGGGACCTCGATCTTGTGT
>Ga0187892_10011340_pt1 | contig 10960 bp, 9 predicted proteins | sample MA1701073metaG_FD_139345 | JGI IMG/M metagenome (GOLD analysis project Ga0187892, IMG submission 139345) | Bio-ooze microbial communities from a basaltic lava cave in the Kipuka Kanohina Cave System on the Island of Hawaii, USA - MA170107-3 metaG ... | reverse complement strand
GATACGCTGAAGGGCGGCCACATGCAAAATGACCATCAGCTGCTCAAGGTGATGGTCGAGGAAGGCCCCGCGATTGCGAAATGGTTGTTGAGCTTGGGCGTGCTGTTCGATCGCGATGGCGACGGGAATCTCCATGTCAAGAAAGGCGGCGGGAGTTCGAAGCCTCGGCTCCTGACCTGTTCGGACTATACCGGCCTAGAAATCATGCGGGTGCTCAAGGATGAGGTGCTGAATCAGAACATCCAGTTACTTGAGTTCTGCGCCGCGGTTGAGCTGACGAGTGAGGAGAAGGGAAACTGCACCGGCGCCATTTTGAAAGACCTCGACAACCAACGCCTCGTTGTCGTGGCCGCCAAGTCCGTCATTCTGGCGACAGGCGGGATCGGCCGGCTCCACATTCAGGGATTCCCGACCAGCAATCACTACGGTGCGACCGGTGACGGGCTGTGTTTGGCCTATCGGTTGGGCGCCAAACTCATGCACATCGACACGTTCCAGTATCACCCCTCCGGCGCAGTCTATCCCGAACAGCTCATCGGCGCGCTGGTGACGGAAGGTATTCGATCCGAAGGCGGGCATTTGGTCAATGCGAAGGGTGAACGGTTCGTCAACGAACTGGACACCCGCGACGTCGTGTCCTCTTCGATTATTCGGGAGTGTGAAGAGGGGCGTGGCATCCGCACGATGTCCGGGCGCATCGGCGTCTGGCTCGATACGCCGCTGCTCGATGCCGAACATGGCCCCGGCACCCTGGAGAAGCATTTCCCCGCGATGATGATGCAGTTCGAACGATTCGGCATCGATATCAGCAAAGATCCAGTGTTGATCTATCCGACGCTGCACTATCAGAACGGCGGCGTGAAGATCGATACCAATTCAGAAACCAACGTGCACAATCTGTTCGTCGCGGGCGAAGCGTCCGGCGGATTGCACGGGCGAAACCGATTGATGGGCAATTCGCTTCTCGACCTGATGGTCTTTGGCAAGCGATCCGGGCTGACGGCTGCGGCTCGTGCCGCTGCCATGCCGCAAGGGAAGTTGACGGTAGGACATCTGAAGGGATTCCGTGCCCAGGCCAAAAAGCACGGCAGTGTGAGCGGGATCGTGTCGCCCATGATACTGCCGTCGTATACACGAAAAGAATAATGAAGTAGCGAGTGCTGAGAACAGAACAGAACAGAGCTTCTTTGTTTGCTGACTCAGCAAACACGTCTCAGCACTCAGCACTATACCGATAGTCAGCACTGACGCGACAGAAGGAGCGACGATGAACGTTCATGAGTTTCAGGCGAAGCAGCTGTTCGGGCAGTTCGGGGTTCCAGCTCCGCGCGGGAAAGAGATTACCTCGCCTGAGGCAGGAGCGGCCTGGGCGGCAGAACTCAATACCCCTGTGTTTGTCGTCAAGGCGCAGATCCATGCAGGAGGTCGAGGCAAGGCCGGCGGCGTCAAGATTACGAAGGACAAGGCGGCCGTTCCCGGCCTAGTCGAGGAACTGATCGGCAAGACCCTCATCACGCACCAGACCGGCCCTAAGGGGCGGGAAGTGCGGCGTTTGCTGATCGAAGAAGGGGCCTCGATTGTCAAGGAATTGTATGTGAGCCTCCTCGTCGATCGGGATAGCGGGTGGCCCGTGTTTATCGCGAGTACCGAAGGTGGGATGGAGATTGAAGAAGTCGCTGCCCACAGGCCGGAGAAGATCATCCGGGAGGCGATCGACCCGGCTGTTGGGTTTCAGTCGTACAACGGGCGAAACATCGCCTTCGCGTTGGGGCTTCCTGCTATGGAACCGGCCGTCGTGAATCCTTTCATTCAGATGCTGGGGAACCTCTATCGCCTATTCATGGAGAAGAACGCGGCTATGGTGGAGATCAATCCTCTGGTCATCACCGGCGACAAGAAACTCATCGCACTGGACGGCAAGGTCTCGTTCGACGATAACGCGCTGTTCAGGCATGCCGATGTGCAACAGATGCGCGATCTCCACGAAGAAGACCCGCTCGAGATCGAAGCGGGAGAGAATAGTCTGAACTACATTAAGCTCGACGGCAACATCGGTTGCATGGTGAACGGCGCGGGCCTTGCCATGGCGACGATGGACGTCATCAAGCTGGCGGGCAGCGAGCCGGCGAACTTTCTGGATGTCGGCGGCGGCGCTACCAAGGAGACTGTGGCTGCGGGATTTCGGATACTCCTCAAGGATCCGAACGTCAAAGGCATTTTTATCAACATCTTCGGCGGGATTGTTCGTTGCGAGCGGATCGCCCATGGCGTGATCGAAGCGGCGAAAGAAGTGAAGATCAACGTGCCCCTGGTTGTTCGGCTACAGGGGACGAATGCAGACGAAGGCCGCGAGTTACTGGCCGAGTCCGGCCTCAAGCTGGAGGTGGCCAACGATCTGTGGGAAGCGGCGCAAAAAATTGTGAAGTTGACTGGAAAAGCGGCGTGAAGAATGGGGAGCTACAGGGTTAAGTCCCTTTTGCTCCCGGAGCGCGCACGATCAGAATGTGCTCGCTCGACGGCCGCAGTCAGGGCCTCAACCCTGCCGCTCCCCTGGGGAAGTTTTCCAGCCATGAGGGTGAGTGGAAGAAAGAAGAAGGAGTTGTGAGCATTCTCGTTAATAAGAACATGCGGGTGGTGGTGCAGTGGATTATGAGAAAGGCCCTCTAAAGCGATATGCGTTCAACTATTCTCGCACTGGTTCTGTTGCTGGTCGGTTCTCCCGGATGTGTAATGGTCCGGGATGGGAATGTGAAACCGCCCCTCCGATGGCCGCCACACGCGAACCAGCAAGTGAAGAAATCGATCGCGCTTCACGTGATTGAGGCGGGGAGTCAAGCCTTAAGTCCGGATGCTGCAGAAGATTTTCGCGCGCAAGCTGTCAAAGCGTATTCTGAGTCGGGGCTCTTCTCCTCGGTTGTTACTACGGGTGAGCCGACGGATCTGAAGGCTGACATAACCAGCCTCGAGAGCGGGAGTGATGGGCTGTCATGGTCTGGGGCTCTTTCTGCTCTCACGCTGACCATGATTCCTGGCGTCGTGTCGCAAGATTTGATCACGAATACGGCTTACAGAGATCGCCAACAGAAAGTCATTGGCATCATTGAAAAGAACGCGAGACTCGGATTCTGGATTCAGTTCTTCCTCCTTTTTGCCATGCCGTTTGTGGATGGCCCCAGTACGATCACGAGCGAAACGCAATACGACATGCATCGAATCACCATCGAGGAAGGTCACAGTAAGGGCTTCTTTTAGAAGCATGGCCGGTAAAGGGATTATTTCATGTCAATTCTCGTTAACAAGAACACGCGGGTAGTGGTGCAGGGGATCACAGGCAAGGAAGGCTCGTTTCATGCGACGCAGTGCAAAGCCTATGGGGCACAGGTCGTCGCGGGCGTGACGCCGGGTAAAGCCGGTCAAGAGGTCGAGGGCATTCCGGTATTCAATACGGTGCGCGGTGCCGTGAAGAAGGCCCAGTGCGACACTTCGCTGATCTTTGTGCCCCCACCGTTCTGCGCCGATGCGATCCTAGAAGCCGCCGATGCCGGCATCAAGCTCGTGATCTGTATTACCGAAGGCATTCCGGTAAACGACATGGTCAAGGTCAAGCGGGCACTGCGTGGCAGGGATGTCCGATTGATTGGACCCAACTGTCCCGGTGTCATTACCGTCGATGAAGCAAAGGTCGGCATTATGCCTGGTTTCATCCATAGGAAGGGTGTTGTGGGCGTCGTGTCACGTAGCGGGACCCTCACTTACGAGGCCGTGCATCAGCTCTCGACGCTCGGGTTGGGTGAAACGACTTGCGTCGGCATCGGCGGCGATCCGGTCAATGGCACAGGCTTCGTCGATGTGCTGGCGTTGTTTGAGAAAGACCCCGAGACTCAGGCGATCGTGATGATCGGCGAGATCGGCGGCGATGCGGAAGAAAAAGCCGCTGAGTTCATCAAGAAGCAGGTGAAGAAACCGGTCGTGAGCTTCATCGCCGGGATCACCGCCCCTCCAGGTCGCCGCATGGGCCATGCCGGCGCCATCATTTCAGGAGGCAAGGGCACGGCAGCTGAGAAGATGAAGAGCTTGGAGGCAGCGGGTGTCCGAGTGGTCAAGAATCCTGCGGAGATCGGCAATGCGGTCAAGGTTGCGCTTGGCCGCTGACTTTTAATCAAACTCGTAGGTAGTGTGTATGGGACGCAAACGCGCCGCGCCGTTCGATCCCAAGATCTTCCTTGCGATAATCGACGGCGGGAAATAGATTCAGAAGTGCCGAAAGAAGCAGGCGTTGTTTTCGCAAGGGGAACCAGCGGATGCCGTATTCTACCTCCTAGCCGGCAAGGTCAAACTGACCGTCCTCTCCTCCAAAGGCAAAGAAGCCGTCATTACGATTCTAGGGCAAGGAGAATTTTTCGGCGAAGCCTGCCTCACCGGGCAACTGGTGAGCACTGTCTCTGCAATGGCCCTGGAAGAATCGACCATCATGCGCATCGACAAAGCCGCCATGATCCGCATACTTCGTGAAGAGCTCACATTCGCAGAACTGTTTATATCCCATCTCCTGTCTCGTAACATACGAATTGAAGAGGACCTGGTGGATCAACTCTTTAATTCCAGTGAAAAACGACTCGCTCGGATTCTGTTGCTGCTCGCCCATTTTGGGAAAGAAGATAAGGTGGAGGAACTCATCGTGCCAAAAATCAGCCAGGAGACTCTGGCCGATATGGCCAGCACCACGCGATCACGAGTCAGTTTCTTTCTGAATAAGTTCAGGAAGCTGGGCTTCATCGATTACAACGGCGGGTTGCGCATTCGCAGTTCCCTCCTCAATATCGTCCTACTCGACTAACTCCCTCGTTGCGTACGGTCTTAGTTCACGGGCCAGAGCCCCAGCCTGCCGGATCCATTTCTCAAAAGTGAGCAATTTTGACCAGTCCGGCATGTGTCTCTCGGGCATAATTTCACTCAGATTACACGATGTCCGTCAAGATTCTCCGGCACCTCCTTACGGTGAATTTCGTCGTACACTGGGGAATCGTTTCCCCTGGTTGCGGGGAATGGGAATTCGATAAGGAGAAGGTTCGATGATGAGACACCGCTTGCTTGCGGTGCATGATGACCAAGCAGTGGACAACGTGAGCGAGCTATGGTAATTCGACTTTAGAGCCGAAGGGCGGATGACTCGCCTCCGCAATGGTATTCCCTTCCACTGCGCGCCTAACCGTGTTACTCTGATATCACCAGCTAGGATCGGATCTTCCACCGAATCTGCGCCGGAGCGCCCCGCAGATTCGGAAGCAGGAAGCGCTCTCTCCTCGTCGGTTTGGTTTCCCTGAAAGCACCAAGATCCAAGCCACATAACATTTGGATCAGTTTTGACTTTCCGGAAACATCGAGGCCGGTTTGCAGTGAGTACAGCGCATGAAACATTCCACGCTTGGAGATCAGCATGCTCGTATTCTTGATCCATGTTCGTGACCCACAGTTCTACGCCCTCCCCTCTAAAACCCGCGCGAAAAACGGTCGTATCCGGGTCATGGGCTTTCCTCCGATCGGCATCATGTCCCTCTCGTCGGTGCTCAAACAGGCCGGCCACGAGTGTGTAATGTTCGATCAGGCGAACCCCGACACGCCGAACGAAGTGATTCTCAAGGAAATCAATCGGCAACAACCGGTCCTGGTCGGCCTCAGCTTCCTCAGTACCACCAGCTACCCCTACGCCAAGATCCTAGCCCGCCAGATTCGTGCAGCCAACTCGAAGGTCAAACTGGCGTTCGGAGGCGTCTTTGCAAGTTTGAATGCCGCATTGGTCAAACTGCAGTGTCCCGAAGTGGATTTCATCTGCAAGGGAGATGGCGAACAGCTACTTCTCGATCTTCTCGAACGGTTCGATGACCCAGCCTGTGTTGCTGGGCTGACTTGGGCCAAGGATGGAAAGGTCGTGCAGAACTCCGGTCGGCCGATGGAGCGCCATCTCGATCAGTGGCCGTTCCCGGATCGCGAAGGCCTTCCGCTCGATTTTATAGAGTCAATGCCGCTCGACGTGCCAGCGGTGCTCTCGATGGAGCGGTTCACGACGATGCAAACTTCCCGAGGCTGCCCGTGGCCATGCATATTTTGTGACATTCCGATCTTCAACGAAGGCAAGTGGCGTGCGCGGAGCGCCCAGCATGTGGTGAGCGAACTCAAGTATCTCGAAGAATGCGGCTACGGGTCCGTCTATTTTGTCGACGACCACTTTCTGCTGCAACCCAAGCGGATTGAGGCGATTTGCCAAGGCGTCATGGACGCGAAGCTCTCGATCCAGTGGGGCATCGAAGGGCGTGTGGACTCGGTTGCCCAGCATTTGTTTCCTGCTATGGCCAAGGCCCACTGCCGGACGGTTATGTTCGGGATTGAAAGCGGGAGTCAGAAGATTCTCGATCGCCTCAAGAAGGAACAGACGTTGGAAGAAGTGGCAACCGCGGTCAAGAACGCCAAGAAGGCCGGTATTGAGATCGTGCACGGCTTCTTCACCGTAGGCAACCCCGATGAAACGGTCGAAGATATGAACGCCACCTTCGACCTGGCCTCAAAGCTGCCGCTCGACACCTTCGGCTTCAATCGACTCTGTGTGTATCGAGGGACCCCGCTCTGGCAGGAATATGTAAAGCGAGGGCTAGTCAGCGAAACCACCGATTGGTACAAGTATTTCAAATGTTCCACGATCGATCCGACCTGCTTGCCAGGAGAAGTGATCAATGAGGTCCGCCGTCAAGGGCTCAAGCGGCTGTTCGTCTACAAGCTTCTGCACTATCCCATCCAAACGTTCAGGTTGCTGAAGCGGTTTCTCCGATTCATGCCGGCGCGGGATGTGGCCTACATTATCATCAAGCCGTTTCTGGGTCAAAAGAAAGGCGCCACGAAGGCTGAAGTGCTGTCCCGCGCCGTCGAGCATGGCGAGATGAAAGATGCGGCGGCGCAGTTGACACAAATGACAGATGAAATGCTCCACAGCGTGATGGAGGAGTCGCGGCTGGAACGGTTTCGCATTCAGCAGGAAGCAGAAAGTTCGCGCGAGTTACCGATGGTCCACACCCGCTAGCGCAGGACGCTGAAAAAGTCCGCCAGCATCGTTCTCAGCTCGCAAGAATTCTCAACGGGGACCCGGCCGCCTCACTAACTCGGCGGCGCGCACAGACGTGGTGCTCCTTATTCGTCGCACCGTGCGCCCCTGAGGGTACGCTTCCGGTTCTTGCTCCGCCTGCGGCCTTGCTGGACGAACTTTTTGAGCGTCCTGCAGGCGGCTCTCCTGTTAAACTGCAATCCTCCGGTCAGCCGATCAGGAAGTAAGCCCCAAGGCCGATAGCCGCAAGTGCGACAACGCTGAACATCACCTTCTCATGCCCGCACAACCCTGCCTGAGCCTTGCAAAACGCCAGGGAGCACATAATCGCCATGGCAGCCTCCTATGGTGCAGATAGTAATCATAATGGCAAAACGATACGCCGCTGAAAATGCATAGTCAATGCTGACCGGCGGACCTTCTGTTGTTCACATGGTGCTCGTCCAGCCAATAGTTCACTAGTTGCCTATGAAACGAGCCGGTTTCGGACCTACTGAACGAGCGCCTGCTTCGTTTCATCCAAGTGCTTTTGGAGGTACTGCATGAAGGGTGTGCCGCCTGTCCCCACGGCGGTGGGGTTGCTTGCGTGGGCTTGATGTTGGCGGTGAATGTAGCTGTCGGCGTAGCCGATGTGGATCTCGCGAAACTGTGCGAGGAGATCGACGCAGGCAACATAGGCAGTCCAGAGATCGGGGTTGCGGAGTTTCCGATCGCGGACATAGCCGGCGAGCAACGGGCGGCCGAGATCATCTGTGGTCTTTCCCAGGACCTCTATAAACGACCGGTGGCGCGGAGGCATGTAGTCGCGCATTTCCTGTAAATACAGGGTCAAGGGATCAGGGGCATGGGCGATTCCGAGTCCGGCGTCGATGCAGGGCACAATCGAGCTTTGCGCGCCGGTCTCGCCTCGGAATTGCTGCGGCTGGCCGGCATAGGGTTCCACGCCCTCATAGGCGAGCCCGTTCGGTAAGGTGGGGCTGTTCTTCCAGCCGTGGATGTAGGGTCGCACGCGGTTGTAATACACATAGGGATCGCAGCGCTCTTTCATCCTGAGCAACGAGGCCCGCATCGCGGTTTGAGCTGACGCCAGAGTTGTGAGACCGAGCAAGACCTCGTGCTCCTTGCCTTCAGCCGCACCCTTCATCGCTTGTAGGAGTCCAGCCAGTCCAGACCCCGCTTCCCGCTCGATCTGGATATGAACCACGACAAACCACTCTTCATCCAAACCGCCGAGAAAATTTTGGAGCAGCACAATGTTGTCGAGCTGAACGGGTTTAGAGGGATCGAGCCTTCGCCAGTTGTCAAGCGCATAGGAGGCATAAGAGAGCACCGGCGGACGGCCAAGTCGATGGGCCACCTCGTGCCAGGGTTGTGCAAGTTGCGGTGGCAAGGTCGTAACTGGTTGGTCCGGCACTTCCCACACGTAGGCATGACCGGCGAACGAAAGAATCCGCATCGCAGCCCGATATTCCTCCGTGCGCCATGTTGGGGGGATAGATGGAAGTAGCCGGCGTTGCTCGTCGATGAACCGCCGGACCATTCGAGCACTCAGCAATTTTGGCATCTCATGCCCAAGATGGGTGAGAGCCGGCAAGTCTGCAAGATGCTCAAGAGGGTCCTTCGGGAGAAACCCCTGTTCAGGGGAGATCTCGTAATCGGAGAGGTCAAGGGGAGCGAAGTTCGTTGATCTCATAGGAGCCTCTAGTACACACAACCTCAACGCCCGTTCCCACTTTACCACACCTCGAGTCAATCACGATCGGTTCATGGATTGGAAAATCCGAATGTCTGGTTTGCATTTTCCCCCAGCGGACTGACAATATTTGCCGGAGGTTTATGGATCGAAGGAACATGCCATGCTGAAGGAGCCGACGAACTGCTCATGGGTGAGTGTGGGTTATCAGTCAGCCGGCTGGCTAGTGGTCCTGTGCATACTGGCTGGTCTGGGATGCGCTGCCGGTCATGGTCGCCTCGATTCTCTTGCTCTGGAGCAGTCGCGACTCATCGATCTCACGCATTCTTTCGGGGCGGATACGATTGTATGGCCGACGGAACAAGACTTCAGGCTCGTCCTCCAGCAGGCGGGGGAGACGCCGGGCGGGTACTACTATGCTTCGAATCGGCTGGAGATGGCTGAACATGGCGGCACCCACATCGATGCGCCCATTCATTTTTCCAAGAATGGCCAGACGCTGGATCAGATTCCAATCGAACGCTTGGTTGGAACCGGTGTTCGAATCGACGTCACAGCCCAATGCGCGCGCGATCGAGATTACCGCGTCACCATCCAAGATTTCGAGCGATGGGAAGCAGCGCACGGACGAATCCCGAATCGCGCAATCGTGTTGCTCGACACGGGTTTTGCCGGACACTGGCTGTCGCGGCAACAGTATTTGGGAACGGAGCTGAGGGGGCAGGAGGCGGTACAAGCGCTTCATTTCCCTGGCTTGCACCCCGATGCGGCGTCCTGGCTCGTGCACGAACGGCAAGTCAAGGCCGTGGGCATCGACACTGCCTCGATCGATTATGGTCAATCCACCAAATTTGAGACGCATGTCGCGCTCCTCTCCCAGAACGTGCCGGTGTTCGAAAATCTGAACGATCTACGAGATCTTCCTGATCGGGAATTCGACGTGATCGCCCTGCCGATGAAAATTGCCGGCGGTACCGGCGGGCCGTTGCGCGTGATAGCGGTGCTCCCTCCATCGCACTAGCAGGATGCTGAAAAAGTCGGCTAACCTGTCTTGTTCACCTGAAATTCTTCGGATATTTCTGAATGTTCTCGTTTTAACTCCGTCGGCGTGACTTTAGATTTAGCCGATGCTACGATTCCCTGCGCCTCCGTACGGCAACCATTCGGAGCTGATGCGTATGACAGTGGAACAAGAATTGTTAAGAATGTAGTGGTCGCGCATGGGGGTTGGAGAAGAGTCGAGAACGAAGAAGGCAAAGGGACAATGTTTCTATCCAGCCTGCCGGTTGAATCGCCATAGCAGGACGCAATAAACGCCTGAAGAGCATGTAAGAAGGGAGGGAGCCATGTCGATAGGGAGAATCTTGGTGGTGGACGATGAAGCGGACGTCAGAACGTCAGTTCGCCTAATCTTAACAAAGGCCGGCTATGATGTGGTTGAGGCAGAGGATGGAGACAAAGCAATCACACAACTTATCATCAATGATAATCCATTTAAGGTGGGTCTCATTATTTGCGACATTCAAATGCCAAAAGTAAACGGAATGGAGGCCATTGCCTATTTTCGTCAAGAGTTCCCTTCCGTGCCCGTTATTGTATTAACTGGACATCCTGCGTTAGCCGGAGCCACTCATCTCTTCAAACAGGGTATTGTCGACTATCTGGAGAAACCAATCTCACCAGAAAAACTGACTCAGGCCGTGCACAAGTCATTCAGGGGTCACGTTTATGAAGGTCGGTTTTAGTAGCGTTCGGTTGAGACAGAAACAGTTGTGTATTCAACTGCAGCCCGTGGATTCGTAGGGAGCCAGGTTAGTCTCGCGTTAAGACCTTGAAGGCCGTGACCTGCCCCCAGTTGTTAGGCCACCGCGCAAGTTCCTTCACGCCGACACGCTGATCGGTGCGAAGGTACGAGTCTCTGGGGCGGGTGGCCGATACCCCAGCGCACTATGTGGTCGGTGCATGTTGTAGCGTTGGCGCCAACCTTCCACGATCACCTCCGCCTCGTGCAGCGTATAGAAGAGTTCGCCTCGCCGGTCGAAAGCGTAACTCCAGATCCGGCTTGGTTCATAGGGGGCAGGTCAGCCGTATAAAGTCGCAAAAAGGCGCGTTGCCATTGGCTCTGATTGAAACATGCCCATTTTCACCCGCCCAGCCAGAGTCCGCCAAGACAG
>Ga0187892_10011337_pt1 | contig 10963 bp, 9 predicted proteins | sample MA1701073metaG_FD_139345 | JGI IMG/M metagenome (GOLD analysis project Ga0187892, IMG submission 139345) | Bio-ooze microbial communities from a basaltic lava cave in the Kipuka Kanohina Cave System on the Island of Hawaii, USA - MA170107-3 metaG ... | reverse complement strand
AGCCCCTCCGTACACGGGTTTGTTCAAGAAACTCCGTGAGGCCTCACACGCTCAGTTTGCCAGTGTAACCCGAACGCGACCGTCCGGCAAGACTAACCGCGGTTTAGATGCGATAGCCCTGCTTGGCCATGCCACACTAACGCGACGCCTGCCCTGCGATCGTATAGGATTGCGCCATGGCGTGGTCTCGCCGCGTTCGGACCGTGTATATCAAGGAGCTGGTCGACATCCTGCGCGACCGGCGCACGCTGATCGCGCTCTTGCTGGTGCCGATCGTGCTCTACCCGCTGCTCATGCTGGGCGCCATTCAGGCTCTCAGCGTGCAGACGCAAAAGCTTTCCGAAGAGACCGTGGTGATCGGCGTGACCTCGGAGTCGCAGGCCTTTTGGCTGCGGCGGCTGATGAAGCTCGATGAGGGGATCTACGCCGCGCACTCTCCCGAGGATGCCGAAGCGCCGGACGCGGCCGAGGAGCGCGAACCCGCATCCCAGCAGGACGCCGACAATGCGCCTGATGACCTCGAGCAACTCGGCGGGATTCCGATGGACCCGCCGCTCAAGGACGTCCGCTTTGTGATGGGTCAGGACCTGGTCGGGGCGGTGAAGCTGCGCGAGATTCAGGTCGGTGTGACGCTGAGCGAAGACGACGATCCGCCGTTCGTGCGGCAACTCCGTGCCCTGGTTCGCTACGATCCGGAAGAGATCCGCAGCGCCGTAGCCGGGCGGCGTTTGATCGCGACGCTCGATCGTGTCGGGGCGCACATCCGCGAAGAGCGCATGCACGAAGCCGACATCCCGCTGAAGGCGTTGTCGCCGGTCGTCGTCGAGCGGCAGGCGGTCACGACGCCTGGCTCACTGCTGGGGCAGATCCTGCCGCTGATCCTCGTTCTGATGACCATCACGGGCGCCATCTACCCGGCCATCGACCTGACGGCCGGCGAACGCGAGCGCGGCACGCTCGAGACGCTGATGGTCTGCCCGGTACCGGTGTTCGACCTGATTGCCGGCAAGTTCCTGGTGGTCACGACGGTGGCCCTGATCGGCGCGACGCTCAATTTGGCCAGCGTCAGCGCGACGGTCTACTTCGGCGGCTTCGAGCAAGTGGTGACTGGCGGCGGGCAGGCCGAGTTTCCGCTCGTCCGGCTGCCGCTCATCCTGCTGTCGCTGTTGCCGTTTGCGGTGCTGTTTTCGGCCACCCTGATCGCGGTGTGCAGTTACGCCCGCACGTTCAAGGAGGCCCAGAACTACGTCACGCCGGTCATCCTGGCGGCCCTGATTCCGGGCGGCATCGCGGCGGTGGCCACGCCGCGCCTGGAGGGGACGGCGCTGGTCATGCCCGTGGCCAACATGGTGCTGTTGACGCGCGAACTGCTTATCGGCACGCAAGTCACGCTCGGGCAAGCGGCCGTAGTCCTGCTTTCGACGTCGCTCTACGCGGCGGCGGCGGTCGGTGTGGCCGCCCGTATTTTCGGCCAGGAGGCGGTGGTGTTTGCCGACTCCGGCTCGCTGAAGCACTCGCTCGACCGCCGGCACTTCAAACCCCGCGAGCTGCCTTCCATTACATTGGTCATGTTCGTCGCGGCCCTGCTCTTTCCGGCCTGGTTCTACGTGCAGGCGGCCGCGCAGCCCGATACCGCCAGCGAATTCGTGGCGCTGCTGACGCGCACGGCGGCGCTGCTGCCCGTCTTTTTCATCCTGCTGCCCTGGGCCGTGCTGGCCTGGTGGAAAGTGAGTCGTGTTCGAACGCTGAAGCTGCACGCTCCACCCCATCGCTTCATGGTCGCGGCAATCCTCTTGGGTCTGTCGCTCTGGGCGCCTGGACACGAGCTGAGCCTACTCGTTCAGCGGGTAATTAGTGTGCCCGAAGGTCTTGCCGAGGCCGAGCGCCTACTGCTCGAAGCGCTGAAGGTCATGCCGGCGGGGCTGGCGGTGCTCGCACTTGGCATCGTCCCCGGCGTGTGCGAAGAGCTCTTCTTCCGCGGCTTCCTGCTGTCCGGTCTGTCGACCACGCTCCGCAAATGGGTAGCGATCATCGTGACGGCCTGCATCTTCGGGGCGTTTCATTTCATTGCCCTGCGCTTCCCGGTCACGGTCCTGCTGGGCGTGGTGCTCGGCTACCTATGCTGGCAGGCTGGATCAATCTGGCCGTCCGTCGTGGCCCATGCGTTGCACAACAGCGTCGTCGTGCTGCCGGTCATCTGGCCAGCGTGGCACACGCTGTTGCGGATTGAGGCCGGCGAGTCCAGTTCGCATTTGCCAATGCACGTGCTGGGCGGTGCAGTCGTGCTAATGGCGGCGGCGTTCTGGCTGGCGCGCCGTCCCGCCGAATCGGACACACAACGATCGAGCAGGTTGCTCGCCTCGTGAAGGCGTACGGACCCTGCAGAAGCTGCCTGCACCTCAGCGGTCAAAGATCTCGAACATGCGATCGGCAAAGCTCGAGGTGCTGGTGATGCCGCGGCTCGTCAGCGAGCCGGGAAGCTGGGGCGCCAATCCGGCGTTGGCCCGGATCATGTTGTTAAGCCCCACCAGGAGCAGGTTGAGGTTCTCGAAAACGATCCGAATGCTCTCGGCCAGTGCGGCCTGCTTGGGCGTCTGGCGGTCTTCGATCGTATCGACCACGTCCGGGCTGCCGGCGAATACCTGATCGGTGAACTCATTGGCCCGCACGATTCCGGCCTGCACGAGCAGGCCCGGGCGGCGGTTAGCCAGCGCCCCGCCCGTCTGCGAATCCTGCACCGGCGGCGGCGTCGGGATGCCTTGGGCAAACACCGTCTCAGTTGCGAGCAACACCGTTGCTGCGCCCAAGCCCGCCATCACTTTCGATCGCCACATCGTAGACCGCCTTTCGACAAGACCGATGACTCAACGCCAACCTCGACCGCGACATTATACGTATCGTCACCTGTCCGGTCGCGGCTTGCAACCTTCGACGTCGCCCACGCGTGAACCGGCCGGCATGTCGCTGCCACCTGTGCTCGCTTATACTGGCCGCCACACTCACCCCACGGATGATACGGCCAGGCGCGGGCCGGCCCCAATCCAAACGGGCGGAGCCAGAGGAACACCTAGTGAAAAACTACGTTACGGAGTTCATCGGCACTTTCTTCCTCGTTCTAACCATTGGCCTGACCGTGCTCAGCGGCACCCAGTTCGCACCGCTGGCAATCGGCTGCTCGCTCATGATCATGGTTTACATGGGCGGGCATGTCTCGGGGGGGCACTACAACCCGGCGGTGACGCTGGCGGTGCTGATGCGTGGCCGCGTGCCGGCCAAGGACGCCGTCCCGTACATGCTCGCGCAGGTGGCGGGTGCGTTCGTCGCGGCCGCCGCCGTCCGGTTTCTGATGGGGAGCAGCTTCCCGGTTGAGCCACCGACGACGTCGACGTCGATGCAGGTGCTTCTGGTCGAGTTCCTGTTCACGTTCGCACTCGCGCTGGTCGTCCTGAATTGTGCCACGGCCAAGGCGACATCGGGCAATTCGTTCTACGGGCTGGCGATCGGGTTCACGGTCGTCGTCGGAGCGTTCGCGGGCGGCGGGATTTCGGGCGGCGCGTACAACCCGGCAGTGGGCGTCGGACCGAACTTGTTTCACGCGATCTCGGCCCGCGGCTCGCTCGCACACATTTGGCTTTATCTGGTCGGCCCGTTCGCCGGCGGCGCGGTGGCGGCCATCGTGTTCAAGCTGCAGAACCCCGGCGACGCGTGATGGAACACCGGCCCGGCGTCAACATCGCAGCCGAGCAGCGATTGGAGCACGTGCGCGGATCAAAAAAAAACAGGCCCGGTGGGGTGGACCGGGCCTTGGGGGGAACCGACCCGTCGAAACGGGTCGGCGAGTGGGCCACGTTCGCTAAGCTGACAGCATCGACTGTAAAACGCCGGTCTCGGCCTGCACGAGCTGCGAAGTAGCCGGACCCTTTGAGAACCGTGCGGGAATTGTGTTGCGGCGCCACCGGCTTGTCAAGCCCGTTCCGCGGTGGCGGCCGCACGTCGGAGTTTGGCCAAGCGAGCGGCGGGCGCAAAGCTGCCCAGCCGATCCAGCTTCGCTAGATTGTCGGGCAGCGCAAGGCCAACCGGCCCGGCGGGGCGTTTCAAGCGCGGTCCCGTACGAGCGAACCGCATTTCGCGCATCACGCGGTTGCATCATTCCGATGGTCCGAAGCGGCGTTCGTCGGAGCGCGGGCGTCCCAGCCCGCCTGTTGCTCGGGCGTCCGCGCCCGTTTGTAGCACTGGCGTCCCCGCGGCACGGCGGCCCGGCCAATCGACGCGGTCCTGCGGAGGGGTCGCAGGCCGGCCTCGATCACCTGCGGTGGCCAGCAATGTGTGACCGGCCCGTTCGTTTCGCAAGGCCACGGCCGACGACTGGACGGCCAGAACGACGCCTCGCGAATGTACGGCTACTTGTCGTCCAGGACGTCGATGGCTGGGAACCACTTGCCTTCCAGGAACTCGAGCGAAGCCCCGCCGCCGGTGGAGACGTGCGTCATCCGCTGCGACAGTCCGGCCTCGTCGACGGCCGCGGCGCTGTCGCCGCCGCCGACGATGGTCACGACCCCGCGGGCGGTCGCGTCGGCCATCGTGCGGGCGATAGCGCGCGTGCCGACGTCGAAAGGACGCGTCTCGAACACGCCCATCGGGCCGTTCCACACGATCGTCCTCGCGCTCATCAGAAGCGACTGATACTTCTTGATCGTGGCCGGGCCGATGTCAAGGCCCATCAGATCGGACGCAATCGCGTCGGTGCACACCTGACTCGGCGCGTTTCGTTCGATCTTGGCCGCGGCCACCGAGTCGACGGGGAGTTGCAGACGCTCACCCGCCTGCCGGCGGAGCTGGCGGGCTTGATCGAACAGCTCAGGCTCGGTCAGGCTCCTGCCGACCGGCATGCCCTCAGCGGCCAGAAACGTGTAGGCCATCGCGCCGCCGATCAGGACGGTGTCGCAGCGCTCGAGCAACGCCGTGATGACGCCTAGCTTGTCGGACACTTTCGCGCCGCCCAGCACGACGACGAACGGCCGGGCCGGGTGGGCGACCACCTCGCCCAGGAACTTGAGCTCCTGCTGGACCAGGTAGCCGATGACGCGCGGCTTGCCGGCCATCATTTGCGGGACGGTCAACATGCTGGCATTGTCGCGATGGCACGTTCCGAACGCCTCATTGACGTACACCTCGCCCAACGCCGCGATCTGCCGGGCGAAGTCGTCCTTCTGCTTACGCAATTCCGGGTCCTCGGCCGCGTCTTTGTCCTTGATCTGCTCGGCCTTGTGAAACCGCAGGTTTTCGAGCAGGAGCACGTCGCCGTTGCGCAGCCGCTCGGCCATGGCCTGCACTCGCGGTCCAATGGAATCGGGCGCCAGCGGTACTTGGCGATTGAGCATCTCGCTCAGGCGCGTGGCGACCGGCTTGAGCGAGTAGACGGCGTCGGCAGCGCGGTCCTTCCCTTCCGGCCGACCGAGGTGGCTCATGACGATCAAGCGCCCATTGCCGTCGAACAGCTTCCGCAACGTCGGGAGCACCGAGCGGATCCGGCTGTCGTCGGTGATGGCGCCCCCGTCGTCTTGTGGAACATTGAAATCGACGCGGACGAGAACGCGCTTGCCCGAGACGTCAATATCGGCCACCGTCTTTTTCATCGACTGCTCCTCTCGACGGGCCTACGATACCGGTCGCGTGTGACGGCGTAAACCATCGTGGCCGCTCGCGTGCGCCAGTCGCGATTGCGTGAAGCAGCGTCCACGGGAACGCGTCGCGCTGCGTTGTGAACAGCTCGGGCTAACGTCTGGGTGAAGACTATTGCCGATGGCTCAGGCGCGCTTACGCACTCGCGCGTGCAAATTGTCCGATCCGCGCGGCGGACGACCGACCGCGTACGTTCGTCGTCCGTGCCACGCGAGTCGGCACCCGCCCCTCAGCACGTCGCGCTTTGCCGAGGTGCCCGTGGAGCACGAAAACGGGCTGTGCGTCTACTTGCGACGCACAGCCCGTAGCATGGTACCTTGTTGACGGGCCGTTGGCCCGAGCCGTCATGCGGCCTATCGACGACGGCGAACGAGCGCGGCGACGCCCATGACCACCACCGTCAACGTGCCGGGCTCGGGAACGATGATGAACGTGCTGTTGACCGTGGCGGTGCCGCCGGCCGTCAGCGTGAACGCGTGGCGGATGCCGATCGTATCAGGATCGGCCAACCCCGGACCCGGGGCAGGACCAACGTTGAACGGCCCGGCCACTTCCGGCAATCCAGTCGCGGTGGTGAGCGAGAAGGGCGGCGGCAGCAGGTCGCAGGGCGGACCCATCGGAGCACCGCTGACCAGAGCGCGGTACAAGAAGTCGCCGGCCGGCGTTGCGACCGTCGCCGGGCCAAGACCCGTTATGGTCACGGACGTACCGCAAAAAACGGTCGAGGGCGGTGCGATGGCGCCAGAGGTCGGGATGGTCAACGTGGCGATGAACGTCTGCGTCATGGCCGTGTTGTTCGTCACGGCCATCCCGAAATTGATGATCGGGTCGACGTCGAACGAACCTTCCCACGTGCCGCTCCAGTCGGGACCCTCATAGCCACCCGTGAAGTCGTAGACATCGCCTCCGGCAGAGGAGACTTCCATGGTTCCCGGTTCTCCGGAGTACCATTCGTTGCCCCCCCACTCAACTTCGAGCAGCGGAATCGGAACCTGAGCAGAAGCTACAGGGATGAAAAGAGCGACGACAGCAAGAACTGCGGCGATCCGTGAGAGCATTGGCACCTTCTCCTCCAAAGAAGCCAAACCGTTCGGCGCGGACTAACCCGAACCGACTCTACTCTCACCTATCCCAACGGCGAATGTTACCAAACCCGCCGAGTCATTGCAAGGCAAAAAACGGTCGAGTCCTCCTATTTTTTCATTCGTCGTAAGATCATTATTTTCAAATACTTACGCTCGTTTGTGCTGGTCAAGTCCACGCGGCCGCGCTGCGGGTCACGCCTGGTGGATCGGTGTCTGGCGCCGCTTCGGCGCCCGAGGCGTTGCATTCGGATCAGCGTTGGACGATGCTGGCGAATGACGTAGTCTCACCAGGTGAGTGGCGGAGTCTTTGTCCGTGGATGAATCTGGCGCCGAACGAAAGTCCACGGCCCGGTTTGCCCGGGCGCTGGTCGTTGACGCATATCGCCTGCTCCTCTGCGCAGCCTTGGGCGCGGTGACCGGTCTGGTGGCGATCGCTTTTCGTTCATCGGTTGCGGGGCTGGAGCATTGGATCGCTGGGGTCGCGGCACCGGTCAGCTCGCCCGGTTCGGCCGCGCTGGCCCGTGGATTGCTGGTGCTGGCGCCGGCGCTCGGCGGATTGTGCGTCGGTCTGTTGGTCTATCGCTTGATCCGCGTCCGCGCGGGGCACGGCGTACCCGCGGTCATTACGGCGGCGGCCGCGGATCGTCCGATGAACGATTGGCGCATGGGCGTGAAGGCCGGCTCGTCGGTCATTACGATCGGCTCCGGCGGATCGGTCGGCCCGGAAGGACCCATCGTCGAGTTGGGGGCCGTCATCGGTTCGTATGCCTGGAAGCTCTTCCGGCTGCCCGGTGAGTGGGTCCGCATCCTGATGGGCTGCGGGGCCGCAGCCGGCATCGCGGCCGTGTTCAACGTTCCGCTGGGCGGCGTAATCTTCGTGCTCGACGTGGTGTTGCGCGACTACTCGTTGCGTTCGCTGGCACCGCTCATGGTGGCGTCGATGGCTGCCAGCACGGTCAACCGCTACGGCGGAGCGCCGGCCGTTCAGCTTCCGGCGTACGTACTGCGCGGCGACGAGATGCTGTGCGCCCCGCTGCTGGGGTTGGCAGCCGCCATCGTCTCAACGCTCTTCATCCGGGCCAATTTTCTGGCGGCCGACGTGTTCAAGCGCGCTCCGGGCCCCGTGTGGCTGCGTCCCGCGCTGGGCGGACTGTGCGTCGGGCTGCTGGGGCTGCTGGCGCCGCGGGCCATGGGTGAAGGCTACAACGTGATCCGAGACATGGTCAGCGAGGGCCAGGCCGGCACCATCGTGGTGCTGTCGCTCATGGGCTTGGTGATCGCGCGGATCCTGGCGACTGCGTGCATTCTGGGCAGCGGCGGCACCGGCGGCGCGTTCGCACCGTCGCTGGTCATCGGCGCGGCGCTTGGCCTGGCAATGGCCGGGGCGTCATCGACGCTCCTGGGGCTGCGCGTCGACCCGGTGGCCTTCGCGCTGACGGGCATGGCCGGGCTACTGGCCGGCGTCTTCAACGCGCCGCTCAGCGCCATTGTGATCGCCTTCAATCTCTCGCGCTGGAACGGGCAGCTCCTGCTCCCACTCATGTGCGCCGCAGTCGCCAGCGCGTGGCTGACGCAACACCTGGCCCGGGCCTCGGTGTACGAGCTGGGTCTCTTGCGCGACGGCGTCGATCTGGCCGCCTCGCGCAGCCTCCAGAGCATTCTCGCCGGCCGCGGCATCAGCGGGTTGGTCCGCCGGCCGATCGCGACCATCGCGCACGACGCCACGCTCGGCCGAATGATTGACACGGTCTCACACACGAATCAAACCGTTTTCCCGGTCGTCTCCGCCGACGCGGCGGTGACCGGGGTCCTGCGGATGCGCGCGCTGCGCAGCGTCCTGCGCGAGTCGCAGCTCGACGAGTCGGTGATCGCCGCCGACCTGATGGAGCCGATGTGCCAGACGCTCTGCCCGACCGACTCGCTGGCGACGGCCTGGACGCTGTTCGCCGAGACCGACGATGACGAACTGCTGGTGATCGACCCCCATGCGCACGGTGATCAGCCCGAGCGTGCGCCCGGAATCGTGCGGCGGTCCGACGTCGTCGGGCACGTGCGCTGGTGACCGCTTGTTGGGCCATCGGGCGGCTCGTATAGTCTGCGACCGATGCGCGCGATTGCTTGAAGGGCGTCCGCGACGGACGCCCCAAATGCGCCTGCGACCTGTAGACGGCGGGATATGGACGAGACAGCGCTGGACATTGTCTTCACGTCGCCCCACCCTGACGACCTGGAAATCGGCATGGGCGGGACGATCGCCAAGCTGGTCGATCAGGGTTACCGGGTCGGCATGTTGCACATGACCAGCGGCGAACCGACGCCGCGCGGCACGCTCGATACGCGGGCCCGCGAGTCGGCCGAAGCGGCCAAGATTCTCGGCGTGCAGGTGGTCGAGACGCTGGAGCTGACTAACCGGGAGCTGATGGACGGGCCGCCGGCGCGTTACGCAGTCGCAACGTTCCTGCGGAAGCATCGGCCGCGCATCCTGGTCACGATGGCCGGCCGGACGCCATCGGCCTCGCCCGATCACTATCAGAGCCAGCTCATCGCCGAGGCCGCGCGTTTTTATTCGCAGCTCACTAAGTGGGACGAGCGCTTCGGCGGCACCAAGCCGCACCGCATCGACCACCTGGTCTACCGGCCGGTCGCCATCGCGGCCGAGATCACGCAATGGCACTGCCGATTCGTAGTTGACATCACGGATACGATTGACCGCAAGATTGCGGCGGTCGCGTGCTACAAGTCGCAGTTCGATGAGAAGCGCTTCGATGGCCTGCAACATTACTTGCGCAGCCACGCCGGCACCGAGGGCGCGTCGATCGGCGTTCGCTACGGCGAGACGTACACGCTGCCGCGCCCGCTGGCCGTGCCCGACATGGTGGCCGCACTCGGCCTGTGGAAGATCCCGCCGCCCTTCGACCCGGCCCAGCCTCCCGCGTAATAACGGCTGCCGACGTCCGTAGCGCAGGCGTCCCGCCTGCAGGTACCCCAGGCGTCCTCGCCTGGTCGGACTCGCCACGCTCGGTTGCGCAGACCAGCAGGTCAAGCACTCGATGGCTGCGCTCTGCGTGGCGCGCTCCGCGAGTCTATGGCCATCAGGCCCGGGCTGCGCTTGCCACCCTACGTCGCGGCGCGGTCGAGCCATTTCGCGACTTCGGGCGGACGATACGTTCGAAACCGTTCGAGCAACCGGCGCGGATCGACATCGACGAGCACCATCTGGCGATGCTCCTCGCGCAGGAAGCGCCGCCGGCACATGCTCTCGAGCATGGCCAGCATGGGGTCGAAGTAGCCGGCCACGTTGAGCAGGCCGCACGGCTTGCGATGCACGCCAAGCTGGGCCCACGTCCAGACTTCGAAGAACTCTTCGAGCGTGCCGATGCCGCCCGGCAAGGCGATGAAGCCGTCGGCCAACTCGGCCATGAGCGCCTTGCGCTCGTGCATGTTGGCGACGATGCGCAGATCAGTCAGGCCGCGATGGCCGACTTCGCGTTCCCACAGCATCCGTGGGATGACACCAACCACCTCGCCCCCGCCGGCCAGCACGGCGTCGGCCAACACGCCCATCAGCCCGACGCTGCCGCCGCCGTAGACGAGCCGCAGCCGTGCCCCGAGCATCGCAGCCGCGAGCTCGCGCGCTCCATGGGCGAAGGCCGGATCATCGCCTGGACTGGAGCCACAGAACACGCAGACCGATTGCATCGCGGGATGTTACACCGTCGTCTGCGACATCGCACGAAGGTGTGGCATGCCCAAGCGCAGCGCGGGCATGACGAAGCCGCATGCTCTTCATGGCCGCGCTGCGCTTGGCTATGCCACACCAAGCTGCACGCCGTGCATTCAGCCGGTTACCCGGACTTGTACTCGTCGAGCCAGGCCATCTGAATGGCTTCGAGTTTCGGTTCGCTCGAAGCGAGCGGGTCGTCGCCGAAGTCGGGCAGGTCGCAGACCGACTTGTGCAGATCGGTGAACCGGACGGTCAGCGGGTCGAGCTCGGGGAACCGCTCGTGCAACTCGATGCCGATGTCCTCAGCGTCCGTCCATTTCAGCTTGGTTGGCATCAGGCGAGCCTCGACAGGGCAAAGTTCAAAGTTCAGAGGGCAAAGTTCAAAGTTCAGAGGGCAAAGTTCAAAGTTCAGAGGGCAAAGTTCAAAGTTCAGAGGGCAAAGTTCAAAGTTCAGAGGGCAAAGTTCAAAGTT
>Ga0187892_10011336_pt1 | contig 10966 bp, 7 predicted proteins | sample MA1701073metaG_FD_139345 | JGI IMG/M metagenome (GOLD analysis project Ga0187892, IMG submission 139345) | Bio-ooze microbial communities from a basaltic lava cave in the Kipuka Kanohina Cave System on the Island of Hawaii, USA - MA170107-3 metaG ... | reverse complement strand
AGATATCTTCTGTACCGGCGGCGGGCATCACACGGTTCGTTGTCCGGTTATAGCCGGCTTCGAGGGAGATCAACGTCGTCCATGTCTGTGATCGTTGTAAGTCCCACGCGAGTTTCCCTCTCCCACCCACCTGCTCCGAATCGATCAGCCCGTCGCTCGAACGTGTGCCGGCATAGTTGCCCATGGCACTGATCAGTACTTGCTGACCTTGCGTGTACTGCAGGGCGACTGCTGCCGAAGGCGAATGGATTCGAACGCCGGACCAATCCTGCATCTCCTCCCGATACCCCAACGTGGGCGAAATGGTCAGGGTGTTTAAAGGACGAAAGGCCGCCGTGAGCATCTGCATCCTCACTGTAGTCTCCGCTCCGCCACGAAGGAGATCGCTTCCGAAGATATAACTTGACGCGAGACGCGCATTCCAGGCTACGCCGTGATACGCGAGCGCGCTTTCCAAGGTATGGTTCTGGCTCCGCTGGGGAACAATGCCGAGTGGTTCAAGCGCGCTGTTCAGCGAATTGTGTGCGTAGGTCAGGGTGATGTCAGGCCAGTCTGGACGCTTCCAGGAGAGAGCAACTCGTCCATAAGTCTGTTCCGTCCGAGAGCGGGTGGAGTCTCCGGCCACATTGTTCCACTGCTCTCCGACCACACTCCGTAGCGTGGTCGAGCCGGTCTTCCACTCTCCCCACACCTCACGTAGCGCCTGGTCCGGCCCATTCAAGAACCCCTGCCCTGCTGATCGGGACAGCATTCCGTAACGGAACGATCCTGCCGTGCCCGTCAGACCGAGTCGGACCATGCGTTGGGCTGCATCGCCGCCGGTATCGCCGGGGATCCTGCTTTGAAGCCAGTCGGTTCCTGTCTGACTCTGAGCCACTTCCGTTTCAGTCACGAAGGTTCCCTTCAGCCATGTGGTCGAGGACAGGAGGCCTTGCGTGTGGGGTTGATTGGTTTCCGGGGCGATATCGCGCAGGCGGGGCGAGACCGTGGTTGGAGCAAAGAAGGTTGTCGTCAGGGTGGTCTGATAGAGGGGAGGAGCGGCCTGTTTCGAATCAGTTTGGAGGCCTTGATCGGAGAACAATCCCGCCCAGCGTTGAGGAACGGAGTCTGAGACCGATTCGTTGCCTCCCCAGGCCGGAGGAACGAGCAGACTTAGCAAAAGCACCAGGGGCAATTTCGAGAGTATGTGCATCGTTCACATGGTTTAAATGGCCTGCATCCATATGAACTTTATCACTCGATAATTAGATCATAAGTCATTGATAAAGTGGGCGGTTGTGCACGCTGCCGACGCGTTTCCTTGAGGAGTGTGAGATGAGTCAAGGTGGAAGAGGATAAGGAAAGCTATGAAGCTGCCATCAGTTTCACGACCAGTGAATCGGAGGGCGGCGAGGCCAGACGGATTTATCCAGGTTGTTTACTTTATTTTGTGTCTCTTGTTGAGCGAAACCAAAGAAACCAAATAGACCAGACAAACCACATCTCGTCGCGCGTGGCGAAATGGTTCTGAGTACCCGTTCATTTTCCATCGACCCGAGTCTGAGGGACAGGTTCCAGCAACGGTTCCATCATTATTCCCGCCGCTCCAGAAGGAATGATCTCACGGGGGTCTGACGATCAGGGTAACCAGCTTATTTGTCGATTGATTCGTCGGCAGGGAGGAATCCTGCAATGTGAGGGTGAGGAAATAAATCCCGTTCGTGCCGCTCGCCGGTTTGCCTGTGATTGCGCCAGTCGAGGTATTCAGCAGGAGCCCTGCAGGCAAGGCTGGAGTAATCGACCACGTATAGGGCAGAACCCCACCTGATCCTTTCAACGTAGTGTTGTAATTCTTCCCTACCTTGGCATTCTGTAAGGAGCTTCCAGCCGGTGAGGTGATCGCCAATGGCGTTGGAGCCGGATTAATCTTCAGGGACAGGGGCTTGGAATCGGTTTGATTGGATGGGGTATCGGAGTCAGAGACTGTGAACGTATGTGTCGTCGTGCCTGCCGTTCCGATCAGGGGAGTGCCGTTAATCGTGCCCGGCGAATGAACATTGAACAGCAATCCGTTCGGCAACGCGGGGTTTACCGACCACGTATAGGGTTGGATTCCCCCCGTTGCCTGCAAGGTTGTGGGAGGGTAGGGCTGGTTCACAGCCCCCTCCGGGAGCGATGAGGTCGTAATCGTCAGTGGCTGCGGGGTCGTAGTGATCGTAATCATCAGCGATTTTTGTACAGTCTGTTCCGGTGACGACGAATCTTCTAATCTGAATATCGGGGTGATCGTCCCGGTGGCTGTCGGTGTGCCGGTGATAGTACCGGTTGTGGCATCCAAAATGAGGCCTCCGGGGAGATCGGGAGAGCCGCTCGCGAGACCCCACGTATAGGGTGTGATGCCTCCAGACCCACCTAAGGCAGTGGCATAAGGTTGGTTCACCGTTCCATCCGGTAGGGACGACGTGGTAATCGTCAACGGCCCTGGCCCGGTAGGAGGCGAAACATTGTTGACGTCGCTGCATCCGGTTAACCAGCAGGCGCACAGGAACGACAGCAGGAGGAGCCATGGGAGGTTTCCGATGAACCCACGACGACCCGTCCGGGTTCTACCATCCAAACAATTCAGCAATATGATTCTCACTACTCGAGAGATGTTGGTCTTCCACGACTTGCGTGTGCAGCCGAGCCGTCACCTAATCAAATACATTTGACGATCATATGGGAAAACCACTGACGAGGTCAGCCCTACGAAGGTACGGGGGAGGAGTCTGCTAATCTCCTGTGCTCGCGCTACGGGCGCCCCAGAAGGGATGAAGAGGGAGGGGCTAGGTGCCCTCCTTGCTCGCAGAACGCGCACGATGAAGGGGTGAAATGACACCCGTGCTGATCCCTTGCTCCCGGAGCGCGCACGATCAGAATGTGCTCGCTCGACGGCCGCAGTGGGACCAACATGGGTGCCATTCCAGGAGAGAAGAACGAGCGAGCTTGGAAGCATTATTTAGAAGGATGAGGGTCGCTCGATGCGTGCAGTGAAAGACAGTCCGGTGACTCCCTTTGGAGAAAAAGTGTGACGCTGCAGAAGAGGAGGAAGAGGTCCTCCTCCAGGCTGCTCCTGCGTCACGGGAAACCTATTGCGAACCAATCGGAGGGTAGGAGAGGATGAACAACGTCTGCGAGTGGGTGAGCAGGTGGGTGAGAAAGATGTGTGCGATAGAGACGACACCAGGGAGGGGTTGAACGAAACTTCTATTGTCTGTACGATGTACATATGAATGATATCATGTTTGAGTGGGATGAGGCGAAGGCCCGTCAGAATGTCAGGAAACACGGGGTATCCTTCGAGGAAGCCCAGACGGTATTTCTCGATGACCATGCGATTCGATTTTTTGATCCGGATCACTCAAGCGCGGACGACCGGTTTATCATGCTCGGGATGAGTTTCAAGCTCCGGATCCTGGTAGTCTGCCATTGCTATAAAGAAAGCGACATAGTGATTCGAATAATTTCGGCGAGGAAAGCCACTCGACAGGAATCAACACACTACCGGAGGTGATTCGATGAGAGCGCATTACGACTTCTCAAAGATGAAGGGAGTGCGAAACCCCTACCGTTCAAGATTGAAGCAGCCCATCACCATTCGTCTGGACAAGGTGACGGTGGCCTATTTCAAAGGGTTAGCCACGGAACTGGGCATGCCGTACCAGAACCTCATCAACCTGTACTTGCGCGACTGCGCGATCCATCAAAAGAAACTCGATCTGAGGTGGGCTTCCTAGAGAATAAGAGCAGCGCAGAGTGTGGTGGGGCCACATCACAATGCCCCTATCTCTTTCCCTTCCTGGTCTGGGCCGGCGTTGGCCACTAGCGCGACATTAGTTGGCGGTAATCATCACGGTGCTGGGCGCGCTGCTCAGCAGGCCATCGTTGACGATGAGTTGAGCTGTATAGTCGCCGGCGCAGTCGGCGGTAAAGGTCGGCGACACGCTGGTGGGATTCGCCAGGACCGCGGTGGTGCTGCAGGTCGGCGGGGAGAGTGACCAGCTATAGGTGAGCGGATCCCCGTTAGCATCCGAGCTAAGGCTGCCATCCAGGATTACCAAAACGCCGACCGCCACGGTCTGGGGCGGGCCGGCATTGGCCACCGGGGCGACATTCACGGTCGAGATGGTCACGCTGTCGGGCGCGCTGTTCAGCGCGCCATCGTTCACGACAAGGCGCACGACATAGTCGCCATGGAGGTCGACGGTAAAGGTCGGCGACACGCTGGTTGTGCTCGACAGGGCCGCGGTACTGCCGGACGGCCTGCTGGTAAATGACCAACTATAGGTGAGCGAATCTCCGTTGGCGTCGGAGCTGGCACTGCCATTTAAGGTGACGGTCGATCCCAGGGCCTTGCCGCCTTGGTCGGGGCCGGCGTTGGCCACCGGGGCGACATTCACTGTGGAGATGTTCACGGTATTAGGTATGCTGCTCAGCTTGCCATCGTTGACGATGAGCTGGGCCGTATAGGTGCCGGCGAGGTCGACAGTAAAGGTCGGGTTCACGGTGTTGGCACCAGACAGGACCGCGACGCTGCCGGTCGGCTTGCTGGTGAGGGACCACAGATACGTGAGCGGATCCCCGTTGGCATCGGAGCTGGCACTGCCATTTAAGGTGACGGTCGATCCCAGGGCCTTGCCGCCTTGGTCGAGGCCGGCGTTGGCCACCGGGGCGACATTGCTGGTGGAGATGATCACGGTGTCTGGTGCACTGTCCACCTTGCCGTCGTTCACAGTAAGTTGCACGACATAGTCGCCTGCGAGATCTACGGTAAAGGTCGGCGACACGCTAGTGGGATTCGCCAGGATCGCGGCGCTGCCGGCCGGTTTGCTGAGGGACCAACTGTACGTGAGCGGATCCCCGTTGGAATCGGAGCTGGTGCTGCCGTTTAAGGTGATGTGCGATCCCGGGGCCTTGCCGCCTTGGTCGGGCCCGGCATTGGCCACTGGTGCAACATTGTTGCTGCTGATGATCACGGTGTCGGGTGCACTGTTCACGGTGCCATCGTTGACAATGAGTTGCGCGATATAGTCGCCGGCGAAGTCGACGGTAAAGAACGGCATTACGCTCGTGGGATTGGCCAGGACTGCAGCGCTGCCGGCCGGCTTGCTGAGCAACTTCCAGCTGTATGTGAGTGGATCACCGTTGGGGTCGGTACTGGCGCTGCCGTTCAGCGTGACGTGGGTGCCGGAAGGGACACTGCCTAGGTCGGGGCCTGCATTGGCGACTGGTGCGGTACTGGGAGGAGGAGGCCCAGATACATTGTTGACGTCGCTGCAGGCGTTGAAGCCGAAGGTTGCGGCGAGAAAAAGCAGAATCACCCACAACATATTCCCAGCGGGCTTATGGTGGTGCATTGCATGTTTCTTCCGGTCTGTAGACCATGATGGTTGGCAGACTGATTATTGGAATTGAAGTCGCTCATAATACGTGAACTCTCAGTGAGGGTCTATCCCTCTAATGTAAGGGGCGTGAGCGCATCCGCCGGTGGGTCACATCACAACAGCAAGGGTGAAGTCGGCCTAAGTCGGCAGGGTAGGACTCACGCTAGGGATTTTCTCCATACTTCTCACGGTGTTGTCTTTTCGCTTCGGCGACCCACTTGTCCCGCTTGATCCGGTCGGGGGCGGTGTAGAGCTTCTTCGCGACCTTGTTGATATCTTCCGACGTCCAGCGCGCAATCTGGCCAAATGTATGCAACCCCATCTTGTTTAGGGTCCGCGCGAAGACAGGACCGATCCCGTGAATCTTGCTCAGATCGTCTTTCGATCTGTCTTTCGCTGCCTTTGCCTGTTCCATCTGCAGGCTCAGTTGACTTCCATTCTGACGGGTTTTCTGGCGAGAAGCCACAGCTCCTCCATCGGCCTTGATACGGAGTGCAGCCCGCACTTCGACCAGGCGTTTCCGGAGACGGTCGATCTCCTCTTGTTTTTCTCCCACTGTCTTTACCTGAACCGTTAGGCCTTGCTGTTGCGCTTCGAGTTCTTGAATCCTGCGTTTCAGCCCGTCGATCCGTTCGTCTCGCTCATTGAGGAGTTGTTTATCGAGGAGGAGCTGGGTGCGGAGTTGGTCCTGCGCCGCGCGCTGCGCTTCGTGTTGCGTGAGGGTATTGGAATATTTCGTTTCCCACTGTGCCAGTGCTTCTTCTTGCTCCTGCAGCCGATGGGATAGAGACTCCAGCTCACCGATGCGCCGGTCTCGTTCGGCCAGTTGGCTGTTGACTTGGTGTAGTGCGGCTCGATACTCAGCGTCTTGATCGGCGAGTTGTACTTCCAACCAATGGACCCGTCCTTGGGCCGGTTCGAGTTCCTCCACACGCATCCGTAGCTGATCGGCTTCTGCGACGGCGGTTTCCAACTCGGAGAGGCGACGTTGAAGATTATGCCGTTCTTGCTCATTTGACTCGAGTGTCTGTTGAGCCGCCTGGCGTATGAGTTGGAGTTGCTTGACTTCTTCCGCCTGTGCGGCGGCCGCCGCGTCATACTCGTTCGCGCGCCGGCGGACCGATGCTTCTTCCGCTTCGAGGACCGTCTGTCGCTGCGCATGAATGGCCAGCTCCTCTTGAAGCGCCTGGAGGCGGTCGTTTCGTCCCGAGAGTTCTTGCCGGATGGATTGATTGAGCTCCTCCGATTCGACGATCTTGCTTTCGAGAAGCTGCATCTGAGCGGCTTGGACGTTCAGCTCATACTGCGCCTTTTCCAGCATTCGCTCTTTGTGGTGCAGCGTGGCAGTGAGGTCCTTGGACTCTTGTATGATCTCGCCTGTAGTGAGTTGTCGGAGCAACCATCCGACTGCGCCGCCGATACCGACCGCGACAAGCAGACATCCCAGCATTTGGCCGATGAGCATGGTCATAGGTCACTTCCTCCTTTCACGCGCAATTCGATACGACGGTTGTGCTGGAGACCGGTCCGCGTTTGCGCCTCCGACAGCGGTCGTGAAGCGCCATAGCCGACGGCGGTGAACTGATTGGTGAGCCCGTGCTTGATGAAGTAGTCCCGCACGGCTTCTGCGCGTTGGCGGCTGAGTTGAAGATTATAGTCCGCCGCGCCGTACTTGTCCGTATGACCGCCAATCTCAATGGCCGTGCGGGGGGCTTGACGTAATTGGGTGATTAGCTGGTCCAGTGTGGCGCGACTGCGAGGAGTCATCGTGGTGGCATTTGATTCGAATTCGATGGAGCCGCGCGAAAGAATCTCATTCAATTTCTTCTGGAGCGGGGATGAGGATGCCGGGAACGGACCTGCCAGAATATGATCTTCCAGTTCGAGCCCCGCCTGCGCAAGCGGGACAATCTCTCGCAGTACAGCGGCCTTGGCACGATCGTTGTCGACTCGGCCGCTGAGGACAATCGTGCGACCGTCGATGATGATGGAGCCGCGTTCCGTCATGTGCCCTAAGACAGGAAGGGCCTTGGCGACATTGTCGGCCCAGGAGGCAGGCTCCACTTCCGGATCCACCACCAATTCATCGACGACGCGACCTGGTGCTGTTCCATAGAGTTCTTGGGCCGGCTGAAGAATTGCGGCCTTGCTGGCCTGGGTGGGGAGCGAACCACGGAGGGTCAGAGTCCCGTGCTCTAGATACGCATGTAAGGTGGCGGGGGTAAGGGCGCTCAATGTCGAAAGGTGGCGCGGGATGCAGACCACTGCAACAAGAGTAAGTGCGACAGCGCCTGCGCCTAGAATCGCTCTGCGCATCATGAATCAACTCTCGGGCGGATGGTGGCCGATTGGCCCCTGTGACCCTACCATACTGCATGGACTCATGCCAGACAGGAATTCGGCCTATCCAGCAAGACCCTAAGCCAGTCCCTTGGCTCTGCGCGCCGGTCTCGGCCCCACTGCCTTACCCTCCTCCATATTATAGGGAAGGGATAAGTGGGTGGGGACCGACGAACCGTCATGAATAATGTGGGCTAGGGATTTTATCCCTCTTGTAAGGTGAATATTCATTTGCTATTCTTCGCCGCGCCTTCCGACTCACGTAACATCTATTGATCGTCTTCCAAGGAGTCATCTATGGCCGGCATCAAGCGGGCATTAATCAGCGTGTCAGACAAGACCGGTGTGGTGGACATGGCGAAAGGGCTTGAGGCTCTGGGCGCCGAGATACTTTCCACCGGAGGCACGGCAAAAGCATTGCGGGATGCCGGTGTACAGGTGACGGACGTGGCCGCCTACACAGGCTCACCGGAGATTCTTGACGGCCGCGTCAAGACGCTGCACCCCAAGATTCATGGCGGCTTGCTCGGACGCCGTTCGGTGCCTGCCCATGTCGAGCAAATGAAGCAGCAAGGAATCGGACCCATCGATGTGGTTGTGGTCAATCTCTATCCATTCGAAGCGACGATCGCGAAGCCCCACTGTCTCTTTGAAGAAGCCATTGAAAATATCGATATCGGCGGGCCGTCGATGCTGCGCTCCGCAGCCAAAAACCACGAAGATGTCTTGGTGGTCGTAGACCCGGCTGATTACCAGCGCGTGCTCGATGCGGCAAAGGCAGGGACGGTGCCGCGGGAACTGCGTCGCGAGTTGGCGATGAAGGTCTTTCAACACACGGCGCGCTACGACAGTCTGATCGCCGGGTATCTTGAGAAGCAGGTACAAGGCACCGAGGTCAAGTTCCCCAAAGTATTGTCCTTACAGTTCGAACGGGCAGAGATGCTCCGCTATGGAGAGAACCCGCATCAGCAAGGGGCGTTCTATCGAGAACTACATTCGACCGAGCCGTCGGTGTCCCGTGGAAAGATTCTTCATGGCAAGGCAATGTCGTATAACAATTTCCTCGATGCCAATTCGGCGCTCGAGTTGGCGAAAGAGTACGATGAGATCGCCGTGGCCATTATCAAGCACAATAATCCCTGCGGCGTAGCATTGGGCGCGATGCCTGTCGAAGCCTATGTGAAGGCCAGGGAGACCGATCCCATCTCTGCGTTCGGCGGAGTGATTGCGTTCAATCGCCCCGTGGATTTAGCCGCGGCGAAGGAAATTACCTCCACGTTCGTAGAAGTGGTGATTGCGCCAGGCTTTGCAAGTGATGCGCTGGCGGAGTTGAAGCGCAAAAAGGATCTGCGTTTGCTCGATGTCGGGCCACTCACGAAGGTGAAGCAAGAAGGCTTCGATCTCAAGAAATTGGTCGGCGGATTGATCGTGCAGGATCGGGATCTCGGCGCCTTAACCGATCTAAAAGCGCTCAATGTGCCGACCATGCGCAAACCGACGGATGAGGAGTATGCAGCCTGCGCCTTTGCCTGGAAGGTCTGCAAACACGTGAAGTCGAATGCGATCATATATGCCAAGCCTGGGCAAACGGTGGGAATCGGCGCCGGCCAGATGAGCCGGGTGGATTCGGTCAAACTCGCGGCGATGAAAGCTCAGATGCCGATCAAGGGGTGTGTGATGGCATCGGATGCATTCTTTCCGTTCCGGGATGGCATAGACGCTGCCGTGCAGGCGGGGATCACGGCGGTCATTCAGCCGGGCGGCTCGATTCGTGATACCGAAATCATCAAAGCCGCAGATGAGCAGGGGGTGGCGATGATTCTCACGGGCATGCGCCACTTCCGCCACTAGTCGGATGCTGAAACAGGTCCCCAACTTCGTTCTCAGTCGTTCGAGACCCTCAACGTACCTCCGCTCAGTACGCTTCGGGCCTCTCACTCCCTGCGGCCTCGTTGGATGACCTGTTTGAGCATCCGCAAGAGGGGCGTGCTGCAATTCAGAGAGATTCACCCGTGAAAATTCTTGTCGTAGGCAGTGGGGGACGCGAGCACGCCATGGTATGGAAGCTGGCGCAAAGTCCCCGAAAGCCGACACTCTATTGTGCGCCTGGCAATGCAGGGATCGAATCGCTCGCGACCTGTGTGCCTGTCAAAGCCGACGATATTGCCGGACTAAAAACATTTGTACAGTCGGAAAAGATCGATCTGACGGTCGTCGGGCCGGAAACCCCGCTGGCGTTGGGTATCGTCGATAAGTTTCGCAAATCGAAGCTCAAAATATTCGGACCGACGAAGGGCGCCGCCCGCATCGAAGCCAGTAAAGTCTTTTCCAAAGAAATTATGCACAGCGCGAAGATTCTCACCGCGAGGGCGCAAAGTTTCGACCAGGTCGCTCCTGCTTTGGCCTATCTCGATCAGCATGAGGTTCCCGTCGTCGTGAAGGCTGATGGACTGGCGCAAGGGAAAGGCGTCGTAGTCGCGGCGACGCGCGACGAAGCGAAACAGGCCGTCCGCGGTTCAATGGAGCAAGCGGTGTTTGGTCAAGCGGGCCAGCGCGTGCTGATCGAACAGTTTCTTGACGGGGAGGAACTGACGATCATGGCCTTCACAGATGGCCGGACGGTGGTGCCGATGCTGCCGGCGCAGGATCATAAGCGAGTCGGGGATGGCGATACGGGCCCCAACACCGGCGGCATGGGCGCCTATTGTCCTGCGCCGCTTGGCACAATGGCGTTGCGCGAGCAGGTCACCCGTCAGATCCTCTATCCCGCCGTCGAAGCCTTGTCTCGCATGGGTTGTCCATTTCAGGGGGTCTTGTATGCCGGGCTCATGATTGTGAAAGGGACACCGTACGTGTTGGAGTTCAATGCTCGGATGGGGGATCCGGAAACGCAGGTCGTGCTTCCGTTGCTCAAGACCGATTTGCTGGAGGTGATCGAAGCTGTAATCGAACATCGGCTCGACCAACTTACGGTGGACTGGCATAATGACACCGCAGTATGTGTTGTCATGACGTCGGAAGGCTATCCTGGGGCCTATCAAACCGGCCGGGCGATTCAAGGGTTTCCGGTTAGGACCGATCAGACAACCGTGGTGTTTCATGCGGGTACGACACGAACTGGTACCGAAGTGACGACGGCCGGGGGCCGGGTATTGGGAATTGTGGGACGCGGAAAGACTCTGGAGGTCGCGCAAGCGGAAGCCTATCGCGTAACGAAGTCAATT
>Ga0187892_10011335_pt1 | contig 10966 bp, 11 predicted proteins | sample MA1701073metaG_FD_139345 | JGI IMG/M metagenome (GOLD analysis project Ga0187892, IMG submission 139345) | Bio-ooze microbial communities from a basaltic lava cave in the Kipuka Kanohina Cave System on the Island of Hawaii, USA - MA170107-3 metaG ... | reverse complement strand
TGAAAAACTCGTAAAGATTGTCGAAGAGGGATTTGCCTCAGACTTGATGAAAACCGCGCTTTCACAATTGATAACAAAGCGGTGCAGGGAATTGCAATGAAGTTAGAAAGATCGAACGCTCGACTGGAAGTCTACACTGAAGCGACGAAAAAAAAGACTTTCGTGGGTGAGCTCCGCCACGAAGATGAGAAAAATATATTTAAGTTCAAATATGACAATAAATATTTCAAATCTAAGAAAGCAGTCCCCTTAGGTCCCGATTTAAGCCTCCGTAAAAAAATTCATACAAGTTCGGAATTATTCAATACATTCGCGGATAGAATTCCTTCCAAAAGTAACCCGGCCTATGCGGATTATTGTCGAGCTCAGGGAATTTCTCTCAAGGAGACAAACCCGATTGTTCTACTAACTACTATCGGTAGAAAAGGACCTTCTACTTTTGTTTTTGAACCAGTCTTTGAGGATAAAACGGATATCCCTTCAGCTCTTAAGAAGTTTAGAGAAACGCTTGAACTTTCTCTGGAAGATTTTTCCAAAGCGTTTGCACTAAATACGGTGACCGTACACAGAATTGAAAAACGGAGCTCAAAGGATAAGAATGTATTGCGCCTGATAGATATCTACTTAACTCATCCCCCCGTGGCCCTTGAAGAACTGCAACTTACAAGGAAATTTGTGCACCACAAAGTCTACTCCAGGCTGCTGGAGTATTTTGAAGGTCAGAAAAGTTAAAGGGCGGGGACAAATTTAATATTAGGGGACCAAACAAGAAAAGGCCTAATTGTTGGAATTATGAGTGTGGTGTCCCCCTGCCATTTTTTTTAACTTGTTGATTTAACTAGAGTGAGACGAGACGAAGTCGAACTTGGGGAACGCCAGGGAACTCTCCCTTCTGACTCCGCCCATTCAATCCATTTTTTATCTTTTTTTTACGCCCTGGCTGCCGCCCTTTACCCCTTTCTTACCTGGTCTCCGCAACAATAGAAGGTGGAGATCACCATGGAATTCCAAATTGTCGGGACTATAGCGGTTGCGGTGCTAGGTTATCTAGCTTACGCACTTCTATTTCCGGAGAGATTTTGAGGCGCGCATGAGCCCGAATGACACATTACAAGTCGTATCCGTGCTGCTTGTGCTCTTCTTTCTTTCTCCTGTTCTGGGCGAGTGGATAGCCAAAGTGCTGGAAGCTGAAAAAAATGTACTCGGTTTTATGAGGCCGCTCGAGGTGGGCATCTATCGGGCCATCGGGGTGCGAGAGAACGAGCAGATGAACTGGAAGCCGTACTTGAAGTCAGTTATCGCGTTCAGTGTCGTCGGATTCGTTGTTCTATTTCTGCTCCAGATCCTTCAGGGCCGGCTACCCTTGAACCCACAGAACCTGTCGGGCTTGTCCTGGCATTTGGCTTTCAATACCGCAGCGAGCTTTGTGAGCAATACCAACTGGCAATCCTACGGTGGCGAATCCACGATGAGTTACTTCGTTCAGATGATGGGCCTCGCGGTACAAAACTTCGTCAGCGCGGGAACTGGAATCGCCGTGCTTGTCGCGTTGGCTCGCGGTCTCTGGAATAGAGAATCCGAGGACCTCGGAACTTTTTGGGTAGATCTCACGCGGACCACTCTTTATGTATTGCTTCCGCTCTCCTTCATTTTTGCACTCGTTTTGGTGGGTCAGGGGGTTGTCCAAAACTTTCTTCCCTACGTCACCGCGAGTACTTTGGACGGAGGCACGCACACTCTACCCATGGGACCGGCGGCTTCCCAGATCGCTATCAAGCAGCTCGGGACAAATGGATGTGTGGTGTGCGAGTCATGTATTCACGAACCTGAGGCATTTTTCTGGACATGAGATTTCTCCTTTCGTGAAATCGAAGATCCTATGCTCCGCCGGCCACCATACGCAGCGCCAGCACTGCTGGCGAGACCGCGGGAAGTTTGCGATTGCGAAACACATCGCTTAAGACTCGAAGTGCATCGACTGCCGTGAAAATTCCGATGGCCCGCCCTTTTTCATTCTTAATAACAACGCAGCCGTATTTTTTTCTGGACATCTTGGCGAATACTTCATCGACGGGAATGTTTGGGCTTACGGCGAATGGCTCCTCTGTCATGATGTCCCCGACTTTGAGATCCTTCGCGGAAGGATGAATCGACAACGCGAACTTGATATCCCGATCGGAAAGCACTCCCACCAATTTTCCTCCGTATTGCACAGGTAGATGACGGATCCGGGAGTCTTTCATGATTTGAAGTGCTTTGCTCAAAGGGATGTCCTCCCCGATCGTGCGGGGGGTAAGCGTCATAAACTCTTTGATTGCCGGGGTATCACTCATATTTCTTTCCTCTTCTGAAAGCCGACCCAATGCGGCCTTTACGTCATTGGAGAGCAAAAGAAGTGCCAGAAAAACAAGGGGGTAGGTGCGAAGGGCGACGCTGCCAGGAGACAATTCCAGACAACATGAGCCATATTGTCCCCTTATAGTTCGATTTCTCCCATGCACGGCGGTAGGTCTTCCAGTAGGAAAGGATCCAACTAGATCTAAGAGTAGTAGCAAACGACCCAGCCAAGAAGGACGGCGATCGTATCGCCTAGGATATTTTGGGTCGTATCCGCCGTGGCATGAGGAAATAGAAAACGCAAGTGAACCTTGAGAGGGTTTTCGAGAATTTCCCATGCCACCGCCAGAAATACCGTAATGCCAAAACCAAAACCTAGCACGCAGTAAGCAAAGCCGATTCCAAAGTGAGCGAGAGTGAATCGGTCGATTAACGAATAATTTACCTCGCCTGGCTGCGCGGGCGGAGGCTTTCGCAAGATTTCGTGCATCCAACCCATATCTTCATACCGTACTCGAAGACTCAGCAATAAAGAGCCCTCACTACCACCCTTTCCATTCTCAATCATTGAATTTACCGTCAAAATAGCCGCTCTGTTTTCGATTAGAAAGTTTCAGCTGAGGAAAGCGCTGGTGTGCCCTGCTAAGAATTGTCTCTGTTATGAGGGCGCGTTCCTCCTTATCCAAAGGATGGCTTTGGCGGTCCACTGTAAGATACAGGGTGTCCTCACACAGCCCTTCTAATGTGATGGAAATCTTCTGGCGTGCGAACGAATTCTGAAGGGGCGCTAAGAAGGCCCTGATCTCCGTAGGCACTAGACCCAGCTTACGATTCACCCCTGGACTCAAAAAGACGTAGTCCAAACACCCGGAGTTCCCGTGGCCCAGACTTCGGTGACGTGAGTAGGCAATTTCAGGATTGAGCCCTTCCACAAGCCCGCGTGCGGCCTCGCGCCAATAATCGCAACAAAATTGTTCGGGAATGCCTGGGCACTCGCCTCGGTAAAGGTACCGCGTTAGCGCAGCACTTTCTTTTTTCCACGAGCCAGAAAAACAGGAGATTCCAGAGTGAGTTAGAATGTCGATAATTTCCGATAGCAACAAGGATCTTCCCAAGGCCTCCCGAATTTCATCTCCCAGGTTTCGACTCCTAGAGTAAATATTTCTTAGGAGGTCTTCTCGTTCTAACGGTGGAACGTGCGCGACGCTTTCTACCTCCGTTCTCGCCCTGAAATAGTCTCCCGCTGGTTTTATCAGAGAAAAACGAAGCTCTTTCCATCGTCTTGAATACTCATCAAGAGCGAGACCGTTCGCTTTCATTCGCCGTTTCTCTCCTCAAAGTTTTCTACCTGTTCGATAGCAAATAAAAGGGAAATGGCTCCCGATAATCCAAAAAGGAACATCGAAAATACGCCAAGCCGGAAGAAAAATGATCCTTCCACATCTCTGAAAAGCATGGCGTAAGCAACTCCCGTTACCACCGGGACGAGTAATAGGGCAAAGTGGGACGCTCGCGAAAATGGCGTTCGTACCGAGGTATGTGCCACTCGCGCTGAAGTGCAACAAACGGTAGTCCGCTCCTCTCTAATAATTACGGGTATGGTAGACTATTTGGCTCATTTATTCCCAACGGTTGCAACGAAAAACCACGTCCGATCTGGACGGGGTGGACGTGGTAGGGCTCTCGGGATCAATAGTGCGGAATGACGGAGAGAATAACGATTTCGTCTTTCTTGGTTCCGTAGGTCCAAAGAATTCTGTGAGCTTGTGGCGTTCGATTTTGAACGTAGGATGTCCAGACTTTTAGGCCGAGAGCTTTTTCGCTTCCAATGAGCGGGTGAGAATTTAGCCCCGGATGCTTGGGATTCGCGGAGAGAAAACCAAACGCCTTCTTCAGTTGCTTTTGCAAACCCGCTTTCGCGGCGTCAACCATGATGTCGTGGATCTGCGCTTTCGCCTCCGGTGTAATCGTCAGCTTGAAAGGCATTTACTTTTCGATCCACTCTTCGGGCAATGGTTCCGTCTTTCCTTTCTTCAGTTGGGAGACGGATCGTTTCAGGCTTGCCAATAAGTCAGCTTCTCCGGCCGAGACGGTCTTTTGGGGAACCAAGGAAATCGTTCCGTCCTTTTTCTTCTCGATCAAGAAGGTGTCAACGCCTTCCCTGATTTCAGAAGGGAGAGTGATTCTCCCTCTCTCATCGATAGTCACCTTTTTTGCGGGACCCTTCATAGCGCCACCTCAAAGTCTATTATACCCACTTACCCATTAGGGGTAAATGGGAAAGTATATTACATTATAATATCAACCGTTTAATTGTCGGAAGTGCGATCTGCCCTACGAATCCCGATAAATCTTAGGGTTCAAAAACCAGAAACCGAGGTTGCCATGGGCTATTTTATAAAGCTTCTCCCATTGAGAAAGTCCCCTCCGAGATGGAAGGTGCACTTCGTTTCCTACAAGAAGGTCGACATTAAACCAGAATGCCGGACGAAAAAGCCCAAACGGGAATGGGATATTCCAAAGCCTAGATGGCAGACGCTGGGATTCAATGCATTCATGACCCTAGAAGAAGCGAGATCGCGGGCCAAACAACTCAATGACCAACACCATTTGAAACGTCAGGAGATACAAGTAAAGAAAATTGCGGAGGAGCAGGCAAAGCTGACGTTGCGGTACGATGCCGTTTTGCCGAGTGAGTTCGCGGCCGAATTCGAAAACCGCTTCGTTCGAAAGCGTGATAGCCAAACCGAACAGGAATTAAGAAAAAATACGCGAGCCTACGTCACCTGGCGAGCGGCTCAACGTCTGATCGTGGCTATCAATACCGATCCGTCCGAGTGGTTCTATCATACGGACCGTTTTTATGATTATTTTTGCTCTCAAAAAATGAGTCTCAGATATCTCCAAGGAGTTTTGAGAATGGCAAATCTTTGGGGATACTTTTTTTGTAGGAAACTCGCTCGTCCCTTTCTCCCTATTCCAGCTCCGAGGGGATACGAACGGCAAAGACTCATTGATGCGAATTACGAGAAAAAGGGGGTTGCTCGCGCTTCCCGGTCTCTTTCACCGGTCGACCTGGAAAGGGCGCACATGAAATTGAATCGCAAGCACTTCAATTGGCTGTTCCTCTCCGTGTGGTTCGGTCTGCGTCCGAAGGAGGTGGATTCATTGCACTCGAAGGATCCGCGGTGGAGCTTTCTCACCAAAACGCTCGTGTCTAGAGAGAACACGTCAAACGACGCTTGGGGATGAGCGCTGGCGACGGCGGGCATCCTTTTCGCGACGAAGGTTCGGCAGAGAAAATGGCTCGCTCCGATCTGATAGTGTCCCGTCAGCAGGCGTTCGGTACCTGACGTCTGCGTGAGGGTCTCGAATTCCCCTATGAGGGACTTGGCTCTCGCGTAAAGCTGCTGGCCCGAGGAATTCAGGATTACGTTTCTTCCAACACGGTCGAACACCCGCTTTCCCATCTGACCCTCAATCCACTTGATAGACCGAGTGATGGAGCTGGCGCTGATCGCGATCTTATCTGCGGCTCGATTGACGCCCTTGTTCTCCACAACGGCGACGAAGTGCTTGAGATTATCGATGGATATCATTTCAATTTATCGCACGTTTGTATTCGAATCATTGTTCTTATCGCATCAATAAGAAGCTGTTAGCAATCCCTTTAATGGAGGTGAGAACTTATGAAAGTGTTACTAGGAATTCTGTTGATGTTACCGGTGTTTGCAGCCCCGTTGAGTGCCGCAGAAGCCATGATCGTGGGGCCCTGGCATCTGGAGAAGTGGCTCGTCATCACTAAGGACGGGCGGGAGAGCGAGTTCTGTAAGGGGGCTGAGGGCATTCTCTTATACGAGGAATCTGGGTATGTATCCACGTCGATCAATTGCCCTGCGAAGAAGATACTCGCGGCGGAGCCAGCCGACGTCTTTGAACGCCAGTTCTTTTACGCCGGAACCTACAGCATGAAGGACGATGTCATTTACAAGGACGTCCTCAACGCCACTGTCACGGGACTCCTCCTTCTCGTGGCCCCTTTTGGTCCGAGAAGGAGACAGTCCCTTTCCTGACCTAGCTATCCGAGGGTTGACCGGTAATTAACACGCGAAGGAGACTGGAGTGGTCCTTCGGCCGTAGAAATTTGGCGCATCCTGTTTGCTACCGCGCTCTGCCCAAATGCCCCACGTGGGATGCCAGTGTATTTCTAGTGGGTTAAGAGAGATGAAATCCGAGGAAGTTCGAGGAAACCTAAGGAAGGCTCACCGAATGGATATCGTCGACAGAATTGGGAAATCCAAGATTGTCGATTGGTTATAGAAGTCACGTCGCAATCCCGTCCGCCCCACGGTGATAAACCGCTCTCCATTAGTGTTGGGGGTGACGGGGCTGCACCTTTTGTAGAAACTCATGATCCTCGTGAAGATTAGAGATCTTTTCGGGCATCGGTTCCGCGGAAGCGGGTGAGCCGAGAAGACGCTCAAGTTCAATTCTGTTGGTAATAAACTCATACTTGAAGTTTTGTCGTCTTAAGCCAGCGTCAAAAAGCACTTCGGCGGCAAGTCTCACGTCCGCTGAGTTTCTTACCCCTCTTTTGTACTCAGAAATGACAGCCCCGTGATATTTTTTTGCTCGCGTCTCGTTCTGTTCTTCGAGATGGACGCGTGCCTCAATGGCCTTTATTTTTCGATAAAGGGTTTCCACTTCGCTCGTCGCGTTTAAGGTCACATTCCTTAGCTGCGCCTCAAGCTTAAGTCGTTTTGCTTCCCCCTCTCGCCGTTGGTTGACCGTATCGAAACCCGAAAAAAGATCGAATTTCGCTAATACAGTTCCTCGAAATGAGGTTCCCGTGGTGACCTCAAATCGATCTCCAAAAGGGAGAAGACCGTATTTCGTTTCGATGTCGACTTCAGGCATCCATTTTGACCGCCACAGCTTCGACTCTATTTCCGCAATCTTGAGATCCTTGGAGGCTACGAGTACAGGCTCGCTCTCTTCTTGCAAACGCTTTAGATACTCAGGCAACGAGCCTTTGAGATGCCAATGCTTAAGCTCCCCTACCGGTTCGATAGCGGATCCAATTTGTTCACCCAACAGCCGGCGTAGATTTACCCTTGCGGCTTCAAGCTCCTGCTCTAAAGAGGCAATATCGGATTGGAGTAGAGAGTCTCTCAAATCGAACTCCATCATGTCGGAATCGATAACAAGCCCAGATTCCTGTCGCTTTCTAGCAATTTTCTTTTGAGCCTCATTCACTTCAAGTGCCTTACGCTTAAGATCGATAGCGATCTTCGTAAAGAGGTGGCGACTAAACTCTTTCTCAATATCCAATCCCACCCTAAATTCAGCCCGACTCAAACGGATTTCTGCCTTTTCCACTTCTAAATCGGCGATGCTCACCTTGTAGGAATCCTCGAACCCTCGAAACAGGTTTAGGTTGCCATATACATAACCAACACCGCCGATGTTCCTCTCGCCCGCGATCTCACTATCCGCGCCTCCTGCGACGCCTATCTTTGGCAAGAATTGAGAGGTAAGTCGCGCCCGCTGAGCCTTTGTTTCATCCAGCGCTTTTCGCAACGAAGTCACTTCGAAGTTATTTTGGACGGCAAAGCGTTTCGCCTCCTCGAGGGAAGTTCCGGAGCCTGACTCAACTCCGAAACTCTGAAGAGGGACAACAAGAGCGATGAAAATGAATAACCTTCGTAACATTAGTTAAACTCAAAGTGGATTTTGGCTTCCTTAGACTCGTTCTTATGGACTGCTGACACATAGACGTCGAACCAGTTCATGCCTTTCGATTCAAAGGATGCCTCAAAGGCGCCGGAAGCTGGTTTTAGGCTTAGTTTTTTCTCACCGGATTTCGATTTGACCCGAATCGCGATTTTTCCCACCTCAGACTCGGGAGCGGCCACAAATTCCTTCGCGTCCGAATTTAGAACCAAGGGATAAACCGTTAGCTTCTTATCTTCGTAAGTCACCTCGAAGAAAAGTTCCGAAGCACTTTTCTTTCCTCCCTTCATCATAGCTTCCTTAACCTTTCCGCCATGCGGAGCAGATGGAAGGGCTCCGGGGGCATCATGTCCCTCGTGAGCAAAACTGGGTGAGACGCTAAGAGTGCTTAGCAGAAGACCTAGTAGCACCTTTGTCGTGGTGAATTTCATTTTATTTCTCCTCTTTTTCTTGGGAAACGAGTTCTCCAAACTCGTCCTCATGTTTTCTCTGGTGAAGCCTCAGGTATTTTTCCGCTGAGGATTTTCCAAACCTGTAGAAAATGGCCGGCGTTACCCACATATCCAGAAGGGTTGAGCTAAGAAGTCCTCCGACGATCACTACCGCCACAGGATGCAGGATTTCCTTTCCAGGCTGCCCTTTGGACAAGACCAGCGGAATTAGTCCTAAAATCGCTGTGAGAGCTGTCATAAGAACCGGGACGAGCCGTTCGAGTGATCCCCGAATAAGCATTTCCTTGGTGAATTTCTCTCCCTCATGAAGCATCAGGTGAAGGTAATGCGAAATCATCATGATTCCGTTTCGGCTTGCTATCCCGCAGAGCGTGACGAAGGCAACCATGGAAGCGATAGATAGAATCCGATCGGAGAGATAAATAGCGATGACACTTCCAATGAGGGCCATCGGAATATTAAGCATGATCTGGATCGCAATAAAGGCGGACTGGAAATGGGCAAAGAGAACAAGAAATACCGCGAGAATGGAAAGCGCTCCCAAAATGACCATCAAACGGCTCGCCTTCTGCTGACTCTCGAACTGGCCACCGTAAGAAATATAGTACCCTTCGGGAAGCTTCACGTTTTGGCCTATTTTTTCCTGGATCTCGGCGATAAGACTGTTCAGATCTCGCCCTGAGCTATTCGCCTGAACAACCATGCGGCGTTGCATGTTCTCTCGGTTGACGACATTGGGGCCTTCGGATTCAAACACGTCGGCTATCTTTTCAAGGGCGACTTTGGTGCCATCCGGCATTACTTTCACTACCGTTTGCCGTATTTTGTCGAGGTCGCCTCGCGAGGACTCATCAAATCTCATGAACACGTTATAGATACGCTGTCCTTCTAGAACCTGCGCTGTCACATGCCCCTGGAGGGCGAGTTCCAGCTGCTCGGCGAGATCTCCTACGACGATGTTATATGTTTTTGCCTCATCTCTTAAGAATTGGATCTTCACTTGCGGGATGAGAACCTGCGGCTCAATCTGCAAATCCACGATCCCCTTTATGCCTTTAATGGAGCTATGAACCTGTGAGGAAAGTCCACGCAGTTTTTCCAGATCCGTCCCAAATACCTTGATCGCGATTTGCGCCCTCACGCCGGATAGCAGGTGATCGAGCCGATGAGAGATAGGCTGGCCAGCCCCAACAGAGGTTCCGGGAAGTCCTTTAAGGAGATTTTCACGAATCTCCTCCATTACGATATCTCGAGACCGACCACCGGGCTTAAAATCCACATCGATTTCTGAGTAATGGACGCCCTCGGCGTGCTCATCGAGCTCCGATCTTCCCGTTCTTCGACTCACTGATTTTACCTCAGGGGTCTGGAGCATGATTTTTTCGGCCTCAGTTCCAACTCTATTGGATTCGGCTAGAGAAACACCCGGAGGAAGAAGGACAGTATAGACTGCGGTGCCCTCGTTAAATCGGGGCATGAATTCTTTTCCCATGAAGGGAATGGTCGCAAGACTTGCGAGGAATAGTACGGAAACACAGACAATGATCGTCTTGGGATGAGTAACCGCTTGTTTCAAAATCTTTTCGTCCCAACGCTTTAGGTGCCTCACAAGGAAACCATCTTCCTTGTGCTCCATAGCTTTCATTTTGGGGAGAAGGTAGGCGCAAAGAGCGGGAGTGACCGTCAAGGACACAATCAGAGAGGCAACCAAAGAGACGATATAGGAAACGCCAAGAGGGGCAAAGAATCGTCCTTCTAACCCGCCCATGGCAAACAGAGGCAAAAACACAAGAACTACGATAATCGTGGCAAAGACAATGGAGTTTCTGACCTCGCTGCTTGCTTCATAGATGACTCGAAGAGGTGGCTTGGGGTGTGGAAGATGACGATTCTCTTTCAATCTTCTAAAAACGTTTTCCACATCAACAATGGCATCATCGACAAGCTCGCCGATAGCAACAGCAAGTCCCCCCAGAGTCATCGTATTGATCTCGAGGCCGAAGAATCTGAAAACAAGTCCAGTCAGGACAAATGAGAGGGGAATTGCGGTAAGAGTGATAACCGTTGTTCTAAAATTGAGTAAAAAGAGGAACAAGATGATGGCAACTAAAATTCCGCCATCTCGAAGCGCTTCTTGAACATTATGGACTGCTGTTTCAATGAAATTAGCCTGTCGGAAAAGCTCGCCATTGATTTTTACACCCTTTGGAAGGGTGGACTGAATTTCGAGAAGTGTTTTGTCGACGATCTTCGTAAGCTCAATCGTCGAGGCCCCTGGTTGCTTTTGGAGACTGATGATGACTGAAGGGGAGCCGTTAACACTGCCGTCGCCTCGTTTTACCTGAGGCCCAAACTGGACCTTTGCTACATCCTTTACAAAGACGGGCCTTCCCTGAAAAAGACCCACAACTGAATTTTCAATGTCCTCAATCGATTTCACTCGC
>Ga0187892_10011334_pt1 | contig 10969 bp, 15 predicted proteins | sample MA1701073metaG_FD_139345 | JGI IMG/M metagenome (GOLD analysis project Ga0187892, IMG submission 139345) | Bio-ooze microbial communities from a basaltic lava cave in the Kipuka Kanohina Cave System on the Island of Hawaii, USA - MA170107-3 metaG ... | reverse complement strand
TGCTGAGATCAATCTGGCACCGGTTGTCCATCGCTGGAAAAAATTCGATGCGTTGTTCGCCTAAAAAGATATGTTTCACTGAAACGATATACTAGGCATTTCGCTGGAATTACGAAACGTTCGCTTCATTCACGCGTTGCCAGCAAAGCCAGCGTTGCCCAGCCGGTTGTCGAGAGGCGTTGAGCATAGCTCTCTCCACCTGGCGGACGCGTAGTGGCAGGCCAGCCTCCATCTTTCTGCTGTTGCGTCGCCAGGAAATCTCGGCCTTGAAGAATTCGGCCTGTCATTCCCGCAGGTTTTTCCGCCGCCAATGCCAGGAGCACAATCGCTGTATCAAACACCTCAGGGGGTGAGTCGGGGTAGGGTCCCCAACCACCATCCTGGGCTTGCGCACGCTCAATGATTGCCAGGCATTCGCTGCGGCGAGACTTGGCTGCTGAATGGCTGTCTGCTGCCAAGAGTATAGCTGCCGCTGCGGCGACCGACTTGACTGGCGCGCGCCGCAACCATGACTGGGCGCTCTCGAGTGCTCTCTGGTGTTCGTCCGATCCGGTTGCTCTTAGGATTCGACAAGCCATCGCAGTTGCCAGGGTGCTGCCAGTAGGTAGCTGGGGAGCCCACTGCCGTTCCGGAATCAATGGGCCAGGCGCCCGACGGGTGCTGATCTCCAGCAACCCTTCGAGCTGCAACCTGCAGACCTTTCTTATCGCTGACGTGACCCGTCTGCAAAGCGGTCAAGAGCGCCAACGCAAATTGAAGATTGGCGAGTCGCTTATCGCTCGATCCTGGGTCTCCCTTGTTATTGTCCCACAGCTGGGGCTCGGCAAGCCAGGCCGTGGTGTCTGCTAGCACGTCTACTGAGATGCGATAGCCTTGCTGGCTGGCCCTGTAGAGCGCTCTGGCCGCATCGCCATTGTTGTGGCACGAGAAGCAACCGTTGTTTTTTGACCAGGCGGGAACCTCGCGCTTGAGAAACTCAACGGCTTTGACCTCGGCAGTCTTGCCTGCGTCGCCACTTTGGCTGCGAAGAATATGAACTGTGCTGGACAGGCCAGCCAGAATCAGACAGGATGCGGTGACGCGTGTGAGCATGCAGGTCTTAGCAAAAAAGAGCAGGATGCGCTGTCTTGCAGGCGCACCCATCAGGAGCATCGGATAGGGGCGGCTGGAGGATGCCGCACCCGGCCGTAGCGTTATGCCCCAACATTCGCAACCTTTCAAAGAGAATCTGTCGCGACGGCGTTTCATGCTGCTTATCGGCGCAGCCCTCTCTGTCACAGACGGACTCAGGTCGCAGCCAGCAGGTTTGACCGCCAGTCAAGTGATCGAACGGATCAAGATGCAAGTCCATGTCCCGTGGCGAAGCCGGACTGTCGACGCTTTCAAAGCCGGAAACCCAGATACTGTGGTGAAAGGTATCGCCACTTCGTTCAGCGCCACTCTCGATGTCTGTCAGCGTGCTGCAGCGTCCGGGAAGAACCTGATTATCGTTCACGAGCCGACGTTCTACAACCACTTGGACGAAACCAAGGACCTGAACAGCGAGATCTATCGCATCAAACGCTCTTTCATCGAAGAGCATAACCTAGTGGTTTGGCGATTCCACGACCATTGGCACGACCGCAAGCCCGACGGTATTCTGGCAGGAATGGTTGAAGCTCTGGGGTGGGAGATCTATCAAACTGCCGGGAACTCTGAAATTTTCGTTCTGCCGACATCCTCCCTGGAATCGCTGGTCGAGAGCATTCAGAAAGCGCTGGAGATTAGGGCGCTCCGCGTGATCGGGGACGGACGGATGAAAGTCAGCCGAGTGGGCCTGGCTCCTGGCTACAACGATCTTCGTGGGATGATACGCGGGCTGGATCGTCCAGATGTCGATGTGTTGGTGATTGGCGAAACGCGGGAATGGGAAGGGGTCGAGTACGCTCGTGACGCGGTAACCGCTGGTCGGAAAAAGGCGTTGATCATTCTGGGCCATGTTCCCTCAGAGGAACGCGGAATGAAAGAATGTGCCCGATGGCTAAAGACGTTCATTCCAGAAGTACCGATCGAGTACTTGCAGGGCGGTGAACCCTTCTGGTCGCCCAAGTCGCCTTTGTGAGACAGTCGGCGCAATGCTCGCGCAGGTAGCCTTGACAAGTGCTTTCCGATTCCTTCATAACGTCAGGCTTAAAGTCTTCTCCTGAGATATGTGACAGTGGTGGAATGGTCCAGTAGACCCACCACATCCATGTTGCAGGCTGATTGGCGCTGAGGGAGCAACCAACGTCCCCCTTGGACAAGCGGGGACTTCAGGGGGGTTTGGGCCATTGTTTCCATCGCACCTTCCTTATTTCGTCTCGGTGGCGTTGACGGGAGTATTTCTCAGGAGCCACGAATGACCGTTAAGCCTCGCCCAGAGATTCCACGCGTCGCTAGCCTGCGCACCGTGCAGCGCTTTCAGGAACATCTACGGTCCCTCGGACTCACACTTCCTTGCGACGAAGAGCTTGCTGTTGGCGCAGAATCTCCTTTGGCCCAGCCACTTCTAAAGTGCGGCTTCAAGATTGGCAATCGCGTCGCAATTCATCCGATGGAAGGATGGGATGGCACGGCTGACGGCAATCCCAGTGAGAGCACGGTCCGGCGATGGCAGCGGTTCGGCCACAGCGGGGCCAAGCTGATCTGGGGCGGGGAAGCAGTGGCGGTGCGGCCTGAGGGTCGGGCAAATCCGAGCCAACTGCTCATGGCCGACCACACCTTAAAGGGCTTGGCTCAAGTGCGAAGCGTCCTGCTTGACGCCCACAGGCAAACAACAGGCTCGGACGACGGGTTGCTCGTGGGTTTGCAGTTGACCCACTCAGGGCGCTATTGCCGGCCCACGGCAAAGCTCGAGCCGCGCATCCTCTATAGACACCCGATTCTGGATAAGCGTCTGGGATTGGGGCCGGACTATCCGGTTCTGACGGATGGGGAAGTCGAAGGGATCATCGAAGGCTTCCACAGAGCGGGGCTCCGGGCACACGAGCTCGGATTTCATTTTGTGGATGTGAAGCATTGCCACGGATATCTGGGTCACGAATTCTTGAGTGCCCACACGCGCGAAGGGCGGTACGGGGGAAGTTTCGAGAATCGAACGCGCTTCCTCCGGGACGTGGTAGCTGGAATCCGATCAGCAGCTCCTGGCTTGGAGATAGGTGTACGCCTTTCGGCGTTCGATGCCGTTCCGTTTCGCCCAGATCCAGAACGAGCTGCGCCGGGGAAACTGGGCCCCGGTATTCCCGAATCGTATGAACAGTGGATTCCGTACCAGTGGGGATTTGGGGTGAATCCGCAGGATCCGACCCAGGCCGACCTGACCGAACCTATTCGCCTTTTGTCCTTGCTGGAGGAAATGGATATTCGTCTGGTGAATCTGACGGCTGGAAGTCCCTACTACAATCCTCACATCCAGCGCCCGGCCCTTTTTCCGCCTTCCGATGGGTATCAGCCGCCCGAAGACCCATTGGCAGGGGTGGCCCGGCAAATGGAGATGGTGCGCGACGTCAAGCAGCGCTTTCCGAATCTGATTATCGTCGGAAGTGCCTACACCTACTTGCAAGACTTTCTCCCACACGTAGCGCAAGGCGCCGTGCGCGAAGGTTGGGTGGACTCCGTCGGTCTCGGGCGAGTCGTACTGAGCTATCCGGAGGTGCTGTGGGATGCGATGGCAGGGCAGCCCCTTAAGCGCAAACTGGTCTGCCGCACATTTAGCGACTGCACCACCGCGCCGCGCAACGGATTGCCGTCGGGCTGTTATCCCCTCGATGACTATTACAAGGAGACTGAGGCAGCCGAGCAACTCAAGGCCGTGAAGGCAAAGGGCCGCAAAGCCTAAGACTCTGACCTGAAGCCCGAAGCGGGCTGCAGCCAATTTGGCAATTGTCCCTGTCGGAAGATTTTGCTAGATTCAGTTCGCTGCCACCTCTGCAGACTGCTGGTCCGGCGGCGCGTTTCATCGTCCAACATTCCTCTGGCGCTATGGTGTAATTGGTTAACACGTCGCCCTCTCAAGGCGAAGAGTACGGGTTCGATCCCCGTTAGCGCTACCATTTTCAATCACTTGCAAGAAGCTAACTTTCTTGGGGACGCTTTGGGGACACTTGAGCAGTCGAACGGTTGAACTCTTCAAGGGAGCAGCCGATCTTGGTTGCGATTTGTTCCGGAGTCAGGTCTGAACTGGGCGTGTTGTCTTGGATGACAATGAAGTCTCGAAGTCCGGTTTGGAATAGCGCGAGAAATAGTTTATTGGCCGGCGTGCTGTTAACAATGTGCGCTTGTTCCGGAGTCAGCTCTATAGGCCGGTGCGCCTCATTCAGTGTGGCAGTAGTCAGAATGTGAATGTGCTCGTTCATGACAGAAACCTCCCTCCACCATGAATCTATCACGGCGCAATGATGTCGAGACTCGGATGAGACTTTTTTGAAGCCCGAATGGGCTGCAGACCTTCCATGTCGGGCATCATCATGTCGGTGATGAGTAGGTCGCACTGTGGCCGGCGTTCTGATGCCCCAGTATTCCATGACTATCTGCAGCTTGGATCACGAAGTGGCCCTCTTCCTCGAGGATGTTTGACCAGATGCTGCCTAAGATGTTAATTGTCGTCAGCGATCAAGATTCGATGAGCTATGTGGGTCTGATCGGGACTCTGGGCGCTAACCGCGAGGCGCAAAGTAGGGGCTCCGGCCCGTCTTCTCATAAGGGAACCAATGGCACGCATTCACGAATTTAAGATCCCGAGAAAGCCTCGCAGGCAAATTACCAAAGAGGACTTTCTGCGGCTTAGCAGGGATTTGAAAAATCTACTTGAGAACCCGGTCGTGTTGGCTTCGCCAGCCTTGTCGAAGTCGATCGACGATGCCGTGACTGAAGCTTGGAAGATGTTAAGCGCGATGAGGAATGCACGACGAAAGAGAGAACAGGCGACGCAAGAGGATGAGTAACCCCTAGGGGCTTCGGCCCGCTTTTCAAGCCAAACAGCGATCAACGTGCTTTCTGGCGGGTTCGGAAATATAGAGGCGAGGAGTGCCTTGCAAGTCAGCCACGGTTTTTAGATGATCGGTTGGGTCGATACCAGCGTCTACCAACACGCGACAAAGGGCAACCAGCAGCCGGTTGAATTCCTCTCTGGTGATGTCCTTTGGGAGAGGATAAGGAAGCATTCGGTCGCGATACGCCATGAAGATCGTCCTCTAACAGCAGGCTTGGTTGCTATTTTCATCGGGATTGGAACGAGAAACTTTAGGCTCGAAGGTTTATCCAAACTTGGCTGCCTAGGTCAACCCTGGGGGACCTAAAAGCGGGCGCGAGCTCGTCTGGAAGGCAATTTGCGAATCCCTGATTTGGAGATCTAACTCTCTTTCCAGGCTCGACAGAGCCCACAGCGAACCCCGTTCAGTTTTGCACCGAACGGTACATCGGAAATGCCTCAAGAATGCTGAAGCGCCTACGAACCTATTTCTCTCGAATGTTCTTGCCGCACCTCTACACGCCGGAGGGGTTTCTCCTGATCAAGCGGCAATATGTCAGCCCAGAGGACACTATCCAACTTCCACCAACCCAGAAAAGGGCGATCACGATCTGCAATCTTTTCGCAAATCAGCACAAGAGGATTGAGGACATTGCGAAGCTGCTCGACACCAACCGCGGGGCTGTCATTTCGGTGCTCATTCAGGAAGGATTCATTGTTGAAAGGCGACAGTCGCCGCAGCGGAGCAACGAATCATCATCCTCTGAACAACAACCCAGGGACGATGGCCCGATGATCAAAGCCGTTTTGATGGACGCCGCCGGGACCAATATCGAAGAAGTCATCTCTCCCATTGACCCAAGACTGCCAGGACAACCAAACAGGCTCGTTGCGCAAATACCGGCTCCTCCCAACCCACGTGAGAAGTACTTCTTCTAATAAGGCGAAGTCAGAGATGATGGAGCCTTGATTTTCAAAGCACCGATATAGTTCAGGGGGTTGTGCGGTCCATCCCTCCAAGGTCATGATCGAATGTTGGCTTGAAAAAATGTTCCGATTTGCACCAAAGCAAAAAACGCCCGAAGGCGTATTCGTCAGCGGAGAGGCCAGCTTCGGCCGTTTCGGGTGGCCGGGCCGTGGGTGGGACGCAGATCTGATTTCGCCTTTCATTCGCTGTCCATGTCCCTCTATGCAATACACGAAGTCACAAGGCGGCAAACCGGCTGCTCGGTAAGCTGAAACAAAAGCAGTTAGTACGTACTGGCACCGATGAAATGACAGGCAAGATTTTCGATCCCCGTTAGCGCTACCAGCCTTTCCACTATTGTCCACCGACCACAGGTAGAAACCAGCTAACCGCCTTTGAAGCTCCCATCAGGCTCTCGGGCTTCAGCAGCGCGGTCATGGTCGGTCGTCAGGTATGGCTCTAAACTCTGGCGATCACGTCGGTGTCTGAGTGGCCAAACCTGGCTGACACAGCATGAAGTGGAACACCGAGCGAAAGCAGGTTCGAGGCGTGGGTATGGGCGCCGTAAGGTCCTCTTCTCAACGCACAAATCTGTCCTCACGGGGCTAGTTCTTTCCATGTCTCCAACTTGCCTTCCATCCGTAAGAGAATCGCACTGAACTGTTCAACTCGCAGAGACAGAATCGCTTAGGGCTTCACCGACCGCGTGGCGGCATTGGAAAGCAACGTGCCGTGATCCAGGCGATGTCACAGTTCTTATCAACTCGCCGAAGTGATGTTTGGCGCATGATCTTCACTAATGAAGACTCGGGAAATTTGGGTTGTGCGACTGAATTCCTTCAAGGAGACTAATCATCATGAAGAAAGCCATCGTCTGGAGCCTGGCGATTTGGGTCTGGAGCGCAAGCGCCCTCATCGCTCAAACCCCCGCCCAGGTGCAGAAAGCTGAACTCGCTATCCCATTCGGAACCGTTTCTGGCAAGATCGTCATGGCCGGTGATCATTTAGTGTTCATCGACGAGGAAAGACCCGATCAGTCCTTTGTCGTAGCGAGAACCGAAGTCCAAGACCTCACCATACAGGATAGGACTGCAGGACTGGAATTGCGCCGGTCCGTTCACGATCGGTCGGGGGAAAGATCCAGACTTAATTTCCGTCTGACGAACGGTGAAGCAGTCGCCTTGAAACGTTGGTTCGGTTCAGCAGCAACGACTCCGACTCCTGCTGCACCTGCACCAGCCTTTTCCGCCAGGAATACCCGCCAAGCGCAGGCGAGTGTTCCTGCGAAACCGAGCGTTATTGCCGTGCCCACAGATACTGTTGTTCAGCTGCAGCTCAACCAAGGACTCAGCTCCCGAACAGCGCAGAAGGGTGATACCTTCACCGCCAGGGTTACTGCCCCTGTCGTGGTCGACAACACCGTCGTGATCCCCGAAGGCAGCACGGTTCATGGGCGTGTTACCGAAGTGCTCCGGGCGGAGCGAAGGCAGAACGGGAGTGTTGCGGTAGCGTTTTACGAACTGGAACTCTCCTCCAAAGAGAAGATTGAAATTCACGGATCGCTAGCAAGCTTGGAAGATGAAAAAGGTGAGAAGCAAGAGGTAGGACAGGAAGGTGAGGTCCAAGGTAAATCCACTACCAAGCGCAACGTGGCTTTCATTGGCGGTGGTGCCGGCGCCGGAGCGCTCGTCGGCGCAGTGGCTGGCGGCGGAAAGGGAGCTGGGATTGGCGCGGCGGTTGGCGCCGGCGTCGGAACCTTAGGCGCGTTGATGACCAAGGGAAATGATGTTCAAGTCGCTTCCGGAACCGAAATTGCCATGGCGTTAGACCGAGAAGTGAGTCTTCCAGTGACTCGGTGATGTAAACCGGCGCGGAAGTCCATTCAGTATTCAAGGGCCAGCAATTCTTGCTGGCCTTTTCATTTACGGGCTTCTACCTGCCAGGAAGCATCCGCTGAAATGCGGCAAAGAAATTTCTGCGAAACGTGAGCGACCTCCTGGGTTTCATGGTTGCTCCGAGATACCATTACTGAGGCTTGCAAATTGTAGTGACACTTCTGCGAGTTCGTCTAGTACAGCCACAGTCGCGGACATCGGCTCCCCTCTCCCACGTCGGGGCGAGGCGAACCGAACTTTATTAGCTTCTTCGAGGGGCGAAAACCATCGTCCCGGTAACCGGATACATTGCCCAGGCCCCGGCCTTGGCTTGCTTGTCAAGCTCACGTTGATCCTTCAACTCGCGAGCGCAGTCCATGTTGGCTTCCACACGATGCTGAGCCTCTTGGCTGAGCGGATTAGCGTCATTGGTGGCGTCAAGTCTTGCGGAATTCTCGGTGGCGTCGGTCATCGGGATCTGGACTCCATTGGCGATGTGAATACCTAGGAATGATCCAAAAATAGCACAGATTGGTCCGGGAAGGGTCGCGGGCGGGATGAAATGAATTTCGTGATCCGGGCATTAAGCAGCAGGGGCACTGGTGCTCCTGTGCCGGCCTGTGCCCCGATGGCTGTCTAGGGGAAGGGGGAGAAACCGAAAAGCGAGCTCATGGCTCGCCTGGCAGCCAACTACCCATCTGAGATACTAACCTCGTCGATCTTCGAGTACTCCTTGCCAATGGGCTGTTCGATCACCGCAAAATTCTTGAGCCCTGTTGCCGCCAATTTCTCAAAGCGTTCCAGCGGCTCTTTGATCTTGAGAATCCGTTTCTGTTCCTTGGTCAACTTGATGGGGATATAGTATGGCTCGGCCACCTGCATGACTTGAATGGTTTTTTTCTCGCGCACAAAAGGATCCTCTCCATTGTGAATTGTTGAATGACAAACCATACTACACTCCGCAGGAGGGCTCCCGCCAACCGGCGAAATGTCGGATGCCTTCGCCATGTCCCACAATGTTCTGCGGGCAAGGTCAAGCAGCAGTTGACCCAGTTGGAACTGTCTATCAGGGCAAGTACCCAAAAGCACCAGAGCCCTTCCGAGTCAATGCCTCGCTGAAGAAGCCGTTCGAGCAGCTTCGGCAACGAATTCAAAGTTGAGCAGTGAAGCGCGGGCGGGCTCCGGCCTGCCTTCAGGAGAGAAACCGATGTTAAATCGACTGCGAACCTATCTCTCTCGAGTGTTCGTCCCCGATCTCTACACTCCAGAAGGTTTCCGTGTGACGAAGCAAAAGTACGTCGGGCCGGAACATCCTGAACCCCTCAGTGCCAGCGAGAAAAGGACTGTAATCGTGTGCAATTTGTTCTCACGTCAACAAAAGAGCATCGACGAAATTGCAAAGCTACTCGACACAAATCGTCGCACGGTCATCTCGGGGTTGATTCATGAAGGCTTGATTCTTGACAGGAGGAGTTCGAAGGGGAGCCCGAAAGTGGAGAGACGACAGACCGTAAAGTATCATCTGCCGCGGGTACTTTCGACCGGGCAGCCCGACGAACTGCGTGGGCTCTGTGGGCAGTTCGGGGCAGAAACGGTGAGCGAGGTTGTTTTTAAGGAAGTGCTTAAGGGAGAACAACGCTGCGAAGAGTGCCGCAAGCGATCCTCGGTCGGAAACTAACGGTCAAGGGACCATCCCCAACAAGGCGGCGCCCACATACGCGCCGGCACAAAGAATAGCCACGGCAAGCAACGTATCCAGCACAGCTTTAGCGGCCATTGTTGGCCTTCGACTGGCATTCTTTGCAGAATTCGTTATCTCGGGGTCTGGTGGCTCTGACGATCACTTTTGATGTGGTGGGAAACTTTGAGCAGGTGCGGCAACTGTGCCAGCGCGCTCCATTCTTCCGGCGAATGTAAATGGCCATGAGTTGAAAAGGGGACTTTCCTGAAAGAAGAGCCTAGCGGCCTGTAGTAATCAGAGAGGCTGCCAAATGGACTCTTGAACAAAGTTCCTTCCTATCAACAGCAAGCGGCGAACTGGACGATGTTTTCAGAAAAAGTTTTCACACAAACGGCAGCGCATTGACCAAAACCATCGCATGATGAGGTGACTCAATGGAAGCTTTCATCAAGCACACAACGATGTATGAAGTTTGTGGCAACCCCGCGTGGTTGCGAACCTTGATAGCAGCAAGCGGAATAACGAGGCGGAATCGTATCAGTCGGAAGTCCGGTTCGAATGAACGCCAACCAGGTTGGGCCGTTGGCTTAGCGCAATTGGCTACTTGATTCAGCTCGACCCCATTGGCTGGAATTCCTGATGACGCGTTGTCGGGACGGATCCCGGCGAGTGCGATGGTGGGCTGGGGGAATTGCACCATTGACCCCAAGCTAAACCTGAGCCTTCCTTCAACACTCTTCTTTCTGTTGATCTCTCCCATTTTGGAACTAGAATACTTGGCAGCAGAAGTTGACTCGCGAAAACTCGGTTAGCCCAGGCGGACCTGATTCAACCAGCACTCCCTCGAGCTTCGCCAGGAGAGGCGAAACACCGCATGGCACTCCTTCCCGTTGGGTCAGAATCCCCAGACGTGAAGGCGAAGCAGGTTACCTTGCTCTTCAGCCACTTGCCAGTCATTCTTCTGGCAACCTCCCTCAATTCGGCCATCCTGACTCTGGCCCTCTGGAACCATGCTTCCCATAGGGTCCTTGTATCGTGGTTGATTTGCATTCAACTGACGGCGTTGCTGCGTTGCGTGCTGCTCCTGACGTACCGACGGAATCCGGAAGGCGAAAGCTGGGGTCGCTGGTTTTCACTGGGAACGTGGGTTTCGGGGATTTTGTGGTTCTGCCGGGGTGCTCCTGTTTGCTCCGGGATCGGTTCCGCATCAGACTTTTTTGACGTTCGTGCTCGGCGGAATGTCGGCGGGAGCGGTGACAACCCTTTCTGCCAACTTTCGCGTTGTTCTGGCGTACCTGCTTCCCGGTTTGCTACCACTAACCATCCGGCTGTTTAGTGAAGGCGGCCCACTTCACGTTGCGATGGGAGGCATGGTGGGCTTGTTTCTGATTCTGATGGTCGAAATCTCCTGGCGCTGGCATCGAAGCACTTTGACTCTACTGACACTCGAGGTCGCTAAC
>Ga0187892_10011332_pt1 | contig 10970 bp, 9 predicted proteins | sample MA1701073metaG_FD_139345 | JGI IMG/M metagenome (GOLD analysis project Ga0187892, IMG submission 139345) | Bio-ooze microbial communities from a basaltic lava cave in the Kipuka Kanohina Cave System on the Island of Hawaii, USA - MA170107-3 metaG ... | reverse complement strand
GCCGGCAGCGCCATCGTAGACACGGACCGAAAGGCCCATTGCGCGTAGATGGTGCAAAGCATACAGGCCGCCGACACCCGCTCCGATGATTACTGCGTCATAGTGTTCGATCAGCCCCTGAGCGGTAGCCGTCGGCGATTGTTGAACATTTGCCATGTCGTTTCTCCTTAGCGGATTTTTTCAAGTCTTGTGATTAATCCTGGTTCGCGCCAGAATAATGATAACTTATTGTTACTGCTTTGCTCTGATCCCCGCAGCTTACTTCACATCTATAGTTACCGACATTGAACACCTAATGTTGCGATTTCAATTGCCGAATGCGGTGGTTATGAGCTCAGTGTCCAGATATTCCGTAATTTCTTGGATCTTACCATTAGCAAAGCGGAACACCATACAATAGGCGTTGTTATATGGCTTCCCTTTCACAGATGTGGATTCGCCGCGCAACTGCACCACCACGTAGTCACCTTCGGCAATAAAATTCTCGGGTGTAAGACGAGGGACGCGGCCTTCGAACAGCGGCGGAAGCGCCCTCAGGAATTTTTCGTAGGTTGCTTTCCCAGTAAACGTACCAGAGTATTTCGTCGTCCCTATGAGAGTGAAGCGCAGGTCATCAGCCATTGGCTCCAAATAGGGCCGAAGACGGCCTTCGGCCAATCGCGCATACATTTCCTGCACGATTCGCTTGTTCTCAACGGCTCCCATGTTGCGTCGCTCCTCAATGTCCTTGCACCGTTAAGGGTGCAGGGTTTAGTTCCTTCAACGCTGGCATTACCTCTTTAGCAAACACTCGCATGCTTTTTTCCGTCGCAGCCATAGGCATGGAGCCATACTTGAAGACGAACATAATCTCGTCCGTGCCGAAGGCATTGGCGAGCTCGGTTGCTCTTCTGATCACCTGATCAGGCGTGCCCCATGGATGGCTCCGGTAGAAGGCTTGCCGGAAGGGAGAAGCATCTTTACGCAGCGCGTTCTGCAGATCGCCATACTCCTTGTAGCCTTTGGTGCTCTGCAGATGAGTGCCCAAGAGCTCGTAGTGCCGCAACGCCGAATCGGCATACTCTTGCATATATTGTTGCGCTCCGGCCTCAGCCTCGCTCTCCGTCTCGGCAACATACGTCCACAGCGCGAGCTTTGTGTGACTCGGTCCATGGCCGGCCTTATGGCGCAGCTCCGCGTACTGGCGCATGTTCGACAGCGCCAACTCCAGACTCGTGGTGGGAATCGTCAGCGGTGGCACGCCATGCTTGGCGATGACCTCGACGGTCTGCGGGGTGCCACCCGCACACCAGAGGTTGGCACTCAGGTCGTGGTCCGGTTGCGGTCGCAGATGTAAGTCATGAACGTTGTAGAATTCGCCCGCGAAATCGCACTGACCCGTGGCTAACAATTGCCTGATGATCTGCAGTGACTCATCGAATCGTCCCCTGGCTTCGTTCTGATCGACGCCCATGCCCCCGTATTCACGACGTCCGAGCCCGCGGCCAACCCCGCAGATGATCCCGCGGCCAGGGCCCAGAAACGAGTCCAGCATGTTGACGTCTTCGGCGACCCGTACCGGATTGTGCCAGGGCAGCACCACCACCATGGTGCCGAGATCCACGCGTTTGGTGATACCGGCGATATAGGTGAGGTACTGCAGCGGATTGGTCACCATCGTGTAGGGAGTGAAGTGGTGCTCAATGGTCCAGACTGAATCGAAGCCAGTATCATCGGCGATGCGAGCAATGTTGATCTCTTCGTTGAAGATCTCGCGATCCGACCGTACCGCGCGCTTGGGCACGGATTTGCCCTGTTCCTCCGCCTCGTAGCGGTCCCAGTCGTTGTAGTTCTGATTAAAAATGGTTGCTCCGACACGCATACTGTTCTTTTCCCTTTCTTTTCTGATCGTTCTCTCTCGATATGTGTTTCCCGGACTGGCTATCCGACCGCCACGTTGAATTCCGATATATGCGCCTCATTCGTTGGACTCGCTCGGACTTCACCCAGCGTGTCCCGCACCAACGTGTGCAGGAAGCGTTCGATCCGCGCATTGGGCAACTGCGCCACTTTCATCTGGACCAACACGTACCCCGTCGCCGCGATCACCCGCGCGTCGTCCTCGGCCTCGGGGTCGCGCTCACTCACGGTTTCTAGCCGCCAGCGCCGAATCGTGCGTGCAAGTGTGGCAATAATCTGCTCTTGGAACCGCAGAAACCGGGGCCACACCTCGTCCCGCAGCGCGGTACTCCATTCGAGCAGCACGCGCGTATGGTCGGGATGGGTGTCCACCGCCTCGGCAAAAGCGCGCATATGCTCCAGGATGAGTTCCGGCGCAGGCCCGTGTTTGCCGTGGACCGTGTCGGTCATCTCAGTAAAGAACCGCGCGACTTCCTCCAGGACGGCACTCACCAAGGCTTTGCGGGTCGGGAAATAGACGAAGACGGTGGGCACAGAGACTCTGGCGGCGCGCGCGATTTCCGCATGCCGTGCCGCACCGAGACCACGACGGGCGAACACGCGAAGCGCGCATTGAAGAAGCAATGCCCGCCGTTCAGCTTTGTCTAGCGCGGGGGCGCGGCGACGACGTGGCGAAGACCGACCAGCCAGTGAGTTCGTGCGGGGCATTTTCTTGCTAAGTTTGTCAATCGTTGCTGGTCACTTGGGCAATCAACACAATAGGCCGTGCCGCCGCTTACGAAAGAACGTTGCTGGCCAGTTCTTCCATTTCAGGCAGGACGCTATCCAAGTCCTGACCGTTCAGCCAGAGAACGACCCGATGTGCTCCCGCTTGCTCGAAGTCCCGGATTTCTTTGGCCGATCGCCATTGGTCCTGCGCCCCGAATGCAGTGAAGTCAAAGGCGTTCGGGTCTCGCCCGATTTCAGCCGCGAGCGCCTTGATGCGCTTCACGCCCTCCGCAAATTCATCGACGCTCCGCACCACTGGGAGCCAGCCATCGGCCCACTCTGCTACGCGTCTGAGGGCGCGTGGGTTGTTGACGCTGCCGATGAGGATCGGTGGGTGCGGTTTGCTCTTGGGCTTCGGGAAGCATCGCACCGGAGGAAAGTCGACGTAGCGGCCGTGATACTCCGAAATGTCCTCCGTCCAGAGCACTTTCATCGCAGCGATATAGTCTTTGACCTGGCTCCAGCGATGTTCGAAGTCGCCGCCCAGAATGGTGGATTCCTCCGGGTTCCATCCCGCGCCAATGCCCAGGAGGAAGCGGCCACCCGAGCTGTCATCAAGAGTGGCTACCTGCTTGGCCGTGAGGATCGGATTGCGCTCCGGAATCAGGCAAACACCCGTGCCCAGCTTGATGCGGCTGGTGGTCGCGCCCGCGCGCGCCAGCGCCAGCAGGGGATCGGGGAGCTGCCAGAGAAAGTCGGGCGCACTGCGGCCCCTGGCACCGGGATATTGGACGCTTGAGGTCTCCGGGATGATCGTGTGGTCACCAACCCAGTAGGACTCGAAGCCGAGGTCCTCCGCTCGTTTGGCCACGACCGCCGGGTCCGCCTTGCTATACGGAGTCAGATGCATCGATCCGATCTTCATAGCGTCTTCTCCCATGCGAATTTTGTCGGCGACGACGTAAGTGAAGGTATCAACCAGCCACGACCGCGCAGATACCACACGATTGATAGTTTTGTCAATTCCTATTGATAAATTTATCAACCACTGGGCGCCACGTCGTGGCGATGACGTGGCGAGGAACTCGCCGACGGGAAACGTATGACGTGCTTTCCGACGGGTGCGATCAAGAAAAAAGGAAAGCGGCAGGATTGCAGAGGGTGTTGACAGATAGCATGTCCTCCGTGAATTTAAGAACTCAGCCCCAGACGTGAGGAGCAGACACTATGGCAACCGCCGCATCTTCCATGACCCCCTACCGATTCGACGATCGTAACATTCAGTGGCGCGAACTCGGGGACTTCAAGCATCTTGTGGCCTCCATCTTCTTTGTCGATGAGGAAAAGAATATCGTTGATTTCGTCATCAAATTCGATCCGAACGAAAAGGTCCTGCTTCATCGGCATCTCGCTGCCACCACCACCTTTGTCGTCGATGGAGAGCATCGGATTTATGAACCCGACGGCCAGCTCCGAGAGGTGCGCCCCGTGGGCCGGTATACCTTCAGTACGGCAAGCGATGCCCATAATGAAGGCGGTGGCCCCAATGGAGGGATTGTGTACTTCACCGTGCATGGTAACACGGATGCCCTGTTCGATTTGCTGGACGCTGATCTCAATGTGGTGGCGACGTTACGCACCGGGGACTTCAAAGCCGCATTTGACGCCCCAAAGCAGGCCTGATCCCGTTAAGAGAATGCCCTCAGCAAAATGCTATTAAGCGCCATGTAGATGAAAAGGCGAGGCTCCATTTGGCCGAGGTGCGTGACACTGAGCCTCAAACTGTTTCAATTGTCTTAAAAACGCGGGGACTATTTCGGGACTAGGGATACGGCGGCTGGCGATTCCTCGGCTAACCGTTCCAAGCCCCGCGCTAGACTTTTGGCGAGGCAAGCACCACACTACTTCGCTTATGAAGGATGTCATTGACCAGATCCTTCCGTATCTGACGCTTTCTGAATAAGCTGTTTTCATATGACTGTGGCGGTTACCGCATCACCCCCGGCACTCCCGGTACTTTCCTGAATCAACGGCGCACAATCGCAAGACTACTAAAGCATCCTGGGCGAAGCTCCGGTTGGTCGTTCATCCCTCCTGCTTCCGTTCCCTTTTGCCGACCGGCCGGGCGTTCCGTACCGAGGCACGTCCTCGTGCCGGGAGGTCTTTTCTCACATTATGTGAATTAAGCCGAAGGAGCATGTCGACATGTGACGCAACGAACTTACGCCACGCCTGGTCACCTACGAGCTGCGGATGCAGGGTGTCCATATGGTTGAGGCCCATGAGGAAGACCGTCAAGGCGCGTGCGGTATACTCCGGCGCCCACAGCGCGTCACGGAGGCCCGCCTGCTCCTCGACCTCCAACAGCGCACGGATTTTTCGCAGCGCCATCTCGTTATAAGCGGCAAGCAGCTTACGCACCTCTGGGTCGCGCCGCGCGGCCGCGTGCACTTCCACGGAGAGCTGACGCAGGAGCGTGAGGGCGGGGTCGGTCAGGCGCGCCGCGAACTCGGGCAGCAGCGTTGCGTTGTCCGTGTCGCTGCTTCGCTCAAATGAGAACGGCAATGCCTCCAGTGCACGTTTCACGACTTCGAGTAACAGCTCCGCCTTACTCGCGAAATGACGGTAGATCGCGCCGGCTGTAATCCCGCTCTGTGCGGCGATCGCTGGCATCGACGCACCGGTAAAGCCGCACTCGGCAAATAACTGTGCTGCCGCGCTCAAGATGCGTTCGCGCGTCGGCTCGACAGCGACAGCTTTGCTTCGCCCCCGCTTACGCGGTGGGACGAGCCGTAGCGTGCTGGACGTTACCTCCGTTGGTTCACTAGGTGCCAAAGCTGAATCAGAAGTCATAGACACATAGAATACGCATATAGACTTGACAAGTAAATGACCTTTTACTATTGTGCGCTCAGTAAATGCTCGTTTACTTCGTACTTCCGTCAAACCAACAATTCTATAAAGGAGGGTCGTATGGCGCAGTTCGATACTATTATTAAAGGTGGAACGGTAGTCGATGGGACGCGGGTACCACGGTACAAAGCGGATATCGGCATCAAAAACGGCAAGATTGCTCAGATCGGTCGCCTCAACGCGGGTGATGCCACGAAGGTACTCGACGCGACCGGGCTCATTGTGGCTCCCGGCTTCATTGACCTCCACACCCATTACGATGCCCAACTCCACTGGGACCCCTATTGCTCCATCGGCGGCTGGCATGGCGTTACGTCCGTGACGATTGGTAACTGTGGATTTGGCTTCGCTCCGGTGTACGCCAAAGACTTCGACCGCGCCCTGCTGTCGCTTTCGCGGAACGAGGCCATTCCGTTGGAGCCAATGAAAGTTTCGATGGCCCCCGAGTGGGAAACGTTCCCGCAATGGATGGATCACCTCGACCGCTTGCCGTTGGGCATTAACCTCTCCCAATTGGTGCCCGTGACGCCGTTGGTGGCCTACGCTATGGGCGGGTTTGCCGAAGCGAAAAAACGGCTGCCCAATGAGAAAGAAGTGCAAACGGCGATTCGCTTGTTCCACGAAGCAATGCAAGCTGGCGCCATTGGCTGGGGCGCGCAACGGTTGTTCCCTGAGAGCACGGCGTCTGTGCAGCGCGATTACGACGGCTCCCCGATGATCTCGGATGTGCTGCCGGATGACTTCTATCTGGCGATGGCGCGAGCCCTCCACCAATATGAAGACGGGTTCATTCAGATCACGCAGTCGAGCGCAACCTCGAACGATCAAGGTGTGGGTATGCAGCGCGACTTAAATTTCAGTACCCAGCTTGCCGAGCAGAGTGGTCATTCGGTGATCTACAATGCACTGGTCGCGCATGAAAAGATCATTGAACCGATGCGCTTACAGCTCAAATGGCTGAACGAGATGGTTGCCAAGGGGATTCCAGTCTACGGCCAGGCTGCGTCGGTGCGGGCACCGTTCACCATCAACTTCAAGGACTGGAACCTCTTTGATGATAATGCGGCCTGGCGCGAAGCGACGTTGGGCACAGTCGAAGAGAAACGGGTGAAGCTGGCGAACTCCGAATTCCGCAAAATCGTACGTGCCGAATACGACGCAGGCACGCCGACCCGTGATTTCGTTTTCGGCGAACTGGGTAAATACATCGCCATCAAGATCGAGCGCGCCGACCTGCGCGAGAAGTATTTGAGCTTGTCGGTAGAGGAGATCGCCAAACGCGAAAACAAACACGTCGTTGACGCAATCTTGGATATTTCCGTCGCTGATAATCTCGAAACCGAGTGGCTGGGGCCAGTAGTCAACAGTGATCCGCGCGTCCACGGAGAGATGCTCAGTTCACCTGCTTCTATTCCAGGCGTCTCCGATGGTGGTGCGCACATCAAGTTCCTCACTCTCGGTATGTATCCCACCGATATGTTGAGCTGGTTAGTGCGTGACACCGGCACGCTGACGCTCGAGGAAGCCCACTTCCGCCTCAGCACGTTGCCGGCGCATGCAGCACAGTTCAAGGATCGCGGCACGCTGCGTGAGGGACTGGCAGCAGACATCGTCGTCTATGACCTCGATAACCTGAAAGCGCTCCCGATCGAGATCGCCTATGACTTGCCTGCCGGTGAATGGCGGCGGGTGCAGAAGGCGCAAGGCTATCGCTGGATTATGGTCAACGGTGGTGTCACCTTTGAAGATGGCAAGTGCACCGGCGCAACCCCAGGCAAGCTCTTGCGTGGCGGACGATTGGTGTAAGAAAACGAAAGCGTAGACGGGAAAAAGCGAAAAGAGGAAAGGGTGAACAGGAAGGCCTTTAAAGTCTTTGCTTTTTCCTCTGTATTCACCCTTTTCCCTTCTTTTTGTTTATCAGTCATAGACAAGACACAGTAACCAAGGAGGACTAACACGATGTGTGCAGCTGTAGCGCAAGCCAACCCAACCGGAATTCCCACCCCCGCAGAGCTGGGCTTTGACCCGGCGGAACTGCGGAAGAAGTACACTGATGAACGCACCAAGCGTCTCCGCACGGACGCAAATAACCAATACCAGGAAATCACAGGGAAATTCTCCCACTACAACGAAGACCCGTATGTGGAGCCAGGCTTCACGCGTCCTGCGCTGCAGGAAGAGCTTGACGTGGTGATTGTCGGCGGGGGCTTTGGCGGCTTGCTGGCCGCGGCTCGATTGCAGAAGGTTGGGATCACCAACATTCGCATTATCGAGAAGGCCGGAGATTTTGGTGGGACCTGGTACTGGAACCGCTATCCCGGCGCGCAGTGTGATATTGAATCGTACGTCTATCTGCCACTCCTGGAAGAGACTGGCTACATTCCGAAAGAAAAATACTCGTTTGCGCCGGAGATTTTTGAACACGCGCAGCGGATCGGTAAGCACTTCAACCTCTACGAAAAAGCCTGCTTCCAGACGCAGATTAAAGAAGCCCGTTGGAACGAGGAAACTGGACGTTGGACCGTCACCACCGATCGCGGCGATGTCTTCAAGGCACGCTTTGTGATCATGTCGAGTGGACCACTGAACCGGCCAAAGCTCCCCGCAATCCCTGGGATCGAGAAGTTCAAAGGGCATACCTTCCATACCAGTCGTTGGGATTACAACTACACGGGTGGGGATACCACCGGGGGCATGACCAAACTGCGTGATAAGCGTGTCGCCATCATCGGCACGGGCGCGACCGCGATCCAGTCCGTGCCGCGGGTTGCGCAATATGCCAAGCAACTCTACGTGTTCCAACGTACGCCGTCTTCGGTCGATGAACGCGGCAACCTGCCCACCGATCCGGAATGGGTGAAGACGCTTAAGCCTGGCTGGCAGGACCACCGCAATCATAACTTCAACTCGATCTTGTCCGGCCTGCCGGTCGAAGAAGATTTGGTCAACGACAAGTGGACAAGCCTGTTTAAGCTTCTCGCCAATCTGTTGTCCGGCAAGGAGCAATCGGAGCTGTCCAACGAAGCGATGGCGGCCCTGTCGGAAATCGCGGATTTCCAGAAGATGAATGAAGTTCGCGGGCGCGTGTCTTCGATCGTGAAAGACCCAGAGACAGCTGAGGCCCTCAAGGCCTGGTATGGGCAGTGGTGCAAGCGGCCCACCTTCAACGACGAGTATCTCCCCTGCTTCAATCAGCCCAATGTGGAGCTGGTGGATACTAAGGGCAAAGGCGTTGATCGCGTCACCGAGAACGCAGTGGTCGTGGATGGAGTCGAGTATGAAGTCGATTGCATCGTTTACGCAACCGGCTTCGAGGTCGGAACAGCCTACACACGGCGCTCCGAGTGCGAAGTGTACGGCGAAGGCGGAGTGACCCTCTCCGACGCTTGGGCAAAGGGGATGAGGACCTATCATGGCTTCCTGAGTCATGGCTTCCCGAACCTCTTCCACATGGGGCTTACACAAACCGGTCTCGCACCGAACTTCACTTACATGCTGAACGGACAGGCGAACCACATCGCCCATATCGTCACCGAGATGAACAAACGTGGGGCGAAAGGTGTGGAGCCGACGCCAGAAGCTGAGGACGCGTGGGTAAAGTTGGTCACCTCGCCAACCTTCATGACCGCGTACCAGGATGTGTGCACGCCTGGGTACTACAATAGTGAAGGCAAGAATGAAGGGCAGGGGTTCCTAGCGCAGTACCCTGAGGGAGCGGTGAAGTTCTACCAGATGCTCGAAAAGTGGCGCGATGAGGGGAAGATGGAAGGGTTCATCGTCAAATAGGTCCAGGCAAATCCACGGGTGACTTGTTCACCCGTGGCGACCGAGGCGCTCGGTCGAGGACCCGAGTCCTTCAGTACTAGTGTTCGGCACTAGCCACCAATCTTCCTCTTCCGCAAAGAAGTCTGCCAAGGAATGGACAAGCGGAAAGCAGAGCGCGGCGGGTTACGGCTACGACGGGTGGTCTAGGCCGAAGAGGCGTCTAGCATTTTCTCCTAACACCTGCCGGGCTGCCCGCGCTCCTAGCGCCCGCACGAGCGACACCAGTCCATGGTTGTAAGTCTCTCGCCCCTCGACATTCGGCGGGTGCCGACAATAATGACAAAATTTAGGGTCAGGTCTTGCAGTAACTCATCAAGATAAATTTCACATTTAGTGATGATTTTTTATCCGTGGACGACCTACCCCCAAGTTCTATCTGTTATTCCTTCAAGTTCATCTCCACCTTACCGCTCTCAGGATTGGGAGGGAAAGAGACGTGCGTATGGAATATCTTCCACTGCCCGTTGACTTTATGCCAGCCGTCAGTCACGTGGAAGGTTCCCTCACCGGGTTTGCCGTTCGTATCGGTCCAAGTGAAATGCTGAAGGCTGCATGCGATCCCTACCTTCTTGTGACGATCACCGGGTCACGACCGTGAGTTCATTCCCGCGACCCGCATCAAATGGCAGTGCGAGCGACAGATACCCGTTCTGCGGGTTACGCACATAGTCGAGGTAACCCGGCGCTTGCTCCATCGCGTTATCGCTGATGACGAACGCACCATCGCGTAAGTGCGGCTCTAACAGCTTGAGGACAGGCAGATAGAGGCTGAACGCACCGTCGAGGAGTACCACATCCACATCTCCGTCGATCCCCTCTTTCAACGTTTCGAGCGCGTCGCCAACGCGAATGTCCACCAGGTCGGTCAGACCCGCGGCGGCCAGGTTTTCCCGCGCGCGCTGCGCTTTCGTGGGTTCTAGTTCGGTGCCGATCAACTGACCGCCGCCGCCATCGCGCAGGGCGCAGGCGAGATGAATCGTCGAAATGCCGAAGGACGTGCCGAATTCAACAATTCGCTTGGCCTTCCGGGCACGGGCGCACATGTAGAGAAAGCGTCCAAAGTCGGCGGAGACGTTCAGAAAGTTGTTCACATACTGCCGATACACTTTCCGATAGTCTTTCGCCTCTGCTTCAAGCAGTTTGCTCAGCTCGTCTTGGGTCACTTCCCCGTTGCGAAACCTTTCCATGAGTGGCCCATCGGCGATTTTGGCCTCCTGGAACAGCCGCTTGAGAACGGTCGCGACTGGGTCGGTAGTGAGTGAATCCATAATGTACACTCCTTATCTGAGATATGTTGGCGCCCGCTACGGTGAGGCGCACCATACGCAGCGAAGAAACCGACCCGCCTTCAGGGTGGGCTGGTCGCGCATATCATAGTCAAACGCTACATGGAACTTTTTGTTACATGAGAGCGGGCGTGCGGCCCACCGCAAGCCCGCTTAAGACGCGATACTGAGCGAGACGACAAGTAGTGATCTATTGAGGCCGCGCGCCCAAATCGCTAGAGCGTGATCCCATAAAACTCCGCCACGTTATCATGGAGAATCCAGTCCTTCTGCTCCGCAGTCAGTGACTGTGCGTGTTCGCGGAGCAGTTCCTGTGAATGCGGCCAGGTCGAATCGCTG
>Ga0187892_10011331_pt1 | contig 10970 bp, 11 predicted proteins | sample MA1701073metaG_FD_139345 | JGI IMG/M metagenome (GOLD analysis project Ga0187892, IMG submission 139345) | Bio-ooze microbial communities from a basaltic lava cave in the Kipuka Kanohina Cave System on the Island of Hawaii, USA - MA170107-3 metaG ... | reverse complement strand
TCCCGCTCGATGCGGGCCCGCTCGGCGCGAGCCAGGTCGGCGTACTCCTCGGCCTCGGCCAGCTCCTCCGCGGGTGTGGCCGGGGCCTGCTCGACGATCTCGACGCGCGGCGGCGGCTCCGGCGCCGGCAAAGGCAGCGGGGCGACGGGCGCGACCGGGGCGGCAGGAGCCGGCACGGGGGCGGGAACGGGCGGCGGCTCGCTGCGCGCGAGCGGCGTCTCCTCGCGCGGTGCCCGCGGCAGCGCGAGCAGCGCGAGGGCGGCCGCCGCCGCGGCGAGCGCCGCGGCCGCGAGCCAGCGGCGCGCGGTCCGCCCCGGTGTGCGCCGCCCGGCCCCCGGCGTGCGCGCCGTCGCCGCGAGCTGCTCCGCCACGCGCGCGCGCAGCGTCGCCGGCACGCCGCGGCTCGGCAGCGCGCGCAGCCCCTCGTCCACCGCGCCGAGCGCGGCGAGCCGCGCCGCGAGCTCGGGGGAGCGCGCCAGCTCGGCGCGCAGCGCCGCCGCTTCCTCGGGAGACAGCTCGCCGTCGAGCAGCGCCGACAGCCTCTCGTCGAGCTCGGGGTTCATCGCGTCCCTTCCGGCTTCGAGTGCGCGAGCGCGACGCGCGCGCGGTGGATCAACGCCTTGACCGACGGCTCCGAGGTCGCGAGCGCTGCGGCCACCTCCGCATAGGAGAGCCCCTCCACGGCGCGCAGCCAGAGCGCCTCGCGCTGGCGCTCGGGCAGCGCGGCCAGGCGGGCCTCGAGCCCCGCGCCGGCGCGACGCGCGTCCACCTGCACGTCCGCGGGCGGCTCGCCGGAAGCCAGCTCGAGCGACGCGCCCTCGCGCTCCTCCTCCAGGCTGTCGTGCGGGGCGCGCCGGAACGGCCGGCGCAGCTCGTTCCGCGCCGCGTTGCCCGCGATGGTGAACAGCCAGGTGGAGAAGCGCGCCTCGGGCTGGTAGCGCTCGCGCGCCCGCCACACCCGGACGAAGGTCTCCTGCACCAGGTCTTCCGCCACGCTCGCCTCGCCCACCATCCGCTCCACGAAGCGGAGGACGCGACCGGCCCAGCGCTCGAACAGCGCGTCGAAGGCCCGCGCGTCGCCGTCCCGGAACGCGAGCATCAGCCGGACGTCCTCGTCGACCAACGCGCGCGTGCCTCCGCAGCACAGGGTTCAACCCGACGCGCCCCCGCCGGTTGCTCGATCCCCGCGGGGGCCCCGTCTCTCTAGCGGGTCCGGAGGAACTCCAGCACGGCCCGGTCGAAGGCCTCGCTCTGCTCGATGTTCACGCAGTGCCCCGCGTCCGGGACCAGCGCGAAGCGGGCGTTCGGCAGCTTCGCCTTCATCACCTCGGCCGCGCGCAGGTAGGCGCCGTCGAGCGCGCCCACGATCACCAGCGCGGGGGCACGGATCTCGCCGAGGCGCTCGATCGTGGCGGGGGCGGGCCCGGCCACGCGGCGCCCGAACAGCGCCACGCCGCGCGCGCTCTGCGCCTCGATGGCGCGCCCCGCCGCCTGCGCCGCCGGCAGCTCGGGCCGCAGGCCGATCGCGTTCGGCGCGGAACGCCCGCTGGTGTAGCCCTCGAAGCCGACGCGCTCGAGGCGGTCGGCGATGCGGCCGATCTGCGCCTCCCAGTCCGACTGCGCCTTCGCGTTCTTGAAGCCGGGGCCGCTCGCGATCAACACCAGCGCCGAGACGCGCTCGGGGTGCGCGAGCGCGAAGTGCTGCGAGGCGAGCCCGCCGAAGGAGAGCCCGCCCACCACGGCGCGCTGGCCCGGCGCCGCCCAGTCGAGCACGCGCCCGAGGTCGTCCACGACCTGCGGCATCGAGTAGGCGCTCGCGTTCTCGGGCGCGTCGCTCCGGCCGTGACCGCGGTAGTCCCAAAGCACGACGCGGTGGCCCGCGGCGACGAACGACTCGACCTGCGGGCGGAAGTTCTCGTGGGTCTGGCAGTAGCCGGGCGAGAACACGACCGGCTCGCCCGTCCCGTGCGCCTCGGCGTAGATGCGGATGCCGTCGCTGGCCTCGACGAAGGCGCTAGCCACGATTCTCCATCCGCCGGCGCAGCGCGGTCGCCATGTCGTCGAGCTGCTTCTGGAGCGGCGTCTTGATGGTGAACTCGGGCACGAAGCCCTTCGTCCTGCCTTCCATCTCGATGCGCACGCGCAGCTTCGGGCCGCGCTCCTGGAGCGTCACGCGACCGCTCAGCTCCTTCCAGATGCGGCCGTCGCAGACCTTCGCGAACTTCACCGTGCCGTCCGGCTGCGCGTCGAAGTGGAAGGTGGCCTCGCCCTCCTGTCCGAGCAGCTTGTAGACCGACCTGGTGGTGCGGCGCGCGCCGTTCCGGGCCACGATGTTCGTCTTCGTGTCGGGGAACAGGCTGGTGAGCGTGCCGTCCTCGGCGAGCACCTCGCAGGCGCGCTCGCGCGTGGCCGTGACGTCGAATTCCTTGCTCAGCTGCATGTCCCGACGTTAGTGGATCTCGATCCAGGCGGGACCGATCAGGAGCGGCGTGCCGAGCGGCAACGCGCGCAGGGTGGCCACGAGCTCCTGCGCCTCGGCCGGCCAGCCGAGCAGCTCGAGCGAGGCGCCGCCGCCCTGGAGCGCCTCGACCACCTGCTGCGCCAGCGGCTTCGGCGGCGGGTACTGGACGAGCAGCACGTCGGCCTCGGGGTCGAGACCGAGCTTCTCCTTGGCCGCGAGGACGGCCTCGGGGATGCCGCCGAGCCGGTCCACCAGACCGACCTCCTTGGCCTGCGCCCCCGTCCACACGCGGCCGCGCGCCAGCTTGTCCACCGCGGCCTTGTCGAGCCCGCGTCCCTCGGCGACGCGGCCGAGGAAGCGGTCGTAGGTGTGCTGCACGTCGTCGCGCAGCACGGCGCGCGTCTCGGCGCTGAGCGGGACCGTCGAGAGCAACAGGTCGGCGCGCGCGCCGCGCGTGATCGACTCGACGCCCACGCCGAGCTTGTCCATCAGCCCGGCCAGCACCGGGCGGATCACGAACACGCCGATCGAGCCGGTCAGGGTCTGCGGCTGGCTCACGATCGCGTCGGCGGCGCTCGCCACGTAGTAGCCGCCCGACGCCGCGAGGTCGGAGAACGAGGCCACCACCGGCTTGCCGTCCTTCTGCACCTCGCGGATCGTCTGCCAGATCAGGTCCGAGGCCAGCGGCGAGCCGCCCGGGCTGTCGATGCGGAGCACGATCGCCTTTACGCTCTCGTCCTTCGCGGCGTCGCGCAGCGCCTCGGACACGGTGTCGGAGGCCATCACGGGCGAGCCGCCCGAGAACGTCCCCGCGCCGACCACGACCGCGCCCACGCCGTGCACGATGGCGAAGGTGGCGGCGGGCTCGAAGCCGACACTCTCCGGCGTCACCTGCGCGTAGACGTCCGCCTCCACCTGCTCGTGCTCGCCGAGGGCCTCGAGCGCCGCCTCCCAGGTCGCCACCTCGTCCACCAGGCCGTGCTCGACGAGGGTCTCCGGCGCGCTCGGCGCGGAGTCGATCGCGAGGCGCACCTGGTCTTCGCTCCGCTTGCGGGAGGCCGCGATCTCGCGCACGAAGTGGCCTTCCACCGAGTCGATCAGCGCGTTGGTCTGCGCGCGGTTCGCGTCGGACATCTTCGACTCGGCGTAGCTCTCGACCGCGCTCTTGTACTCGCCGACGCGCTCGTACTCGACGTCCACGCCGAGCTTCTCGAACAGGCCGCCGAGGAACAGGTACTCCGCCGCGATGCCCACGAAGGGCGAGTTGCCGCCCGGCGTCGCGACGACCTTCTCGGCCGCGCTGGCCACGTAGTAGGGCGCGTTGCCGAAGCCTTCGACCTCGAGCACCGCGAGCGTGCGCCGGCCCTTCGCGGACAGCTTCTGGATGGCCTGGCGGATCTCCTCCGCCTGCGCCCAGCCCAGCTGGAGGCCGCGCACGCGGAACACCACGCCGTGGAGGCGCTCGTCGCGGGCGGCCTTGCGCAGCTCGGAGGTGAGCGCGAGCAGCGACTGCACCGGCTCGCCGCGGAGCCGCGCGAGCAGGGGAACGGGGCCGTCCACGTAGCGGCCGGAGAGCTCGATCACGAGCAGGGAGCCCTCCGCGACCGCGGGCGGCCGGCTGCCGCGGGCCACCCACCAGAACAGAGCGAGCAGCAGCGCCGCGCCCACGGCGTAGCGCCGGTATTTCCCCATGTCGCCCCCTCCTGCCGTCACGAAACGGCGCCGAAGAGTAACGAACGAAGTAGATGACGAAGCCGGTCTACATCGCGGGCGTGGGGCTCACGAAGGTCGATCTCACCGGGCGGGTGTTCGGGAGCGTGTTCGATCTGTTCGCCGAGGCCTTCGAGAAGGCGCTGGCGGACTCGCGCGTGCGCTCGTTCGGTGCCCTCCAGGTCGGCATCATGGACAGCGAGGAGTTCGAGAACCGCGCCAACATCGCGGCGACCCTCGCCGACCGGCTTGGGCTGCGCGGGGTGCCCGCGATCCGCACGGAGACGGCCTCGTCCACCGGCGCGGCCGCCTTCCACGAGGCGTGTCACAAGGTCGCGTCGGGCGCGTGCGAGAGCGTGCTGGTGCTCGCGGGCGAGCGCATGAAGACGGTCACCACCGAGGTGGCCACCGCGATCATGTCGAAGACGGTGGACCCGGAGGAGCGGCGCTTCGGCTTCACCATGCCGGCCCTGATCGCGCTGGTGACGCGCGCCTGGCTGGCTGCGCGCGGCCTCGACGCGCTGCGCTCGCGCGAGATCCTGGCGCGGCTGATGTGGCGCGCGCACGCGCTCGGCGCCGAGAACCCGCTCGCCGCGTTCTACGGGCGGCCGGAGCCGCTCACCGCGTACTTCGACGTGAGCAAGAACCTGCCGGTCGCGACGCCGCTCACGCGCAAGGACTGCTCGCCCATCTGCGACGGCGCCGCCGCGGTGATCGTGACCGCGCGGCCCGACGCGATCCGCGTGGCGGGGCTCGGCTCCGCGACCGAGAGCTCCTCCGTGCTCGACCGCGCCGCGCTCGACCACCTCGACGCGACGCGGCAGGCGGCGAGCAAGGCCTACTTCCACGCCGGGATCGCGCGGCCGCGCCAGCTCGAGGGCCTCGTGGTCGAGGCGCACGATGCGTTCAACAGCCTGCTGCCGATCGACCTCGCCGACCTCGGGCTGACCGACGCCGACGAGGCGGTGGGCGCGCTCGTGGGCGAGCTCGGCGCCGCGCCGCGCGATCCGCTCGAGCATCCGCTCAGCGGCGTGCGCGGACGCGCGCCGACGAATCTGTCGGGCGGGCTCAAGGCGCGCGGTCACCCGGTGGGCGGCACGGGGCTGTTCCAGATCGCCGAGTGCGCGCTCCAGCTGCTGGAGCGCTTCCCGAGCCCGCGCGCGCAGGTGGCAGGCGCCAGGCTCGGCATCGCTCACTCGATCGGCGGCCCCGGGAACAACGTGTACGTGACGGTGATCGAGCGCGCCGACTCGCGGCGGCGGCGGGAACTGGTCGCCGCGCCGCGGCTCGCGTTCGGGAGGAACGGCGGCGCGCCGCTGCGGGTCGATCCGAAGAGCCTCCACGGCGCGCGCGGGGAGCTGCTCGCCATGACCACCATCCACGTGACCGCCGGGCCGAGCCAGGGGCCGATCCCCGTCGCCGTGGTGGCGGTGGACGGCCGCCGGCACCTGGCCCGCCTCGACCCCGCCGCGGCGGCCGACCTGCCGCCCGAGGACGAGCTCGCGGGCCTGCGCGTCCGCCTCGCCCTCGCCCCCGACGGCACCCCCACCTTCCGCCCCGAGTCCGCCCCCGCCCTCGTCCGCTGGGTCGACCGCGTCCGCGACATGATGGGCTGACTGAGGGGACGGTCTTGTTCGTTGACTCCGTCGCAAGTCAACACCAAGGACCGTCCCCGAGGTTTACTATCTCCCCATGCCCATTCGTCGCTTTCGGGCGGGGGATACGGCTGCGGTGGTGCAGCTCTCGGCGGCGTGTGCGCGGAGCGAGGTGGACTTCGTACTGAACCCGCTCTGGGAGAGCGAAGACGAGCTCCGTGCCGAGTTCGAGCGCCACGGGATCGCGCCCGAGGACCACATGCTCGTGGCCGAAGGCATGAGCGGCGAGATCCTCGGCCTGTCGGGCTTCCTGCGCTTCGCGGGCGCGCGCGAGGGCGGCCTGCTCTGCCCGATCGTGGCCAAAGCCGAGCGCGGCCGCGGGCTCGGCGGCCAGCTCCTGCGCGCCGCGCTCGACTTCGCGCGCAAGCTCGAGCTCGGCGTCGCCACCGCCGGCCTCGGCACGCGCAACCGCGCCGGCTTCGCGCTCCTCACCGCGCTCGGCTTCCGCCCCGTCCGCCAGCACTTCCTGATGCGCTGCGACGCGAAGCCCGCCGCCCAGCCGACGCCCGGCTTCGCGCTCGAAGACGGCAAGCCCGACGACGCCCCCGCCATCCACCGCCTGCATCTCGAGTGTGGCCTCGCGCCGCGCTCCGCGGAGGACGTGCAGCGCGCCTTCGCCAGCAGCCGCCACGGCTTCGCGGTCGCGCGCCGCGACGGCGAGCTCGCCGCCTTCGTCGAGCTGGACCTCCACTGGCCGCGGCGCCCGTGGGTCTCCTTCGTCGGCGTCTCGTCGGCGCGCCGCGACCACGGCCTCGGCACCGCGCTCACCGCCTGGGCGCTCGGGCAGCGCTTCGACGCGGGGGCGAGCAGCGCGCTGCTCGCGCTCTCGCCCTCGAACCGCACCGCGCTCCGCAGCTACGAGAAGGTGGGCTTCCGCCTGCACCGCGTGTTCGACGTGCTGGAGCGCGCGCTCTAGCGAAGCGGCCGCTACAGCCCGACCACGTCCGTCACCGTCCCGAGCAGCGCGGTCCCCGCGTCGGCGTACACCTTCTCGCCGATGAAGGCGTGCTGCGAGCCGGTGTGGATGTCGCGGAAGCAGCGCTGGAGCACGCTGCCATCGCGGATCGCGACGGTGCCGGCGCGCAGGTGCGCGAAGTCGCACGCCTCGCGCGCGGCGTCGGTCGCGAAGCAGGTGGCGGCGCGCACCAGCGCGCGCTGTGAGAGGGTGTCGGCCTGCCCCGCGCGCGAGGTGGCCTCGAGCGCGGCGAAGGCATCCAGCACGAGCAGCCGCGCCGCGCGCAGCTTCGCCTCGGCCTGCGCGAACTCCCGCTGGAAGGTGAGGCGCCCGGCCAGCGGGGCCGGGTCGCCCATGCGCTGGCGCGTGCTCGCGATGGCGCGGATCTCGTCGAGCGCGCGCCGTCCGACGCCGAGTGCGAAGGCCGCATGCCCCGCCGCCGTCATCGGCATCATGTTCAGCCGGAAGATGGCGCGGAACGTCTCGCCGCCGCGGCGCGGCTCGCGCCCGAACAGCGCGAAGTGGAAGCCGTCGGGGATCACGATCCCCCGCACCTCGTAGTCGTAGCTGCCCGTGCCCTGGAGCCCCATCACGTACCAGCCGTCGGTGAACTCGACCTGCTCGCGCGGCACGAAGCCGACGCGCATGTCGGGCAGGCCCGAGGGCAGCATGACGGGCGCGCCGTTCTCGAGCGGAATGAAGCCGGCCGAGACGTAGCGCGAGTGGCCGCTGCCGCTGCCGAAGCCGTAGCTGCCGGTGACGCGATAGCCGTTGCCCTCGCGCAGGCCCGTGCCGCGCGGCGCGAACTGCCCGCCCAGGGTGGCGGCTGGATCGCCGCCGAACACCTTCCCGACGGCGTCGTCCGAGAGGTACGCGGAGGCCGCCGCTGCGCCCGAGCCGTTCGCCATCAGCGTCCAGCCCGCCGAGCCGTCGGCGCGCGCGATCTCCTCCCACACCGCGATGGCCGTGGCGAAGCCCGCCTCGTCGCCGCCGAGCTCGCGCGGCAGCGCGACGCGGAACAGGTCGGCCTCGACGAGCGCCGCGACGCTCGCGGCCGGCAGCGTGCGCTCGTCCTCCGCACGTTGCGCGTTGGCTTCGAGCACGGGTGCCGCGCGGCGCGCGCGCTCCAGCGGATCCAGCTTCGTCACGTTCCCTCCTACCAGAGCGCCACCGCCCACAGGCCCGCCGCGAGCAGCAGGCCGCCGAGGAAGTCCACGCCGAGGGCCTGCGCCACGGCGCCCGTCATCGCGCGCGCGTCGTCGGCCCGGCGCAGCGCGGTGCGCGCCACCGCGAACGCGAGCGGCGCGGTGGCGAAGAACGCGAGCGCCGCGGGCGGCAGCAGCGCGAGCGCGACGGCCGCGAGCACCAGCGCGTAGGGCGCCGCGAGCAGCCACGGCACCACGCGCCCCGCCGTGCGCGGCCCGAGCCGCACGATCGGCGTCCGCTTGCCGTGCTTCGCGTCGGCCGCGTGCTGCGGGAAGTGGTGCAGGTAGAGGATCGTCGTGGCGAGCACGCCCACCGCGCACGAGAGCAGCACGGCGGCCGCGGACACGCCCCCCGTCTGCACGTAGTACGTGCCGAGCCCCGCGAGCGGGCCGAACAGCAGGAAGATCACCGGCTCGCCGGCGCCGTGATACGCGATGCGCAGCGGCGGCGCGGTGTAGAACCAGCCGAGCACGAAGCCGGCGACGCCGAGCGCGAGCACGACGTGACCCGGATGGATCGCGTCGAGCGCGAGGCCGCACACGGCGCCGACGCCGAAGCAGCCGGCGGCGAGCGCCCACATGCCGCGCCGGGAGAGCGCGCCGGTCTGGAGCGCGCGGCTCCCGAGCGGGAACGGGTTCTTCGCGAAGGCCGGATCGGCGTCGAGCCCGGAGGCGTCGTCGAACAGGTCGTTCACCACGTTCACGCCCGCCTGGAGCGCGACGAGGCCGAGCAGCGTCAGCGCGAAGCGCCCGCCGTGCACCGGCCAGCCCTGCGCCGCGGCGAGCGCCGTGAGCACCAGCGCGGGGGTCGCGCCCACCACGAGCGAGCCGGCGCGGGTGGCGGTGAGCAGCAGCCGGAGCCCCCGCATCTACGGCGTCTCCACGAGCGCGCGGATCGCGCGCCACTTGCCGACCGCGCCCTGCCCGTGGCAGGAGACGCTGCCCTTGCCTGGGGCGATGTCCTTCTCGGTCATCAAACCGAGCGCGAGGGTGAAGGGACCGAGCTCGCCCACGTTCTCCTCGCGCTTCACCACGTCGCCCTCGAAGCGCCAGACGAGCGTCTGCGCCGCGCGGTCGTAGGTGATCGCGTAGCGGTGGAATTCGCCCGCCCGGAGCTTGCCCTCGTGCTCCTCGAACCAGGCGAAGTAGCGCGGGCCCTGCGCGCGCTCGGGCGCCACCGCGCCTGGGAACGGAAGCTGCGCGTACACCGTCGCGAACTGCTCACTGCCGACGAAGAAATTGAGCGCGACGCCGCGCGCCAGGTCCATCAGGTGGAAGGAGACGAAGCCGTCGTAGAGGTCGCCCGGCCGGCCGCCGAGGATGCGCGCCGCCAGCTCCCACTCCAGCGTGAGCCGGCCGCCCTCGGGCGCGCCGAAGCTCTTCGTCGAGAAGTACATGTGCTTCGCGTTGTCGAAGAACTGCACCTGGTCGTGCGAGCGCGTGAAGGGCACGGCGCTCACGGTGAGGGCGCCGTTCTGCACCAGCGCGACGGCGTTCGGCTCCTGGTACACCCAGCGTCCGCCGCCCGGCATCGCGAAGGACGCGGGCGTCCACTCCGCCGGCTCGCCGCCGCGCAGGATCTCGCCGAAGCCGCCGATCGAGAGGATGTCCGAGCCCACGCCACCTCCAGGGAGCGGGCGAGTCTACCCAGCGGAAGCCGCGCCGCCTACGCTCGCGCGCATGTCGGACGCACGCACGCTCCAGCGCGAGGCCTTCGGGCACTTCGCGGCCGGCCGCCTCGACGAGGCCGTGGCCGGCTACCGGCGCGCGCTCGAGCTCGATCCGAAGCTCGCGATCGCCTGGAACGGGCTCGCGATGACGCTGGAGCGCGCCGGCGACCTCGACGGCGCGATCGCCGCCGCGCGCCGCCTGATCGAGCTCGAGCCCGACGAAGCGCTCGGCCACACCAGCCTGTCCCGCTTCTACCAGCAGAAGGGCATGATCCCCGAGGCGGAGGACGAGAAGGCGATCGCGACGAGGCTCGCGATGAAGAAGAAGGACTGACGCATGGCCGACGCGCCGAAGCACACGGCGATCACACCCGCGCTCCACGACTACCTGGTCGCGCACGGCTCGCCGCCGGATGCGGTGCAGCGCGCCCTGATCGACGAGACCGAGAAGCTCGGGCCGATCGCGCGGATGCAGATCGCGCCCGAGCAGGGTGCGTTCATGACGTGGCTGGCGCGCGCGCTCGGGGCGGAGCGCGCCGTCGAGGTGGGCACGTTCACCGGCTACTCGACGCTGTGCCTCGCGCGCGGCCTGCCCGAGCACGGGCGCGTGCTCGCGCTCGACATCTCGGCGGAGTGGACGGCCATCGGGCGGCGCCACTGGGAAGCGGCCGGCGTCGCGCACAAGATCGAGCTGCGCATCGGGCCCGCGCAGGGCTCGCTGCGCGCGCTGCCGCGCGAGCCCGCCTTCGACCTCGCCTTCATCGACGCCGACAAGACCGGCTACGCCGGCTACGTCGAGGAGCTGCTGCCGCGGCTGCGCACGGGCGGCGTGATCCTGGTGGACAACGTGCTGTGGGGCGGCTCGGTCGTGAATCCGAGCCGGCAGGACGAGGACACGCTCGCGATCCGCGCCTTCAACGACGCCATCGCGCGGGACTCCCGCGTGGACGCGACGATGCTCCCGCTCGCCGACGGCCTCACGCTGCTCCGGAAGAAGTGAGCCGCCGCTGACCGCACGATGCGCAAGCGATCAGCGGCGGCGACGGACAGCCCTGGCTAGGCCTCCGAGAGCAGCTTGCAGACCAGCTCGGCCTGCCGGTGCGTCCGTGTCTTCCCGAAGATCTGCTTCAGGTGACCGCGCACCGTGTTCATCGAGATCCCGAACTCCCCGGCGATGCATTCGAGACCCACGCCGGCGCAGAGCCGCCGCGCGACGCTGCACTCCGTGGGCGTGAACCGGTAGCGGGCCATCAGCGCATCGGTGCGGAGCCCACGCGCCTCGCAATCCGTCGCGAACACCACCGCGGCGACGCC